>Ga0182741_1000276_pt1 | contig 79519 bp, 72 predicted proteins | sample eDN5th37CBELigOP_FD_128874 | JGI IMG/M metagenome (GOLD analysis project Ga0182741, IMG submission 128874) | Enriched Organic Plus compost microbial communities from Emeryville, California, USA - eDNA 5th pass 37_C BE-Lig OP (version 2) (version 2) ...
CGAGACGACGAGGCACGCCACGGTCACCGCGATGAGCGCGGGCCGCGCGATCGTGGACGATCCGAACCACACGACCCGCTCACCCGGTGCGAGAGCGAGCGGACGCACGCCGTCGACCTCCGTGCGCAGCGGCTTCTCGGCCGGCTGCACGAACCAGGCGACGACGCCCACGGCGATCGCGGCGCCGAAGCCCGCGATCAGCACCGGCGCGACGGATGGCGCGTCCTCTGCGCTCGTGAGACCGACCTGCCCGAGGAGCGTGCCCGTCATGAGCAGCGCCACGAGGGCGGACACCGCGGACGCGAGCGCGCCCGTGAACCGGTACGACCCGCCGCGGTCGCCGCGTCGCAGACCCGGAAACGCCGTCAGCGCGATGAGGAGGGGGACGCCGAGCCCCAGGGCCACCGTCGCGAGGGGCTGCACCCAGGCGGGCGCGAAGCCGTTCGCGACGCCCGCGGCGTCCCAGTGGATCGCGATCGTCTCGGGCACGCGCGGCAGCAGCGCGAGCTGCACCGCCACAGACACGATCGTCAGCACGAGAGGCGCGACGATCGCGCACCACACGAACTGGCGCACGGCGTGCGCGGCACGGTCATTCGGCATTCCAGGTCTCCTTCACGAGAGAGGCGAGCGCATCGGCCGACAGGCCGGCGTCTCGGGCGGTGCGCACGAGGGCGGTGACCTCGTCGCGCACATCGGACAGTCGTGCGGCGGCATCCGTGAGGACCGCTCCGCGCCCGCGACGGAGATCGACCAGTCCCTCCTCACGCAGGTCGGCGTACGCCCGCAGCACCGTATGCAGGTTGACCCCGACGACCGCGGCGATCTCACGCGCGGGCGGAAGCCGGTCGCCCGCGCGCAGACGGCCGGCTGCGGCATCCGCTCGCACCGACGCGGCGATCTGCGCGAACAGCGGCATGTCGCTGTTCGCATCGACTTTCACCAGCACGCCATTATTCTATGACAAATAGAACAATCGAGCGCCGACTGGTCCGCTCCCCGTCGCACGCGCCACACTGTGAGCCATGCGCATGACCCCCCGACGCCTCGCCATCGGCATGAGCCTGTGGATCCCGAACCTCTGCAGCGGCATCCGCGTCAAGAGATTCGCCGAGGACTGGACGAGCGCGACCGTCGAGCTGCACGTCAACGTCTTCACGCGCAATTACGTCAAGACCGCGTTCGGCGGCTCGATGTCGGCGATGACCGACCCGTACTACTTCATGCTCGTGATGCACCAGCTCGGGCGCGACTACATCGTGTGGGACACGCGCGGCGAGATCGAGTTCGTCAAGCCCGGTCGGGGTGTGCTGACCGCGCACTTCGAGGTTCCGCGCGAGAAGACCGCCGAGCTGCGCGAGCGCGCCGAGGGCGGCGCGCCGGTGCGCGAATGGTTCCAGACCCAGATCACGGATGCCTCGGGCGAGGTCGTCGCCCGCGTGCGCCGCGAGGTCTACGTGCGCGAGAAGCGGCGGGCCGCCTCCTGACTCACGTGTCGTGCTCGATGATCCCCGCGTCCTCGCGGTGATCATCGGTCCCGCCGGGCGGGTACGACACGACCTCGGGACGCCGTGCGAGGTAGATCGAGCTCGCGACGAGCCCGCCCCACACGAGCACGATCGCGAGAATCAGGAAGAAGATCGCGAGACCGGTCATCGTGTCACCTCCGTGCGCGTATCGGCGGATGCCTCGGGAAGCGGTGGCCACGGCGCGAAGTCGTCGGGCGACTCACGCCACGGGATGAGCCACGCCACGATCGCGAGCACCACGATGAGGGCGACGGTGCCCCAGCCGAAGAGGCCGAGGTACCACGCCGGGTACCCCTCGTAGCCGTCGACGAGAAGCGTGATGATGCGCGATATGAGCATGTAGCCCAGCACGACGGGCGCAACGAGGCCGACCAGCAGCACCCAGATCCGCCCGACCTTGAAGGTGGAGACGGAGTTCAGATGGTGGCGCAGCTCGGGTCCGCGACGGAACACCCAGATGACGAAGATCGCCATGAGCACGGCGGATGCCACGATGCCGATGTTGTTCGCCCACTGGTCCGTCACGTCGAGCGCGATCAGCCCCGTCGTCGTCGAGAACAGCAGGACCGAGAGCAGCGTGCACACGACGCCCAGGATGATGGCGGCGACTCGCGGCGTGAGCCGGAACTTCTCCTGGATGCCCGCCGACACGACCTGCAGCACCGAGATGAGCGATGTGAAGCCCGCGAGCGTGAGTGAGCCGAAGAACAGCGCCCCGAAGATGGGGCCTCCCGGCATCTGCGCGACGATCGCGGGGAACGTGATGAACGACAGTCCCACGCCCGTGAGACCCTCGAGCTCGGAGACGAGGATGCCCTGCTGGAAGGCGAAGAACCCGAGCGTCGCGAAGACGCCGATACCGGCGAGCAGCTCGAACGACGAGTTGGCGAACGCGACCACGAGGCCGGGAGACGTGAGGTTCGCACGGCGGCGCCGGTAGGAGGCGTACGTGATCATGATGCCGAACGCGATCGACAGCGAGAAGAAGATCTGGCTGTACGCGGCGATCCAGACGTTGGGGTCGCCGAGCGCAGCCCAATTCGGTGTGAAGAAGGCGTTGAGGCCCTCGGTCGCCCCGTCGAGGAACAGCGAGCGCACGACGAGCACGAGGAACGCGACGAGCAGCACCGGCAGCGCGATGACGTTCGCGCGCTGGAGCCCCTTCGCGACACCGGCCGCCAGCACGATGATCGTGGCGACCCACACGATCAGCAGGGGAATGAGCACACCCGGCACGAACTCGAAGCTCACTCCGGGGTCGCCCACGCGCAGGTAATCGCCGAGCAGGAACCCGGCCGGATCGTCGCCCCAGCGCAGGTCGAACGAGAAGACGAAGAAGCTCAGCGCCCACGCGATGACGACCGCGTAGTAGATCGCGATGACGAATGCGATCGCGGCCTGGAACCATCCGAGCGTCTCGAGCCATCGTCCGCGCGGGCCACCCAGGCGGCGGAACGCCGTGGGCGCGGCGCCGCGGAAGCGGTGGCCGATCGCGTAGTCGAGGAAGAGGATCGGGATGCCCGCGGTGATGAGTGCGACGAGATAGGGGATGAGGAACGCGCCTCCGCCGTTCTCGTACGCGACCCCGGGGAACCGCCAGATGTTGCCGAGTCCGACGGCCGAGCCGATGGCGGAGATGATGAACCCGACTTGGCCGGTCCACTGCTCACGGGGCCTCGTCGGGCGGGGTCCTGCGGGTGCGTTCGTTCCTGCTGCGTCGGTCACGGGGGCTCCCTTCGGCTGCGTCGGCAAAGGTGCTCGGTGCTGGGCACGCTAGCAGTACCGCCGCATGTTCACGAGAGGGTCGTCGCGTGTCGATAGGAGCTCGGCGTGAACGCGAGCACCGCACGGAAGTCGTTGGCGAGGTGGGCGTGGTCGGCGTAGCCGAGCTCGGCCGCGATCGCCGCGAGGTCGGCGTCGGGATCGTCGCGCACGCGCTGCGCCGCCTCCTGCAGCCGCCGGCGGCGGATCATCGCGGACGGCGTGAGCCCGACATGTCGCCGCGCGAGCCGCTGCAACGTGCGCACCGAGACCGCGAGGCGCGCGGCGGCGTCCTCGACGCGGAGGATCTCAGCGTCGGTCATGACGAGGGCGGCCATGTCGTTCGCGAGGCGCTGCTCCTCGCCCAGTGCTCCCACGCGCGCGATGAGCCACGACGAGAACGCCTGCGCGGCGCGAGCGTGGCGGGTTGCGGCATCCGGGTCGTCCATCGCGTCGGAGACCGCGCGCACGAGATCGGGGGCGTCGACAGAGACGGATGCGTCGACCAATGCCGCGGCATCCGCCGTCAGGGCCCCGACCGCCGCGGGCCGCAGGAGCGCACCCACCGCCCACCCGCGCCCCGTGAGGTCGCGGTGGGAGCGGAGCGTCGTCGGCCCGAACAGGCCGACGTCTCCCCCTTCGACGACGAGGTTGGACGCGGGGTACGCGACGATCTCCTGCCGCGACGAGCGGCCGGGCGCGATGTCCCACTCGGGGATCCAGAACCATTCCACGAGGTCGCTCGCCTCGGCGCCCGGCGGCACCCGCGTGAGGCGCGGCAGCCGCGCGGGATACAGGATTCCACGCGTCGGATCCACGCTCTTCAGAGTAGGCGCGCACGTGTCGCGTATCTCCAAGCGCAGCCGGGGGCGGCATCCGTAGCGTGCCGAGTATGGAGAAGACAGCAACGGCGGCGAACGGCCGCCACACGACGAACGGCATCCCCCACGGGCTCACGACCCTGACCCCGTTCCTCGCGATCCCGCGCGCGAAGGAGGCGATCGAGTTCTACCGCGACGTGTTCGGCGCGCGGGTCGTGGACGTGACGGAGTCCGACGGTGTCGTGTTCCACGCGCAGCTCGACTTCGGGAACGGGCACCTGCAGCTCGGCGAGCCCGTCGCGGACTACCACCTCGTCCCGCCGCCCGAGGGCGAGGACGACTGTTACTCGATGGGGCTGTACTGCCCCGACGTCGACGCGCTCACCGAACGCGCTGCGGCGGCCGGTGCGACGATCCGGGAAGCTCCGACCACGTTCGTGTCGGGCGACCGGTTCTCGAGCATCCGCGATCCGTTCGGGGTGCGGTGGTCGATCATGACGCGCGTCGAGGACCTCTCCGAGGAGGAGAGCGCGCAGCGTGTGGCCGAGTGGGCCGCGCAGCTCGCGTCGGGCGGCGACAGCTGACGCGCGCCCTCAGGACAGCGGCTTGACCTCGAGGTCGTCGATGCCCGCTCCGGCCGCGACCGTCGCGAACGCGGTGTACCCGTCCGCGGCGGCGCGGTCGAGCAGCGCCTTGAGGTTCTTGGTGCGCTGCTCGAGGCGGACGCGCTGCCCGTCCGCGACGAACGCGTTCTTGAGCGAGATCAGCTGGGCGAGCGGCACATCGCGGTCGTGCACGAGCACGATCGCGCGCTCCTCGGCATCCGCCTTCGCCTCGACGAGGTCGACGATGCGCTCGAAGCCGATCGAGAAGCCGACCGCGGGCACATCCTGACCGAGGAAGCGCCCGATCATGCCGTCGTACCGACCGCCGCCGCCGAGCGAGTACGTCACCGACGGGTGGGCGAGCTCGAAGATCGTGCCCGTGTAGTAGCCCATGCCCCGTACGAGGAACGCGTCGAACACGAGTGGGATCTCGCCGCCGCCGCGCGCCGCCGCGACCGCCTCGCCGATGCCCACGAGGTGCGCCACGACGTCGTCGGGCGCGCCATCGGGCAGCGCCTTGCGGATCTGACGCTCGCCGTACGGCCAGAACTCGCGCGTCTGCGGGCGCTCGAGGAACGCCCCGAACGCGTCGACGGCGGATGCGGTGGCACCGCGCTCACGGAGCTCGGCGACGACCCCGTCCGGGCCGACCTTGTCGAGCTTGTCGATCGTGATGAGCACGCCCGCACGCTCGTCGGCCGTGAAGCCGAACGTGTCGAGCATCCAGTCCAGCGCACGGCGGTCGTTGATGCGCACGCTGCCGCCCTCGAGTCCGAGCGCGTCGAGCGTGTCGAGCGTCGCGACGACGAGCTCGGCCTCGGCGCGCGGGGATGCGTCTCCGATGATGTCGATGTCGCACTGCATGAACTGGCGGTAGCGGCCCTTCTGCGGCCGCTCCGCGCGCCAGACGGGCGCGATCTGGATCGCGCGGAACACCGACGGCAGCTCGGCGCGGTGGCTCGCGTAGAAGCGCGCGAGCGGAACCGTCAGGTCGTACCGGAGCCCCAGATCGGACAGCGCGCGAGGGTCGTCCGCGGCCGCGCGGATCGCGTCGGCGTCGAGCCCGCGCTTGAGCACGTTGTACGCGAGCTTCTCGTTGTCGCCGCCGATGCCGGCGTGCAGGCGGTCGTAGTCCTCGACGACGGGCGTCTCGATCTCGTCGAACCCGTGCGCGCGGTAGCGCTCACGGATGACGGCGAGCACGCGCTCGCGACGGGCCTTGTCGGCGGGGAGGAAGTCGCGCATGCCGCGCGGCGGATTGACGGAAGCCACCCGCCTAGTTTTCCAGATCCGACCCGGAGGCCTCGGCCGCCCGCACCTCGTCCTGCAGCCGCCGGACGCGCTCGCGCAGCGCGCGCTCGGCGTCCCACCCGTTCTCACGTGCGCTCTCGACGAGCGCGAGGAGGGCGTCGCCGAGCTCCGCTTCGGTCGCGGGCGGGGTGTGTCTCGTCTCGACTCGCGGTCCATGAGCAGGCCCGTCAGGGCCGTGTCGAAGGGTGCTCGACGTGCGGATATCGGCTCCCGCCGCACGACCCAGCAGCTTCTGCGCGAGCGCGAGGCTCGGCATCCGTTCGCTCACGCCGTCAAGCACCGACCGACGCTCGTGCTTCTCGAGGGCCTTCGCGGCGTTCCAGTGCACGAGCACCTCCTCCGGAGTGTTCGCGACGGCATCGCCGAAGACGTGCGGATGCCGCCGCACCATCTTCTCGGTGAGGGAGCGGGCGACGTCGTCGATGTCGAACGGATCGTCGGGGTCGCGCGAGGCGATCTCGGCGTGGAACAGCACCTGCCACAGCAGGTCGCCGAGCTCCTCGCGCAGCTCAGCGCGTGAGCCGGTCTCGACCGCGTCGATGAGTTCGGCGCTCTCCTCGACGAGATACGGAACGAGGTCGCGATGGCCGATCTGCTGCGTCCACACGCAGCGGTCGCGGACCGTGCGCATGACGTCGGCGGCTTCGCGCAGCGGGTCTGTGTCGGTGTCGGCCATCGGGCGCTCCCTGGCGGTCGGTGCGGTGCGGAGCCGGAGGCGCGGCGCGGCATCCGTCAGGGCGTCGGATAGACGTCCGGAATGCCGTCGCCGTCTTCGTCGACCGACTCCTCCTGTTCGATTCTGCGGTATCGGCGGTTGCGAGCGCCGAGGACGACGGATGCGAACGCGGCGGCGACGATCGACGCGAGGAGGATTCCGACCTTCGCGTCGTCGTGGTGAGCGTCGGTCTCGCTGAAGCTCAGCTCGGTCACCAGCAGCGACACGGTGAATCCGATGCCGGCGAGCAGACCGACGCCGAACAGGTCGATCCAGGTGACGGCGGGATCGAGGCGGGCGTGGCGCGCCCGCGTCGCGATCCAGGTCGTGAGCACGATCCCGATCGGCTTGCCCACGATGAGCCCGATCATGACGCCGATGAGCACCGGGTCCGCGAGCGCGGACATGAGACCCTCCGCACCGCCGATCGCCACCCCGGCGGAGAAGAACGCGAAGATGGGCACCGCGAACCCGGCGGACAACGGCCGGAAGCGATGCTCGAACACCTCGGCGAGGCCGGGCTCGTCCTCGGGCACATCGTCGCGCTTGCGGTGGAGGACGGGGATCGTGAAGCCGAGGAGCACACCCGCGATGGTCGCGTGGATGCCGGATGCGTGCACGAACGCCCACGCGATGACGCCGATCGGCAGGAGGATGAGCCACGCGGCGGCGGGCTTCAGGTGGAAGAACTGCCGATACCGTTGCGCGATCACGCCGTACACGGCGATCGTGAGGAAGCCGAGCAGCAGCGGCACGACCTCGATCGACTCCGTGTAGAAGATCGCGATGATCGCGATGGCGATGAGGTCGTCGACGACGGCGAGCGTGAGCAGGAAGATGCGCAGCGGGCTCGGCAGGTGCGAGCCGATGATCGCGAGCACCGCCACCGCGAACGCGATGTCGGTCGCCGTCGGGATCGCCCAGCCGCGCAGCAGCTCCGGGTCGTGGAAGGTGATGAGCACGTAGAGCAGCGCGGGCACCGCGACGCCGCCCGCGGCCGCCAGCACAGGCACGATCGCCGTGCCGATGCGACGCAGGTCGCCCGCGACGAACTCGCGCTTGAGCTCCAGCCCGACGAGGAAGAAGAAGATCGCGAGCAGCCCGTCCGACGCCCACTGACCCACGGTGAGCTCGAGATGCCACGGCGCGTACCCGATCTCGAGGTCGCGCAGTCGGAAGTACCAGTCCGCCCATGGCGAGTTCGCCCACGCGATGCCGATCGCGGCCATGATGACCAGGAGCGCGCCGCCGACCGTCTCGCTGCGCAGCACGCGCAGGATGCGCAGTGACTCCGCATAGCTGCCTCGCTGCGGGAAGCTCGGCGCTCCGGCGGGGTCGCGGTCGGGCTCGGCTGAGGTCATTCACGCTCCGAATCGGTCGACGAACGGTGTCGACCCAGCGCGCCGAACCACCTCCTCCAGGTTACAAGCCGCGTGGTGCGCGCCGGTCGACGCGCGTCCCGCCGAGCGGGCGTCCTACTCGTTCGGTCGGCGGGTCGCCGCATCCGTCTCGTGCAGGTGGTCGCGGTGCTTCTGAGCCTGACGTCGCTTGCTGATGAGGTCGATGGGGCCGGTGACGGTGAGCTCGTCCTCCCACACGGTGATGCCGCGCACGTCGGGCAGGCGATCCCGCGTGAAGACGGGGTCGCGACCCTCGCGTCGCTGCAGCGTGTAGTCCTTCAGCAGGCGGATCGCGATCCCCGACAGCAGCGCGATCGCGATGAGGTTCACGAGCGCCATGAAGCCCATCGCGCCGTCGGCGAAGTTCCACACGAGGTCGGCCGACACGATCGCGCCGAGGAAGACCGCGACGACGGCGAAGACGCGATACCCGGTGAGGACAGCCCGCCGAGGCGTGATGAACTCGATGTTCGCCTCGCCGTAGTAGTAGTTGCCGAGGATCGAGCTGAACGCGAGCAGGAAGATGATGATGCTCAGCAGCACGTTCGACCACTCGCCGAGGGAGCCGACGATCGCGCCCTGGGTGAGGCTGATGCCCCGCTCGGCGTTCGCGAGATCGGGCACCGAGACGAGCACGATGAACGCGGTGATCGAGCACACCAGGAACGTGTCGAAGTAGACCCCGAGGGTCTGCACGAGGCCCTGCTTGACCGGATGCGTCACGGCCGCCGTCGCTCCGGCGTTCGGCGCCGACCCGAGGCCCGCCTCGTTCGAGAACATGCCCCGCTTGACGCCCGTGAGGATGATGTAGCCGAGGGAGGCCCCGAGCACCTCGTTGGGCCCGAACGCCTGCGTGAAGATCGCGGCGAACACCTCGGGGAGCCGCTCGACGTTGAGGGCGACGATGACGAGCCCGAGCAGCAGGTAGAGCAGCGCCATCACCGGCACGAGCGTCTGCGTCACGGATGCGATGCGGCGCACGCCCCCGAAGATGACGAGCGCCATCAAGACGGCGAGCGTTCCGCCGATGAGCCACGGCAGCCACGCCGCCGAGTCGGCCCCGAAGCTGCCCGAGATGGTCGCCTGGATCGAGTTGGCCTGCAGTGAGCTGAACGCGATCGGGAAGCAGATGATGAGGATGATCGCGAACACGATGCCCATCCATCGCGCACCGAGCCCCTTCTGCATGTAGTAGGCCGGCCCGCCGTGGAAACCCTCCTCGTCGCGCACTTTGTACAGCTGCGCGAGCGACGACTCGATGAACGCGGATGCTCCGCCGATGAACGCCATGAGCCACATCCAGAACACCGCGCCGGGCCCGCCGATCGCGATCGCGGTGCCGACGCCGGCGATGTTGCCGACTCCGACGCGCGAGGCCGCCGAGATGGTGAAGGCCTGGAACGCGGAGACGGATTGCGGCTCGCCCGACTCCTTCCTCGGAGTCTTGTCGGTGAGCGTGCGGAACATCTCCGGGATGAGACGGAACTGCACGACGCCGGAGCGGATCGTGAAGTACACGCCGAGGGTGACCACGACGGGCAGGACGATCCACGTCCACAGGTTGTCACCCCAGGTCAGAAGCCATTCGTTGACCGCATCCATGGGGTCAGTATGGCGAGGGCTTCCGTGCCGCGCGAGGGGTCTCGCCGCGGCATCCGGTGTCAGTCGAGCCGGCGATCGCCCGAATGCCGGGCCAGACTCGCGGCGTACCGCTCGGTGAGCTGCACCATGAGATCGGGTGTGTCGCGGTCCAGTCCGAACACGTAACCCGGGAAGTCGAGCTCGCGCTGCGCGGCCCAGATCTCGTCGTGACGGTCGGGCGAGAGGATCTGCACCGGATCGCCCACGGCCACCCATCCGATCGGCACGACCGTCTCGGGTGGGAGCACCGTGCGCAGGTGCACGACCGCGTTGATGCGCACCTCGCTGCGCTCGCCGATGCGCGCCCCGTTGAAGACGCGCGTGCCCGTCGCGAGGAACACCTCGTCGGCGATCGTCGCGCCGCTGATGCTGGCCATGGGCCCGACGAGCACGTGCGACCCGATGTGCACGGGGTTGACGGAGGTCGCGCGGATGAGCGCGTTCTCCATCACGACCACGTTCTCGCCGAGGGTGATCGCGCCGCCCTCTCCCGTCACCACGGCGCCGTGCAGCACCTGGCAGCCGGGGCCGATGCGGACGTCCCCGCTCACGACGGCGGTGGGGGCCACGACGGCCTCCGGATGGATTCGGGGCTGCGCGCCCAGGTGCTCGAACCGCACTGTTCCTCCCTCGGTCAGCGCCAGCGTAGCGCCGCCGAGGGCGGACGCAGCCCGGATCATCGTTCAGCGATCCGCCCGCAGCCGCGCGACTTCGGCTTCGAGATCCTCGACGCGTCGTCGCAGCTCGATGACCATCCGCGCGCCCGTGAGCGACACGCCGTCGTTCGTCAGGTCGATGACCTCGCGCAGCCGTGCGATCTCGTTCTGCGTGTACCGGCGCTGGTTTCCCTGCGAGCGGCTGGGCTGGACGACCTCGAGGTCGTCCAGCCGGCGCAGCTGCGCCACCGGGACGCCGAGCACCTCGGCGACCTGCCCGATCGTGTAGAAGGGCACGTCGGATCCGGTGACCGAGCCGGCGTCCTCCGAGACGCCGTGCGCATCGTCTCCCGTCATCGCGATCCTTCCTCCTCGTTCGCGGCGTCGGCCTCACGGGTCACCGTGCCGCTGCTCCCGTCGGCGCGCACGCTGTGCGACCGCTCCTCGAAGCGGAGCTTGTCGATCGACACCGAGCCGACGCGCCGCGGAGTCGCGCCCACGTCCAGCCCGCCGCCCGAGGGCTCGAGTCCCAGGGCGATGCGGAGCAGCTCGAACGGCACGGCGGCGGCCCACGCCTGGGGCGAGCACGACGTCGGATAGCGCACCGGCACGGGCTGGTCGGAGCGGTCGAAGCCGCAGAACAGCTCCGGCAGCCGGCCGTCGAACGCCGTCGCGGCGTCGAGCAGCCCGTCGCTGATGCGCTGGGCGTGCTCACGGAACCCGTACCGCGCGAGACCGGACGCGACCAGGGTGGAATCATGCGGCCAGACCGACCCGTTGTGGTAGCTGACGGGGTTGTATCGCGCGTTCGACGTGCCGAGGGTCCGCACCCCGTATCCGGTGAACATCTCGGGGCTCAGCAGCCGGTCCGCCACAGCCGCAGCCGCCGCGTCGGGGACGATGCCGGTCCACAGGCAGTGCCCCGCGTTCGACGCGATCGCATCGACCTGTCGCTTGTCGCCGTCGAGCGCGAGGGCGTAGTACTCGTGCTCGGGCATCCAGAACGCCTCGTGGAAGCGCTCGCGAAGGCGCTGCGCGTGATCGCGCCAAAGGCTCGCGGCAGCACCGTCGCCACGGCGCTCCTCGAGCTGAGCCATCGCGAGCAGCGCCGCGTAGCAGTACCCCTGGACCTCCGCGAGGGCGATCGGTCCGCGCGCCTGCCGTCCGTCTGCGAAGCAGATCGCGTCGACGGAATCCTTCCAGCCCTGATTGAGCAGGCCCCGATCGGATGTGCGCTGGTACTCGACGAATCCGTCGCCATCGCGGTCGCCGTACTCGATGATCCATCGGGCGGCCGCCTCGGCGGCCCCCAGCAGCGGCTCGATCCGCTCCCACGGAACGCCCCACCGCAGCGCGTGCCCGAGCAGCATGAGGAACAGCGGCGTCGAGTCGATGGATCCGTAGTAGACGCTGTTGCCTCCGAGGGCGACGGACCTGTCCGCACCGCGGCGCACCTCGTGCAGGATGCGCCCGGGCTCCTCCTCGCTCATCGGGTCCAGCTTCGCGCCCTGCATCCGCGCGAGCGTGCGCAGAGTGCCCATCGTGAGGTCGGGTGAGAACGGCAGCGTCATCCAGCCGGTGAGGAGCGAGTCGCGCCCGAAGAGCGCCATGAACCACGGAGCCCCCGCCGCCACCACGTCGTCGTCGGGATACGCCGGATCGACGATGCGCAATGCGCCGAGATCCTCCTCGCTCCGTGAGAGCGCACGAGAGAGCGCGGGATCCTCGACGGTGATGTCGGGGATCGAGTCACGCCAGCCCTGCATGCGGCGAGCCGGCGCCGTCTGCTCGACGGCGGTGTGGAGAGGAAACGGCGCAGCGATCTCGTCGCCGCTGACGCTCGCGACCACTTCGACCCGCGTCGACCACGAACCGTGCGCGGGCACGACGGTCGTGAACCGCAGACCCTGCTCGGTCGCCGTCGCGCCGGGTGCGCTGACGCGGATGCCGCGCCCGTCGCCGTGCTCGGTCCACACCAGCAGATCGGACCCGACCGGGCGCCGCCGGACTCCGCGACCGGTGACCGGCCTGTTCTCCTTCACCTCGAACAGGTCGGCGAAGTCGCCGTCGACGAGGAGGCGCACCTCGACACCGGCCGGCTCCTGCCCGTAATTGCGCAAGGTGATGTCTTCGCGCATGCCCGAACCCACGTAGCGGTGACGCTCGACGACGACGGTGGGCTCGACCTGGCCGGGACGCACGGGGGCACGGCCGACAAACTCCGCCTCGAACGGCTCGACCCGCGTCGCCGCGAGGGGCTCGACCTCGTGCCCGTCCACCTGCAGCACCCACGTCGAGAGGATCCGGGTGTCGTGGACGAACAGCCCCTGGCCGTGCGCGTCGTGCAGGTCGCCCGACACACCGCTCACGCAGAAAGACGCGCCCTCGACGAGGGTCACTTGCGCGCCGGCGACATCGATCGCATCGCGAGACGCATGCTTCATCTTCACCTCCGAATCGCGTGATATAAAATCTACCTATCGAATTGGAGGTTTTACGCCACTCATCATACAGCTTTCTGGACGCCCGCGCCGGGTTCGGCGCAGACAGAGGGAGGTTGCATGTCTGAACTGATGGTCTCCGACGACGCGGACACGAGAACCGAAGCCTCTCGGTCGCCGCTGCGGATCGGCATGGTCGCGCCGCCCTGGTTCGAGTTGCCGCCGCGCGGCTACGGGGGCACCGAGGCGGTCGTCGCGTCGCTCGTGGACGGACTCGTCGACCGCGGTCACGAGGTCGTGCTCGTGGCATCCGGCTCACACCGCACCAAGGCCACCCGCTTCCACCGCGTCTACGACGTCCCGCCCACCGAGCGCCTCGGTGAGCCGGTTCCCGAGGTCGTGGCGGCCGCCGAGGCGGCGCGTGTGCTCGCCGAAGCCGACGTCGACCTCGTGCACGACCACACGCTCGCGGGGCCCCTCCTCGCGCGCGGACGCCCCCAGCCCACCGTCGTCACGGCGCACGGCCCCGTCGTGGGCGAGGACGGGCGCTACTTCGAGGCGCTGGGCTCGAGCGTCGACGTCGTCGCGATCTCCGACGCGCAGCGGCGGCTCAACCCAAAGCTGAACTGGGTCGGCACCGTCCACAACGCGATCGATGTGTCCTCGTTCCCCTACCGTGCCGAGAAGGACGACTACGTTCTGTGGCTCGGCCGCTTCAGCCCGCAGAAGGCCCCGGATCTCGCGATCGAGGCCGCACGCGCCGCCGGCCGGCGCATCGTCCTCGCCGGCAAGCTCAACGAGGCGCCCGAGCGCCGCTACTTCGAGGAGCGCGTCGCACCGCTGCTCGGCCCCGGCGTCGAGTACGTCGGCGAAGCCGACGCGACCGTCAAGCGCGAGCTCCTCTCCGGCGCGCAGGCGCTCGTCTTCCCCATCCAGTGGGAGGAGCCGTTCGGCATGGTGATGATCGAGGCCATGGCATGCGGCACGCCCGTCGTCGCCCTTCGGCGCGGGAGCGTGCCCGAGGTGGTGGTCGACGGCGTGACGGGACTGATCGTCGACGAGCCGGCCGAGCTGCCGGAGGCGATCGTCCGCGCGCAGGCGCTCGACCCGGCCGCCTCCAGGCGGCGCGCGGCCGAGGACTTCGACGTCCCGGTGATGGCCGAACGCTACGAGCGGGTCTACCGGATGCTCGTGGAGGGCACGCGCAGCATCCGCGATCTCACCGGCGCCGAGACGGCCGCGCACGCTGCCGGCTGACGCCGCGGCAGCCGCCCGCGGTGACGTGGCTGCCGCCGCCGTGCGCACGCGGCAGCCACGTCGTCACGGTGCGCTCGCGTGTCGGAATGCTCAGAGGTCTCCGCCGCTCGCTACCGCTGAATGAGCATTCTGTTCAGTTCGCGGCGGTCGTCCACGAGATGGCGGGTAAAGTAGCCGGGTTCGGATCGCTCCGACCGGCGCCCCGCTCGCGGGCGCGATGCTCCACCTCAGAAAGCTCCACCACGTGACTGAATCGCTCGTCGCCCTTCCGCCCGTCGTCCGCGAGGTCTTCGAGACCGTGCAAGCCCGCAACCCGCACGAGCCGGAGTTCCAGCAGGCCGTGCACGAGGTGCTCGACTCGATCGTTCCCGTGCTCGAACGTCACCCCGAGTTCGTCGACGGCGGCATCGTCGAGCGGATGGTGGAGCCCGAGCGCCAGATCATGTTCCGCGTACCGTGGGTCGACGACAACGGAAAGCTCCACGTCAACCGCGGATTCCGCGTGCAGTTCTCGTCGGTGCTCGGGCCCTATAAGGGCGGCCTGCGGTTCCACCCGTCGGTCAACCTGTCGATCATCAAGTTCCTCGGCTTCGAACAGATCTTCAAGAACGCGCTCACCGGGCAGGGCATCGGCGGCGCGAAGGGCGGCAGCGACTTCGATCCGCACGGTCGGTCGGATGCCGAGGTCATGCGCTTCTGCCAGTCGTTCATGAACGAGCTCTACCGCCACCTGGGCGAGCACACCGACGTTCCCGCCGGCGACATCGGCGTGGGGGCGCGCGAGATCGGCTACCTGTTCGGCCAGTACCGCAAGATCACGAACCGCCACGAGTCCGGCATGTTCACCGGCAAGGGCGTGCAGTGGGGCGGCGCCGAGGTGCGCACCGAGGCGACCGGCTACGGTGCGGTCTTCTTCGTGCAGAACATGCTCGGCGTGCACAACCAGTCGATCGCCGGGCGTCGCGTCGCGGTGTCGGGGTCGGGCAACGTCGCGATCTACGCGATCGACAAGGCGTACCAGCTCGGGGGCGTCCCGGTGACGGCATCCGACTCGTCCGGCTACGTCGTCGACGACGCCGGCATCGACCTGGGCCTCCTGCGCGAGATCAAGGAGGTCGAGCGCGGCCGTATCTCGGAGTACGCCGTCCGTCGCCGCAGCGCGCGGTTCGTCGAGGGGCGTCGCCCGTGGGAGGTCCCGGTCGAGGTCGCGATCCCGTCGGCGACCCAGAACGAGATCGACGAGGACGACGCGAAGGCCCTCATCGCGAACGGCGTGCGCGCCGTCGCCGAGGGGGCGAACATGCCGTCGACGCCGGGCGCCGTCGCGGCCTTCCACGAGGCAGGCGTGCTCTTCGGCCCCGGCAAGGCCGCGAACGCGGGCGGCGTAGCGACCTCGGCACTCGAGATGAGCCAGAACGCGTCGCGTCAACGGTGGAACTTCGCCGACAGCGAGTCGAAGCTGCGCGCGATCATGGCCGACGTCCACGACGCCGCCTTCCACGCGGCCGAGCGCTACGGGCGCCCGGGCGACTACGTCGTGGGCGCGAACGCCGCCGGGTTCGAGCGGGTCGCGCACGCGATGCTCGCGCAGGGCGTCATCTGACCCGTTGCGTCGCCGTGGTCTGAGCCGCCTGTTCTGGACACGCCCGCCGCGGCGAGAACGGATGCCGCGCACCCGAGTTACCGTCGAGCCATGACCAGAACGTGGAACGACGGGCCGGCGACGCCCGTGCGCGACGCCGAGGTCTGCCCCGTGTGCGCCTCGACCGACGTGCGCGTCGTGGACCAGGGCTGGTTCGTGCTCGAGCTCGAACGCGGCGATGAAGTGCGCTCCGACGGAGCGGTGGAGTTCTCGTGCCGTGACTGCGGCACGCACTGGGAGTGACGCCGACCTCCCCCTCGCGCGCGGCCGATGAGAGGATCGAGCATGCGCGTCGGCACCATCGATGACCTGTTCGACCTCCTCGATGCGAGACTCGCCGAGCACGGGCGAGGCGACAAGACGACTCCCTCGTCGGCGGAGTTCTGGGAGGAGCTCCTGCAGCGCGACGGGCATCCGCTGAACACCTCGCTGCCCGATGAGCCGCTCGCCGACTGGCACGGCCGCGGACTCCTCGGCGAGGTTGCGGGTGCCCGCGTCCTCGACATCGGCTGCGGCAACGGCCGCAACGGCCGCTGGCTCGCCGAACGCGGCGCCGAAGTCGTGGGCGTGGATCTCGCGACCGGGCTGCTCGATCGGGTGCGGCCGACGCTCCCCGAGGGCATGGCCGTGCACGCGCTCGACGTGCTGCGCGACCGGCTGCCGGACGGGCCGTTCGACATCATCTACGACTCCGGATGCTTCCACCACCTGGCTCCGCACCGCCGCATCACCTATCTCGCGCGAGTGCTTCCGCTGCTCGCACGCGGCGGTCGCTATGCGATCGTGGCGTTCTCGCAGGAGCGCCAGCCCAGCCCGCCGGACGCGGAGGTGCTGGCGGCGGGCGATACCGCCGGTGGCACTTCGTTCCTCCTCGAAGACCTCGAGCGGATCTTCGCGCCGTTGCGGTCGGTCGAGCTTCGCCGGGTGCGGGCCGACGTTGCCGGAACGTTCGGCTTCGACTTCCTCAACGCCGCACTCTTCCGGTCAGGCTGACGCGCCCTCCGCGGCTGCGGACGCCTGCTCGGGGAACAGCTGATTCAGCAGCTGCCCGACCCACGCGATGAGCTCGGCGTCGCCCACGAGCGCTCCGTCGGCCGTCGGCAGCGGCACGACGAGCGCTTCGCCGCCGGCGAGGATCTTCGCCTTCGGATGCAGTCGCTGCAGCCGCACGCGGATCGAGTCGGGCAGGTTCGCCGGTGCGATGCGCAGGTTCGGACCCATCGCGACGACGTCGGAGAGGCCCGCGCGCGCGGCGCGCCGCCGGAGCCGCGCGACGGCGATGAGCCCCTCGACCTCGGTGGGCGGCTCGCCGTAGCGGTCGCGCAGCTCCTCGAGAACGAGGTCGATCGCGTCCTGCCCGTCGGGCTGACGGGCGCTGGCGGATGCCGCGGCCGACAGCTTCTGGTACGCCTCGAGGCGCAGGCGCTCGCTGTCGATGTAATCCTCGGGGATGCGCGCCTGCACGGGCAGCTCGAGCCGGAGCTCGGTCGGGCCCTCGGTCTCTTCGCCGCGGAACGTCGCGACCGCCTCGCCGATCATGCGCAGGTAGAGATCGAAACCGACGCCCGCGATGTGGCCGGCCTGCTCCGCGCCGAGCAGGTTGCCCGCTCCGCGCAGCTCGAGGTCCTTCAGCGCGACCTGCATGCCGCTGCCGAGATCGTTGTTGACGGCGATGGTCTCGAGCCGGTCGGCGGCGGTCTCGCTCAGTGGCTTGTTCTCGTCGTACAGGAAGTACGCGTACGCGCGCTCGCGCGCGCGGCCGACGCGTCCGCGCAGCTGGTGCAGCTGTGACAGGCCGTACTTGTCGGCGCGATCGATGATGATCGTGTTCGCGTTCGAGATGTCGAGGCCGGTCTCGACGATCGTCGTGCACACGAGCACGTCCGCCCGCCGCTCCCAGAAGTCGTCGACGACCTGCTCGAGCTGGTGCTCGCCCATCTGCCCGTGGGCGACCGCGATGCGCGCCTCGGGCACGAGCTCGGCGAGGTGCGCCGCGACCCGCTGGATCGACTGCACGCGGTTGTGCACGTAGAAGACCTGACCCTCGCGGAGCAGCTCGCGGCGGATCGCCGCCGCGATCTGCTTGTCGTTGCGCGGCCCGACGTACGTGAGGATCGGATGCCGGTCCTCCGGCGGCGTCTGCAGCGTCGACATCTCGCGGATGCCGGTCACCGCCATCTCGAGCGTGCGCGGGATCGGAGTCGCGCTCATCGCGAGGATGTCGACGTTGGTCTTGAGCTTCTTCAGCTGGTCCTTGTGCTCGACGCCGAACCGCTGCTCCTCGTCGATGATGAGAAGACCCAGATCCTTGAATGCGACCTTCTCGGTGAGGATGCGGTGCGTGCCGATGACCATGTCGACCGTGCCGTCGGCAAGGCCGGCGATCGTCTCGCGCGCCTCCTTGTCGGTCTGGAAGCGTGAAAGGGGGCGCACCTTGACCGGGAAGCCCGCGAACCGCTCGGTGAAGGTCTCGATGTGCTGCTTCACGAGCAGCGTCGTCGGCACGAGCATCGCGACCTGCTTGCCGTCCTGGATCGCCTTGAAAGCCGCACGGACCGCGACCTCCGTCTTGCCGAAGCCGACATCGCCCGACAGCAGCCGGTCCATCGGGATCGGCTTCTCCATGTCGGCTTTGATCTCTTCGATCGTCTGGAGCTGGTCGGGCGTCTCGGCGAACGGGAACGCCTCTTCGAGCTCGCGCTGCCACGGTGTGTCCGGCCCGAACGCGTGCCCCTTGGCGGCCATGCGCGCCGAATAGAGCTTCACGAGCTCGACGGCGATGTCGCGCACCGCCTTGCGCGCGCGACCCTTCGCCTGTGCCCAGTCGCTGCCGCCCATCTTCGACAGGGTCGGCGTCTCGCCGCCGACGTACTTCGACAGCAGGTCGAGCTGGTCGGTCGGCACGAAGAGCTTGTCGCCCGGGTAACCGCGCTTCGACGGCGCGTACTCGAGCACGAGGTACTCGCGCACGCTCTTGACCGGGTTGCGGCCGCCGCTCGAGACCTCGCGCTGGGTCAGCTCGACGAACCGCCCGATGCCGTGCGTCGCGTGCACGACGTAGTCCCCCGCCTTGAGCTGGAGCGGGTCTACGACGTTGCGCCGACGTGACGCGAGCTTCTTGACGACGCGGTTGTCGCTGCCGATGGTGCGCCCGTAGAACTCGGCCTCGGTGAGCACCGCGAGCTTGGCGTCCGGCGTCTGGAACCCGCGCTCGAGCGGCGCGACGACGAGGTGCGCGACGCCGGGCTCTGGGGGATCGAGCACGTCATCGACCTTGCGCGCGGCGATGCCGCGGTCGGCGAGCACGTCGCGCGCGCGTTCGACGAGGCCGACACCGGATGCCGCGACCACCACTCGCCATCCGTCGGAGAGCAGCCGCCCGACGTGCTCCGTCGCGCCGTCGACGTTGCCGTGGAACGACGGCACGCCCGACCCGTGCACGCGCACGGCCGACGCCTCTTCCAGCGCGACCGCGTCGGCCTCGTACTCGGACTCCTCCGCCTCGCGCAGTGCGGCCGCCGCATCCGCCGCCCCGGAATCGAAGCTGCTCAACGTCCACCACGACGCATGGCGCGCGTGGGCGGCCTCGCGCAGACGCGACAGCGTCACGAAGTCGCCCGCACCCAGGTCGACCGGCGTCTCGGCGCCGACCGCGGCGGCGCTCCACGCGGCCTCGAGGAACTCGCGATTCGTCTCGCTGAGTGTGAGCGCGCGCGTGACGGCGCGCTCGGGGTCGACGACGGCCACCGCCGCGCCGTCGGGCAGGTAGTCGGCGAGCGTGACGAGCCCGTCGACGAGCGCCGGCAGCAGGGACTCCATGCCCTCGGCCGGGATGCCCTCCGCCATCTTCTCGAGGATGCCGCGCACTCCGGGGAACCGGTCGACCAGCCCGCGTGCACGTTCGCGCACGCGCGGCGTCAGCAGCAGCTCGCGGCCCGCGATGAGCTCGACCTCATTCACGGCCCCCGGCAGCGAGCGCTGGTCGGCGACCGAGAAGGCGCGGATCTCATCGACCTCGTCTCCGAAGAACTCGACGCGGTAGGGGTGGTCGGCGATCGGCGAGAAGACGTCGAGGATGCCGCCGCGCACCGCGAACTCGCCGCGCCGCGACACCATGTCTACACGGTGATACGCGAGCTCGACGAGGCGCGCGGAGATCTCGGACAGGTCGTGGCCGCGGCCGCCCACGACGAGCCGCACCGGCTCTTCGTCGCCGAGGCCCGGTGCGAGCGGCTGGATCGCGCCGCGCACCGACGCGGTCACGATGAGCGGGGTCTCGCCCTTCCACCTCGCGATGCGGCGCAGCACGTCCAGCCGACGCCCGACCGTCTCGGCGCTGGGGCTCAGGCGCTCGTGCGGCAGTGTCTCCCACGCCGGGAACGCCAGCACCTCGGCACCCGGCACGAGCGCCTCGAGCGCGGGCCCGAGCGATTCGGCACGGCGGCCCGTCGGCGCGATCACGAGGAGCGCGGGAGGAAGACCCGCCTCGCGGCGGCGCTCGAGGAGCGCGGCGAGCAATGGGGCATCGAGCCCGTCGACGAGCGAGAAATCGGCGTCGGCGGATGCCGGCGAGCCGTCTTTGCTCGAGCCCGAACCGGTGGCCGCGGCAACGGCCTCCCGGAACGGCTCAGCCTGTTCGAGGGCGCGCACGATCCCGGGAACTGTCACCGAACGAGTCTACGCGACCCCTCCCCACGCTCTCCGCGATGTGCTTTCCGGCTCATAGGATGTGACCGTGAGCGACCCGGCCGAGACTCCTCCGACGGCGCCCGTGCCGCCCTACGTCCCGCCGCGGCCGGCGCCGCCGGTGCCGGGGCAGGCGGGGCACCGACCGCAGCCGGAAGCCGCGTCTCCGGGATCGCCGACGCAGCCCGGTCAGCCGGCCCGCCCGGCACAGGGGATGCCCGCGGGACGGACCCCGAGTCCCGGTCAGGGGTCGCATCCAGGCCGGCCCGGTCGCCCTGCTCAGCCGGCCTACGCCGCTCCCCCGGCCTACGGCTCACCGGGCTACGCCCACCCCGCCGGACAGCCGCCACACGGCGCGCCCGCGCAGATCCAGGCTCCCCCCGGCCCATGGGCGCCGCCGTACGCCCAGGCGACCGCCCGGGCGCCTCAGGTCGCACTCTCGGCGACGATGCCCACCAGACCGACGTCGACCGTCGGGACGATCGCGCTCATCGCGGGACTGCTCGCGGCCGTGGCGGCGCCGATCGCGGCATCCGTCGCGTCGTGGCAGATCGGGGTCGGTGTGGGCGCCGAGCAGGCGAGCGTGCCCACCACCACGCAGTTCGACCCGTCGGTCTTCGTTCCCGTGCGCGACTGGGTGCTGCTCGGCGAGGTGTCGTTCTGGCTCGGGACGCTGTTCGGGGTGTGGGCGCTCGTGCAGGGCATCGTCGCGATCGCAAGAGACCGCGGGCGCGGGGCCGGCATCGCCGCCGTCGTTCTCGCGGCGCTCGGGCCGTTCGTGTTCGCGACGGGCGTGGTCCTCTTCTTGTCGATCGGCCTCGCGGCGGGCGCCGGCGTCACCTGAGCCGAGCGCTCCGACAGGCGGTGATCGCGCTCACACGCGGGGTGCGTGGTGCTTCTGCTGCGCCGCGAGCAGCCCCTCGCCGACGAGCTGCTCGACCGCGTCGGCGGCGTCGGACAGCAGGATCGGAAGACTCTTGCGCTCGGTCGCTCCGAACGGGTCGAGCACCCAGTCCGCGGGGTCCTGCCGGCCGTTCGGCCGTCCGATGCCCACACGGACGCGCGCGAACTCGGACGTGCCGAGCGCCTTCGCGACGTCGCGGACGCCGTTGTGGCCGCCGTGCCCCCCGCCGGCCTTGAGCTTGATCGTGTCGAACGGGATGTCGAGTTCGTCGTGCACGACGACGACGCGCTGCGGGTCGATGCCGTAGAACTTCGCGAGGCCTGCGACGACCCCGCCCGACACGTTCATGAACGTGTTCGGCTTGGCGAGGATGAGCTTCGGGCCGCCGGGGCGCAACCACGTCTCGGCGACGCGTGCATTCGCCTTGTGCGTGCGGAAGGTCTCGCCGCGGCGCTCGGCGAGCTCGTCGAGCACGAGCTGGCCGACGTTGTGCCGCGTCAGCTCGTATCGCGGGCCCGGGTTGCCGAGCCCGACCACCAGCCACGCGTCAGCCATGGTTCACATCCTGCCCCATCGGGCGCCCGGCGGACGGGCGCCGCGTGCGCGGAGAGGGGGCGCGGCGAGCCGCACCCCCTCTCCGAACGCCTGCGCGACGACTCACTCCGAAGCGGACTCCTCCGCGGCGGGAGCGGCCTCTTCGGAGGCCTCGGCCTGCTCGGCCGCGACCTCGGCGTCGGCCTCGGCGATCTCCTCGTCGGCCGCGATCGTGGCGGCCGGGATCGAGATCGCGACGACGAGCGTCTCGGGGTCGGCCACGAGAGACGCGCCCGCGGGCAGCGTGAGGTCGGCCGCGGTGATGTGCGTGCCTTCCTCGAGACCCTCGACGTCGACCTCGATGTGCTCGGGGATGTGAGTCGCCTCGACCTCGAGCGCGATGGTCGTCGCGTCGAGGTTCGCGATCGTGCCGGGGAAGGGCTCGCCGTGGACGACGACGGGGACATCCACCTGGACCTTCTCGCCCTTGCGGACCACGAGAAGGTCGATGTGCTCGATGACCTGGTGCACCGGGTCCTTCTGGACGTCCTTCACGAGGGCGAGCTGCGCCTTGCCGGCGATGTCGAGCTCGAGCACCGCGTTCGCACGGCGGACGAGCAGCGACATCTGGTGACCGGGAAGGGCCACGTGCACGGGGTCGGTGCCGTGGCCGTAGATGACGGCGGGGATCTTGCCGGCGGCGCGGAGGCGGCGGGCGAAGCCCTTGCCGAAGTTCTCGCGGAGCTCGGCCTTGACCTTGGTGTCGGTGTCGGTCGACATGATGGATTCTCCTTGCGGGCCCACGGGCCCAGATGTGGGGTCTTTTCAACTCGAACGCGAGCGCGTGAGGAAGCCGTGAGCCTGCATCACCGCGTCGATAACGGATGCCTCTGCCGCCGCTGCGGGCGATCGCAGGCATCCCTCGCCGAAGTTCAATCCTCGAGTCTACCAGGGGCACCGGCACGGCCCTGACCGCCGGCTCCCGCTACCATGAGGGGCGACCCACCTCCGCGTCCCGCGGAGCTCCACCGCCCGGAGGATTCCATGGAGTACGGCTTCCTGTCACACGTCCTGTTCTGGATCATCGGCGCCATCGCGGCCGTCGGCGCGGTCGGCACGGTGCTCGCCTTCTGGTCGATGGGGCGCGCGGCCTACCGCAAGGACTGACGCCGCCCACCGCGCCACGCCCTGCCCCCCTGGTGCAAGATCAGGGCAGCCGCGTCTGGAGGTGGAAGACCTCCGACGTCATGCCGCCTTCGCCTTTCGCCGTGATCGTGTATGCGGTGGCGACCTCGGCGCACTCGTGGCGCAGCTCTCCACCGCCGTCGTAGACGCCGACGGGCGGCAGCGCGCCGGTGAACGCGACCGGCTCGGCGTCGTCGTGCGAGCCGTAGGCGATGAACACGCGATCGGCGTTGACTGCGGCCCAGCGCAGCTCCAGAGGAAGCCGCTGGGTTCGCTTGGTGCACAGCACGTATGCCTCGGGGTCGGGGTAGATGCAGTCGATGACGGGCGCGGCACCCGCCGTGGAGTCGGTGGTCGGCACGGCGCATGACCCGGCGCCGACCTCGGCCGTCGGCGACGACCCGGCGTTCGCCGCGGGTTCGGCGGTCGGGGCGGAGCTCGGCTCCGTCGTCGGCGCGGCACACCCGGTGAGCGCCAGAAGCGCGAGGACGACGAGGGCGTAGCGGGTGCGCATGCGGCCTCCGTGGGCTCGGGTGGTTCGGCCCAGTGTCGCACAGCTGTGCGCGTCGCTGCGAGGATCAGCCGAGCCGTTCAGCCACGGCGCGCACGATCTCGTCGGGCTCGAGCGAACCGTCGACGCCGAAGCCGGGCTCATCCTGCGACAGGTGCTCGAGCGTCTCGAGCTGCGAGTCGAGCAGCGCGGGCGGCATGAAATGGGTGCGGCGCAGCATCCGTCTCTCCAACTCGTCGCGTGAGACGACGAGCTCGACGAACACCGTGCCGGGCGCACCGGCGCGGATCCGGTCGCGATAACGGCGCGCGAGCGCTGAGCAGGCGACGACGCCGTCCTCCGCCTCGTGCAGCACCGCGGCGACGCGATCGAGCCACGGCATCCGGTCCGCGTCGTCGAGCGGGGTCCCGGCCGCCATCTTCGCGACGTTCTCGGCGGGGTGGAGGTCATCGGCGTCGACGAACCGCACGCCCAGGCGCTCCGCGAGCAGCGAGCCCACGAGCGACTTGCCCGAGCCGCTCGCGCCCATCACGACGACGCGCACCCCGGCCATTCACCGACCGTAACCCAACGGATGCCGCAGGGCCCCCACCCCGCTAGCCTGGAACCCAATCCGTTCCCCTCAAGGAGCCCTCGTGTCTTCGAACGATTCCGCCGAGCCCACCCAGATCTCCACCGACGACGCGCAGGCACCGCACGAAGCGGCGACCGAGCATGAAGGCGCACCCGAGCCGCAGGACGTCGAGCGTCCGGCTCCCGAGGGGGGTGAGGACGCACCGTCCCAGAAAGCCGCGGTCGCCAACATCGGCGTCGTGGGCCTCGCGGTGATGGGGTCCAACCTCGCGCGGAACCTGGCGAGCCGCGAGGGCAACACCGTCGCGGTGTACAACCGCAGCCATGAGAAGACCGACACGCTCGTCGCGGAGCACCCGGAGGCGGGGTTCGTGCCCGGCTACTCGTATGAGGAGTTCGCCGCGTCACTCAAGAAGCCGCGCACAGCGATCATCATGGTCAAGGCGGGCGCGGCGACCGACGCCGTCATCGACGAGCTCATGCGGGTGTTCGAGCCGGGCGACATCATCGTCGACGGTGGAAACTCGCTGTTCACCGACACGATCCGCCGCGAGAAGGCCGTGCGCGAACGCGGCTTCAACTTCGTCGGAATGGGCGTCTCGGGCGGCGAGGAGGGCGCGCTGCACGGGCCGTCGCTCATGCCCGGCGGTCCGGACGAGTCGTGGGTCACGCTGGGGCCCATCCTCCGCTCGATCGCGGCCGTTGCCGAGGGAGAGCCGTGCGTCACCCACATCGGGCACGACGGCGCCGGCCACTTCGTCAAGATGGTGCACAACGGCATCGAGTACGCCGACATGCAGCTCATCGCCGAGGCCTACGACCTCATCCGCCGCGGCACAGGCAAGTCGCCCGCCGAGATCGCCGACATCTTCGCCGAGTGGAACCGCGGCGAGCTCGAGTCCTACCTCATCGAGATCACGGCCGAGGTGCTGCGTCAGGTCGACGCGGCCACCGGCAAGCCGCTCGTCGACGTGATCCTCGACCAGGCGGGCGCCAAAGGCACCGGTGCGTGGACCGTGCAGACGGCGCTCGACCTGGGCGTGCCGGTGTCGGGCATCGCCGAGGCGGTGTTCGCGCGGTCCCTGTCGAGCCACCCCGAGCAGCGGGCAGCGTCGCACGACCTTCCCGGCCCGGAGGAGGCGTTCTCGGTGGACGACCTCGACTCCTTCGTCGAAGACGTGAGGCTCGCTCTGTACGCGTCGAAGATCGTCGCGTACTCGCAGGGCTTCGACGAGATCCGCGCCGGCGCCGCGCGCTACAACTGGTCGATCGATCTGGGCGCCGTGTCGAAGATCTGGCGGGCGGGCTGCATCATCCGCGCGCAGTTCCTCAACCGCATCGCCGACGCGTACGCGGCCGAGCCCGACCTGCCTGTACTGCTCACGGCGCCCTATTTCGTCGACGCGCTCACGCGTGCACAGAGCGCGTGGCGGCGCGTCGTCGCGACGGCGGCAGCTGCGGGCATCCCGTCACCCGCCTTCTCTTCGTCTCTCGCCTATTACGACGGCCTGCGCGCCGACCGCCTGCCGGCGGCCCTCGTGCAGGGTCAGCGCGACTTCTTCGGCGCCCACACGTACAAGCGGGTCGACCGCGAGGGCACCTTCCACACGCTATGGTCGGGCGACCGCACCGAGGTCGAGGCCGAAGACACGCACTGACCGGACCGACGAAGGTCCGGTCAGAACCCCCTGGGGTCGGGCCGGACCTTCACGGCCGCTGCGTCAGGCCGCGGCCGGAACGACGTTGTGCGTCCGGCAGAAGATGTTCTGCGGGTCCCACTGTCGCTTGATCGCCGCGAGGCGCGCGAGCGTATCGGGCGTGTACATGCGGGTCACCCACGAAGGGTCCGTCGACACGGAGAAGTTTCCGTACGAGCCCTGCCCGAGGGACTCGATCGCGTCCCACGCCTCCTGCGCCGCCGCGCGCGCGGCGTCATCGAGCATTCCGGGCACGTCGAAAGCCCCCGCCATGGCGAACCAGGTCGCATCGCGCGCGGGGAACGGCGTGTCGGCCTGCGCCACGTCGCCGTACGCACCGCCGAGCGAGCGCAGGAGCAGAACGGACGCCGGGTTCGCCTCACGGAACGCGACGAGCTTGTCGATCGCGTCGTCGTCGAGCTCCTTCAGGAGGGTGTTGCCGCCCACGAAGCCCGGCATGGGCTGGTCGGGCTCGGCCTCCGGCGTCTCCATGAGGATGTCGGGGTAGTCGCGCGCCTCGAGCTCGGCGACGGTCACGCCGTCGAGCTCGATGAGCGGTGCGAGCGCCGCCCGCGCGGCATCGACGTCGCGGCCGACCCAGACGGCCTGGATCGTGGCGCCCGCGGGCGCGCTCGGGTCCATGGCCGGAACGTCCGCGTACGTCACCGTGAGCCCGCGCGGAGCGTCGGCGAGGACATCGCGCATCACGCGGATCACAGGACGCGGGTCACCCTCGAGCGCGAGGGTCGCGAACACGACGCCGTCGAGCGGGTGGGCGCGGAAGTCGAAGCGCGTGACGACGCCGAAGTTGCCTCCGCCGCCGCGCAGCGCCCAGAACAGGTCGGGGTGCGACGTCGCGGAGACCTCGACCACGTCGCCCGCCGCGGTCACGAGCTGTGCGCCCACGAGCTGGTCGACCGCAAGGCCCCACTCGCGCACCATGAGACCGATGCCGCCGCCGAGCGTGAGACCGCCGACGCCGACCGACGAGGTGTCGCCCGAGCTGACGGCGAGACCGTGGGTCGCGAGCTCGGCCGCGACGGCGCCCCACGTCGCGCCCCCGCCGATGTGGACGAGGTCGCCCTCGACCGTGATCGACGAGAGTGCCGACATGTCGACCGTCACGCCGCCCGGCACACCGCCCCACACGCTGTGGCCGCCGCCGCGGACCATGACGGGCTGGTGCTCGGCCCGCGCGAGCCGGACCGCGGCACGGACGTCGTCGACGCTCGATGCGCGGACGACGGCCATCGGCTCACCGACGCCGGAGTGGAAGCGACGAGCGTCGTCCCACTCGGGGTCGCTCGCTGTGACGACCGCCCCGGAGACCTCTGTGCGCAGCTGTTCAAGAGTCATGCGCGTCACACTAGGACCGGCCTCCGACACGGCGGCGGACGTTCGCGATGAGCGAATCGGCCGGAGCATCCCCACGCGCTCTAAGGTCGATCCGTGAGCACTGCACGCATCCTCTTCATCGGCGGCACCGGAACGATCAGCGCGGCGTGCGTCGCGCGGGCCGCCGCGGCCGGCCACGACGTCACGGTCCTCAACCGCGGCACGGGCCGCAGGCCCCTGCCCGACGGCATCCGCGTCCTCCGCGCCGACGTGCGCGACCCGGCATCCGTGCGGTCCGCGGTCGGCGACGAGACCTTCGACGTCGTGTGCGAGTTCCTCGCCTTCACGCCCGACCACGTGCGCGCCGACCTCGAGCTGTTCGAAGGACGCACGGGGCAGTACGTGCTCATCAGCTCGGCGTCCGCGTACGACACCCCGCCCAAGCGCCTGCCCGTGACCGAGTCGACCCCGCTGCGCAACCCGTACTGGCAGTACTCGCGCGACAAGATCGCGTGCGAGGATCTGCTCGTGGGCGCGTACCGCGAACGCGGAGTGCCGATCACGATCGTGCGCCCGTCGCACACGTACGACGAGCTGCTGCTGCCGACGTCGGGGCACTGGACCGACATCGCCCGGATGCGCGCGGGCAAGCCCGTCATCGTGCACGGCGACGGCACGAGCCTGTGGACGCTCACGCACAGCTCCGACTTCGCCGTCGCGTTCACGGCGCTGCTGGGCAACCCTTACGCGATCGGCGAGACGTTCCACATCACGGGAGACCACGCGCCCACGTGGAACCAGATCTACGGATGGCTCGCGGACGCCGCGGGAGTGACCGCCCCGCAGCTCGTGCACGTGGCATCCGAGACCGTCGCCGCCTTCGCGCCCGCCCTCGGACCCGGCCTGCTCGGCGACAAGGCCCACTCGATGGTGTTCGACAACGCGAAGGTCAAGGCGCTCGCGCCGGACTTCCGCACGACCGTCACGTTCGACGAGGGCGCGCGGCGGATCATCGCGCACTATGACGCGCATCCCGAGCTTCAGATCGTCGACGACGACCTCGACGCCGCTTTCGACCGCATGGCGGCGTATGCGGCGGCGGCCGAATCGCGCTGAAGCTCACAGGTCGCGCATAGCTCGCTCCATAGGAAACGCATAGGTACGCGCGCACAATAGGGGCATGACGACCCCTGCCCTCCATCGCCCCGACGGCACCGCGCTGCGCGTTCTCGTGGTGGACGACGAGCAGATGCTCACCGACCTCCTGTCGATGGCGCTGCGCATGGAGGGCTGGGAGGTCCGCACGGCCGCGTCGGGCTACGAGGCGCTGCAGGCGGCACGCGAGTTCCACCCCGACGCCATGGTGCTCGACATCATGATGCCCGACCTCGACGGCATGTCCGTGCTCCAGCGGCTCCGCCAAGGCGGCGACGACGTGCCGGTGCTGTTCCTCACCGCGAAGGACGCCGTATCCGACCGCGTCGCAGGGCTCACCGCCGGCGGCGACGACTACGTCACCAAGCCCTTCAGTCTCGAAGAGGTCGTCGCCCGACTCCGCGGCCTGATGCGCCGCGCGGGCGTCGCGCACGCGGCGGGCACCGAGCCGATCCTGCGCGTGGGCGACCTGTCGCTCAACGAGGACAGCCATGAGGTCATCCGCGACGGCGTCGAGATCGAGCTCACCGCGACCGAGTTCGAACTGCTGCGCTACCTCATGCGCAACCAGCGCCGGGTCGTGTCGAAGGCGCAGATCCTCGACCGCGTCTGGAACTACGACTTCGGTGGCCGCTCCAGCATCGTCGAGCTGTACATCTCGTACCTGCGCAAGAAGATCGACGCCGGCCGCGAGCCGCTCATCCACACCGTGCGCGGCGTCGGGTACATGATCAAGGCCCCGCAATGACCGTCGCGCGGCGGCCGTGGACGCTGCAGCGCCGCCTCATCGTCACGGTCGTGGCCATCACGTCGCTCATCATGGTGCTGGTGGGCGTCGCGACGAGCGCGCTGCTGGGCACGGTGCTCGAAGAGGGACTCACCAACCGGCTCTCGGCGACGACGGCCCGCATCGTCTCGCTCACCCGACCCCTCATCGTGGGCGGCCTGAGCGCGGAGGAGATCCTGCGGCAGCATCCGCAGCAGCCCGGACTGATGCTCGCCGTCGTGACGCCCCCCGAGAGCCCGACCGCCGCCGTGACCGAAGCGGACGGCACGGTGACAGCCCTCACCGGCGACCAGATCCGCGAGCTCGCGTCGGGCCTTCGCACCGACGGTCCGCTCGTCGTGACCCTCGACGACGTCGGCACGTTCCGCGTCGTGGGCCAGGCTGTCGGGCCTTCGATCGTCGTGGTCGGCCTGTCGCGCGATGAAGTCGCCGCCACGATCGGCCGCATGCTCGTCACGATCGGGCTGCTCACCGCGGGCGGCCTCCTCGTGCTCGGAACCGCGACGGCGTGGGTCATCCGGGCGGGGCTGGCGCCGCTGCGCGCGGTCGCCGACACGGCTGAGGACGTCTCACGGCTGCCGCTGTCGCAGGGTGAGGTGTCGATCGCGGAGCGCGTGCCCGCCGAGCAGGCCGATCCGCGCACCGAGGTCGGTCGCGTCGGCAGCGCCCTCAACACCCTCCTCGACCACGTCGACAGCTCGCTCGCCGCGCGACAGCAGAACGAGGAGCGGATGCGCCGGTTCGTCGCCGATGCCAGCCACGAGCTGCGCACACCCCTCGCATCGATCCGCGGATACTCCGAGCTGTCGCTGCGGGCCCTCGAGCGCGAGGACGGTCCCGGTGCGCGCGAGACCACCGAGACGTCGCTCGCGCGGATCCAGGCGCAGTCGCTGCGCATGACGCACCTCGTCGAGGATCTCCTGCTGCTCGCGCGACTCGACGAGGGCCAGGAGCTCGTCTACGGCGCGGTCGACCTCACGCGCCTTGCGGTCGACGGGGTGACGGACGCCCGAGCCGCCCACCCGGAGCACACGTGGCAGCTCGCGGTCGGCGACGACCAGGTCGTCGTGGCGGGAGACGGCGCGCGGCTCAGCCAGGTGATCGCGAACCTGCTCGCGAACGCGGGGACGCACACCCCCGCGGGGACGACCGTGACGGTGAGCGTCGAGCGCGACGGAACGGACGCCGTGCTGCGCGTCCGCGACGACGGGCCCGGTATCGACCCGTCGATCGCGGACGAGCTCTTCGAGCGCTTCGCGCGCGGCGACCGCTCCCGCGCGCGCAAGACCGGCGGGACGGGCCTCGGCCTGTCGATCGCGCGCGCGATCGCGAACGCGCACGGCGGAACCCTCTCGGTGCGCAGCGAGCCCGGCGACACCGTGTTCGAGCTGCGCCTTCCCGCGAAGCCGTCCGACCCCGCGTGACGCGTCCCGTGGTCTCGCGCTGCAGTTTCCGGCATCCGCGCCCGATCTCAACGCCCGCGCGAGCCGGAAACGACAGCGCGAGCCATGAGCCGACGGGGGGCACGCGACGTGCGCGTTCCGAGGTCAGTAGCCGCTGAACGCGTCTGTCGTGATCGACCGCGCGCGCTCGAGCGCGGGCGCGAGGTCGGCGATGAGCTTGGGGGGCCCCGATACGAACGCGTGGCGCGCCGAGATGTCGGGCACCACCCGCACGAGCCCGTCCGCGTCGAGGCGCACGCCCCGCGCCCAGGACCAGTGCGGAGGCAGGTTCTCGGGGCGATCTCGCGTGAACACCACTACCGGCACGCCCGAGGCCTCGATCTCGTCGCGGAACGCGAGCTCCGAGGCATCCGACGCCACGTACACGAGCACGATGTCGCGGTCCTCCTGCGCGAGGCGCACGTGGCGCAGCTGCGACACGAAGGGCGTGACGCCGATGCCCGCCGCGACCATGAGCAAGGGCACGTGCGCCTTCTTCGGCAGCACGAAGTCGCCCCACACCCCCGTCACGGCGAGGTCGCTGCCGGCCGTCACCTGCGCGAGGGCGCGCTTGTACGAGCTCGGATGCGCCGCTGCGGCGCTGCTCTCGCGGAACGCGATGCGCAGCTCGGGCAGGTCCTCGGGCGCGGACACGATGCTGAACTCCCGCCGCGTGCCGCGCGCGTCGGGACGGCGGTGCGGCACGTCGAGCTCGATGTACTGGCCGGGCTCGAACCGCACGCGGCGCTTCGCCTCGAAGGTGAGCTGGCGCACCGTCGGCGTCACCTCCTCGCGCGACAGCAGCGTGAGACGCACGGCCGCCCGCACCGAGAACGCGAACGCCACGATGTTGCCGATGAGCAGTGCGCGCTCCTGACCGAGGCTCACCGCGCCGAGGTCGATCGGCCAGCCGGCGAGCACGCCGACGACAGCGGCGACCGTGAGCTGCTGCCAGCGCCGCGGCGGCATCGTGAGGGGCTCGGACAGCATGAACGCGCCGAGGAACAGGAACGGCGACGACCACAGCACGGGCCAGAGCACCTGGGCGAGGTCGAGCGGGACACCGGCCCACTGATACTGCGCCGACGTGCGCAGCACCGCGACGCCCACCGCGATGACGACGAAGAGCGCCACCATGCGCAGCTTCTCGGTGCGCCACAGCACCGCGACCCCGAGCACGATGACGGGGCCGGCGAGTGCGGGCGTGCCGACCCACCACGACGACGTTCCGAGCGCCGGGAACGCGAGCGCGAGGAGCGTGAGCACGGTGGCCCCGACGGCCGCGGGGTTGAAGATGTGGCGCCCCCGCCACGCGAGCACGTACTTCGACAGCGACGCGGCGGCACCGGCGATCGCGATGCCGGCGAGTCCCGCGAGCTCGAGCGTGGGCCGCAGCACGAAAAGCAGGATGTGGGCGGTCACGAGCGACGACTCGAGGCGCCATGGAAGGCGCAGGACGGCGTGCGCCGCGGCATCCGTCGCCCCGCACACGACGACGAGGACGGCGAGCGTCGCGACCAGCTCCCCGGGCCCGGGCCCGACGAGTCCGAAGAACGACAGCACGAACGCGATCGCGGCGAGCGCGGCGAGCGCGAGAAGCACGAGCCGGTACATCGACACGCGACCGAGGAGCGCGAAGACGCGGTTCCACGCCGCGGTGAGCCACGCCGGCACGGTCACACCACCGGGAGGGGGTCGCGCGATCCTTCGGGCAGGAAGATGCGGATGCCGTCGCCCGGCCGCACCTCGCCCCCGCGCACGACGACCGACATGACGCCCGCGAGGCGCACGGTCTCGCCGTGCTCGTCGACGTGGATGAGCTCCTTCATGAGCCCCTTCGACAAGCCGTTGATCTGCGTGCAGGGGTTGCGCAGGCCCGTTACTTCGACGACCGCGTCATCGCCGAGGAGCAGGCGCGTGCCGCGCGGGAGCGCCAGAAGGTCGATGCCCGACGTCGTGACGTTCTCGCCGAGCTCGCCCGGACTCACCTCGTGGCCGCGGCGGGCAACCTGGTCGAAAAGCTCCGCGTGCATCAGGTGCACCTGGCGCAGGTTCGGCGCACCCGGGTCACGGCGGACGCGGGAGCGGTGCTTCACGGTCGCGCCCGCGTGCGCGTCGCCCTCCACGCCGTAGCCCTCGATGAGGGTGATGCTGTCGCGGGTCGGCTTGCTGAATCGATGGCCGTCATCGCGCGCCACCGCGACGACGGTCCCTGCGAGGCTGTCGGTCACGGTTCAACGCTAGCGGTCGCGCCGAAGACGTCGGCCTCGCAGTCGGGCGACCATTCGACCCGCCCGTCGGTGAGCATGCGCACCCACTGCACACCCCACTCGCGTGCGAGGCGCGCTCCCCCGTCGAAGAAGAGCGCCGTCGCGATCGCATCCGCCCGCATCGCCGTCGGCGCGACCGCCCACGTCGCGGCGACCGTGCGCACCGGCTCGCCCGTCCGGGCGTCCAGCACGTGGTGCAGGCCCTCGCCCCACGCGCGGCGGTTGATCGCGGACGCGCACAGCGCGGCATCCGTCACCGTCCACACCCCGATCGCACGGGACGGATCGAACGGATGCTCCAGCCCGATACGCACCGGCCGGCCGCGCATCGCGAGATCGCCGCTCGCGTCGACGACGACGTCGCCGACGGCGTGCTGCTCCACCACGGTCGCGACGCGGTCGACGAGCCGCCCCTTGCCGATCGCGCCGATATCGATGAGGGCCGGTTCGACGAGGGTCAGCCGGCCGCCGTCGAGTCGCACGCGCGCGCGCCAGTCCGGTGGTGCGGCGACGGGACCGGATGCCGTGAGCGAGTACGCCGCGTCGTAGCCGAGGCTCTCGAGCGAAGCGCCCACAAGGGGGTTCACCGCACCGTCCGTCGCATCGGACAGTGCGGCGTACGTCTCGAGCAGATCGGCCGTGTCAGGGGGCGCCGGCACGGGACCGGCCCCCCGCGCGAGCGCCGACACGACGGAGTCGTCGCGGAAGCGCGACCACGCCGCGTCGAACTCGCCGATGGCGTCTTCGACCGCGCCGCGTGCCGCCGAAGGCAGTCGCGCGGGGGTCTCGATCTCCCACGAGGTGCCGATCGCCTCGAAGCGCCACACCGACACGGCTCGTCCGCTCAGTCCGCCGCCTCGGACGCCTGGACGCGGATGCGCTCGATGGCCTGATTGAAGCCGCCGCTCGTAAGCGACGAGCCGGCGACACGGCTCACCGCGAGGTCATCGATGGGCTTGCCCACGACCTCGTCAGCGATGCCGCCGATGAACTCGGCCTGGAACTGCTCGGACTCCGGCCGCTGCGGCGTCCCTTCGACGTCGACGTGGGTGATGACGCCGTCCGCGAGCGTCACCGTCACGAGGATCGTCTCGACCGTCTCGGGGGTCGAGTACGACCCGTCGGCCGAGTATGTGCCGTCGGCGAACTCCTCGCCGCCACCGGCCGCGCCCGTCGAAGAATCCGGAGTGCAGGCGGTCAGGCCGAGGGCACCCGCGACGCCCACGAGGGCGCCGAGGCGGACGACGGAGCGGTGCGGGGCGCGGGTCATGCGACTCCTCGAGTGGACGGGCGTTGGGCACGGAGAAGATCTTCGCGATCGAGGCTATGAGGCGCCTATGAGCGCGTCCGGCGGCGGCGCACGAGCTTCAAGAGCTCGATCGCGAGGAACAGGACGACGGAGAGTCCGAGAGGCAGCAGCCACGACTGAGGTGCGAGCGGGCGGGAGTCGAACAGCTCGTTCATGAACGGCGCGTACGTGTACACGAGCTGCAGCACGATGAGTGCGAGGGCGGACCACCACACGACGCGGTTGCCGCGGAAGACGTCGAGCGTCAGGCTCGAGCGGGTCAGGAACCGGCAGTTGAACAGGTACGCGAGCTGCCCGAGGGCGAGCATGGCGACCGCCTCGGTGCGTGCGTAGGGGATGCCGGTGCCGGCCGCGACGACGCTGTAGAACACACCGAGCGTGGCGCCGCCGATGAGCAGCGACACGATGAGCACGAACCCGAGCTCGCGCAGGTTGATGATCGACCCGTCGGGCGGTCGCGGCGGGCGCCGCATGATCCCCCGCTCGGCGGGCTCATACGCGAGTGCGAGCGACAGTGTGATCGCGGTCACCATGTTGACCCAGAGCACCTGCACGGGTGTGAGCGGCAGCGCGATGCCGAGGACGACCGCGACCAGGATCACGAGCGACTGCGCGCCGTTGGTCGGAAGCAGGAACACGATCGACTTGCGGAGGTTGTCGTAGATCCGCCGGCCCTCGCGGATGGCGCTGCGGATGGTGGCGAAGTTGTCGTCGGCGAGGACGATCTCTGCGGCCTCCTTCGTGGCCTCGGTGCCCTTGATGCCCATCGCGATGCCCACGTTGGCGCGCGTGAGCGCGGGCGCGTCGTTGACGCCGTCGCCCGTCATCGCGACGACCTCCTGGTGCGACTGCAGCGCGCGCACGATGCGGATCTTGTGCTCGGGGCTGGTCCGCGCGTAGACGTCGACCTCCTGCACGACGCTCTTGAGCTGCTCCTGCGACAGCGCCTCGAGCTCGGTGCCGGTGATCACGTGCACGTCCTCTCCGTCGGGCACGAGCCCCATCTCGCGACTGATCGCGAGGGCGGTTCCGGCGTGGTCGCCCGTGATCATCTTGACGCGGATGCCGGCAGTGTGACAGTCCGCGATCGCATCGATCGCCTCAGGCCGCGGCGGGTCGAGAATGCCCCACACGCCGAGGAACTCGAGGTCGTGCAGGTCGTCGAGCCCCACGCCGTCGAACGTCGGCGCAACGGGACGCCGAGCCGCCGCGAGGACGCGCAGCCCCTGTGCGCTCAGCTCGTCGATCGTGCTCCCCCACAGCGCGAGATCGAGGGGCTCGGTACCGGCGGCTCCCCGCTGGCTCGACGAGCGCTCGAGCAGGCGGTCGGGCGCGCCCTTCACCAGGATCGCGCGCGAGTGGTCCGCGGACTCGTTCACCGTCGCCATGAGCTTGTTGGCCGAGTCGAATGGCAGCACGCCCACGCGGCGCGTGCCCTCGCTCGTGACGCCGCCTTTCATGGCGACGACTTTGAGGGCTCCCTCGGTCGGCTCACCCACGAGCGACCAGCGACCCGCGGACGTGTCGGCCACGTCTTCCGCCGCAGCCGGGGCGTCGCGGACGATGTGGGCGTCGTTGCACAGGGTCGCGACGGCGAGGATCGCCGCGAGGTCGGGCCCGGGGCGGGGCGGGGCATCCGCCTCTTCGCGTCCGTCCGGTGTGATCGCGCCGCGCGGATCGTAGCCGAGCCCCGACACGTCGTACGCCTGCACGCGCGTGACGATGCGCCGCACCGTCATCTCGTTCCTCGTGAGGGTGCCCGTCTTGTCGGAGCAGACGGTCGTGACCGATCCGAGCGCCTCGACGGCCGGCAGCTTGCGGGTGATCGCGTGCCGCTTGGCCATCTGCTGCACGCCGATCGCGAGTGTGATCGTCACCAGCGCGGGAAGCCCCTCGGGGATCGCCGCGACGGCGAAGCCGACCGTGGCCGAGATCACCTCGCCGAACGGCATGCCGTGCAGGAACCGCCCGATCGCAAGCATGACGACCGCCATGCCGAGGATCACGAGCGTCAGCACGCGACCGAAGTCGCCGAGCTGCTTCGTGAGCGGCGTGTCGAGGGAGCCCGCCTCTCCGACGAGGGTCTGGATCCTGCCGATCTCGGTCGCGGCGCCCGTGCCGGTCACGATGCCGCGGCCCTGCCCTGCAGCCACGATCGTGCCGGAGAACGCCATCGACGCGCGGTCGCCGACCCCGGCATCCGCCGCGACCGCATCCACCGACTTCGACGCCGGCACCGACTCGCCCGTGAGGGCCGCCTCGTCGATGCGCAACTGGAACGACTGGAACAGCCGGAGGTCGGCGGGCACCTTGTCGCCAGGGGCGAGACGCACGACGTCGCCCGGCACGAGGTCAGCCGCGGGCACGGTGACCCAGCGTCCGTCGCGCCGCGCGCTCGCGTCGGACGACAGCATGCCGCGGATGCCGGCGAGCGCCTTCTCGGCGCGGCCCTCCTGCACGTAGCCGATGACCGCGTTGATGATCGCGACCGTCATGATGACCCAGAAGTCGAGCCAGTCCTGCATGATCGCCTTCACCGCGGCGGCGCCCAGCAGGATGTAGATCAGCGTGTCGTTGAAGTGCGCGAGGAATCGGAGGATCGCGGGCTTGCGCTTCGGCTCGGGGAGCACGTTCGGCCCGTGCGCCTCGAGACGGTCCGCGGCGGCCGCGGACGACAGGCCCTCGAGCCCGGTCCCGAGTGCGTGGGCGACCTCGTCGATCCGCTGCGCGTACGGTCGCTCGGGCGCGATGTCGAGCGTTCCCACGGTGTTGCTCTGCTCTGCCATGGAGTGCTCCTCGCGCGAGCGGAACGATGGGTCAGGCGGCTCCGTCGAACATGCGGGTGACCGAGCCGTCCTCGAAGACCTCCTTGATCGCGCGAGCCAGCAGTGGCGCGATGGGCAGGATCGTGAGGCTGGGGAAGCGCTTGTCGAGCGGAACGGGGATCGTGTCGGTCACGACGACCTCGTCGATCGAGTCGCTCTGCAGACGCTCCGAGGCCGGATCGCTGAAGACCGGATGCGTCGCCGCCACGATCACGCGCTCGGCGCCGTTCGCCTTGAGCGCCTCGGCCGCCTTCACGATCGTGCCGCCCGTGTCGATCATGTCGTCGACGAGGAGGCACACGCGACCCTTGACGCGGCCGACGATCTCGTTGACGGTGACCTGGTTGGCGACGTTCGGGTCACGGCGCTTGTGGATGATCGCGAGCGGTGCGCCGAGGCTGTCGGACCACGTGTCGGCGACGCGCACGCGCCCGGTGTCGGGCGAGACGACCGTGAGCTTGTCACGGTCTTCCGCGCTCAGGGTGCTGCGGAAGTGCTCGAGCAGCACGGGCTTCGCGAACAGGTGGTCGACGGGCCCGTCGAAGAATCCCTGGATCTGCGCCGCGTGCAGGTCGACGCTCATGACGCGGTCGGCGCCCGCCGTCTTGAGCAGATCGGCGATGAGCCTCGCGCTGATGGGCTCGCGGCCGCGGCCCTTCTTGTCCTGCCGCGAGTACGGGAAGTACGGGGCGACGACGGTGATGCGCTTGGCGGACGCCCGCTTCGCCGCATCGAGCATGATGAGCAGCTCCATCATCCACTCGTTGACCGGCTGGCCGAACGACTGGATGAGGAACACGTCGCACCCGCGGATCGAGACCTCGAAGCGCGTCAGGATCTCACCCGACGCGAACGTGCGGTACTCCGTCGGGACGAGTTCCGTGCCGAGCGCCTTCGCGACCTGGCTCGCCAGCTCGGGATGGGAGCGACCGGATGCGACGACGAGGCGCTTCTTGGTCTTCGCGACGAGCCCTGGGGCGATGTCGTGCTCTCGATCGAGGTCAACCGTCTTGTTCTTGCGCCCCATCGTCCGCCTTCTGTGCGGTCCGGGCCTTCGCGGCCAGTTCGGCCGCCGCGGTTCCCGGCCTGTTCTTCTCGACCCAGCCATCGATGTTGCGCTGGGGTGAAACGCTCAAGGCCAGGGCGCCTGCGGGGACATCCTTGCGGATCACGGCCCCCGCCCCGGTCTTCGCGCCGTCTCCGATCCTAACGGGCGCGACGAACACGTTGTGCGACCCGGTGTGCACCTCGTCGCCGATCTCCGTGCGGTGCTTGGCGATGTCGTCGTAGTTCGCGGTGATCGCGCCGGCGCCGAGGTTGACCCCCGTGCCGATCGTCGTGTCGCCGATGTACGACAGGTGCGGCACCTTGCTGCGCTCGCCGATCGTGGAGTTCTTCGTCTCGACGAACGTGCCGATCTTGCCCTTGTCGCCGAGGTACGTCCCCGGGCGCAGGTAGGCGAAGGGCCCGACGCTCGCTCCGGCGCCGATCACAGCGAGGGTCGCGTCGGTGCGGCGCACGGTCGCGTTCTCACCCACCTCGCAATCGACGAGCGTCGTGTCGGGGCCGACGACCGCGCCGGTCGCGACGGTCGTCGACCGCAGGATGTGGGTGTTCGGCAGGATCACGGCGTCGGGTGCGAGGGTCGCGGTGACGTCGATCCACGTCGTGGCGGGGTCCTGGATGGTCACGCCTTCGAGCTGCCAGCGCCGGACGATCCGCTGGTTGAGGATGCGTGCGGCCTCGGCGAGCTGGGCGCGGTCGTTCACGCCGAGCGCCGCCGCCGCATCCGGCGCCTGCTGCACCGAGACGACCTCGCCCTCGCCGCGCGCGAGGCCGACGACGTCGGTGAGGTAGCGCTCCCCCTGCGCATTGGCGGAATCGAGCCGCGGCAGGTGCGTGCGAAGAGTGTCGACGCGGAAGACGTAGACCCCGGCGTTGATCTCGTTGACGGAGATCTCGTCGTCGTTCGCGTCCTTCTGCTCGACGATGCGCTGCACGTCGCCGGAGTCGTCGCGGATGACGCGGCCGTAGCCCGTCGGATCGCCGACGACCGCGCTGAGCAGCGTCACAGCCGCGTGGCGGGCGCGGTGGGTGGCGATGAGGTCGGCGAGGGTCGCAGGCTCGAGGAGCGGCACGTCGCCGCTCAGCACGAGCACATCGCCGCGGAAGCCGTCGAGCACGGGAAGCGCGACCTCGACGGCGCGTCCGGTGCCGGGGGTCTCGTCCTGGTCGACGACGACCGCGGCCGGGTCGAGCTCGGCGATCGCCGACGCGACGGCCTCGCGCTCGTGGCGCACGACGACGATGAGCCGCTCGGGCGACAGGGAGTGCGCCGCGTCGAGCACGTGCGCCACGAGGGGTCGACCGCCGATGCCGTGCAGGACCTTCGGCGTGCGGGACTTCATGCGCGTGCCCTGGCCCGCGGCGAGCACGATCACGGCGAGCGAGGATGCAGTGTTCTCCATGCTCCGCCGCCAGGACTCGAACCTGGACCTCACAGCTCCAAAGGCTGTCGTGCTGCCATTACACCACGGCGGATCGCGGTCATCCTGTGCCGGACGAGCGCCCCGTCAAGTCTGCCAGACCCCGCCTGCGCGACCCTCCGCGGTCGGGGTCGGCGAGGCGGGTTCGGGGCGGATTCCGTGGGTTGGGGCGCGTTTCGTGCGCCCCAACGTCGGAATTCCGCCCCGAACCCCGGAACAATGGGGGGATGCCGAAGGAGACGGACGAGGTCGACCGGATCGTCAGCGCGTGGACGCGCCAGCGTCCCGACCTCGACTTCTCGCCGCTCGAGGTGCTCTCGCGCGTCGACCGGCTGTCGCGTCACCTCGACCGCGCACGGCGCGACGCGTTCCGCCGCAGCGAGCTCGAGCCCTGGGAGTGGGACGTCCTGTCCGCCCTCCGCCGCGCGGGCGAGCCCTTCCAGCTCAGCCCCAAGCAGCTCCTCCAGCAGACACTCGTCTCGAGCGGCACGATGACGAACCGCATCGACCGCCTGGTCGGCCGTCGACTCGTGCGGCGCGAAGCCGACCCCGACGACGGACGCAGCGTCCTCGTGATCCTCACCGAGGACGGTCGCACGCGGGTGGACGCCGCCATCACGCGCCTCGTCGACGCCGAAGCGCTGCTGCTCGACGCGCTGTCGCGCGCCGATCGCGAGCGGCTCGCGTCGCTGCTGCGCAAGCTCAGCCTGAGCTTCGACACCGCCGACTGAGCGGCCGCCTCGGCGACGGGTCTCAGCCGACCTGCTCGCTCAGCGCGTACCACCGTGCCTCGATGCCGTCTCGCTCGGACTCGAGCGCGCCGATCCGCTCCATCTCGGCGCCGAGCGCGACATAGTCGGTCTGGTCGCGGTCGGCGAGGGCGACGCGCGCCGCGTCGATCTCCTTCTCGAGCCGTTCGAGCCGGCGCTCGAGCGCGGCGAGCTCCTTCTGTGCGGCGCGAAGCTCCGCCCCGGTGAGTCCGGGCGAAGCGGGCGAGGCGGATGCGGCGGCATCCGTCGCCTTCGCCGGCGCAGCCGCGGCATTCGATTTCTCACGCTCGCGCAGACGCAGGTACTCGTCGACGCCGCCGGGCAGGTGGCGCAGGCGGCGGCCCAGGATCGCGTACTGCTGGTCGGTCACCCGCTCGATGAAGTAGCGGTCGTGCGACACCACGATGAGCGTGCCGGCCCACGAGTCGAGGAGGTCTTCGAGCGCAGCGAGCATGTCGGTGTCGAGGTCGTTCGTCGGCTCGTCGAGGATCAGGACGTTCGGCTGCTCGAGCAGGATCAGCAGGAGCTGCAGGCGGCGCTTCTGCCCGCCCGAGAGATCCCTCACGGGAGTCGAGAGCTGCGCGCTCGCGAAGCCCATGCGCTCGAGCAGCTGGCCTGGGGTGAGCTCCTGCGCCCTGGAGCCCGTGCCGAACGTGTAGGTCGTGCGCAAGCGCGAGACGACGACGCGCACCGGGTCGTCGAGGTGGTCTTCGAGCTCGTCGAGGCGCTGCGTGAGCGTCGCGACCTTGACGGTCTTGCCGCGCTTGACGCGGCCCGAGGTGGGCTCGACGTCGCCGGAGACGAGTCCGAGCAGCGTCGACTTCCCGGCGCCGTTGACACCGAGGATGCCTGTGCGCTCGCCGGGCGCGATGCGCCATTCGACGTCGTGGAGCACCTCGGTCGAGTCGTACGACACCGAGACGTCGAGGAGGTCGACGACGTCCTTGCCGAGTCGCGTCACGGCCAGCGACTGCAGCTCGGTCTTGTTGCGGAACTCTGGCACGTCGGCGATGAGCGCGTTCGCGGCCTCGATGCGGAACTTCGGCTTCGATGTGCGCGCCGGAGCCCCGCGGCGCAGCCATGCGAGTTCCTTGCGGGCGAGGTTCTGGCGGCGTGCCTCGATCGCCGCGGCCTGACGGTCGCGCTCGACGCGCTGCAGGATGTAGGCCGCGTACCCGCCCTCGAACGGCTCCACGATGCGGTCGTGCACCTCCCACGTCTTGGTGCACACCTCGTCGAGGAACCAACGATCGTGGGTCACGACGAGCAGACCCCCGACGTTCGCCGCCCACCGCCGCTTGAGGTGAGCCGCGAGCCACGCGATCGCCTCGACGTCGAGGTGGTTGGTCGGCTCGTCGAGGAACAGCACGTCGTCGTCGCGCGTCAGCAGGGCCGCGAGCGAGACGCGGCGGCGCTGACCGCCGGAGAGGTCGGTGACGGGACCGTCCCACGCGATGCCGTCGAGCAGGCCCGCGATGACGTCGCGCACCCGGGCGTCTCCCGCCCACTCGTGCTCGGGACGGTCCCCGACGACCGCCTCGCGCACGGTCAGCGAGTCATCGAGCGTGTCGGACTGGTCGAGCACGCCGACGCTGACTCCCCCGCGCACCGTCACCCGTCCGGAATCGGGCTCGAGGCGCCCCGCGAGCATCGCGAGCAGGCTCGACTTGCCGTCGCCGTTCCGCCCGACGATCCCGATGCGGTCGCCCTCCTCGACGCCGAGCGAAACGCCGTCGAAGACGACCTTCGTGGGGAACTCCAGATGCAGGGCCTCGGCCCCGAGAAGATGTGCCATGTCCGCTCCAGGCTAGGCGACACGACGCAGACGCTCGCGCACGGGCGCCGCAGCTCCGACAGTGCGACGCCGGATCAGTACCAGATGCTCAGGCGAGGCGGCGTGTGCCAGGAGAAGACGCGCGCGGCGGCGACCGCGTGGTCGGTGATCACGCGCCCCGCACGGTGCAGGGTCGCAAGCGAGACTCCGCCGAGGTACACCGCCGAGAGCTCGGTGATGCCGAGGCGCACCACGACAGCGTCATCCGGCGCGGCGTCGCGCTCGACCGGTGTCACCCGCCCGACGCCGTCCGCGTCGACCTCGAGCACGACGGCGCCGTCCGCGAAGCCCAGCGGGTCGGTGACGTCGAGGAGCAACCGCCCGGCGGCGCCGTACCGCCGCGTCTCCAGCGCCGCGACGACGTCGAGGATCCGCACGTACTGGTGGTCGCGCACCGTGATGGTCGCGGCGCGCTGGTCGGCGATCATCCACCACAGAGGCTCCTCGACCGACAGCTCGTGCGCGCTGACCTCTGCGACGAGGTCGAGCTCGAGCAGGAAGCGCCACAGCGCCGCGTACGCGTCGTCGGTCTCGGCCAGCAGGTAGTGCACCGAGACCTTCGCCTTCGTGAAGTCGTCGTGGTTCTCATGCACCGCGTACACCGCGAGGCCGCACACCTCACCTGTGGCATCCGTGTACTGGACCGCGCGCTTCTCGCCCGCCTTCTCGGCGACGGGGCTCGTGCCGGCGAAGTTGTCCCATTGGCCGGTCGGCACGTCGATCTCACCGGCGAAGTGCCGCCGTGCGCGGTCGTGCAGCACGGGGCCGAGCTCGCGGAAGCGCTGGCGCGGGATGAAGTCGACGCGCCCGTCGGGGACCGGACCGATCCATCCGGCCCGACGCGTCTCGATGCGCCACGCGGCGCTCGCGGCCGCCGGCGCGAAGCCGTACCGACCGTACAGGGGCGATTCGCTCACGGTGAGCATCGCCATCGGCACGCCTGCGGCGTGTGCGGAGCGCAGCTCGCCCTCGAGCATCGCGCGCGCGATGCCGCGCCGGCGATGCGTCGGGGCGACCGTGACCGCGGTGATCGCGCACGACGGGATCACGGCGCCACCCGGAACGGTGAGCTCCCCGATCCAGGACGCGATCGTTCCGACGGGGGCCTCCGACACGGGCGCCGCGGGGTCGTACACGCCGGTCACCCGTCGGTGGGAAGACCTCTCGCGTGCCGACGCGATGTGCTCGTCGCTGCGCTCGGAGTCCTGGAACCCGCGTGCGACGGACTGCAGCCACGGCCCGAACGCGTCGCTGTCGACCGGCACCCTCCGGTACGCGAGGCCGTTCGCCGCGAGTCGCTGCTGAGACTGCTCGTCGACGGGTCCGGCGCGGAACGCGGCACGATCGTCTTCGGAGACGACGACGCGGATCTCGGTCGTGCTCATGTGAAGTGTCCTCCTCGCCCGGGCACGGGGTGCGTCGCGGGGCGTCGAGAGGTCGACGCCCGGTACCGGCCGCGTGCCCGTGACAAGGGTACGCGGCCACGCGAGTCAGCCGCTCGTCTCGACGAGGGCCGCGCCCAGGGCGGCGTCGAAGCGACTGATGTCGTCCGGCGTGTTGTAGAAATGCGGCGAGACGCGCACGAGTCCGCCCTTGGAGACGACGTCCACTCCGTCGGCGCGGAGTCGCTCGACGACGGCATCCGCATCCCGGTGCGCGAACGAGACGATCCCGCCCCGCTGCGGCGGTGTCACGATCACGAGCCCGTGTCGACGGACGGAGTCATCAACCATGGCCGTCAACTCCTCCACACGCCGGTAGACCGTGTCCCAGCCCACGTTCTCGAGATACTCCAGCGTGGCGTCCAGCACCGCGAGCCCGCGGAAATTCGGCTCGGAGTACTCGAATCCCCGACTCGGCGGTGGGTTGCGATAACCGCGGAAGCCCGGTGCCAACACCGCACGAGCGCGCTCGCGGAAGACCCCGATCGCGGTCCCGAAGCCCGACAGCAGCCACTTGAACACCCCCGCCCCGTACACGTCCACCGGATCGAGGTCGACCGGGATGCACCCGAGCGCCTCGATGCCGTCGACCACAAGGAGCGCCCCCACGTCACGGCAGGCCTCGCCCAGGCGATCGAGGTCGACCCGCGTGCCGGTCGTGGCGTTGACGTGTGTGACGGCGACGAGCCGCGTGCGAGGGGTGACAGCAGAAAGGAGCAGGTCCGTCCGGCGGGCCTCGTCGACGATCGGAACGGAGACCACGCGTGCGCCCGCGGCGCGGGCGCCCTGCCACGTCAGCACCACCGTCGGGAAGTCGTCGGCCGCGAAGACGACTTCGTCGCCGGCCTTCCACGCGGTGCTCGCCGCGGCGAGGTTGATCACCTCGGTCGTGCTGTGCAGGAACGCGATGTCGCCGAGCGGGAGCCGCAGCATCCGCGACACACGCGCTCGAGCCGACTCCTCCACCTCCAGCCATCCGGATCGCGCCTCCGCGCCCCGTCGCGTGATGTCGGCGAGATGGGCGGCCGCGGCGTGCTGCGCGCCCACCCACGGCAGACCCGCTCCGGCCGAGTTCAGGTAGACGCGGCCGGTGCGGTAGGGGAAGTCGCGCGGAAGGCGCCGGTCGAGGTCGTGCGGCATCTCACATCGTCGCGAGGACGTCGTCGAGCGCGTCGATGAAGCGCTCGATGTCGCGCGTGGAGTTGTAGAAATGGGGTGAGACGAGGGTCCGGCCTGCACGATCGGAGACGGAGACGCGTCGCTGCTGCAGCGCATCCGCGACGTACGCGGAATCACGGGTTTCGATCGCGACGATGCCTGCGCGCAGCTCCATCGGCGTGACGACGGGAATCCCTCTGCTCTCGAGGCCGGAGATCACGTCTCCTGCGAGAGCGCGGACTCGAGCGTGGATCCACGGCCACCCGACTCCCTCCAGGTACTCGAGCGTCGCGTTCAGCACGTACAGGCCCGGGAAGTTCGGCGCCGCGTAGGTGAAGGAGGCGCTGGGCGCGGGGTTGCCGTAACTGCGGAAGACAGGCGTCAGCGCCTCTCTCGCCCGCTCCCGGAACACGCCGATCGCGGTGCCGAATCCGGACAGGAGCCACTTGAAGACGCCCGCGCCGTACACGTCGACGAGGCTGAGATCCACGGGAATGGCTCCGAGCGCCTGGATGCCGTCGACGAACAGCAGAGCGTCGACGTCTCGACACGCCGCACCGATCCGCGTGAGGTCGAGGGCGACACCGGTCCAGGGGTGGACGTGGGAGACGCACACGACACGCGTGCGGGGCGTGATCGCGTCGAGAAGGTCGTCCTCGCGGGTCGACGGATCGTGCGGGCGCACCCGCACGACGGTGACGCCGCGCTCCTCGGCATTCGTCCACGCGAGGACGTTGCACGGGTAGTCGTCCGCGAACACCACGACCTCGTCGCCCGAGCTCCACGCCACGCTGTTCGCCGCGAGGTTGATCACCTCGCTCGTGTTGCGGAAGAAGCCGACCTCGTCCGCGGGCACGTTCAGCAGGCGGGCCGATCTCTCCTTCGCTGCATCGGCTTCCACCCGCCACCTCGGCTGAGCGTCGCAGCCGAGGACGGCCACATCGCGGAAGTACCGACCCGCCGCGTCGGCGGCCCCGGGGAAGGCGAGCCCGGCGCCGGCGGACTGGAGGTAGACCCATCCGTTGCGAACGGCGAAGTCCTTCTCGACCTCGGCGAAGACGTCGTCCGAGCCGTCTCGCTCGACCCGAGGCGGAGTTGCGAGACCCGATCGTCGCATCAGGGTCTCACTTGACCGCCGTCGCCTCGAACTCGCAGAGCACGTCGGGGTGCGCGAGACTCGCGACCGCGAGGAACACGCCCGCCGCCTTGCATCCGGCCTCCGCGAGGAATCGGCCCACCGCGTCGTTCCCGACCGCCCAGAACTCGTCCAGATGACTGGCCTTCACATACCAATTCAGCCGGACGACGTCCGACCATTCGTAACCGGCTTCGCGCAGCGACTCGCCGGTCTTCTCGAGGGCGAGGACGGCCTGGGCCGCGATGTCGCCGACGTGCTGCGCCTGGCGCTCGCGCGTCGCGGTCGTGCCGGACAGCCAGAGGATCTTTCCTCCCGTCGTCTCGATGCCTCCTTGCAGGTAGGCGATCTGGTCATCGCCGGGCCACGGCGCGATCACTCGGCGGCTGCTGGTCATCGGTATCGTCCTCCTTCGCGAAGCGATTCCCGTGATCATCGGCCACCCCGGTCGCGAAAGGAAGGCCGTTCCCGCGCGGCGGAAGCGGCGATGCGGGTGTCGTCGGGGACGGCGTCGAACAGCGCACGACGAGTGACGCCCCCGCCCGCGGTCTGCGCACGGGCGGGGGCGTCCTTCGAGAGCGACTCGCGTCAGACGAGCCCGTTCTCCTCCAGCCACTGCGACGCGATGTCCTCGGCCGAGAGCTGGTCCTGCGTGCTCTGGACGTTCAGCGCCACGAGACCGTCGGGTGTGAGCGCCGCGCTGACGGCGTTGATGACGTCGGCGATCTCGTCGGCGATCTCGGCGTTCGCGACCGGCACGACGTTGGACGCGAGGAACAGCCCCTCGGGGTCGTCGAGCACGACGAGGTCCTCGGTCTGGATCCGCGGGTCGGCGGTGAAGACGTTCGCGACGTTGACGGTGCCCGCGACGAGGTCTTCGACCGTGGTGTCACCGGTCGCGGTGAACTCGACCTCGATGCCGTACGTGTCGAGCAGGCCGGTCGGACCGTACGGACGCTCCGCGAGCTCGGGCGGGCCGCCGAGCTTCAGCGGCTCGGTGACGTTCGCGAGGTCGGGGATCGCCGCCAGATCGTACTGCTCGGCGAACGCCGCCGTCACGGTGTACGAGTCCTGATCGCTGGCCGTCGACTGCTCGAGCACCACGAGCCCCTCGGGGAGCGCGTCGGGCAGGGCCGCGTACACGTCCTCCGACGTGCGAGCGGTCGTCTCGGGGTCGAAGAACTGCAGCAGGTTTCCGCTGTACTCGGGGAACAGGTCGACCTCGCCGTTCTCGAGCGCCGGGATGTAGGCGTCGCGCTGGCCGATGTTGAACTGGCGCTCGACCTCGAAGCCGGCGTTCTCGAGCGCCTGCGCGTAGATCTCGGCGATGATCTCGTTCGAGTAGTACGCCTGCGAGCCGACCACGATCGTGTCGCTCGGCGCATCCGTGTCGCCGCCGTCGGTGCCGGGGTCGAGCGGATCGCTCGACGAGCAGCCCGCGAGCACCAGGGCCGCGACCGTGCCCGCCAGCAGCGCGCCGGCGATCCGGGACTTCTTGCGTGTGAACATGGGGGATCTCCTTCTGGTGGGGGCTTCGGGACGACTCACGTGAGGACGGGGCTGCGGTCGGCGCGGCTGACGTCGGATGCCGCATCCGCCGCGGCGCCGGAGGGACCGTGTGCGCCCGGGCCCGCTGCTCGCGTCGCGCGCACGCCGCGCGGCACGACGGCGCGCTGCAGCAGTGCGAAGAGTCCGTCGAGCACGAGCGCGAGCGCCGCGACGAGGAGCGCGCCGCCGAGGACCATGTCGTAGCGACGCAGCGGGATGCCGGCGATGATGTACTGCCCGAGCCCGCCGAGGCCGACGTAGGCGCCGATCGTGACCGTCGCGACGACCTGCAGCGTCGCCGCCCGCAGACCCGCCACGAGCAGCGGGAGGCCGAGCGGCACCTCGATGCGCCACAGCACCTGCCACGGCGTCATGCCGATCGCGCGCGAGGCGCCGATGACGTCACGGTCGATCGCCTCGAACCCGGAATACGCGCCCGCGAGGATCGACGGGATCGCGAGCAGCACGTAGCTGATGACGGCCGCCTCGGGCTTGTGCAGCACGCCGATGAGCATCACCAGCAGCACGAGCAGTCCGAACGACGGGATCGCGCGCGCCGCACCCGAGAGCGCGACCGCGACGTCGCGACCGCGGCCCGTGTGCCCGATGAGCCATCCGACCGGAACGGCGATCCCGCCCGCGATGAGCACCGAGATCGCGGTGTAGGCGAGGTGCTCCGCGAGCGCGACCGGAATCGACGTCGGCCCTTCGAGCCGCTCGGGCGAGAAGAGCCACGCGAACGCGTCGAGGAAGAGGTTCACGTCGTCGCCCCCGCTCCGAGGCCGATGCGGATGCCGCGCCGCCGCGTCGCCATCGCGCGCAGCCACGGCATGAGCACGCGCCCGAGCAGCACGAGGGCGAGGTCGACGACGAGCGCGATGAGCGCGACGGCGACCATGCCCGCGAAGACCTCGGCGACGATGCGCCGCTGCAGGCCGTTCGTGAAGAGATACCCGAGGTTCGTCACGCCCACGAGCACGCCGACGGTGGCCAGGGCGATCGTACTGGCGGCGGTGACGCGCAGACCCGCGAGCAGGACGGGGCCTGCCAACGGAAGGTCCACGGTGAAGAACCGCCGCGGCCCGCCGAAGCCCATCGCGACGGCCGCGAGACGCACGTCGGCGTCGACCGAGTCGAACCCGTCGACGACGGATCGCACGAGCAATGCGACGGCGTAGATCGTGAGCGCGAGGATCAGGTTCACCTCGGAGAACGCGGGCACGCCGATGAGCCCCGGGAGGATCGCGAGGAGCGCCAGTGACGGGATCGTGTAGAGCAGGCCGGTCACGATGACGATCGGGCTGCGCAGCAGGCGGAACCGCCACGCGATCCACCCGAGCGGCACCGAGATCGCGAAGCCGAGCACGATCGGGATGAGGCTCTGCCGCACGTGGACGAGCATCAGCGACCAGACGAGGTCGAGGTTGTCGAGCACCCAGCTCACGGGGCGTCCGCCTCGGCGACCAGCGCACCCTGCGTGCGCCCCTCGGTGTCGACGACGACCGTGCCGCGCGCCGTCTGCTTGAGCCGCAGAGCACGGCGACCCCGGTCGGCGCCGATGAACGACGCGACGAACTCGGATGCCGGGTCCTCGATGATCTCGCTCGGGCTTCCCACCTGCGCGATCTGCGCCCCCGTCTCGAGAATCACCACCTGATCGCCCAGGAGGAAGGCCTCGTCGATGTCGTGCGTCACGAAGACGACCGTCTTGTCGAGTTCGCGCTGAAGTCGGATGACCTCCTGCTGGAGCTCGGACCGCACGATCGGGTCGACCGCGCCGAACGGCTCGTCCATCAGGAGGATGTTCGGGTCGGCCGCCAGGCCGCGTGCCACGCCGACCCGCTGCTGCTGACCTCCTGAAAGCTGGCTCGGGTACCGGTCGGCCATGCTCTCGTCGAGGCCCACCGTCTGCATGAGCTCGAGCGCGCGCCGGCGGGCGTCACGCCGGGAGGCGCCCTCGAGAACGGGCACGGTCGCGATGTTCTCGGCCACCGTGAAGTGCGGCATGAGCCCCGAGTTCTGCATGACGTAGCCGATGCTGCGCCGCAGGCGGACGGGGTCGCGCCCCGCGACGTCTTCGCCGTCGATCGAGACGGTGCCCGTGGTCGGGTCGACCATCCGGTTGATCATGCGCAGGAGCGTCGTCTTGCCGCTGCCGGACGATCCGACCAGCACCGTCGTGCGCCGCGCTGGCATCACGAGACTGAACCCTTCGACGGCGACCGTGCCGTCGGGGAACCGCTTCGTGACATCGGCGAATTCGATCACGCGTTCGTCGCCTTCGGGTCGGTGTCAGGGTTTCCCCACGGTACCGGACCCCTGGGACACCGGGGTCGGGCCGCGGCATCCGTTGTCATTCCGTGTGCGACGCGTGGCAGTCTCGTCACGCGACGACGCGCGCACCCGGCACCGGGCCGTGCACGTGGAGGGCGTTCAAGCCCGCCGCCGTGAGCGACACCTGCAGGTCGAGCGCCGCCTCTGCGCCGAGTGTCAGGAAGGCGATCGTCGGCCCCGACCCCGACACCATTCCGGCCAGTGCCCCGGCGCTCTCGCCGAGCTCGAGCGTTTCGCGCAGCTCGGGCTGCAGCGAGAGGGCGGCAGCCTGCAGGTCGTTGCGCACGCACTGCGCGAGCGCGACCGGATCCCCCGCGCGCAGCGCGTGGAGCACGGCGGGGTCGACCGACGGGCCGCGCAGCGGCGGCGCGATGTCGTGCCCCTCCCGCAGCGCGTCGAGGTGCCGGTACACCTCGGGCGTCGAAAGGCCCCCCTCGAACGGGACGATCACCCAGTCGAAGCGGCCCTGCGCGAGGGCGGGGCTCAGGCGATCACCGCGCCCGGTGCCGATCGCCGTACCGCCCATGAGGGCGAACGGCACGTCCGCGCCGAGCTTGGCGCCGAGCCGCTGCAGGTGCGCGGAGCCGAGCTCACCGCGCCACAGGGCGTCGCACGCGACGAGCGCCGCCGCCGCATCCGCCGACCCTCCGCCCATGCCGCCGGCGACCGGCACGCGCTTGACGATCTCGAGGTGCACGCCGCCGTCGTGACCGATCTCCTTCGCGACGAGCCGCGCCGCGCGCAATGCGAGGTTGCGGTCGTCGGCGGGCACGCCCGACACGTCCACCGTGCCGCTCACCGACACGGTGAACTCCGGCGACGGCTCCGCCCACACCTCTTCGTACAGCGACACCGCCTGGTACGCGGACGCGACATCGTGATAGCCGTCGTCCTGCACCGAGCCGACCTCGAAGAAGAGGTTCAGCTTGCCCGGCGCCCTCGCGTGGACGCGCTCGGTCGCGAGCGCTTCGCTCACAGCTCGGTCGACTCCGCCCAGAGATCCACGTCGATGCTGTCGGCCGCCGCGTCGATCTGCTCGAGTTCCTCGGTCGTGAAGGCCGGGCCGTCGAGCGCGGCGAGATTCTCGTCGAGCTGCTCGGTCCTCGACGCGCCGATGAGCGCGGATGCCACGACCGGGTCGCGCAGCACCCACTGGATCGCCATCTGGGCGAGCGTCTGCCCGCGCTCCTTCGCGACGACGTCGAGGCTGCGCAGGGCCCCCAGCGCCTTCTCGCTCAGCTTCCCGCCGGGCAGCGACGACCGCTGCTGGGCGCGCTGCGCCGTGCCGTCCTCGAGATAGCGGCTCGTGAGCAGCCCCTGCGCGAGCGGTGTGAACGCGATCGCGCCGATCCCCTCCTTCTTGAGCACGCCGGTGAGGCCATCCTCGATCCAGCGGTTGAGGATCGAGTACGCGGGCTGGTGGATCACCAGGGGCGTCCCCATCGACCTCGCGCACGCCGCTGCGACGGCGGTGCGCTTCTCGCTGTAAGAGGAGATGCCCACGTACAGCGCCTTGCCCTGCCGCACGAGCGTGTCGAGGGCTCCGATCGTCTCCTCGATCGGGGTGGCCGGGTCGGCGCGGTGCGAGTAGAAGATGTCGACGTAGTCGAGCCCCATGCGCTTCAGCGACTGGTCGGCGCTCGCCAGGATGTACTTGCGCGACGCGAAGTCGCCGTACGGTCCGGGCCACATGTCCCATCCCGCCTTCGACGAGATGATCAGCTCGTCGCGATACGGCCGGAGGTCCTCCGCGAAGATGCGGCCGAAGTTCTTCTCCGCCGATCCGTACGGCGGGCCGTAGTTGTTCGCGAGGTCGAAGTGCGTGATCCCCTTGTCGAACGCGTGACGAAGCAGCGCGCGCTGGTTGTCGAGCGGGATGTTGTCGCCGAAGTTCCACCACAGTCCCAGCGAAATTGGGGGAAGATAGAGACCAGACGCCCCCACCTGGCGATAGTCGGCGACCGAGTACCGGTCTCCGGCTGCGGTATAGGGACGGTGGATGTCGAGGACGTCGGGCCGGAAGCGCGGTGCGTCGGTCATCCTTTCAGGCTAGCGCCCGCGACCCCCCGCGGCGACGGGGTCGAACGACGTCTCGAGACGGTACACGCTGGTCCCCGACCACGACCGGAAACGCCGGCGAAACACCGGCTGGCTAGGGTGTGCTTCCGTCGACCCGGCGGGAGGCATCCGTCTTGACTGAAAGGAGGAAGCCGCGATGGTGAGATTGTCCGCGCTCCCTACGCGCCGCGAACCCGCAGACGCCCTGCTCACCAGGCCGGACGTCGTGCTCGACCGCGGGATCCTGCACCTCGTGCACGACGACATCCCCGGCTGGCGGGCTCGCATCGACGATCTGCTCGCCGTCGCGGAGGCGTTCGACGCGGCCGACGTGCCGATGCTGCTCATCCGGCGCGACCGCTCGACGCCCGCGATCGTGGTCGACCTCGACCGCCGTGACGACGCGTTCGCCGCTCTGCGGTCTCTCGCGCACGACCCCTTCTACGTGAAGGGCAAGCGTCGGCCGCCGATGCTGGCGACGGATGCCGCGCCCCTGAGCGCCGAGCCGTTCGCGGTGCGCGTGTACCGGCCGCGGATCACCCCGCGGCGCACGCTCCGGTACGGCGCGTCGCTCGCCGCGCGCGTCGAGTTCTGGCGTTTCGGCGACACGCTCGTCGAGGCGCCCGACGAGAACGTGCTCCTTCGTCGTGAGACGCCCGCCGAGGATGTCCGCTACACGACCGTGGAGCAGTACGGCCGCGTGTGGCGAACGATCGACGGCATGTTCGATCCGCTGCCCGAGGAGTTCCGCGGCGACGTCGACATCGTCTTCTCGTGGGTCGACGGCTCGTCGAGCGAGTTCCAGCGGCAGCGCGCCGCGCAGCTCGCGGAGTACGTCGTGGGCGAGGGCGACGACTCCCCCGCGCGGTACCGGCACGTCGACGAGCTGCGTTACGCGCTGCGCAGCGTCCACATGTACGCCCCGTGGGTGCGGCGCATCTACATCGCGACGGACTCCCCCGTCCCCGCGTGGCTCGTGGAGCATCCGCGTGTCCGCATCGTGCGCAGCGAGGAGTTCTTCGCCGACCCGTCGACGCTGCCGACCCACAACTCCCACGCCGTCGAGGCGCAGCTGCACCGGATCCCGGGCATCGCCGAGCATTTCCTGTACTCGAACGACGACATGTTCTTCGGGCGGCCCGTCGAGCCCGAGCTGTTCTTCACGCCCGCGGGCGTGACGAAGTTCGTCGAGTCCGGTGTGCGCATCGGCACGGGCGAGCCCGCGGCGCACCGCAGCGGCCACGACAACGCGCTGCGCGTCAATCGGGCACTCCTGCGCGAGCGTTTCGGGCGCACGATCACACGCGACCTCGAGCACTGCGCGGCGCCGCTGCGCCGCAGCGTCATGGCCGAGCTCGAGCGGGAGTTCGCCGAGGACTTCGCCCGCACCGCGGGAACGCGGTTCCGGTCGGCGACCGACATCTCGGTGACGAACAGCCTCTACCACTACTACGCGCTCATGACAGGCCGAGCCGTCGCCACGACGCAGCCGCGCGTGCAGTATGTCCAGACCACCACGATGAGCCAGCTGCGCACGATGGAGCGACTCGCCGAGAGGCGCGACATCGACATGTTCTGCCTCAACGACGGCGGCACCGATCAGGACGTGCCCGAGGAGCTGCGAGTCCGAGCGCTGCGGTCGGTGCTCGAGCGAATGTTCCCCGTGCGCGCTCCGTGGGAGCGCGCCGACGTCAGCGCAGAACGGGAATCGGCTCTGTCGGCGCATCCCTCCGCGCGCGGCTGACATCGGCGATGCCGGCGCTGCGAAGCCGACGCTGTGCCTCGACGGCGTCGATGTGCTCGAGCGGATTCGGCGCGTCGAGCGGCACGACCGAGTGGACCACCGTGTCGTCATACACGTGCACGAGGTTGAACGCCTGCGCGCCGTCCTGCGGCCGCGTGCCGCCGACGGGGACCGTCAGGTCCTGCGCGTAGCACGTCGACGACGCGACCGACACGGGGATCCCGGCGAACGTCGCGAACGTCGAGTAATGCAGGTGGCCCGCGATGATCGCGCGCACGTCGGTGCCGCGCAGCACGCGCGCGAGGCGCGACTGGTCGCGCAGCTCGACGCTCGCGGCGAGCGCCAGCACGCTCGGGATCGGCGGGTGGTGCATCGCGAGGATCGTGCCGAGGGGCGCCGGTGTCGCGAGCTCGGATGCGAGCCATTCGAGCTGCTCGTCGGTCACCTCGCCGTGGTGGTGGCCGGGCACAGTCGTGTCGAGCGTGATGACTCGCAGGCCGTCGAGCTCGTCGACACGGTCGAACGGTTGCAGCAGATCGGCCGCGTCAGCGTCCTCGCCGAAGAGCCCACGTCTGAACGCGGCGCGTTCGTCGTGGTTGCCCATGACCCACAGAACGCGCGCGCCGATGCGTTCGGCGAACGGCTCGACGAGGCCGCGCAGGTCGCGGTAGACGCCGGGCTCTCCGAGGTCGGCGAGGTCGCCGGTGAAGACGATCGCGTCCGGCGCCACGCCCGAGGCGTCGATCACGTCGAGCGCGCGGGCCAGGTTGGCCGCGCCGTCGACGCTGTCGAAGAGGCGTGGTCCGGGACCGCGAAGATGGGTGTCGCTGATGTGCAGAAGCGTGCGTTCGGGCGCCGCATGCTCGGCGGTGCGCATCGATCTCTCCCCGCCCCGTGGTCGTCCGGGGCTGCGTCGATTTTAGGTCCGCCGAATCACAGAGGTCCGGAAAGACGCGGTGAATCCCCGCTGAATCCTTGGATCAGATTGAGCGATCCGCGACCTGCGCGATGCGCTGGAAGTCCTCGATCGACAGCTCCTCACCACGAGCCGTGGGCGCGACATCCGCCTTCTCGAGTACGGCGGAGGCCTCGGCCGCCGTTCCTCCCAGCACTCCCGAGAGCGCCTGCCGGAGCATCTTGCGCCGCTGCTGGAACGCCGCGTCGACGACGCGGAACGTGCTGCGGCGCTCCTCCTCGGATCCACGCGGCTCGAGGTCGCGCCGGAACGCGACGAGAACGCTGTCGACGTTCGGCACGGGCCAGAACACGTGCCGCGAGACGTTCCCCGCCAGCCGCCACGGGCCATACCACGCGGCCTTCGCGCTCGGGGCGCCGTACACCTTCGACCCCGGCTGGGCGGCGAGCCGCTCGCCCACCTCGGCCTGCACCATCACGACGCCGCGCTCGATCGCGGGAAAAGTCTCGAGGAAATGCAGCAGCACGGGCACCGACACGTTGTAGGGCAGGTTCGCCACGAGCACGGTCGGATCGCCGGGCAGCTCGTTCACGCGCAGCGCGTCGGCGTCGACGACCGTGAGGGCACCGTCGTCCACGCCGTGGGCGGCGGCGGTCTGGGGCAGCTTCTCGGCCAGACGATGGTCGATCTCGACGGCGGTGACGGATGCACCGGCCTCGAGGATCGCGAGCGTGAGAGACCCGAGTCCGGGCCCGACTTCGACCACGCGCTCCCCCGGCTCGACGCCCGCCACCTGCACGATCCGGCGCACAGTGTTCGCGTCGACGACGAAGTTCTGCCCGAGCCTCTTGGTGGGGGTGAGGTCGAGCTCGGCCGCGAGGACGCGGATCTCGGATGCGCCCAGAAGCTGAACCGACATGCGTCTCACCGTAGCAACCGCGAGTCCGCCGCTCCGGAAGGCCCTGCCGTGCGACCGCGGTCCGCCGATATCGTGACCCCATGACGAGCGAGTCCATCCCCACAGGCGCGTTCTCCCTGAAGAGCCCGTACGGAAAAAGAGCCATCGCACTCGCCGTCGCCGCCGCCGTGGGCGGCTTCCTTTTCGGCTTCGACTCGTCGGTCATCAACGGCGCGGTCGACTCCATCGGATCGGACTTCGGCCTCAACGACGTCGTCACGGGGTTCGTCGTCGCGATCGCGCTCCTCGGCTGCGCCGTCGGGGCCATGACCGCGGGTGCGCTCGCCGACAAATGGGGGCGCCTGCGGGTCATGTTCATCGGCTCGATCATGTTCTTCGTCAGCTCGCTGGGCTCGGGCCTCGCGTTCTCGGTGTGGGACCTCGGGCTGTGGCGCGTCGTCGGCGGACTCGGCATCGGCATCGCATCCGTCGTCGCCCCGGCCTACATCGCCGAGATCGCGCCACGCCAGATCCGCGGCGGGCTGGCATCGCTCCAGCAACTCGCGATCACGCTCGGCATCTTCGTCGCCCTCCTCAGCGACGCGCTCCTGGCGACGAGCGCGGGCGGCGCCGACGAGGTGCTCTGGTTCGGCCTGGACGCGTGGCGCTGGATGTTCATCGTCGGCATCGTCCCCGCCGCCGTCTACGGCATCCTCTCGTTCACGGTGCCGGAGTCGCCGCGCTTCCTCATCGCGACGGGCCGCTCCGACGAGGCGCGGGACATCTTCGCGCGACTCGTGCCGCCGGCCGACCTCGACAAGACGATGAACGAGATCACCACGGCGATCGAGGCCGACCGCAAGAACGCGGGCGTGTCGATCCGCGGCAAGGCCTTCGGGCTTCAGCCGATCGTCTGGATCGGCATCATCCTGTCGATCTTCCAGCAGTTCGTCGGCATCAACGTGATCTTCTACTACTCGACGACGCTGTGGCGCGCGGTGGGCTTCGGCGAGGGAAGCGCGCTGCTCACGAGCGTCATCACGTCGGTCACGAACGTGGTCGTGACGCTCATCGCGATCTTCCTCGTCGACCGCGTCGGGCGGAAGCCGATCCTCCTCACCGGCTCCGTGCTCATGACCTTGGCGCTCGGGATGATGGCCGTCTCGTTCTCCTTCGCGGAGGGATCCGGCTCCGACGTGACCCTGCCCGGCCCGTGGGGACCGATCGCCCTCGTCGCCGCGAATCTCTTCGTGGTCGGGTTCGGCGCATCGTGGGGTCCGCTCGTGTGGGTGCTGCTCGGCGAGATCTTCCCGAGCCGCATCCGCGGGAAGGCCCTCGGCGTCGCCGCCGGCGCCCAGTGGATCGCGAACTTCGCCATCACGATGACCTTCCCCGCCCTGTCGACGTGGTCGCTGCCGCTGACCTATGGCATGTACGCGCTGTTCGCCGCGCTGTCGTTCGTGTTCGTCGCGTGGAAGATCCCCGAGACCAAGGGCATGGAGCTCGAGCAGACCGAGACGCTCTTCGTCGTCAAGGGAGCGAAGGCCGGCGCGGCCTGAGACGGATGCCGGTCACAAGGCCGCCGCTTCTGCCTCGCTCTCCCACGGCAGCGTGACCACCGGCAGGATCAGCACCTTCCCTGCGACGGCCGTCGGATGCTTCGCCATGTACGCCGCGACCTCATCGATCGACTCCGCCTCGATGAGGTCGTAGCCGGCGAACCACTCCTTGAACTCGGGGAACGGGCCGTCGGTGACGATGACCTTGCCGTCGCGCACCACGACCGACTTCGCCTGCTCAGGGCCGGCGACCGGAGCGCCGGGTCCCAGGCGGCCGGTGTCTTCGCCCTCCTTCGCCCAGGACTCGAGCATGCGCTGGTCCTCGTCGCGCGCGAGGGCGGAACCGGACGAGTCGGTCATGTGGATGATGAGGTACTGCTGGGCCATGATGGCCCCCTTCCTTCTCGGGATCGTTCACGGTGTCGTCGAAAGCTGGGCACGGCGGCGGCGCAGGTGGGCCACCTCGGCGGCGTTGCCGGCGAGCTCCATCGCACGGTCGTACGCGGCGACCGCGTCGGCGGATCGGCCCACTCGCCGCAGCAGCTCGGCCCGCGTCGCGTGCAAGGCGTGGTGAGCGTCGAGGTCGTCGCCGAGACCGTCGACGACGGCGAGGGCCACATCGGGTGAGTCGTACTCCGAGAGGGCGATCGCGCGGTTGAGCGTCACGATCGGACTCGGGTCGAGCTGCTCGAGCCGTCCGTAGAGAGCGACGATGCGAGCCCAGTCGGTGTCGCGCGCGTGCGGTGCCGACACATGCACCGCGTTGATCGCGGCGAGAAGCTGATAGCGGCGCGGCGGCGCGTCGCCCAGCTCGCCGACGAGCGCGAGCCCCTCATCGACGAGCGCCCGATCCCATGATCGGCGGTCCTGCTCGTCGAGCCGCACGAGCACTCCGTCGGCCGACACGCGAGCGTCCGCGCGCGCCTCGGTGAGCAGCATGAGCGCGAGCAGGCCGGTGGCGTCGGCGCGTTCGGCGGATGCCTCGGGGAGCAGGTCGCGCACGAGCCGCGTGAGTCGGATCGCCTCGCCGGTGAGATCGCGCCGGATCGGATCGACGCCCGCACCGCTCGCGAGATAGCCCTCGTTGAAGATCAGATACAGCACGGTGAGGACGCCGTCGAGGCGGCTCGGTAGGTCTTCGCGCTCCGGCAGCCGGTACGGGATCCGCGCGGTCCTGATCTTCGCCTTCGCGCGGCTGATGCGCTGGCCCATCGTCGTCTCCTGGACGAGGAACGCGCGGGCGATCTCGGCCACCGTGAGCCCGCCGACGATCCGCAGCGTGAGCGCGACGCGCGCCTCCATCGAGAGAGCGGGGTGGCAGCACGTGAACACGAGCCGAAGGCGGTCGTCGTCGATGGCGCCGACGGACTCGGCGGTCGAATCGTCGTGGAGCATGATCGCCTCCTGATGCAGCTCGGTGCGACGTGCTTCACGGCGGAGCCGGTCGATCGCCGTGCGGTGCGCGGTCGTCGTGATCCATCCGCCGGGGTTGGGTGGCACGCCGTCCGCCGGCCACCGCTCGACGGCCCTCGCGAACGCCTCGGCGGCGGTCTCCTCCGCGAGGTCGAGATCGCCGTACCGGCGCATGAGCCCGGCGACGATCCGCGCCCACTCCTCGCGGTGGGTGCGCACAATCGCCGCCTCGACGGATCGCGTCACGAGCACCACGTCATCTCGACCACTCACCTTCTCCACATCAGGTCTACGAACGGGACCCTGTCGATTCGACACCCTCCGTGGAAGAGGTTCGATCGTCGAATCGATTCGAATGTCGAAGCGAGGCCACGCCGTTCGTAGACGAAGTGAGGGCGCGCCGGAGAACCGACCGCCCGGGACGAAGGGTGAACGACATGCGGCACGATGAAACGCCCACGATCGAAGGACGCCGGCCCCTCCCGCACGAGGGCGCCGAGTCCCCCGTCGATCGCGGCCGGCGGCGCTCGTTCTGGGCGCGGCTGGCGGACGATCTGACCTCGCTGCCCGCGAGCGCCACGATCCGCCTCAACGGCTGAGTTCAGTCCGAGAACGCGCCGTACACATCGACGGTGTTCGACGCGAGCTGTGCGCACAGCTCGTCGAGCTCGACCCCGAGCTCGGCAGCGATGAACCGCACCGTCACCGGAATGAGATACGGCGCGTTCGGGCGGCCTCGGTGCGGCGTCGGCGTGAGGAACGGGGCATCCGTCTCGACGAGGATCCGCTCGCGCGGCGTCACTTTCAGCGCGTCGCGAAGGTTCTGGGCGTTCTTGAACGTCACATTGCCGGCGAAGCTCAGGTAGTACCCGCGCTCCGCGGCGATCGTCGCCATGTCGGCGTCACCGGAGAAGCAGTGGAAGACGGTCCGCTCCGGGGCACCCACGCGCTCCAGCGTCTCGAGCACCGCCTCGTGTGCGTCACGGTCGTGGATCTGCATAGCGATGCCGTGCCTCTTCGCGAGCGCGATGTGCGCCTCGAAGCTCTCGAACTGGGCGTCTCTGCCCGACTCGTCGGTGCGGAAGAAGTCGAGTCCGGTCTCGCCGATCGCGCGTACGCGCGGCTGCGCCGCGAGCTCGTCCATCGCCTCGATCGCCATGTCGAGGCGCCCCGCCGCCGCGTACGCGGGCGCTTCGTTCGGGTGGATCGCGACGGCGGCGAGGACGCGGGGGTCGGATGCCGCAGCATCCGCCGACCACACGCTCGACTCGATGTCACCGCCCGCCTGCACGACGCCGATCACCCCCACCGACTCCGCGAGGTCGAGCTGCTCGGAGAGCGTGCGCGGCTCGTCGCCATCGGAGATCTCGAGGTGTGCGTGGTTGTCGTACACGGGCACGTCGAGCGCAGGCGGAGGCTCGGGCCACCGGACGTCGCGCGAGCCGTCGTTGTGGCGCGCGCGGATGTATCCGGAGACCTCGGTCTCGGGCTTCTGATCGCTCACTGGCTCTGCTCTACTCGCGGGAACAGCGGTGCCAGGGCGTTGACCGATGCGCCGGCCGGCAGGGCGCCCCACGATCCGGCCTCGCGGATGGGCTGCTCGACGAGGCGACCGAGCGCCTGGTCGGCGCCGAGGGCGACCCACAGCTTCTCGGTGGCCTTCGGCATGACGGGCGAGAGCAGCACGGCGAGCGCACGGAGTCCTTCGGCGGCCGTGTACAGCACGGTGCCCAGGCGCGTGCGCTTCGACTCGTCCTTCGCGAGCGCCCACGGCTCGTTCTCGGTGATGTAGAGGTTCAGCGCGTCGACGATCGTCCAGATCGCGGCGATGGCCTCATCGATGCGGAACCGCTCGATGGCCGCATCCGCGGCTGCCGCGGCATCCGCCACCGTCTTCTGGATGTGAAGATCGCCCTCTTCGTACGCGTCGGCCGGTGGCACGACGCCCTCGAAGTAGCGCCCGATCATCGCGGTGACGCGCGAAGCGAGGTTGCCGAAGCCGTTCGCCAGCTCTGCCTGGTAGCGAGCGGACAGGTCCTCCCACGAGAACGAGCCGTCGTGGCCGAACGGGATCGCGGAGAGGAAGTAGTAGCGGTACGCGTCCGAACCGAACACGCTCGTGATCTCGGTCGGCGCGATGCCGGTGAGCTTCGACTTCGACATCTTCTCGCCGCCGACGAGCAGCCAGCCGTGCGCGAACACGCCCTTCGGCACGTCGACCCCCGCGGCCATCAGCATCGCGGGCCAGATGACCGCGTGGAAGCGCAGGATGTCCTTGCCGACGACGTGATAGGCGGGCCAGCGGCGCGCGAACTGCTCCGGGTCGGAGCCGTACCCCACGGCGGTCACGTAGTTCAGGAGCGCGTCCACCCAGACGTAGATGACATGCGACTCGTCCCACGGGACCTTGATGCCCCAGTCGAACGTCGAGCGCGAGATCGACAGGTCCTTCAGGCCCTGCTTCACGAACGACACGACCTCGTTGCGGGCGGTGTCGGGCCGGATGAAGTCGGACGTGTAGAGCTCCAGCAGTCGGTCCTGGAACTCGCTCAGCTTGAAGAAGTAGTTCTTCTCCTGCAGCAGCTCGAGCGGCTTCGAGTGGATCACGCACACCTTGAGGCCCTCGAACGGGCCGGTGCCGTCGACGATCTCGGACTCGGGCTTGAACTCCTCGCAGCCGACGCAGTACAGCGCCTCGTACTCGCCCGCGTAGATGTAACCGCGGTCGTACAGCGCCTGGAAGAACACCTGCACGTTGCGCTCGTGCCGCTCCTGCGTCGTGCGGATGAAGTCGTCGTTCGCGACGTCGAGCTCCTCCAGCAGGGGGAACCACGACTCGGCCACCAGCTTGTCGACCCACTGCTGTGGCGTCACGCCGTTGGCGGATGCCGCGCGCAGCATCTTCTGGCCGTGTTCGTCGGTCCCTGTGAGCATCCACGTGTCGTCTCCCGCCTGGCGGTGCCAGCGCGCGAGCGTGTCGACGGCCACGGTCGTATAGCCGTGTCCGATGTGCGGCACGTCGCTCGGGTAGTAGATCGGCGTCGTGATGTAGAAGGATCGGCCGGAAGTCACCTGAAGATTCTAGATTGGCCGGATGCTACGCCCGGCAGTGTGACGGCCGGGCCGGCGCGCCGCCCGCTCAGCCGCGCGCGGACAGGGTGGTGCGCACAGCGTCGACCCCGAGGTCCGGCACCGGCAGGCGCAGGACGTCACGGAGCGCGAGACGGGCCGCGTAGAAGCCCGACAGTCCGTGCACTCCGCTGGCGGGCGGAGTCGAGGAGGAACCGAGGTAGAGCCCTCGCCTCGGTGTGCGCCAGGGCCGAGGAGACAGGCGCGGCCGCGCGATCAGCTGCGGCAGCGTGATCGCCCCTGCGGAGATGTCGCCGCCGACGAGGTTCGGATCGATCCCCTCGAGGTCGCGCGCCGTGTGGGACGTGCTGGCGAGGATCAGCTCGCGGAATCCCGGCGCCGCCGCCTCCACGGCGCGGATGACGTCCTCTGTGGGGTCGTGCGGCGAGTCACGCGGAACGTGGATGTACGCCCACAGGACGTGCTTGCCCGCGGGCGCGCGCGTCGGATCGACGATGGTGGGCTGGCTGACGAGCACGTAGGGATCGGAAGGGATCCGCCCGGCCGCGACCGCCTGCTCCGCACGCTGGATCCGGCGCCGCGTCCCCCCGAGGTGCACCGTCGGGCTGCGGCGCGCGTGCTCGAAGGCCCACGGCACCGGGCCGTCGAGGGCGAAGTCGACCTTCGCGACGGCGTCTCCGTAGCGGAGTCGGCTCAGTCGCCGAACGTATCGGTCGGGCAGCACGTCGCGCGCGAGCCGGGCGAGGGCCTTGGCGGACGTGTCCGCGATGATGATCCGCGCATCGCCGAGCTCACGCACGTCGGTGACTTCCCGACCGACCTCGATGACTCCGCCGTGCGCCGCGAGATCGTCCGCCATCGCGTCGATGATCGACTGCGATCCGCCCACCGGGACCGGCCACCCGCGGGCGTGCCCGTGCGCGGCGAGCGTGAGACCCACCGCGGCCGACGCGAGGCTCGGCATCCGCCCGATGCTGTGGGCGATCACGCCCGTGAGCAGGGCCGGCGCCGCATCCTCGCGGAATCGGGCGTTCCACAGCGGTCCGCCCTGCTCCAGTGCGCGAAGCCCGAATCGGAGGGCCGTGACCGGATCGCGTGGCCAGCGCAGCATCTGGCTCGCGGTGAAGTCGGTGACACCGTCGATGTGCTCGACGAGCGGGCGGAAGAGCCGCAGCCACGCCGTGCCGTCGCGACCGAGCTGTTCGGCGGTGAGAGCCAGGTCCCGGAACGCGGCGGCGCCCTGTGCTCCGGCGAGCGGCTGCGTGTAGGACACCTCCGGGATGACGAACTGCATGCGCCGCTCGAGCTCGAAGGCCCGGAAGAACGGCGACGCGAGCGCCAGCGGATGCACCGCCGCTCCGACGTCGTGGCGAAAGCCGCTCAGCGTGAGCGGGAGCGTCCGGGCGGCGCCGCCGACCGTCGCCGCTCGCTCGAAGACGCGGACGCGCAGGCCTGCCCGGGCCATCGTCACGGCCGCGGAGAGTCCGTTGGGACCGCTGCCGATGACGATCGCGTCATCCACGCTGATGCTCTCTCGCCGGTCCGCCCACGGGGCTCATTGTCCCATCGGCCTCGATCGTGGCGGGCGCGTTGCGGCGCGCGAGTCGCACGGCGAGGAAGGCGGCCACCAGCTCCCACTCGATGAAGAGGAAGCAGATCAGCTGATACTGCAGGAACGGCAGGCCCATCAGCAGCCCGATCGTGGTGTGCATGCCCATGTACGCGATGAGCATGATGCTGCGCAGTCGGGGAATGAAGAGCAGGAGTCCGCACACCTCGAGCAGAACCGTCGCCGTCGAGATCACGGCGAGGAGCGCCGGCGTGTGAGCAAGCCAGTCGACGGCGGCGGCGAAAGTCGCGGAAGGGTACTGACCGAACGCGTAATTGCCGTACGTGTACATCTCGAGGCCGAAGTCGTCGCGCCAGGTGACCGGACCGCCCCCGACGTTGTACACCTGGTCACCGGCCGTCAGACCGCGGAGGTAGAACCCGAGGGTGTCGCCGTTCAGCCAGCTGACTCCCCCGAACCGGAGCTTCGAGAGCCCGGATGCGGTGTAGGTGATCGCGAGGAGACCGAGCACGAGGTACTCGCCCCAGCGGCGGTACGTGCCGGCGAGGTGACGCCACAGATCGCGTCTTCCCGCCCGCCACCATCTGATCAGGTGCTCCGCCGAGAGGGAGTTCGTCCCGGGGATGAACACCAGGACGAACAGCACCTGCGTCGTGAGGGAGGATTCGTGGTCGAAGACCCCCTGACTCGTCTCGATCGAGCGCGCGAAGAGGCCCACGAGCACCAGAGCGAACAGCGCGGGACGAGTCCCGAGACCGATGACGCTGAGAACGGTGAGGACGACGACCACGGCCGCCACGCGGTTCGGGTACTGCAGCAGCATGTCCCGCACGCCGGCCGGCACGAGATCGAGGAACCATCCGTGGTACGGCATCGCCGGCAGGTCGGCGTGCCAGCTCTTCACGAGCACGTACGTGTGCGCGCCGAACACCCCGGCGAGCGTGATCCGCAGCCACCCCAACCGGGCTCGCCACAGCAGAGGCAGGATGCGGTAGGCGAGCGCCTGGAGAGGGGTCCGCCAGATCCGTTCCATCGCGATGGTCATCGTGCCGCCGCCTCGTACTCGTGGATGTACTCGCTCGTGCGCGCCTCGTACCGTCCGACCCGTTCGCTGCGGATGAGGTCGCCGCGCGCATCGACGATGTCGACGAAGACGTCGACACGCTCGTAATCGAGCCCCCTCTCGTCATGGAGGAACTCGACGATCGGGCGGAAGAACTCGGCCATCCTGGCTTCGAACGCATCGCGCGTCGCGGACTGATCGCTCAGGTCGCGGAAGGGCGACGTCTGGGTCATCGGCCGGTAGTACCACGACAGGAACTGGCGCTTGAGCTCCCGTTCGCCCAGGTTCGTCTGGTCGACCGGGAGAGGCTCGGAGACGTCGTCGTGCACGCCCTCGAACCGGAACGCGTAGAGCGTCGAATCCGGATCGACGTGGTGCGCGAACATCGGCGCCGTCGTGAACGGGAAGTCCTCCGTCCCCAGCGCGATCACGATCGCGTTCGGGACGAGCACCGTCGCCGCCACGATGGCCGGGAGGATCACCGAACGCAGCGTCCTCGAGCGGGCAGGCTTGACCGAACTCGTCATGAGTCCCCCCTTTTGCCGGCGCGTACGCCGACGCATCGCTTCCCCAGTAGCGCTAGCAATCATGCACCCTGCGACCCCCATCCGTCGAGAGGCCCAGCGACCGCGCCACGAACGGTCCGCGCAGCGGCGCGAGCGCAGGCGATGGCGCGACGGCAGGACGGATGCCGCGGCATCCGTCCTGCGCTCGCGCCATGTCCTACGCCGAGAGCACGGGGCGCGGCGGGCTCAGCGGCGGACGGCGAGTGCCGCCTGGTAGAGCTCCCGCGACGAGTGGCCGGTGTGGGCGGAGACCTCGGCGGCCGCGTCCTTGAGCCGGGTGCCCGATCGCACGAGCTCGAGCACCTGCGTCACGGCGTCGGGGAAGCGCGTCGCGCGCGCCTCGGCACCCGCCACGACGATGACCACCTCGCCGCGCACGCCGGCCTGCGCCCACTCCGCCAGCTCGGCCAGCGAGCCGCGCACGACCTCCTCGTGCAGCTTCGTCAGCTCGCGGCACACCGCCGCGCGCCGCTCCGCGCCGAACTCCGCGGCCATGTCGGCGAGCGTCGACGCGACGCGCGTCGGCGCCTCGAAGAACACCATCGTGCGCCGCTCGGCGGCGAGGTCCCGCAGCGCAGCGGCACGCTCCCCCGGCTTGCGCGGGACGAACCCCTCGAATGTGAAGCGGTCGGTCGGGAGCCCCGACACGGCGAGCGCCGTGAGGACGGCGCTCGGACCCGGGATGGCCGTCACGGTCACCCCCGCCTCCGCTGCGGCCGCGACGAGCCCGAAGCCGGGATCACTCACCGTCGGCATGCCGGCGTCGCTCAGCACGAGGAGGTCCTCGTCGCGCGCGAGCTCGACGAGCTCGGCCGCCTTCGCCTTCTCGTTGTGGTCGTGGAACGCGATGAGGCGCGGGCGGTTCTCGATGCCGAGCGCGGCGAGCAGGCGCTGCGTCGTGCGCGTGTCCTCGGCCGCGATGACGGTGGCGGCCTCGAGAGCCTCGATGAGACGCGCTGAGGCGTCGCCGAGGTTGCCGATCGGCGTCGCGGCGAGGATGATCACGCGGCCAGCCTATGTTCTCCACACCGGCACGTCGCCGGTGATCCGACGCCCTAGGCTGGTCGCCGTGTCGACCGTCGCCGAGCCGCAGCTGCTGCCCGCCGCCCGCCCGACGCTGTACGACCGCTGGTCCGCACGGGTCGCCGCCGACCCCCGCATCGCGGCGCGTTGGGCATGGATCGCGCCCGTCCTCGTCACCCTCGTAGCGGGTGTCCTCCGGTTCGCGAACCTCTCGAACCCGCACGCGCTCGCGTTCGACGAGACGTATTACGTCAAAGACGCCTGGAGCCAGTGGGTCCTCGGCTTCTCGTCGACGTGGCCCGACGACGCCGACGCGCGATTCCTGAACGGTGAGACCGACATCTTCACGGGGCAGGGCAGCTTCGTCGTGCATCCGCCGCTCGGCAAGTACCTGATCGGGGCCGGCATGGCGCTCTTCGGCGCCGACTCGACGTTCGGCTGGCGAGTCGGCGTCGCGCTCTTCGGCACGGCGACGGTGCTCGTCCTGTACCTCCTCGCGCACACGCTGACGCGCTCGGTCGCATTCGCGACCGTTGCGTCGGGGCTCATGGCGGTCGACGGCCTCGCGATCGCGATGAGCCGCGTCGCGATCCTCGACATCTTCGTGGCGTTCTTCGTCGTGCTCGCGTTCTGGTTCGTCGCGCTCGACCGGCGCCGCCTGGACGAGCGCCTCGCGACGGCGATGCTCGCGCGGTCACCGCACAACGGGAACGACCCGGCCACGGTCGACGTGCGGTGGGGCGCCGTCATGTGGAACCGGCCGTGGGTGATCGCCGCAGGCGCGGCTGCGGGGGCGGCGGCATCCGTCAAGTGGTCCGGTCTGTACGTGCTCGCCGGGCTCGGCGTCTACCTCGTCATCACGGATGCCCTCTCCCGCCGGCGTCTCGGCGTAGAGCTGTGGCCGTTCGACGCGGTGCGGCAGGGCGTCGTGACATTCGTGCTGTTCGTGCCGGTCGCGTTCGTCGTGTACCTCCTGTCGTGGACGGGCTGGTTCCTCACGGATGGCGGGTACGACCGCCACTCGGCCGACAGCGAGCCCGCGACGGGGCTGTGGGCGTGGGTCCCGCTCGCGCTGCAGAGCCTGTGGCGATACCACCAGGCCATCTACGGATTCCACGTCGGCCTCACGACACATCACAACTACGAGAGCCCCGCGTGGCAGTGGCCGCTGCTGATCAGGCCCACGTCCATGTACTTCCACCAGGATCCGTTCGGCGACGCCGGATGCGGCTGGGCGAGCGGCTGCGTGCAGAACATCTACAGCATGCCCAACCCGCTCGTGTGGTTCGCGGCAGTCGCGGCGGTGCTGTACGCGGTGTACCGGTTCGTCGTGGCGCGGGACTGGCGGCTGGCGCTCGTGCTCCTCGGCGTCGGCGTGACCTACGTGCCGTGGCTGCTGTACCCCGAGCGCACGACATTCCAGTTCTACACGGTCGTCGTGCTGCCGTTCCTGCTGCTCGCGCTCGCCTTCGCGCTCCGCGACATCGCGCGAGGTGCGCTGGGCTCGAGGGATCCCGACTCGCCAGAGGCCTCGTACCGCCGCGTCACCGGGCAACGGCTCGTGATCGTGTTCCTCGTGGTGGCCGTGCTCGTCGCCGCGTTCTGGTACCCGATCGTCACCGCGATATCGGTGCCGTACGAGTTCTACCGCCTGCACAACTGGGTGCCGACCTGGATCTGACCTGTTTGTCAGCGTCCGTCCGGCTCGGCAACCCTGCCCCACCACGAAAGCCATCTCCGGCCGAGATCAGGACATCTGGCGGAGGCAGGATGAATCGCCGCCGATCCTCCTGCGCACGCCAGATGCCCTGATCTCGGAGAAGAGGGCGGCCGCGGCGTCAGGAGGGTGAGGCGGATGCCGCGGCCCGCGCCGCGCCGGGGAGCGCCGCGGTGATGCGCTCGATCGCCGCGTCGTCGTGCGCGGCGGTGAGGAACCACGCCTCGAAGACGCTCGGCGGGAGCGCGACCCCGGCGTCGAGCATCGCGTGGAAGAACGCCCGGTAGCGGAACGCGTCCTGCGCGCGGGCGTCATCGTAGTTGCGCACCGCGTCCTGGCGGAACGCGATCGAGAAGAGGTTCCCGGCGCGCGAGACGACGTGGGCGACGCCCGCCTCGTCGAGGGCCTCATGCGCGGCGCTCGCGACGGCATCGGCGGCCTCGTCCACCCGCCGGTAGACGGCGTCGTCGGCGAGCTCGAGCGTCGCGATGCCCGCCGCTACCGCGAGCGGATTGCCGCTGAGCGTGCCGGCCTGGTACACCGGGCCGAGCGGGGCCAGCAGCTCCATGAGCTCGGCGCGGCCGCCGATCGCGGCGAGCGGCATCCCGCCGCCGATGACCTTGCCGAATGTCACGAGGTCGGGCGTCCAGGCCTCGCCGGATGCCTGCTCGAGCCCCCACCAGCCCGCAGGGCCCACACGGAAGCCCGTGAGCACCTCATCGAGGATGAAGAGCGCGCCGTGCTCGTGCGCCGTCTCGACGAGGAAGCGGTTGAACCCCGGATCGGGCGTGAGAACGCCGGCGTTGGCGCCTGCGGCCTCGGCGATGATCGCCGCGATGCGGCCCGGGTGTGCCTCGAACGCGGCGCGCACGGCGTCGCGGTCGTTGTAGGGCAGCACGAGCGTGAGGGCCGCGATGTCGGCGGGGACCCCCGCGGATCCGGGAAGGCCCAGCGTCGCGACGCCGGAGCCCGACTCGGCGAGGAGTCCGTCGGAGTGTCCGTGGTAATGGCCCGCGAACTTGACGACGACGTCGCGACCCGTGGCGCCGCGCGCGATGCGGATCGCGGTCATGGTCGCCTCGGTGCCGGTGGAGACGAGGCGGAGACGCTCGATCGCGCGCTTCGTCTCGCCTTCGGGTCGCTCGGCCTCCGGGAGCGGATGCGCGAGGCGCTCGATGACGAGCTCCGCGAGCTCCGTCTCGCCCGGGGTCGACGCGCCGAACGAGAGGCCGCGCGCCGCGGCATCCGCCACAGCGTTGACGACGTCGGGGTGTGCATGGCCCAGGAGCGCGGGACCCCACGACGCGACGAGGTCCACATACTCGCGTCCCGATACGTCCCGCACGAACGGACCCGACGCCGACACGATCGAGAGCGGGGTCCCTCCGACCGAGCCGAAGGCGCGCACGGGCGAATTGACGCCGCCCGGGATCACTGCGCGAGCGCGGGCTGCGGCATCCGCATTGGTCAGGGTCATGCGTCTCGTCTCCTCACTCAACGACGCGTGAGGCGTTCGGCCGCCTCGATCGCCCAGTACGTCAGGACCGCATCCGCCCCGGCCCGCACGATGCTCGTGAGCGACTCGTCGACGGCGCGCTCGCGGTCGATCCAGCCATGCGCGGCGGCGGCCTCGATCATGGAGTACTCGCCGCTCACCTGGTACGCCCAGACCGGCACCGGCGAGGACGCCGCAGTGTCGGCGAGCACGTCGAGGTACGACATCGCGGGCTTGACCATGACGATGTCGGCGCCCTCCGCGACGTCGAGCGCGACCTCGCGTGCGCCCTCGCGGCGGTTCGCGGGGTCCATCTGGTACGTGCGGCGGTCGCCCTGGAGCGACGACTGCACCGCGTCGCGGAACGGTCCGTAGAACGCCGACGCGTACTTCGCCGCGTACGCGAGGATCGCGACATCCGCGCGGCCGGCGCCGTCCAGCGCCGAGCGCACAGCCGCCACCTGGCCGTCCATCATGCCGCTGAGGCCGAGCAGCTGCGACCCCGACTCCGCCTGCGCGAGCGCCATGGCGCGATACCGCTCGAGCGTCGCGTCGTTGTCGACCGCACCGTTCGCGTCGAGCACACCGCAATGCCCGTGGTCGGTGAACTCGTCGAGGCACAGGTCGGTCTGCACGACGAGCGCATCGCCCGCCTCTTCGACCGCGACCCGCGTCGCGACGTTGAGGATCCCGCCGGGATCGGTGGCCCCCGAGCCCGTCGCGTCCTTGTGCTCGGGCACGCCGAACAGCATCACGCCGCCGAGGCCGGCCTCCGCCGCGTGCGCGATCTCGCGGCGCAGCGAGTCGAGGCTGTGCTGCACGACGCCCGGCATCGACGCGATCGGCAGCGGCTCGTCGGCACCCTCGCGCACGAACAGCGGCAGCACGAGCTGCTCGGGGTGCACGCGCGCCTCGCGGGCGAGGCGGCGCCACGCGGGCGTCGCACGCAGACGGCGTGGACGGATGGAGGGGAAGCTCGGTTCGGTCATGGGAGGTCCTTGGTGGGCGGCGCGTCAGTCGCCGAGGGGCGCGAGATCGGCAGCACCCTGCTGGAGGAGTTCGTCGGTCACGTGACGGGCGACGGATGCCGCGGCATCCGCATCGTCGTCGTCGAAAGCCACCGCGTGCGAGCTCGAGAGCTGCGCGGTGCCGTCGGGCCGGTAGACGGCCGCCGTCAGGAAGAGCAGCCCGTCCTCCACGAACGCGTGCGCGCCGATGGGGGCCGCGCACCCCGCGCCCAGGAGCGCGAGGACCCCCCGCTCGGCGTCAGCGGCGAGCCGCGTCGGACGGTGGTCGATCGCCGCGGCGAGGTGCTCGTCGCCCGCGCGCGTCTCGACGGCGAGCGCCGCCTGCGCCGGGGCGGTGGGCCACTCCTCGAGCGGAAGGTACTGGGTGACGGCGTCGAGGCGTCCGAGGCGCCCGAGCCCCGCCGCGGCGAGCATCACGGCGTCGAGCGCGCGCTCCGGATCGGCGGAGCCCACGCGGCCGAGGCGCGTGTCGACGTTGCCGCGCAGGTCGACGAGCTCGAGGTCGGGGCGCCGGGCGGCGAGCTGCGCGCGGCGGCGCGGCGACCCGGTGCCCACGCGCGCGCCCTCGCCAAGGGTTTCGAGTGTGAGCCCGTCCCGCGCGCACAGCGCGTCGCGCGCGTCCGCCCGTTCGGGCACGGCCGCGATCGCGAGTCCTTCGACGGGAGTCGTCGGCAGGTCCTTGTACGAGTGGACGAGAACGTCCACGTCGCCGGCGAGCAGGGCCTCACGGAGCGCGTTCGCGAAGACGCCCCGCCCGCCGAGGGTCGACAGCGACGCGGTGGAGGTGTCTCCCTCGGACACGATCGGAACGAGCTCGCCGCCGAGCTGCTCGGCGATCGTGCCCGACTGCGCCATCGCGAGGGCGCTGGCGCGGGTTCCGATGCGGAGGGTCATGCGTCGGCCGACCCCTGCCGAGATCGCGCAGATGACGGGCGACGCCGCCCAACGATCGTCGTTCGCGCGATCTCGGCGCCAGAAGCGAAGCGCAGGGAAATCACTCGACCACCTCGCGCACCTCGGACGGCGCGATGCGGCGGCCGGTGAAGAACGGCACCTCTTCGCGCACGTGCAGGCGGGCGTCCGTCGCCCGCAGGTGGCGCATGAGGTCGACGAGGTCGGTCGGGTCGTCGGCCTCGAGCGCGAGGAGCCACTCGTAGTCGCCGAGCGCGAAGCTCGCGACGGTGTTGCTCTGCACCTGCGGGAACTCGCGGCCCTTGCGGCCGTGGTCGCCCAGCATCCGTCCCCGCTCCTCGGGCGGCAGCAGGTACCACTCGTAGCTGCGGACGAACGGATACACGGTGAGCCAGTCCTTCGGCGCGAGCCCTCGCGAGAACGCGGGAGCGTGGTCGCGGCTGAACTCCGCGTCGCGGTGCACGCCCATCGCGTTCCAGGTCGGCAGGAGCGACGCGAGCTCACGGCTGCGGCGCAGCGTGCGCAGGTGGCTCTGCAGCTCCTCGGCCGAGTGTCCTGTCAGCCACAGGAGCACGTCGGCGTCCGCGCGAAGTCCCGACACGTCGTACACGCCGCGCAGCGAATCGCCGACCTCGGCCGACGCGTCTTCGATCGACGGAGCGCCGAGCGGGGCGTCCGCGGGGTGCGGGTCGCGGCGGAGGACGGCGAACAGCGTGTAGTACTGGGGTTCGACGGCGGGGGCGGTGTCGGTCACCCTTCCATCCTCCCCCCGGATGCGGGTTCCGGCGAATCCACGCTGAGCCGCGCGGCGACCCTCTCCGCATGGGCGACGACCGACGCGAGCCCCGTGCCGGCAGGGCCCTCGCCGACCGCGGGCTCGGGTGTGTCGGCCCACGCGCCACCCGGCCGCCGCTGCCATACGACGGACGTCGCGTCGACGACGCGGTCGATGCGCGCGCCGGTGAGCGTCGCGGCATCCGCGGTTGCCCGCTGGATCGCGTCGGGAACCGCCCCGTCGTACGAGAGTCGCAGGGCGTGGAGCCCGGGGAGGCGATCCCCGACCCACGCCCATTTCGCCGAGACGTGCGTGAGAGCGCGGGCCGAGACGCCGGGGGCGCCGGCCGCCACGAGCACTCCCGTACCGCGAGGAGCCGTGTCGAGACCGGATGCCTCCACCACGAGCGTCGCGAGGGTGACGCGGCGCCCGGAGGCGTCGGCGGGCGCCGCCGCGCGAACGACCTCGCCCGTCAGGCGGCGTCCGTTCACGGTGACACCGCCGGGCGTGATGTCGCCCGCCTCGGCACGGGTCTCGACCCGTACGCCCAGCCGCTCGCATTCCGCCGCGAGGGCGTCGATGAGCCGGAACATTCCGCCTCGGATGGCGGCGACCTGTGATCCCGCCGGCGCCGCCGCGCGGATGCGCTGCACCGCCGCGGCAAGCGACCCTGTCTGGCGCAGCTCGTCGCGCAGACGCGGCGACGCCGTCTCGACGGGGAGGGACGACGGATCGCTCGAGTGCACGCCGCGGACGACGGGTGCCACGAGGCCGTCGAGGACCCCCCTGCCCATGCGTCGGTGGACGAGCTCTCCGAGGGACGACGCATCCGCCCCGACGCGTGCCGGCAGAAGCCCGTCGAGTCGGGCGCGCAGTGCGGCGCGGCGGCCGATAGCCTGCACGACGTCGCGTGCCGACGGATCGCCCGGGATCCCGAGGACTCCCGTCGCCGGCAGCGGCACCGCGGACCCGTCGGCCCGATGCAGCCACGCGGGCTCGGGTAGCGGCGTCTCGATGTCGTCGGCGAGACCGAGTTCGGTCAGGAGTCTCGCGACCGTGCCGCCCCGCGTCGCGAACGACTCCGCGGCCGCATCCAGGTCGACGCCCGCGACCGTCTGCCGCGCGACCTGGCCGCCGAAGCGGTCGGAGCGCTCGAACACGACGACGGGTCTGCCGGCGAGGGCGAGCCGGCGCGCGAGCACGAGCCCGCCGACTCCCCCGCCGACGACGAGGACGTCGTCAGGCATGCACGAACTCCACGATGCGCGTGAGCACCGTCGGGTCGGTCTCGGGCGGCACGCCATGGCCGAGGTTCACGATGTGCGCGGGCGCGGCTGCGCCGCGGTCGATGACGTCTTCGACGTGCGCCGCGAGCACGGGCCACGGCGCCTGCAGCAGCGCCGGGTCGATGTTGCCCTGGAGCGGCACGCGCCCGCCGAGGCGCTCGTTCACGACGTCGAGCGGCAGGCGCCAGTCGATGCCGACGACGTCGGCGCCGATGCCCGGAAGCAGGTCGAGCATCTCGCCCATCCCGAGGCCGAAATGGATGCGCGGCACGTCGAGCCCGCGGAGGGCGTCGAACGCGCGGCGCGAATGCGGCGACACGCGCCGCTGGTAGTCGCTGCGCGACAGCGACCCGGCCCACGAGTCGAACAGCTGCACGACGCTCGCCCCCGCCTCGACCTGGGCGCGCAGGAACGCGCCGGTCACGTCGGCGCACCAGTTGAGCAGCGTCGCCCACGTGTGCGGGTCCGTGCGCATGAGGGCGCGCGTGCGCAGCTGCTCCTTCGACGGCCCGCCTTCGACGAGGTAGCTCGCGAGCGTGTAGGGCGCCCCGCCGAAGCCGACGAGCGGCGTGCTCCCGAGCTCGGCGACGACCATGCGCACCGCCTCGCGGATCGGGTCGAGCGCGGCGGGGTCGATCGGACGCAGCTTCAGGACATCGGATGCCGTGCGCACCGGCTCGTCGAGCACGGGGCCACGCCCCGGGACGATCTTCACGCCGACTCCCGCGAGAAGAACCGGCACCACGATGTCGCTGAAGAACACCGCGGCATCGACGCCGTGGCGGCGCACGGGCTGCAGCGTGATCTCCGCCGCGAGCGCCGGGTCGAGGCACGCGTCGAGCATCTCGGTGCCCGCGCGGCTTTCCCGGTACTCGGGCAGCGAGCGACCCGCCTGCCGCATGAACCACACGGGCGGAATCGCCGGACGGTCGCCGCGCGCGGCGCGCACGAGGGGCGATTCGGCGGTGCGTCCGTCGGTGAGCGGGTGGTCTGCGGGGAGGGCGGCTGTGGCGAACGTCACCCGTCCAGGCTAGTTCGCGTGTCTGAGAGCATCCGGCGCGCGGATTCCGCCCGCCTCGGACGGGGCGGGTAAACTCGCGGCGTGCTTTTCTGCCTCACGGCGAATCACCGGAACACCGACTTCGAGGTCCTCGAGCGGATCTCGCAGGCGGCGGATGCTGCCGGGCCCGACCTCCTCGCCGCGCACGACTTCGTGCGCGGTGCCGTCGTGCTCTCCACGTGCAACCGGTTCGAGGCGTATCTCGAGCTCGACGAGCCCGTCACCGGCGCCGCGGCACTCGCGCACGAGGCCGTGCTCGAGCTCCTCGAGGAGCGCGTCGGTGCGGATGCCGAGGCGCTGCGCCGTTCCGCGGTGACACTGAGCGGCGACGACGTCGTGCGTCACCTTTTCGCGGTGAGCTCGGGACTCGAGTCGATGGTCGTCGGCGAGGAGGAGATCAGCGGGCAGGTTCAGCGCGCTCTGCGCTCGGCCCGCGACGCCGGGGTGACGAGCCCCCTGCTCGAGCAGGCGTTCCAACGCGCCGCCCACGCGTCGCGCGAGGTGCGTGCGCGCGCGGACCTCGTCGGCGAAGGCCGCTCCCTCGCGCGGCTCGCGCTCGACCTCGTTGCATCGCGCATCACCGACTGGAGCGACACCGCCGTGCTGCTCGTCGGCACGGGAAGCTACGCCGCCACGACGATCGCCGCCCTCCAGTCACGCGGGGCGGGCGATGTCCGCGTCTTCTCAGCCACTGGCCGCGCACAGAAGTTCGCCGCGAAGTACGGCGTGCGCGCCGAGAGCGATCTGCGGCGTGGCATCCGCGAAGCTGATGTCGTCATCACGTGCACGGCGCGCTACACCGTCACGGCCGACGACGTTCCGTCGGATCGCGACCGCATCATCGTCGACCTCGGCCTGCCGCGGAACGTCGATCCTGCCGTCGCCGACATCGAGGGCGTCACCCTCGTCGATCTCGAGCTGCTCGGCAAGCACGCGTCCGTGCCCGAGCTGGGCCACGGCGCGCACGAGCTGGTCGGCTCCGCCGCGGCGTCGTTCACGGCGCAGCGCGACGCGGCCGCCGCCGTCGTGGCGGTGCGGTCGCACATCCAGGCGGCGCTCGAGGCGGAGATCGGCCGGCTCCGCGGAGACGACGACGGACGCATCGAAGCCGCGCTGCGCCACCTCGCAGGCGTCCTCTCGCACACGCCGTCGGTTCGGGCGCGCGAGGCCGCGGCCGAGGGTCGACTCGACGAGTTCGAGCGCGCGATCGAGCTCGTATTCGGCATCCGCGTCGAGCGGGACGAGCGCGACGGCCGCCTGCGCGCGATCGGCTGAGTCGAGCTCGGACGCTGAGCGAGGGCGCGGAGCGCCCGAGGCGAAGCGCGCACGTCCGTGCCGCTTCGTCTCGCTCAACGGCCGGGAGTCGAAGAGACGAGCTTCGCGGCATCCGTCACGGGCAGACGGCACGCGAAGTCCGTGCAGTCGTACGCCGTCGCCCTGCCGTCGAGCGCCGCCTTGCCCTCGAAGAGCTCGAACCCGGCGCTCGCGAACGCCTCGGACTGCGCCGGGCTGACGACGGCGAAGACGTCGGCGCGGATGCCGCGCCCCGCGTCCGCAAGCGGATCGTCGGCGCTCTCCGCGACGATGACCACCTGCCGCGGCGCATCGACGATACCGGCGGCCGCTCGCAGGAGCGCTCCGTGCGCGATCGGCTGCGCCAGCGCTCGCTGCGCGTGCGCGGCGACGATCTGCTCCGCGATCGTCCGCCACCGCTCCCCCGCGCCGAGTCGCCACATGTCGAGCGCGGCGAGCGCGATCGACGCCGGCCCCGACGGCTCATCGCCGTCGCTCGCCTCGGCGGGAGCTTCGACGCCCTGCGCCGAGAGCACGGGATCTCCGCCGGCCGGAGGGCGCGGCATCCGTCCCTCCTCGACGCACGCCGCGACGAGGTCACGCGCCCGCGCCGCGTACGCGACGTCACCGGTCGCCGTCGCGAGGGCGAGCAGTCCCCCGGCGAACTGGCCGTAGTCGCCGAGCGTCGCGGGCGCGCGTGACGGGATCTCGTCGAGTGAGGCGCGCACGAGGCGACCGTCCGCGTCGAGGTTCGTGGTGAGCACGGCGTCGGCCGCCCAACGCGCGGCCTCGGTCCACGCGGGCTCGCCGAATCTCGATCCCGCTCGCGCGAGCGCGGCGATCGCGAGCCCGTTCCACCCCGTCACGACTTTGCCGTCGACGGCGGGCGGCTCGAGCTCGGTGCGCTGCGAGGCGTCGCGCGCGTAGTAGCCGCCCTCACTGCGGGCGCCGTCGATCCACGACTCCGAGTCCTGGGCGGCCCCGAAGCCGCCCGAGGGCTGCTGCAGCACGCCGATGAGGAACCCGGCGACGCCGCGGGCGGTCTCGTCGTCGTCCGCGTCGAGCGCGACCTCGAGCAGCTGCGCGTTGTCGGTCAGCATGCGCTCGTAGTGCGGCACGGTCCAGTCGCGACGCGTCGCATACCGGAAGAACCCGCCTTCCACGGGGTCGCGCAGCTCCGACGCGGCCATCGCCGCGAGAGCACGGTCGGCCACGGCGGATGCCCCGTCCGCCGTCTCGCGCACGAGCGGAGTCTGCAGGAACCGCAACGCCGTCGCGACGGGGAACTTCGGCGCCGCGGGGTCGCCGCCGCCGAACCCGCCGTACTCGGGGTCCTCCTGGTCGGCGAGCGCGCGGGCGGCGCGGGCGAGCTCGTCCGCGGTCGGGACCGCGGGTCCGTCCGGGGGCTCGGAGCCGCGAGAGGCCGCGAGCGCCTGGACGATCGCCGCACCCGTCTGCTCGACCTCGCCGCGGCGAGTGAGCCACGCCTCGCGCACGGCGTCGAGCACCTGGCGGAACGACGGCAGCCCGGCGCGCGGTTCCGGCGGGAAGTACGTGCCCGCGAAGAACGGGCGGCCGGTCGGCGTCGTGAAGACGGTGAGGGGCCACCCGAGGTTGCGGCTGAAGGCGGATGCCGCGGCCATGTACGCCGCGTCGACCTCGGGATGCTCCTCGCGGTCGACCTTGATGCTCACGAAGCCGTCGTCGAGAACGGCCGCGAGCTCTGGGTCCGCGAACGACTCCCGGGCCATCACGTGGCACCAGTGGCACGTCGAGTACCCGATCGAGACGAGCACCGGCACGCCGCGGCGCGCCGCCTCGTCGAACGCGGCGTCGCCCCACGGGTACCACGCGACGGGGTTGTCGGCGTGGGCCCTCAAGTATGGGCTCGTCGACGCGGCGAGGCGGGAGACTCCCGAATCGCCTCGGTCCGGAGCATCCGTCCCTGCGGGCACAGCCTCAGGCTACTCCCGGGTCAGTTCACCTCGTCGGGGTGCGAGCTCACGCGGCCCGAGCCGTCGCCCGGGTCCATCGCGTCGATCGCGGCCATCTGCGGCGCCGTGAGCTCGAAGTCGAACACGTCGAGGTTCTCGGCGAGACGCTCGCGGCGCACCGATTTCGGGAAGACGATGTAGCCCTTCTGCAGGTGCCAGCGGATGACGACCTGCGCGGGGGTCTTGCCGTGATCCATCGCGGCGGCCGCAACGGGGGCCGCGCCGAAGAGGTCGTACTTGCCCTGGCCGAGCGGACCCCACGATTCGATCTTCACGTCGTGCTCGGCCGCCCACGTCGTCACATCGCGCTGCTGGTAGGCGGGGTGAAGCTCGATCTGGTCGACCGCGGGGACGACGCCGGTCTCGGCGACGATGCGCTCGAGGTGCGGCACGAGGTGGTTGGAGACGCCGATGCTGCGCGTGAGGCCCGCGTCGCGCAGCTCGATGAGCTTCTGCCACGCGTGCACGTAGTTGTCGGCGGCCGGGGTCGGCCAGTGCACGAGGTAGAGGTCGACGAAGTCGAGGCCGAGCTTCTCGAGGCTCTCGGCGATCGCCTTGTTCGGCTCGTCGCCGTCGTGGCGGTCGTTCCAGAGCTTCGTCGTGATGAACAGCTCGTCGCGCGCGATGCCGCTCGCAGCGATCGCGGCGCCGACGCCCTCTTCGTTGCCGTAGATCGCGGCGGTGTCGATGTGGCGGTAGCCGAGCTCGAGGGCCTCGCTGACGGCCCGCTCCGTGTCGGCCGGCGGAACACGGAACACGCCGTAGCCGAGTTGAGGGATGAGATTGCCGTCGTTGAGGGTCACGCTGGGGATGGTCATGGCACAAGCCTACGAGCGGGCCGGCTCGTCCTGGACCCGGCCCGCTCGCATATCCGACTCAGTGGTAGCGACGTCCTTCGTCGCGCCGGAACAGCGCGAGGGCGAGCGCGAGCGAGACCGCGGTCCACACGAGGATGCCGACCCACACCCACCACTGGAGCGTGCCGCCCTCGACCGCCCAGATGACGAGTTCGCGCGCCTGCCGGGCGGAGGTGAATCGCGAGATGACGTCGAGCCACTCCGGGAACAGGATCGGGGGCAGGAAGAGCCCGCCGATGAACGCGAGCGCGAACATCACGATCTGGATGACGGCCATCGCGACCTTGAACGACATCGCGTACCCGATCGCGATGCCGATCAGCATGAACGGGATCGCGGAGATCGCGAGCGCGATGAACCCCGCGACGATCCGCACGGCCGACGCCTCGGCCGCTGTGAGCAGACCGCCGACCGCGATGACCGGGATCACCGCGAGGAGTCCGAGCGTGCCCGTCGACAGCAGTTGCGCGAGCACGCGGGCAAGGCCCGGGGCGGGGAGCGTGCGCAGGTACGGGTCCCACGGCTTGCCGCGACTCTCGGCGATCGCGAGGCCGAACCCGAACAGGGCGTTCACCATGACGGCGAACACCGCGAGCGAGATGACGGCCTGCGTCGCGTACACGGGGTTCTCGGCGACGGCCCGCTGAGGCACGACGAAGAACACGAGGGCGAGCGCGGGGAAGACGAGCGTTCCGATGACGGCCATCGGCACGCGGATCGTCTCGATGAACTGGTACCGGGCGTGCAGAAGCGTCAGGCGCGCGAGCGACGGGCCGGTCTGAGCGAGGGTGCTCATCGCTGTTCCTTTCCAACGGTTGAGACGAGTTCGTCTGCGGGGCGGTGCCCGGTGAGGGCGAGGAACGCCTCCTCGAGGGTCGCCCCGCGCACACCGAGATCGCGGAATCGGATGCCGGAGCCCACGAGCGCCCGCACGAACGCATCCGAGTCGGCCACCGTGAGGAGCTGGACGCCGTCGGCGCTCTCGCGGCGCACGACGCCGGCCATCGTGTCGAGGGCCTCAGGCTCGTCGGTCTGCAGCCGCACCCGGCTCACGCCGACCTGGGCGACGATGCGCGCGACGGAGTCGTCGGCGAGAACGCGACCCTCGCCGAGCACGATCACGCGCTGCGCGAGCGCCTCGATCTCCTCGAGGTAGTGGCTCGTGACGACGACGGTCGCGCCGAGCTCGTGCTGGCGCCGGATCGCGTCCCACAGGACGCGCCGTGCGTCGACGTCGAGTCCGGTCGTCGGCTCGTCGAGCAGCACGAGTCGCGGTCGACCGACGAACGCGAGCGCGACGGCGAGCCGGCGCTTCTGCCCTCCCGACAGGGAGCCGCTCTGGCGGCGCAGGAGGTCGGTGAGCCCGAATTCCTCGGCGAGGGCATCCGTCTCGATCCGGTCGGCGAAGTGCCCGCCGACGTAGTCGATGACCTCGCCGACCCGCAGCGTCTCGGGCAGAGCCGTCTCCTGCGGGGTGGTGCCGAGGTATCGGCGCGAGCGCGC
>Ga0182741_1000278_pt1 | contig 79218 bp, 63 predicted proteins | sample eDN5th37CBELigOP_FD_128874 | JGI IMG/M metagenome (GOLD analysis project Ga0182741, IMG submission 128874) | Enriched Organic Plus compost microbial communities from Emeryville, California, USA - eDNA 5th pass 37_C BE-Lig OP (version 2) (version 2) ...
ATGAACGCAATAATTCCGCAGATGCGGGCCCTACGCAAAAAAGTAAATCAAGTCCGGAAAGATGGGGTATAAATCCGGTCCGGTCTTCGAACACCTGGCGGTACTTCAGCGGGTCGGGGAATTCCTTTTCGATGGAACGCGGCAAAAGTTTGTTGCGCCAGTCCAGGTACTCCTGCCCGCATTCCGATAAGGGCGCTTCAAGGTACCGGGTCTTAATGGCCACCCCCAGTTGCTCCACCAGCCATTCCCAACACCGCCGGTTCCAATCGGTGAGTTTTTCCACCGGCTGCCGGTACAGTTCCCCGAGGCCGTGTTTGTAAAATTCAAACCAGGGAGACCGGTTGTAGCAGGAGGTAATCGTTTTCCAATGTTGAGACTGCCACCGGGTCCGGTTGTCGATCCGTACTTCCAAAGTTGGCTTTCGCTGGTTCCTTCCTTCCACCAGGGGGATGCTCAGATTCACCCTTCCATTACTGCCTGCCACCACACACCGGTTGCGAAAACTCATTTTTTGGAACGGTTCATATAAAACAAAATCAACATGCGACAAATTTATTGCAGCGTTAATGAAGGTAACCGATGGAAAATATTGACTTTCAGCCAACAAAATCATACTTTTTTGTTTAAAAATTACTTCGATGCATTTACCTGAAAAAAGCGTAAAAACGATCAAAAACTGCCCGGAAAATCCTGTATTTAAAATTTAATTATAACCTAATATTTAGGTGAATATTAATTGTTTAGTTTAAAAATTGTTTGCTAAAGATATTATCCTACTTTTTTCAGCCCCTGCGAAATGTTCCACGGATTTTTTTCTAAACATCTTAGCAAAACATTTTGTAAAAATAAGTGCCTGTTTTTGGCCGCAAAAATTTATCTCCTACATTCGGGTCATTAAATCCAAGGCATGCAAAAAATCCTGTTGGCGGCTCTCCTGCCCTTCCTGCTGGTAGCCTGTGCCAAACCCACCAGCTTCGATTACCTGGGGGTGCGGAATGTGAAAGTGGTCCGGTTTGGACTGAAAGAATCCACCGTTGGACTGGATGTGGCATACTACAATCCCAATAAATTTCCGGTGGTGATGAAACGGGCAGACGTGGATGTGTACGTCAACGATAACTACTTTGGCAAGACCACGCTTGATACCACCATCCGCATTCCGCGTCTGGACACTTTTTACTTACCGGTATTGTTGAAGGTGGACATGGGCAACTCTGCCCTGCAATTGATCCGGACCATTGCCAGCGGGGAACAGGAAGTAAAGGTGAAAATGGAGGGCAGTGTACGGGTTGGCCGGAGCGGCATTTTTATCAACTACCCGATCCGGTATGAGGGGATGCAGCAATTGGGGTTGTAAGATCGCGTTCGCCATCCGGTTCGCGCGTAAAAATAACCGACCATATTTACCCCTCCCGAAGGTTTCTCGTGCTTCGCCGGCGGCTCAATACAACCTGTTTGCCGGACACCCCACTTTCTTTTCCTTCTTGTAGGTTGGCAGACCGGCAATCCGTTTGTACTGGTCAATAAATGAACGGACAGTAACGGTGAGCGCAAAGTAGTAATACCCGTCTTTTGATTTGGGACTGCCACGCATGGTTTTGGCAGCAGGGTATGGGCCGGCGCCCACTTCATCGCCGCGATAAGCCAGTTCCGCGGCAAGCGCGCCTTTGGCGGCAGCCAGCGCCATTTCATCGTAGTACTCTCCGCTCACATCATCGAGATAATCGGTAAATAATTTCCGGTACCCCAATTCCAGTCCTACCCGGACGTCTTCATTGATGGCATACAGAGCGCCAATGCCCAGCGGAATATGAAATTGGGTGAGTTTATATGGTTTGGCACCGCCCGGCAATCCCTGTCCCTCGGTACTGAGCGGCTGCAAAAATGTTTTGGTGCCATCCGGCGTATGGGTATAAGGCTTAAAATGGAACAGCCCGATACCTGCATACACATACGGCGTACACCAGTTATCATTCAGGGATAGAATATTGTATTGAGCGCTGAGTTCCCAATCGAAAATTTTAGTGCCGAAACTCAGGTTGCGCTGGCGCATATAGTCGTTGCCATCTTTATCATGGGCAGCCACGGACGTAAGCGAAAAATAAGTACGAGCTGTTATATGCTCCGTAACATCATAATGCAGTCCAAGCGACCCCAAAAACTTTGCATTTTTCAAGGTGATCTTTTTGGTCTGCAGGTCGCCCTGGTAATTGGCCATACCTATGCGTGCAGCCAAATGGAAATTCTGGCCACAAACGGCTGCCGGTAACAAGGTGAAGAGCAGGGGTAATAATCTCATAGCGTTGTAAATGATTGTTGTAAACGACGGGGCGAGCGGTTTTATTTTCGGTTTTCCGGGGTATTGGAGCAACATTTACATTACAAATATTTTCATATTTCCTGTTGGCTGGCTGGAACCACCATCGGTCCGCACTTTGAAGCAGTGATGGTAAAAAAAGAAGGCTTAATGTGGAAAGCCTTCTCATAACAATAAAATTTAATTTATAAATAGACTTAATTTTTGGAAGCCTGTTTTGCCATTTCCAATGCAGTGGTGGTGGTATAGTATTTAGCCAGCATATTGGGCACTTCCCAGGCGGGCATGTTACCCTGCTGCAGGTATTGCAGAAATTTTTCGGCAACCCGGGCAAAATGGGCTTCATGACCTTCCTTGTATTGTTCAGGAATAATAACCTCCCATCCTTTGCTCAGCGCTTTCAGTGCCACACCGGGATATTTTTCCTGGATAGATTGGAAGGCTTCCTGCAAGTCATTGACATAGCCGGCGTCGGTAGTAACCGGTTCTATATAGAGTACCGGCTTATACTGCTGTTCGGCTCCCTGGCGGATTACCAGGTTGGCTTTGCTGCCCCGCATGATGGAATAATGGGTATCGCCGCCGCCCTCCGGCGCCTTGTATGCCCAGGTCACGGCGGTCCTGGCGTGCACGCCCCGCAGGCGGTAGTGGATTTCGCCGTTGCAATACACCTGCAGTACCGAATCATGGGCGATGTGGTTGCGCAGGTAATCGGGGAATTTGTCGTGGCGGGTAACTTCCCTGAACTGCGACAAGGTGAGGTCCGTGGTCCAGCGGCGGGCTTTGTCTACCTGTACATCTTTGGTGTAATCCAGTGCCTGTTCGGGGAAACATTCCCATTGCACCAGGTCTACCAGGTGTGTCATCACATCTACGATACCTTCGCCCTGTTGCGCCACATCGAAGAACCAGGCCGGACGGGTGAGCACATTGCCCGAAACATATTTATAAAAATGGTGTACACTTTCTTTGGTAATGGCCGGGTTATCGGGCGAACCTTTTTCGAGGGTGCCGAATATGGCCGGTAATTGGGAGAGTTCACGCTGCAGCATGGTGGTGATTTCATACCGCTCTGTCATGATATCATACAACAGCAGGTTGTTGGCGGCGGCGGTATCGAATGCCTGTTTCAACAAGGTGAAACCTTCTCCATCGATCACCATCGGTTTGTCTGCCAGTACATGAAAACCGGAGCGGATACTATTCAGGATGTAGGAAGTTTTTTTACCGTTGTTGCCGGACAACACTACTACATTACCGGCTTTATCGGAGAGCATCTTTTCAAAGAAATCATTGCCGGTATATACTTCTTCTTTCCAGCGGGTGGGAGATTCAGCGCGGGTGTTGTATTGATCGATGCGCTGGAGATGGGTTTGCACATCTTCACCCGGAGGGGCGTATACATGCACTACTGAATCCACTGCTTCGTACATGGATTTTTGTACCAGCGCCGCATGGAAATGTCCGGGGTCGAGGGTTACCAGGCGAACTTTTTGGGGAGATGTTTCTGTAGCGGCGGGCGTATTACAAGACATAGTAGCGAGCATTAGACCTATGGCGACGTAACAGTATTTTTTCATCAGGCGATAATTTTTTTCCGGTTTGGTTGCAGCAAGTTGCCGGCTTTTTTCCGATAATTGGAAAGTTGTTGGCTTTTATAGTATCGGTGCTACGGGATTAAAGATAGGGATGATTGGTAAATGATTGGAGGTGGTAAATGATCGCAGGCGTAAGTTGGTAGTCTCTGTGCAATACTTGAGTGCATCATGATGCCTTCCTATCCCCAGAAATTCCCGCATCCTTCAGTTATCTAAAGTGACACAATTGCGGATGAGTATAAGCAATAGTTTACACTATTATTGTTGTACGGTAACGCTGGCTGTTTTATACCTTCCGCCGGTCACGCCCTTCGTGCCCGGCTGACCACCACCCACCGATATTAAATAAGTTCCCGGTACAATCGTCCTTTTCTTATCAGCCGAATAAAATGCAAACGCATCAGGACGAATAGTGATATTTACCGTTCGCGCTTCGCCCGGTTGTAAATGGATACGCGTAAAACCGGCCAGCCAGCGCAATGGATGTCCTTCTACTTTCTTTGCATCTGACAGATACACCTGCACCACTTCATCACCAGCCATCGCGCCGGTATTCTTTACCTGTACCGACACCCGCAAGGAATCACCGGCCCTGATGGATGCATCCGCCTGCAGTTGATCGTATTGAAAAGTACTATAGCTCAGCCCATAGCCAAAAGGATACAACGGCTCGCCGGAAAAATAACGGTAGGTGCGACCTTGCATCGAATAGTCATCAAAAGCGGGCAAATCTGCCGCAGACTTATAGAAAGTGACCGGCAACCGGCCTGCGGGATTATAATCACCAAACAATACATCTGCAATGGCGGTACCTGCCGCCTGTCCCGGATACCACGCTTCCATAATGGCCGGTATGTTTTGTTCCTCCCAGTTAATGGCCAGCGCGCTGCCATTCAGCAATACCAGTACCACCGGTTTGCCCAGTGCATGAATGTCGCGGATGAGTTGCTGCTGCACGCGCGGCAGTTCCAATGCCGTGCGGTCGCCGCCGCGAAAACCGGCTATGGCAATATCCATTTCCTCCCCTTCCATCCTGGGCGTAATGCCCATGCAAAGCACCACGGCATCTGCCTGCCGGGCAATATCGATGGCCTCTTGCCTGAGATCAGGCTTGGGCGCCGCCCACACCAACTGCACCTGTGCGTCAGCGTAAGACTCTGCCGCTTCTATACGGATTTTATACCGCTTACCCGCTTCGAGATGAATCGGCACCGATTTACGCAGCCGCGGATCGCCATATTCATCCCGGAAGTGGTACACGGTTTTTGCTACCAGGCTGTCTTCAACATACAGTCGTGTGTTGCAGGTACTGATAAAGCCCAATTGATACGTACCTGTTTGATCAGGTTGCAGCAGACCTGTCCATCGCACACTGAAATTATCGTCGTCCATATCGCCGCGCGGCGCCTGGTCACGCCAGTTCACATCGAGTACGCTGTCGGTGGCAGTAAACAGCGGATCGCCGCTCCATTCGCGGTTATTGAAATATTCCACCTGCAAACCTGGTGTGCCGGACGGCGTAAACAATGCCCGGGCAGGAATGGTGTAAAACATCGGCATACCATCGGCCAGTTCGCAGCCCTGTGCAAATAGTACTTTGGTGTTGCTGCCTATCTTTTCTTTTATTCCTTCCAGTGGCGTTACGGCTTTTGCAGGCACGCCATTGTAATTGCCCAATAACATGAGCCATTGATCTGCATTGGGACCAATTACGGCAATACTTTTCAAATCTTTTTTGAGCGGAAGGGTGTTGTTTTCATTTTTCAATAACACGATTGATTTACGTGTGGCTTCCAGCGCCAGTGCGCGGTGCACGGGATTATCTACCACCTCATACGGTGTTTGTGCATACTTTACGAGGTGAGGCGGATCGAACTGGCCCAGTTTGAAGCGGGCAAGAAATAATCTTTTCACTGCAGTGTTGATCTCTTCTTCGCTGATCAGTTGCTTTTCAACAGCTGTTTTGAGGCTTGCGAACACTTTGCCGCATTCCAGGTCGGTGCCGCTTTTTACAGCCAATGCCGCGGCTTCTTCGGGTGTAGGCACAATTTTATGATAGGCGTAGATGTCGGTAATGGCTTCGCAGTCGGACACGATATACCCGTTGAACTGCCATTGCTGGCGCAACAATTCGTTCAACAAACCATGACTGCCGCAACAGGCTTCACCATTCAGCCGGTTGTAGGCGCACATCACCGAATAAGCTTTGCCTTCGCGAATGCCCATTTCGAATTGCGGTACATAGGTTTCAAAAAAATCCTTTTCGCTGGACTGCGCATCGAATACATGTCGCTCCGGTTCCGGGCCACTGTGCACCGCAAAATGTTTTACCGTGGCAATGGTTTTATAATATACCGAATCATCGCCCTGCAGTCCCTTGATAAACTGCACGCCCAGGCGACCGGTGAGAAAAGGATCTTCGCCATAAGTCTCCTGTCCCCTGCCCCATCGCGGGTCGCGGAAAATGTTGATGTTGGGCGACCACATCGTTAATCCCTGATACAGGAACCGCTTATTGCGCCGTACGAACTCATGGTGCTTGGCCCTTGCTTCATCGCCAATGGCGGTAGCAACGCGATGCATCAGGTTTTCGTCCCAGGTGGCTGCCAGCCCGATGGCCTGTGGAAATACCGTAGCCCTGCCTGCACGGGCCACACCATGCAGCCCTTCGTTCCACCAGTTGTATTCGGGTATGCCTAACCGTTCAATGGCAGGCGCCTGGTTCATCATTTGCGATATCTTTTCGTCGAGCGTCATCCTGCTGACAAGGTCGTCTACTCTTGCTTCCATACTGAGGGAAGGGTCCAGGAATGGATACTTATAAGCTGAGCTGTTCTGACAGGAAATCCAGGCTATGGCGGTTATCGACAATAACAGCCCTGTTACCAGTTTGCGAATAGTGAAATGCTGAAGAACAGGCAGGCAAGTTGGCATAAGCAATACGGTATTTGGGATGAGGTGACTAATTTATGGGATATTATTGTCAATGCAACCGATTGCATCTCTAATTTTTGAGAAAGTTGCGGGGGGAAGGAGGTGACATAAGAGGCGCAAAGGTTTGTTGTATTGTTGTATTGTTACATAGTGAGCCTGTTCATCCCTGGCGGGGAATGGACAGCCAACAGGATATGCCAAAGTACCAGCAGCACCCAACAATAATCGCCAAATCTGTGCTAATTTAAGCGGGCTGTTAAACCCGGCTGCTTATTGCGGTATCCTATTTGTGTTGAACACTATACCATGAACCGTATGTTTTTGATATTAAGAAAGAAATTCATTCCGCTGGCATTGCTCACCGTTTTAGGAATGCAGGGTTATGGCCAGCACATAGACAGTATTTATTTCCACCTCTATACCGATAGTCTCAAGAAAGGCGTACACAACTACATCAATGTAGACGGTAAACTTTCCAATGGCAACTGGATGCCGTTGACCGATAAAGAAATCAAATTCTCCTCTTCGTACGGCGTATTTGTAGGTAACAGCCTCATCATCGACAGCGCATTCACGGGTGAAAAAGTAACCGTAAGAGCAGTATTAAGAAGCAATCCAAAAATCTGGAAAGAAGTAACGATTTACATGAAGAAGAATACCAGGCCGGAAAAACTCAAAACAGTAGAAGAAATACTCAACCGCAAGCCTGCAGCAAAAAAACGAAAGCAGAAAAAAGGTGAATAGTGAGCATTCTCCCACTATTCACCACTATTAATAAAAAATTATTTCACGCCTGCCAGTTCAGCGCGCATTTTTTTCGCGTCTTCGAGGAATTTGGCGAGACCAATATCAGTCAACGGATGTTTTAACAGACCGAGCATCGGTTCCAGCGGCGACGTAACCACATCCGCTCCGGCTTCTGCGCAACGCACAATGTGCAGCGGGTTGCGGATAGAAGCGGCCAGGATTTCAGTTTCATATCCCTGCATGTTGTAGATATGTGCAATCTGTTCGATGAGTTGCACGCCGTCCCAGTTGCTGTCGTCGATGCGACCAATAAAGGGCGATACATAATTGGCGCCAGCCTTGGCAGCCAGGATAGCCTGACCGGCCGAGAACACCAGTGTACAGTTGGTTTTGATACCATTGTCGGCAAACCACTTCAGTGCTTTTACACCGTCTTTGATCATGGGCACTTTCACCACGATATTGGGGTGAATAGCGGCCAGTTTTTTTCCTTCTTCAATGATATCGTTGAATGCTGTTGAAAATACTTCTGCGCTTACATCGCCATCTACCATTTCGCAAATGGTGAGGTAATGTTGCATAACGGCTTCTTCACCCTTGATGCCTTCCTTGGCCATTAGTGAAGGGTTGGTGGTTACACCATCGAGAATACCTAATTCGTTGGCTTCCTTAATCTGTGCAAGGTTGGCCGTGTCAATAAAGAATTTCATATGTCCTGTCCCTTTTTAGCGGGAAAAATTTAAAGAAGTTTGGTAATAGTGTGTTGGACGGACCAGTCCCTTACCGTTTTGGGGTTGAGGGAAATAAAAAAAGGCAGGCTGATTACATCGCACCGCTGCGACCGCCTACCCTTGCTGCCTTCCGGCCCTGGGGGGGTTCAGCAGGAGCTGGTCGTGTAAGACCTGCCGGCCGCAAAGATAATAATTATTCCAACACAAATCACTTCGCGAAGTTAATTCGCATGGTCCGGGTCAACATGCGATTGACAGGCGCCGCTTATCCCAATCAGTCTTTTATTCCCATCCTGTGGTTTATTGCCAAACATTCGCGGATATAATAAAGATATATGCGGTCGCATGCGCATCAGATCGGGTTCATCCAGTTTCGTAAATCCGGTTGCATATTCCTGGTCGCTTTCTTCCGGTTGCATGCATATTGAAAAAGCAAACATTGCTGCATCATTCCCCCAACGCAAAATTGACAGCCGCCGTTGCATGCAACCAGGTCGTGTCAAATACCGGTATCGGGCTGTCCGCTTGCTTGATCAGCATAGGAATTTCTGTACAACCCAGTATCACGCCTTCAGCACCTTTGTCTGCCAGCCTACCTATGATCTTTTTATACTGCTCCCGCATGGCATCGGTAAAAATGCCCTTGCCCAGTTCATTATAGATGGAGGCATTGACATACTCCCGGTCATCGCTTTCGGGAATAATGGTATCAATGCCATACTCCCTCAGCTTCTCCGGGTAAAAGTCGAATTCCATGGTATACCTGGTTCCGAGCAGCGCCACCTTTTTAATGCCTGCCGACTGTACAGCCGCAGCCGTTACCTGTGCAATATGAATCAGCGGGACGCTGATGGCTTTTTGCACCTCGCCGGCTATTTTGTGCATGGTGTTGGCGCCGATCAACAGACAGTCCGCGCCTGCATTTTGCAGTTTACGCGCTGCATCGGATACCATGCGCGCCAGTGCGTCCCAGTCGTCCTGTAACGTTAACGCCTTTACCTCTCCGAAGTTTACTGAATACAAAATGATCCTGCCGGCTTCTACGCCGCCGAGTCGCTGGTTGATCTGTTCATTAATGATGCGGTAATAATCAATGGAAGAAAGCCAGGAAATGCCCCCGATGATGCCGATGGTTTTCATGGAAGGCAAAGGTAGGGAAGAAAGCAGGACGAACAAGAAAGAAAGCCGCCAGGCGGAGAAAATTCACCGGTTGCATTAGTTGCATAGTGAAATTGTTATATGGTTGAATGGCCATAACGGTTTACAGGTATACATCTCCGTAACCATACAGCCATTCAACCGCAACCACAATTTGCTACAATTTGATAAACTCCACCCTTCTGTTCATAGCTTTACCTTCCCTGGTTTTATTATCGCCAACGGGCTCTGATTCCCCTTTTCCTTCCGATTCAAGACGGGACGCATCAATGGAGAATTCTGTGGTGAGCAGTTTAACCACCGCGGCCGCACGTTTCTCTGACAGTGCGAGATTGGCCGCATCATTGCCATCACTGTCCGTATGGCCCACTATCTTCACGCGCACGCCGGTATTTTCCTGCAACACTTTCGCAATATCTTTCACCACACCGTAAGATTCCGGTTTGATCACATCAGAGTTTACATCAAACAGGATACCGGTAGTGGAGAATTTTCCTTCTTCAATCAGTTTATGACGGGTATCGGGAATGCCTTTGGCAACTTTCAGGTTATTAATGTAAATATGACATTTATCTTCTTCATAGCCGGTGGCATGCACCTTGAACAGCAGACCGCTCAGTATTTGTCCGGCAGGCAATGCCTTTGGAAAATCACCAATCTTTTGTTCATTGATCCACATGCGGAACCGTTCCTTCTGCACCTGTACTGCCACATGCAACACCTTGCCATACAGTTTTTCTATAAACGCTATTTTCTTTTCATCGCTGCGGAAATACAAACGATTGCCCTGGTATGAACTGGTAATTGCTTTACTGCGATTGTGCTCTGCAGGGTACAACACCACTTCAATGCCGCCATTTTTATTCCAGCTATCCAGGAACGCGTTTCCTGAAGGCGATTCGCCACCTGAAGCAAACATCGCAAAGGATACATAAGGGAAATAGTGGTTGTCATCGCCTTTGAATTGCATGATGAGATCAAATTCGTAGGTGTAGTTTTCACCAAACTCCTTTTCATTGGGACTGAGATACGTACTGTTCTGGAATAACCGCAACCATTTGCCGGGATAAGCATTCAGGGTTACCACTTCACCGTTGTTGGAAGTATTCCAGCCGGTGGGCAATTCGCCAATAACGTCCTGCTCGAAATTTTCGGCATACACAATTTCCTCACCAGGCACAAAATCGAAACGCGAATAACTCTGCACCAACGATTCGCTGGCAGCAGCAGCGGGTTTCACTGTTTGTTCTGCCGGAGCCGTTTCCTTTTCTTCTGCCTTTTCCTCCTTGTTGGCGCCTTTCGGTTTACCTGCACCTTCTGCCTTATCAAGCGCCTTGTCGATGCCCTGGTCTATTTTCCTTTCAGCGCGTTCTTCAGCCTTGTTTTTTACCTTATTCTTCAGTTTGTTCAGAATGTTCTGTCCGAATGCCATAGCCGGCAACAAGGCTATAACCAGCACAAGTACTTTTTTCATGCGTGTAGTATTGGGTGTTTATTTAATTTCCTTGATCCATTGTTCGCAAAATGCCCTGACCGTTTCGGTTACCTCCTTACCGGCGCGGAATGCCATTTTCCAGTTATTCGATTTTCTTTGGTATTCCCTGTTCACAAAATATTTCTTGCCGTTCTTTTCTGTCAGTTCTGCATTGAAATCAACATCGGCAATAATATCCAGTACCTGCTGCAGCCTTTTCTTCACCAGCAGCATATGATTTTCCGGGTAATTTTCTTCCCAGGCCTTCATATTGGCTTCATACTCCTTCATCCTGTACGCATGGTTCTGCTGCTCATTTCTCACCAGTATCTTGATGGTTTTGTTTTCGGGATCGTCCAGTTCCTTTAACTGCTGCCGTTGCGCAACAAGGTTTTCTTCATACATTTTTTTGTACTCCGGCTGCACCTTGGCCATTCCTTTTTCGAGTATCTCAATGGTCCCCTTCACTGTTTCTTTTTGTTCATTGCGGATCTGCGCTTCTGTTTTGGGAGCTTCCGGTTGCACAGGCTTGCTGCGCGTGCGAACCGCTTTATATTCCTTTATAAAAGCATCGCTTTGCACATATTTCTTTGTATAGGCCAGCAATTCTTTGGCTACTCCTGCCCTGTCGCCGGCAGCGATCTTTTTGACATTGCGGGCGCCGTACCAATACAGGCTTCCATGAATAAAACTCCTGCCTATCTGCTCATTGCCGTTCTGCTGGGTGATGCCGAGTTGTGACCAGAGGTCGGCATACCATCGTTGCGTTCTGTAGCTCACCAATGCAGTGGCGCAGGTACCCAGTACCAGCAACACCGCGCATCCCGCCATTACAGGCTTCGCTACCTTTACAATTCTTTGTTTCATAAAATAAAAAATGGTTAATGATTGATGGGCGCAAAGATGAAAGACGCCCTGTTGCGACCCATGCAGGTTATGGATGAATTGAAAAAAGCAGTGAATAAACCGTTGCGTCATGATAAACAATAAGGGCCAGGTTCACGACCGCCCTCTGCAACCATTCAGTAGCTGTTCAGCTGTTTCGCTCAAGAAAATCATTTCCCGGAAACTTTTCTTGAAAATTGCCCCTAAAACCATATTAATCAACGCACTACATAGTATTTTGCATAAAAAACATTGCATAATTCAGCTATACAATTCATCCGGAAGAATAATCAATTGATCCCGACAATTACCCATCCTGTAGAAAGCCCTCACCGGCCAATGGCGGAAACACGGTAAATTGTTACTTTGATTGATTCCAACTAAAACCCATACAGTCCCGCGACTCATGAAACTGCCGCAATATTCAGGCAATGACTATGTCATCATGGTATGGACGCTCACGCCTTTTACCGTGATACTGAACGGTATCATTTTTGGCATGCGTTACCTTACCGACTGGAAGGTGTTTGGAATTGCAACGATTACCGGTTTTATCTTTCTCTGCCTTGGTTATACATGCTACGGTACTGTGGCCGTTGCCTTCCGTAACCGTTTTCCGGACGATGATCAGCTGCTCAAACGTACCGCCATAGTTTTAGGCCTCTTTGCCGTGATGACGGGATTGATGATCCTGGTGCTGTTTCATATTTACGAGGCCATTCCGCAATTGCAGTTTACTTTCAGCGAGGGTCCGTTTATCGGCGCCTACTGCGCCACGCTTGTGCTGAATATTTTCCTTACCATTTTGCACGAGGCTGTGGCCAAGTTCCAGAGCTATAAAGCAACGCTTATTGAAACCGAGCAGTTGAAAAAGGAGTACATGCACAGCCAGTTGCTGGGACTGAAAAGCCAGGTGAACCCGCATTTTCTGTTCAACGGGTTGAATTCCCTGTCGAGCCTGATCAGCGAAGACCCAGCCAAAGCGGAAGCCTTCCTCGACGAAATGAGCAAGGTATACCGCTACCTGCTGCGCAATGATGATGAACAGTTGGTGGAACTCGATACTGAATTACGGTTCATTTCCTCCTATTATTATTTGCTGCGGGTGCGCTATGGCGGAGGCATTGTACTCACCGTGGATGTGTGCGACGCGCACCGTACCCTCCTGATTCCACCACTTACCCTGCAGATACTTTTTGAACACGCGTTCAGCCTGAATACCATTGGCAAAGACCAGCCGCTGGAAATCGTGATCCGTTCCCTGGAGGGCGACTGGCTGGAAATGCGCAACAATATTCAATCGAAAGTGGGCAGTGATGGCCCCGGCAGTATTGAAGGACTGAACAATATCATTAACAAGTTCCGGTTGTTGTGCCAGCAAACGGTAACCATTGAAGACAGCGCCACGCACCGCAGTGTGCGCGTGCCACTGATCAAAAAGGAAGCCCCGCATACCGTATGAAAGATTGGATGAAACCAACACGGATTGAATGGGTCAGCTATGTGACTATTATGCCGGTACTGGCTACCGTGCTGAACCTGCTATTGTTCGGCAACCGGGTATGGCACGACAGGGATATCTGGATCTATTCTTTTCCCGTGGTGGTAGTGCAGGGGCTGGCCTCCTGGTACCTGCACATATTGGCCATGCACTGGCTGCGCGTGGTGTTTCCTGACATCCGGCAAACTGTACGGCGGCTGGTAATACTGGCCATTACGCACATAGTGCTTACCACGCTCACTTTTGCGATGTTGTTTTTTGCGTACGATGCTACCGGTTTCTTAGGCTATGAACTGGACCCCGGACAACTGAAAATTTCCGTGCTGGTGGCCATTGCCCTTACCATGGTTGCCACAACTTCGTGGGAAGCAGATTATACCTTCAAGCGGTGGAAAGAAAGCGTGGCAGAAAAACAGATCGTACAACAACTCACCATACAGCATGAATTTGAAACATTGAAAGGACAGGTGAACCCGCATTTTCTTTTCAATTGTTTCAACACCTTGTCTTCGCTCATTACAGAAGACCCGGAAAGAGCTGAAGTGTTTTTGAATGAACTGAGCAAAGTATACCGCTACCTGCTGCGCAACAATGAAAGCGGATTGTCTACGCTGCAAAATGAATTGAAGTTTATTCAATCGTATTTCCAGTTGCTGAAAACGCGTCATGGAGATGCGGTGCAGTTCCAGGTGGAAGTTGACAAAAGATATGAATCGTACTTGCTGCCTTCGCTCAGCCTGCAGTTGCTGGTGGAAAATGCCGTAAAGCACAATGTGCTGTCGAGAAACAAACCGCTGGTGATAGACATCTTCACCATGGCTGGCAACAAACTGGCGGTGAACAACAACCTGCAACGCCGTACGGTAAAAGGACCGTCGAACCGCATTGGCCTGGACAATATCCGCGCCAAGTACGAATTGCTGGAACAACCCGGCTTCCAGGTACTGGAAGACGCCCGCAATTTCACGGTGATCCTGCCCCTGATATGGGACAACCGCGAAGAGCAGTACAGCAGCTTTGCCCCCTTTAATGGAGAAAACCCGAATACCGATACTAAAAAAATGTAGTCCAATGAACATCTTAATTGTCGAAGACGAAGATCTGGCAGTCAAAAAGATACAGAAAACGCTGGGCAATGTGGACCCCGAAGCGAAAGTGGTAGGCATTACCGATAGTATTACTGCCACTGTAGAGTGGTTGAAGAACAACCCTTCTCCCGATCTGATACTTATGGACATTGAACTGTCCGACGGGCAGAGCTTTGAAATCTTCAGCCGCGTAGAAGTGAAGAGTGCAGTAGTATTCACTACATCCTATGATGAATATGCCCTGAAAGCCTTTAAGGTAAACAGCATTGACTACCTGCTGAAACCTATACAGAAAGAAGACCTTGATTCGGCGCTGCAAAAATACCGTCAACTGAAAAGCCTGTATGCTTCAGGCAAGGGTACCGAGTTCAACGTGGATAACCTGGTGAAGGAATTACGGCAAAAACTGCAGCCCAAAGAATACCGCAAGCGCTTTTTGGTAAAACACGCACAAAAGCTGGTGTCTATTGAAGTGGAAGAGATCGCCTATTTTTTCAGCGACGGGCGTTTGAATTTTTTCAAGACCTACGACAACAAAAAGTTTGTGGTGGATTATACCATGGATGAACTGGAAGAAATGCTCGATCCGGAACGGTATTTCCGCATCAGCCGCTCCTTCTATATTGCCGTAGACAGTGTTGACCAGATACACGATTATTTCGGCAACCGCCTCCTGCTGCAACTGAAACCGGCTGTAGATAAAGAAGCCATCGTGAGCCGTGAGAAGGTGGCAGAGTTTAAAAAGTGGATGGGGAAATAGAATACCTAAAACAATGCCTGCTGCTGTGTGGGTTCATCATTGCCCAGCGGCGGCAGATTGGCCCATTCGAATGGTTCCGTTTTAGGTTTGTTGTCGGGACGCGGTTTGGTGGTGCGAATGCTGAAGACCGGCCAGTACGCGAGCCCGTCAGACGGAAATTCATAATCGAGCATGGGTTGCATTTCCTCTTCGCTCAGGTCGGGTTGCAACCATTGCAGTTCCCGTTCTTTGGTGAGAAATAAAGGCATCCGTCCGGCATTGGGCCCGCCGTTGTGAATTTGTTTCATCAATGAATTCGCAGGGCGGGTTATTAATGTAAAGGTGCCTTTTACTTCGCCCGTTTCAGGATCTGGTATGGGCGAATAATAATAGAGCCCGGGAATGCAAAACAGTGGCCTGTCTTTCATGCGTACGAGATACGGCACTTTATTTTTCCAGCCTTTGATTTCACGGTGTTCGTAGATGGCCGTTACCGGGATCAGGCATCGCTTTGATCGTATTCTTCGCCAGAACGATCGCTTATCGCCAATGATCTTTTCACTTTGCGCATTGCACATCCACTGCCGCCCCTGCTTTATTTTTTCAGGCGTGTTCATATAATCGGCAATCACGCCCCATTCAAACTGCTTCAGTTTATACTGATCATCTTCCAACAAAACAATCGGGTATTTGCGAAAGGCCTGCGCCTTCACGTGAATGAGGCTGTCAAAATCAATATTGAGTTGCGGATCTATCACTATGCCGGGCAGATAGTCTGCAATAAGTTCTATGTTTGAGGAAAAGGAAATGTCGTAGCACATATGCTTATGGTATTTTGAAGGTTGGTAGGTTGTGTTGATCCGTTCCTGTTTTCATCGCGATTAGACGCCTGTTGCAAACTACTGACTGGCAGGAGCACCTGCCTGTTCAATATCTGCCAAGGGCACCTTAGCCGTGCGCTCTCTATACTTTAAATTAACGAATAATTCGCCGAATTCATTCACCAGGTCTGCTTCCACCGCCGTGCGCCGGGCGGGCGTCCAGTGTAAATGATGATTGATGTACCGGCGGATTTGTTCCGCTATGCGTGCTGATGGTTGCCATGGTTTGTTAAGCAAAGGCGAATATACCGGGTACTCCGGCTGCTGGCGGGCGGCCGTTTCCAATCGTGCCAGGTGGCGGGCATCGGCGCTGTCGTACAGGAAGCGGTTGGGGTCGCCAGTCAAATGATCATAGTGCGCCTTTGCCTCACCATACGAGCTGTAATGCGTAAACAGGAATGCCGCCTTTTGCATAGGATCGAGCGGGTTCAAACCGCGCAAAAAGGTCTGGCGCACGAAATACCGGTTGCCGCCGGCCAGCAGCGAACATAACAGCCTGGTGGTTAAACGCCCGAACGGATTATGCATAACAGCCGATTTTGTTCAAAAATCCTACAGGCATGCTGCCACAATTGTGCCACGGGTGTATAGCAATTTTTTCATCATTGATTTGGCTTTGTTACCAAGATTCATAGTAAATTTATGCTAATTTTTTTAGTACGCAAACTGTATTTTTCCCCTCCACATTACAGAAGCTGTACAAAATACTGACGAACCGTACGGGACAGAAAAATCAATCGTCAGTAAAATAAAATATGTTGTAAGGGTCTCACGGTAGAACCTGAGGATATTTATTTATTTGCGCATGGAAAAAGATCGCCGATACAACACTGTTAAGCTTTTGATTCAGGCGGGGCATATTACAGAGTTCAGCCAGATATTCGATCATATTCCACGGAGCGTTGTGGCGAATGATTTGGGAACCAATTATAACCGGCTCGCGCGCCTTATCACGCATACAGAGCAGTTTACTTTGGAAGAATTGGTAACGCTCAGCCAGTTTTTTGAGATAGACAGCAAGATCATGGTGGATTTGGCATTTAACCAGCTGATCCGGAAAAAAGGCAGGCGGAGAGTGTAAAGCGTTGAATGCTACTTCACCGGTATCAGCAGGGTTACCGACGCCCCTTTGTGATGATGCTGCACATCCAGCTCCGCTCCTATAGCGGCCACCCTTTTCCGCAAGGTGGCCATTACCAGTCCGCTGAGCGCAAGATCTGACTGTGATGAAACATCGTGTACCTGTAAATACAGTTTTGATTTCAGCAGATCTATGTTCACCAGCAACTGCGCATCCTGGGAACGGATGGACATGTCGCGCAGGATTTCCTTGAACACCTGGAACAATTCATGCCGTATGCGCATATCGAGGCGCAGCGAACGCACTTCATCATCCACCACCATTTGCAGGTCAACGCCATGCAGGTTTTTCAATGCTTCCACGTATTCACGCATGCGCAGCAACATTTTTTCCATACTGTCATTGGCCGGGTCGATGCTCCAGAGCATATCGTCCATGGCAATGATCATATGCTGGCTTTTCTCGCTGATCTGGTCAATGTATTCTTTGGAGCGAAGAATATCTTTATCGGCCTTGATCTTGGCCATTTCACTCAGCAGGTTGATGTTGTTGAGCGTGCTGTTGATTTCTTCGTGCAGGTTGGCCGCAATTTGTGATCTTACTTTTTGCAGGGCTACCAAACGACTTACACGTTCCCGGTCGATCCAGTACAAAATACCGGCTACCGCGAGCAGGACCAGTCCATAAAACCACCAGGTTTTCCAGAAAGGCGGACTAACGATGATGCGTAAGGTAGTTTCCGGGCTGGTATCCCCATTGGCATTTTCACTGCGCACACGGAAGGTATATTTTCCCGGTGGAAGATAGTTATACACCGCTTCCAGGCGGTCGCCGGCAAATTTCCAGTCCTTGTCCATGCCTTCCAGCATATAGTAGTACAACAACTTGTTTTGTCGCTGGTAGGCCATACTGCTGAACTCAATGTGCACCGTATTATTGTCGTGGTCCAGGTGAATGACATCGAGCGCATTGAGCGAATCGAGACGCAGGTTTTTATTGGCCACACGAAATTCGGTGAATACCAGTTGCGGTGGTGACGGTACCTGCCCGGACTTTTCGCTATTGAACGTGAAGAAATCGTGATCGGTTAAAAAGATCAGCCGGCCATCGCGCAGCCGGGTAGCCCCTGCCTGAAAAAAATTATCGAAGAACAACCCATCACGCCGGTCGTAGCGCGTAAAAATTTTCTTTTCGAGGTTTACCCGGCACAGACCGTGCATCAATCCCATCCAGAGCATGCCTTCCTTATCTTTCTGAAAACACATTACGGGATTGGCAGGCAAGCCATCGCGGCTGGTGATATACGTTATTTTACGGGTATTGAGATTGAGTACGTTGATGCCGCCCGATGCTATCAGTAACAAACTGTCGTTGTACTGCAGTATATCACCGGCGTCGCTGTGCATTAGCCTGTACCCTTCCGGTCCCTGCATGGTGATGTGTTCGAGCTGGGCATGCGTAACGGGGTCATATTTGTACAAACCATTGGCAATGGTGCCTGCCCAGATATAACCCTTGCTGTCGGTCATGATTTTGAACACATACTTGTAATCAATGCCCTTCACCATTACATACCCTTTCCTGGGATTATTGCCGGCCAGTTTTGCATCCCATTTTATGATTTGTCCGCGCTGCAAACCGAACCACAGGTTACCCTGCAAATCTTCGGTAACGGTCCTCACGGTAATACGCTCCATGATGGGAGGATAAAAATCTTCTGCCGTTTGCGCCTGCGGATCGTATACAATAATGCCTCCTTCCTGTAAACCGAACCACACTTTTCCGGTGTTGCGGTGATAAATCATGCACCAGATGGAATAGGGCGCCACATATTTCTGCATGCATCGCGGCAGGGGTAAGGGATTCAGCAGGCTGTCGTAATAGTATAAACCTCCTCCCCAACTGCCTACGAATATGCTTCCATCAGGCAATTGAAGGGCTGTTTGCGCCGGCCCTTCAATAAGGCCGGAGCCGTCGGGACGGATCAGTTTATAGCTGGTAAACAATTGCGCATCGGGATTGAACATGTATACGCCGTTATCGGTAGAGACCCAGATATTCTGTTCACGGTCTTCATACATGCTGAACATTATATCAAACTTGATGGTCTGTTCCCCTGATTCATTGCGCACCAGTTGAAATGGTTGTTGTCCGCCGGTATACTCTACCAGGAATCCCTTGCCATGCACCCACATGCGACCGTTACGCTGGATCAATGCACCGCCAAGTTCAAAGTAACCCAGGCCAAATTGCACGCCAATGCTGTATTTTTCTTTTTTACCGGTAATCATGTTGTGCACTATGATCAACGGCGCTCCCACATCTTTTGAATTCCACGTTACATACCAGAACTCATCGCCTTTCATGCCAAAAACATTCACCAACATTCTTTCACCGGCCAGTTGCCGCACCACTTCGTTGCTATCCGGATTGTGCGCACCATAGTTGAGGTTTCGTGTACGCAGGTCGTACATAGAAAGGCCCGACAGCCCTGCAAACCAGAACTGCCCCGACCGGTCAACATAGTGGTAGGCAATAAAATGGTCGTTATCGAACGGCAGATGAAAGGGATGCGTATCCACAAATACTTTGCGGCGGCTGTCGTAGGTGAAAATGCCTTTCCTGGCCACATAGATTACCGCCCTTCCTTCAGGGTCCTGCTCCAGCAGCACAATGGCATAAGGGTCCTTTTCGGAGTTGCCCACAATAGGCACTTCGGTAAAAGTGAAATCGTTGGGATTGAAAATACCAATGGTATGATTTTGCGCCAGTATCCAGATATTTCCCTGCGCGTCTTCGAAAACTTTGGAGATCACATTGCCCGGTACTGATTTCGGGTTGCCGGGCTCATGCCGGAAAGTGAGGAATTTGTTACCATCGTACCGCTGCAGTCCATCAAAGGTGGCCAGCCACATATACCCGTTCCTGTCCTGAATAACATTGTTTACAATATTGGAAGCAAGACCGTTGAAGGAACTGAAATGCGTAAACACATATTGCTTTGCCTGGGCAGGCTGTACGGGCCTGGTTGCAAACGGAAGCTTGTCCTGTTGCTGCCCATACACTACAAACGACCATGCAAGGAGCACAATGATACCAAATAACCGGTTACCCAAGTGGAGAGTGTTTGAATGTGAACGTCAAAATTAATGAAGTGTTCCGGCAACCACGACCGGTTCATTCAACATTTGCGGCAATCTAAACATATAAATTCACAATTCATGTTGTAGCCGTGAATTTTGAAAAGCGTCAACCGGGGAATTGCATGCATCGATAAGGCCAGCCAACATTTTTCCCAATTGTAGACGACCTGTGCTGTTTTCGTCATTCCATGCAGCTTCGGTATTACCGGGGTTGTGCATACAGGCCCCTTTGTGCAACATTGCACCACCAATGGCACCATTGCGCCACCGGTTTAAATTCAAAGAAGGTTAATACCATCCCGAAATGCGGGTAGCAAAGCATAATGGCGTTAATTTCGCCATTCATTTCTACGTTATGATCATTGATTTGCGTTCTGATACAGTTACCCGGCCCACACCGGGCATGCTGGATGCCATGTACAAAGCGCCGGTAGGCGACGATGTATTTGGAGAAGATCCTTCAGTAAACCAACTGGAGGCAATGGCTGCATCGCTGTTTGGTATGGAAGCCGCTTTGTTTTGTCCGTCGGGCACCATGTCGAACCAAATAGCCATCAAAGCCCATACGCAACCGGGCGATGAAGTAATCTGCGATAAAACAGCCCACGTGTACCAGTACGAAGGAGGCGGCATTGCCTTCAATTCCGGCGCACAGGTGCGATTGCTGGATGGGTCACGGGGACGTATAACCGCTGAACAGGTAGCGGCCGCTATCAATCCCGATGATGTACACAAGGCTCGCACCTCGCTGGTGTGTTTAGAAAATACATCGAACCGCGGCGGCGGTTCCTGTTACCGGTTGGACGATATCCGGCGCATCCGCGAAGTATGCGACCGCCATGGATTGCAACTGCACCTCGACGGTGCCCGGCTGTTCAATGCATTGGTAGCTACAGGTGAAAAGGCAAAGGATTATGGCGCGGTTTTTCACAGCATTTCGGTATGCCTCAACAAGGGACTGGGCTGCCCGGCCGGCAGCCTGCTGCTGGGCACAAAGGCATTCATACAGCGCGCAAGACGTATCCGCAAAGTATTCGGCGGCGGCATGCGGCAGGCAGGGTACCTGGCCGCCTGCGGCATTTATGCACTGGAAAATCATATCGAACGACTGGCCGAAGACCATGCCCATGCGCAACAGATAGCCGCTGCCCTGCAGCAACAGCCTTTCACGGCTTCCATTCTGCCGGTAGAAACCAATATTGTGATTGTGGAGATCAAAGCGCCTTATCAACCCGCACAGATTGTAGAAAAATTGAAATCGCACAATATTCGCTGCATTGCTATTTCACCCACCCAGATACGGATGGTGCTTCACCTGGACATTAGCCCGGAAATGGTGCGAAAAGTAATGGAAGCGATCAATAGCAAGTGGTGAATAGTCAATAAATTTGCCCCATGTTACCAAAAATTCGACCGGATCAGACCAAAGCCTGGGACCTGCTGAAAATTCATTATGAGGAAATAGCGGGTATGCATATGCGTGAGCTCTTTGCCCGTGACCCCGATCGTTTCAAAAAGTACTCCATTGCTTTTGAAGACCTGCTTTTCGACTATTCCAAAAACCGCATCAATGAGAAAACGCTTGTTTTGCTGCTGCGGCTGGCAAGAGAAAGCAAGGTAAAGGAAGCCATCGAAGCGATGTTTTCCGGTGAAAAGATCAATGAAACGGAGGACCGTTCGGTATTGCATATTGCCTTGCGCAATTTTTCAGACAAGCCCATTTATTCCGATGGCAGGGACGTAATGCCGCAGGTAAGGGCCGTGCAGGAACAAATGCGGCAGTTTTGCGCCCGCATACACAGTGGCGAATGGACAGGATATACCGGCAAACCGATTCGCAACATTGTCAATATCGGCATTGGCGGCAGCGATCTCGGACCCTATATGGTTACCGAAGCGCTGAAGCCTTACCATCTACCTGGTATGCGCGCCTGGTTTGTGTCGAACATCGACGGAACGCATATCAGTGAAACGCTGAAACAGGTAAACCCTGAAGAAACGCTGTTCCTGGTTGCCTCCAAAACCTTTACCACGCAGGAAACCATGACGAATGCGCATACTGCCCGCCGTTGGTTCCTGAAACATGCCAAAGAGGAGGCGCATATTGCAAAGCATTTTGTAGCGCTTTCTACCAATGAAAAAGAGGTAATAAAATTCGGCATAGACCAGGCCAACATGTTTGCATTCTGGGATTGGGTAGGCGGTCGCTATTCCCTGTGGAGCGCCATTGGTTTGTCTATCGCATTGTATATAGGGTATGAAAATTTTGAATGGCTGCTGAAAGGCGCCCATTCCATTGACCGGCATTTTGAAACGTCGTCGTTTGAACAAAATATACCCGTAATCATGGCGCTGATCGGTATCTGGTATACCAATTTCTTTGGCGCGCAAACCGAGGCCATTCTCCCCTACGACCAATACCTGCACCGCTTTGCCGCTTATTTCCAGCAGGGCAATATGGAAAGCAACGGCAAGAGCACCGACCGCAACGGGCAACCGGTTGCCTGGAGCACCGGGCCCGTGATCTGGGGCGAACCTGGCACCAATGGCCAGCATGCCTTTTACCAGCTTATTCACCAGGGCACGCTGCTGATTCCCTGCGATTTTATTGCGCCGGCCATCAGTCACAATCCCGTGGGTGACCATCACGTCAAACTCCTTTCGAACTTTTTTGCGCAAACAGAAGCGCTGATGAATGGCAAATCGGAAGCGGAAGCTGCCGAAGAACTGCAAAAAGCGGGAAAAACGGAGGCGGAAATCAAAAGACTGGTGCCGTTTAAGGTATTCGCCGGCAACCGGCCTACCAACAGTATTCTTGTTAAGAAAATCACTCCTTACACTTTGGGACAACTGATCGCTTTGTATGAGCACAAGATATTTGTGCAGGGCGTGATCTGGAATATTTTCAGTTTCGATCAGTGGGGAGTGGAACTGGGGAAGCAACTGGCCAACAAGATATTGCCGGAGCTGGAACATGACAAGCAGGTGAGCAGTCATGACGCCAGCACCAACGGACTGATCAACGCGTACAAGCAAATGCGGCAGGGCTCCTGAAAAATGTATGGCGCCGCCGGCTGCAATGCTTTCGCCACTTCATCAGTAAAGGGTATAAATTTTCATGCATAAAAAAGGTCGCCATGTCAGGTAATGGCGACCTTTTTTTTTGCATGTGTGTGCTGTTATTCTTTCAGTATTCTTTCTGTAAAGTTTTTACCGTTCACCTGCACCTGCATGATGTAAGCGCCTTTTGCCAGGTGCAAACCGCCGATGTTTACACGCATGCGTGTCTGCAATAACTGCGGATTGTTCCAGGTGCCGAGTATGCGGCCATTCAGGTCAACGAGTTTGATGCCTACTGCTCCGTTGGGCAATCCGTCGAATTCCATATCCAGGTAATCCTGCACAGGATTGCGCAACAGTTTCACTTTGGTTAACGGCTGCGTGAAATATTTCAGCAACAATACCTTGCTATAGGTAGCACTGCCATTAATATCGAGCAGCTTCAATCGATAATAATTGTCAGCATGGGTGATGTTTTCATCCGTAAACTGGTACGAACGTGTATCGGTACTGTTGCCGGCCGCCGCCACATACCCGATCTTGTGGAAGGTAACGCCATCGTTGCTCTTTTCTATTTCAAAGCCCATGCTGTTTTGTTCGGTGGCTGTTTTCCAGGCAAGCTGGGCCGTGTTGTTCACCATTTTGCCTTCAAAGCCGAGCAGGGTTACGGGCAGTGCAGAACCCGGAATACCGGCGCCGAACCCGGAGAATCCGTTCAGGAAGGTAAACGTGAGCGTAGCGTTGCTACCGAAGCTACCCCTTACAGGATCAACAACCTGCACGCTGGCTGGTCCGTCGGGTTCGGGTGTGGCAGGTGTTACGTTCGAAATCTGACTGGGCACTTTCACCATTTGTATGGCATTGAAAGATTGTCCCGTAGCCGCTTCCCAACCGTTCACTTCATCTTCTGTATAATACAACGTTATTTCATATTGACCGGAAGGATTATTGTTGGTGGGTATTACCCGGAAGGTTTTATCCATCAGGTATTGTGCAGGCGTGTTGTTCCAGAACGCTGTAGCGCCTGTGCCAGCGCGATCAATCACTACCTGCGTACAACCATAATCGTGAGCAGACAGGTTCCTGATCCGCGCCATTATTTCACCGGTGGAAGAATAGAAATATACATCGCTGTTCGGTCCGAGGTAAGCAGTGCTGCTTGTACTGAGGGCAGACGCAACAGGTGTGAGGCTGGCAATCGAAAAAGCCATCACCGGTCTGGCCCCACCATCTGAAAATACATAGTTTGCATTGGGCAGCGTACACCCCGTTCCACTGTTAGCCAACATAAATTGGGACATGGGCATGGGGCCGGTACCAGCTACCAGGTCATCTGCCCCGGAAGCTGTGGTGTTGTCATAACAAATTTCCACCAGCAGGTTCGACACACCGTCCCACTCAAAAGGTGTGGTAAGCGGAAAGACGTTCAGGTTCATAACAGTGGAATAGTTCACGGGCCCGAACACAACGGTTGTGCCTGACTCGAATGGGCCAGCACCCGTAAGCGTGGTAGTAGCCGTGTTCTTCATTTTGATAGTAAAGCCATTATAGGGCGCCGAAGTGTTCTTCTGCACCACATACAGACCAATTTCTGTAACGGTGCCTTTGGAGAAACCTGCTGCGGTCAGTTCCGAGGCGAGGTACAACTGTTGGAACCGCCCGTCGGTATACGTAGCGAAGAAAGGCGCCGGAAGGTTGGCATTGTAGGTACCCACAATAGCTGCCACCGTATCGGCAGCAGGTACTCCATCATCACTGTTAATGGTAAAGGTATGCAACTGCGCACCGATGCCAGGCTGTGCATTGGTGGTGCCGCTGATGGTATAGGACAAAGTAAACGATTCTGCCGGTTCCACTTCCGGGTCATCATACACGCGCACCGTAATGGTATGGGGCGTGGTTGATCCGCTGGCAAATACAAAACTGTTCGATGGCGTGGTAAAGCTGCCATTGGTAGTATAATCAAAATCCTGTCCCGGCGTAGCGGTATTGCCCGGTTCTATGTTTACGGTAATAGTGGCATCGCCCGTGGGAGGATTGGCAATGGTCATTGTTACGGAATAATCCCGGTAGCCAAGGCAGCCGTCGGAACTAATCGTTTGTTCTGTGGCAACCGTACTGCCAGACTGGAAGTTGATATCAGGCGTCGTAACCTGTGGAATTACTGCCGTAAACAACCCACGTCCATGTGTAGCCGCAGCAATGGTGCCATCAGACGGGCGGTATTGCAGCATATCCACGCGCACGTTGGCCAGGCCGCTGTTGGTGGGCGACCAGGCAGTAGCCGCTCCATCAAGATTGTCGGTAGACCACACGCCCAATTCTGTGGCCAGTATGGCCCAGTCGGAATTGCGGGGGTCAAACATGGCCCAGCGTACCGGCATATCCGGCAGGTCGCCGTCTACCACCGTCCAGGTGGGCGAGCCAGACAATGCATTGTTCGATTCCCATACCTGGTTAACGCCGTAATTGCTGTAAGTAACCAGCATATGGTTTTCGTCGGCAGGGTCTATAGCAATGCAGGAAACAACATGGCCTATAACAGCAGGCTTGATGATCACGCCTGTTTTGGCAGTACCGGTGTGCGCATTGTCTACCATCACCACCGAACCATTATACAAACCGAAGTACACCCTGTTGGGCGTGAGGGGTGAAACAGTAACATGCGAAACAAACGATCCATTGAAACTGGTCACCAATACCTGCGCATCCGGACCGTTCGTGGCAGGGCTGGTCCACCTGTAAAAAGAATCCTGGTTATCCCCTGCATACAGGATATTGGCGGTATTGTCGTAGTCGGAAGGATTGATAAAATCCCCTCTCCCATTCTTTGAACGGGTTACGAAACTGGCTCCTCCGTTGGTGGACACAAAGTAATTGTTGTTCACGTAGGAGGTAATCTGGATATTGGGTTCGTCCTGGTCTATGTGCGTAAATCCACCGTCACCTCCTGTCACTTCTGTAACGCTGTTCATGCCCGCTGCCGTAAACTGGTGGGTTCCGTTGTCCTGGGCGCCTGCCAGAAAATAATTGGTAAGTGTAGGATGTATGGCGCAGGAGTAATACTGCGTAACATTATAGCCGGTGTTTTTGGCCGTCCAGGTTGGTTTGGCCCCGCCGGTAATATCGGCATTGGTGGTATAATACAAACCGCCGTCTGTTCCCCAGAGCACGCGTGAAGAGCTGCCCGGCACATACACAATGGCATGGTGGTCGGCATGTACATACTGGCCCGGTGTAAATGCGGGCGCGCTGAACAACGACCAGGTGGACATTTGCATCCAGCTGGCGCCGCCATTGTCTGATCGCAGGGCGTCCACACCACCTATGTAGAGCCTGTTGGCATCATTCGGGTCTACGGCCGCAATCAGGTCGTAAAACGCCTGACCGCGTGTAAAGTTGGAAAAGGCCCCCTGGTCAACAATGGTAGGCACTGAACGAACCGTCCAGGTGTTGGTGGCCGCATTGTATTGCTGAATGGAAGTACAGTTAGCAGAACCATAGCCCTGGAACAATGCATACACGATATTGGCATTACTGGGCGCGCAGGCCAGTTCTATACGATTCCAGAAATTGTTGGGCTCCTGGATGACGCCTGCGGAATTGGGCGTAATATTCACCCAGGTGCCTGCATTGCCTGTACTGGCACCATGCGTGGCAAATATGGAACGGTATATACCGCCGTTGCTGCCAGTGGTGCCCAATGAAGCATAGATATCGCCATTGGATGCCAGTTCGAGGTCGGCGCCCCGCGGTGAAGAACCAAAAACGGGCGAACCTAATACCTGTGTCCAGCTATTGCCGCCATTGGTCGATTTCTGCACCCCGAAAGCCCCTGCGCCCGTTTGCGTAGGACGAACAGACGCATACAGGTGCCCGTTAGCATCGATCAATAAATCCTGTACGTATAAAAAGTCACTGGTTGATGGCAACCTGTCCCAGGTAGCTCCTCCATCCTCAGATTTCCATATACCCATACCCTGCACCGCATCGATATTGAACCAGCCTTCGCCGGTACCGAAATACATGACATTGGGATTGTCGGGGTCCTGCACAAAACAGGTAATGGCGAGGTTATCGAAAAAATCGTCCACCTTATTCCATACCGGCGTAGCGACCGTGATATCATTGGTGTACCACAGACCGCCGCTTACGCCTGCCGCCCACACTTTCCTGTAGTTGGGCGCATCGTTCAGATCGAACCACACCGCTCTTGTTCTGCCACCTATGTTGTTGGGGCCGCGTTCGGTCCAGTTAATGCCAGGTACGGCCATGGCGGCTTCCATAGCAGCCAGTCGTGCCGCTTTCACTTCCTGTGCAACCAGCAACCGTTCACGCGGAACCCGGTTCAATTTGGGATCGCGTGTACGCCTGAATTCCTGCTCCATGATCTGCCGGATGTTGTCGAACTTGGCCGATCGTTCCGGCTCTTTCAGGGAAGTCTTTTTTCTGGAAGGAATAAGAAAAATACCCGCAAAGATGAGGCACAGCAGCGCCACATAAGGTAGCGTTTTTCGCATAAGGATGTTGAATTGAATTAAGGGTTTTCAAGGGACAAAAAAAAGCCCCTGATTAATACGTCAGGAGCACACAAAATATTGTTTTAAAAGCGGTTTTACCACTTGTCTACTTCTTCATTGGCATCTGCACTGCCTGCACCATTGCTGGCGCTGGTAATGCCCATGGCAGAAGTTTCAGAAGCGAGATCTTCCACTTCAGCGTCTGCTACCTGGTCATGATTGTAGGCGTCGAAATCGAAGTTGGGCATCAGCTCTGTTTTCACGTAATCTACTGCCTCAGTCAACGCTTTCAGGAATTTGTTGAAATCTTCTTTGTACAGGAAGATTTTGTGCCTGTCGTAACCATTCTCGTTAAACTTCTTGCGACTTTCCGTAATGGTGATATAGTAATCATTGCCCCGGGTTGCCCGCACATCGAAGAAATACGTTCTTCTCTTCCCGGCCCTGATGCGTTTGCTGTAAACGCTTTCCATTCTTTTGTCGTTGTTTTCGTACGCCACAGTCATTTAGTTTTTTGCAGTTAACAATTGTCAATATTTGTCAAAAAAAGCAGTTACAAATATAATATTGTTTTAGAATCAGCAAAATTTCATTACTATTTTTGGGGTTTATTCAAAAAGAAAAGACCCAAAGTCAAGATTCGCCGCTCTCTCCAATGGACTCCTCCCTTTCCTGTTGCTGCTGTTGTTCGTATAAATACGAATAGTAACCGTTATGTGATAACAAATCTTTATGTGTTCCCATTTCCACGATGCGCCCGTTTTCCAGCACTACGATATTATCGAAATCAAACAGCGTAAAAATCCGATGGGTAATGATAATAGCGGTTTTGCCCTGCAGATAGCGGTATAAATTGCCCAGGATTTCCTTCTCGGTGCGGGCATCCACTGCGCTGAGGCAATCGTCGAATATAACTATCTGTGGGTCTTTTACCAGTGCCCGGGCTATGGATATGCGCTGTTTTTGCCCACCGCTGAGCGTTACCCCCCGCTCGCCCACCAGGGTGTCGTACTGGTCGTGAAAGCCCTGTATTTCATTGTGTACGCTGGCCTGTCTGGCCGCCTGCTGCACCTGTTCCTGCGACTGCTGTCCGGTGCCGAAGAGAATATTGTTGGTAATGGTGTCGCTGAAGAGGAACACGTCCTGCGGCACATAACTGATCTGCCGGCGCAGGGCATGCAAATCCATGGTGCGGATATCGGTACCATCTATGTAAACCGTTCCCTGCCCGGGATCGTACATCCGCAACAGCAGGTTGGCAATGGTGGTTTTGCCGCTGCCGGTATGGCCAATGATCGCTATTTTCTGTCCCCGCTTTATTTCGAGGTTGAAATCCTTCAGCGCATGAATGCCTGTATTGGGATAGGTGAAGTTGACATGGTCAAACACAATATGTCCCTGCAACACCGGTTCCAGCGCCCGGGGCGGGTTGGTGATGACCGGTTTGGTGTGCAAAAATTCATTGATCCGCTTCTGCGAAGCCGCAGCACGCTGGATCATGCTGGCCGTCCAGCCAATGGCGCCTACCGGGAATGTAAGCATGTTGATGTACATCACAAACTCGGCAATCGTTCCCATGGTTACGCCATGCGTGCCCTGGATGGCGTAAATGCCCCCAATCATTACCGTTAGCAAGGTACTGAGGCCAATGAGCAACGACATGGAGGGAAAATAGATCGCTTCCACTGCGGCCAGTCCGATCGCATTTTTTTTGTACGCCTCGCTGTTTTTCTCAAAAAATCCCAGCATGGCCCGCTCCTGTACAAAGGATTTGATGACCCGGATGCCCGAGTACGACTCCTGTGCGTTGGTGGTGAGATCGCTCAGCAGGGCCTGTATACGCTCACTTTTGCGGTTGATGACGGTATTCACCAGGTAAATGGTGGCCGCCAGTACCGGCAGGGGCGCCAGTACATAGAGCGTGAGCAGTGCGTCTTTCCGGATCATGAAATACAGCGCCATCCCGATCAGCGTGATGAGGTTGATGAAATACATCACCGCCGGGCCGGTAAACATGCGCACACGGCTCACATCTTCCGCCACGCGGTTCATGAGGTCGCCGGTACTGTGTGTTTTGTAGAAATTGCTGTCAAGCGTAAGATAATGCCGGAATATCTGGTTTTTCTGATCGAACTCGATATGGCGGCTCATGACGATGATGGTCTGCCGCATGAAGAACATAAAAATACCCCGAATCAGGGCCAGCACCAGGATGGTGATGCCGCAGAGAGCGATCAGGGAAGTGGTTTTAAACTGCTCGGCATAAGCTATAAACCGGTTTACCAGTATGTCGTAATTCCCCGGCCTGCCTTTGGTTTCAATGCCAAAGGAACGTTGCACCACGTCGAACACATAACCTGTTACCTGCGGCGCCAGGATGGCGAAATAGTTGGACAGCACAATGAACAGCACGCCCAGCAGCAGCCGGTAACGGTATTTGTAAAAAAAAGGGCTCAGCGTACGCAAATGTTTCAATAGCACAGAATTTAGAAACGCGAAGTTACGCCATGCGGGAATGCGAAGGGTATATTGTGGTATGAACGGTCGCACGCTCATAATTTATACACCAGGACCTGGCCTGTGCCGGCAGCACGAATTGTTCATACAACAGGCGGTCCTCTGCATGGTACGCATCCTGTGCAAGGATAAATACCCGGTCCTTATCTTTGTGCATCGCCGCTCCTGCCTTAATTTAGCCCCCGTTTACCAGCAGCTTACCTTACCTTGTAATACGCTGCCAACGGATCTATTGACACGACAGAGCTCAATCATCATGAACGATCAAACCATCAACAATTTACGGGAAGCGCTCAGGCATTCGCCCGATAATATTCCCCTGCGCCTGCTGCTGGCCGATAACCTGCTGCAGTTAAACCGGCTGCCGGAAGCCGAACAGGAATACACCTATATACTCCGCAACAGCGATAACCTCCAGGCGGCCACCGGGCTGGCAAAAGTGTTTTTCAGAAGAGAAAATTATTCCGCCTGCAATGTAATCCTTGAAAAGATCATCGATGAGGGCAGGCAGGACCCGGATATACTTATTTTGTACGCCAAAGGCCTCCTGAGGGAAAACGACGTTGCGAAGGCCATCGAAATGTACAAACTCGCTTTGTCCATAGCCCCCAACGCCACCGACGAAGAACTGGACCGCGAACTGAGAATGACCAACGCCACGCCCACTATGGAGGAAATACCGGATACGGACAACCGATTTCTGGAAAAACCCTCGGTCACCTTCAGTGATGTGGGTGGCATGGAAGGGTTGAAAAAAGAAATCGAACTGAAGATCATCAAGCCGCTGCAACACCCGGAGCTGTACAAGGCATATGGCAAGAAAATCGGCGGGGGTATTCTCTTGTATGGACCGCCGGGATGCGGCAAGACTTTTCTGGCAAAAGCTACCGCCGGACAGGTGAATGCGCGGTTTATCAGCGTAGGGCTGAACGATATTCTTGACATGTGGGTGGGCAACAGCGAAAAGAACCTGCACGGCATTTTTGAACTGGCCCGCAACAATACGCCCTGTGTGTTGTTCATCGACGAAGTGGATGCGCTGGGCGCCAGCAGGAGCGATATGAAACAATCCGCAGGCAGGCATCTTATCAATCAATTCCTGCAGGAACTGGACGGCATCGGCAACAACAACGATGGCGTACTGATACTGGGTGCCACCAATACGCCCTGGAACCTTGACCCGGCATTCCGCCGCCCGGGCCGGTTCGACAGGATCATTTTTGTGCCGCCTCCGGATATGGCTGGCCGTGAGTCGATCTTCCGGCTCAAACTGCAGCAAAAACCGGTGCATAACATCGATTATCACCTGTTGGCCCGCAAAACGGAGCATTTTTCCGGCGCCGACATCGACGCCGTTATTGATATCGCCATCGAACTGAAACTGGAATCTTCTTTCTCCGACGGCATACCCAAACCCCTTGAAACCAGCGACCTGCTGAGCGCTATCAAAAAGCACAGACCCAGCACACAGGAGTGGTTTGTGACCGCAAAGAATTTTGCTATGTTTGCCAATGACGCCGGCCTGTACGACGATGTATTGACCTACCTTAAAATGAAGAAATAATTATGACCGACAACCCCAGGTTAGCCAAGGTATCTATTCTCTTATCACAACAGAAATATAACGAAGCCGGCCAACTGCTGAAAGAACTGCTTGCAGAAGATGCCAACGATATCCGGTATTTAACCTTGCTGGCAGAAGTATACCTGCAACAGGGAAAGCCGGACGCTGCCCGTACGGTGATTGACAGCGCCATTGGACTGGCGCCCGGCGAACCGCACCTCTTCTATATCAAAAGCCGGATTGCGCTGGAGCAGGACAACTACGATGAAGCAGAACAACTCATTCAACAAGCCATTGCCCTTGAACCGTATGGTGCAGATTATTTTGCCTGGTTCTCGACCATCAAACTGTCGCGCAAACAGTTCCAGGAAGCGCTCGAATTGTCGGAGAAGGCATTGGAAATTGACGCTCAGCACCTGGCGGCACTCAATATGCGCAGTACGGCCCTGCAAAAACTGAACAGGCCCGAAGAATCATTCCTTACCATTGAAGGCGCGCTACGCGAAGACGCCAACAACCCTTATACACATGCGAATTACGGCTGGGGACTGCTGGAAAGAGGACAGCACAAAAAAGCGCTGGAACATTTCAAGGAAGCATTGAAACACGATCCCAATAACGAATATGCGCGGTCTGGTATGGTAGAAGCCTTGAAGGCTGCCAATCCTGTTTACCGGCTGTTTCTGAAATATGCCTTTTTTATGGGTAACCTCACGGCCAGGTACCAGTGGGCCGTGATCATCGGGATATATGTAGCGTTCCGGGTGCTGCGCGCACTGGAGCGCAATAACGAAACCTTGCGGCCCTTCCTTACGCCGCTTACGCTGTTGATTGGCATCTTTGCTTTTTCCACCTGGGTCATAACCCCGCTCAGCGATTTGCTGCTGCGCCTGAATCCGTATGGCAAATTCCTGCTTAGCCGGCATCAGAAGATCAGTTCCAATTTTGTAGGTGTCAGTCTGCTGGTATTCCTGGCAGGCGTTGCGCTTTACCTCGTCACAGGCCAGGCCCCCTGGTTGGCGCTGACAGGTTATGGATTTGCCATGATGCCGCCCTTTAGTGTGATGTTTGCCACCACGCGTCCCAGGCACGTGTTACTGTTCTACGCCATTGCGATGGGCGTAATTGGTGCTGTAGCGGTGGTTGCGGCGTTTACCACCGGAGAACCGCTCAATACATTCTCCGCCATTTTCATCATCGGTTTTATAGCCTTCCAGTTTGTAGCCAATTTCCTGGCGATCCGGGAAGATAACCGCTAATAAATTTTACAGGGAATAATGGTTGAAAGCAAATCATAACCACGTATAACATTTTGCTGTACAATACCACAGCCGCACCTGCTCTGCAATACGCTCAATCGTTTTGGTAGTTTCCAGTTAAAAAAGTATTACCACGCCTGCACAAATTTTAAACGGGGATGAATAATCTCCTGATAGCTGCTATGCGGCATTACCCTCATCTGTCCAGCCCTTCAGATTAAAAAAAGCATCAAAAATGGCTATAAAAGTATTACTAAATGGTTCTGCAATCGGTTTAAATTTGATTTAAACAACTAATTGCTATATGAGAAATGAACGAATCCTTCGGGCACTCGTACTAGCCTGCGCGTTCCTGTTAACCGTTGCCGCAGGCATTGCCCAGGAGCGGACCATTACCGGTACCGTATCGGATGAGGCAGGCATCCCGCTCGGTGGCGTTACCATAGCTGCCAAAGGCCAGCCGGAAATCAACACCCTCTCCAAAGTTGATGGCAGTTTTTCAATCAAAGTCCCTGCCAGTGTAAAAGCACTGGTGATTTCGCATGTGGGTATGGCCACGCAAACGGTTTCTGTGCAAGACCGCACCACGCTCACCATCACCCTGTCCCCTGCTGCCAATAATATGGAAGAAGTAGTGGTGGTAGGTTACGGGCAATCCAGGAAAGGCGACCTCACCGCGGCACAAACTACAGTGACCGCCGAGGCTATGGCCAAAACGGTCAATACTACACTTGAACAGGCTTTGCAGGGCCGTGCCGCAGGTGTATACATCACCCAGAACACTGGTCAGCCGGGCGGCGGCATTTCCGTAAACATTCGTGGCATCAGTTCGCTGGGCCGCACACAGCCCTTGTATGTGGTAGATGGCGTGCAGATACAGGCTACTGAAGACGTTTCGTATGGCAATCAAAGTTCTTCCAACCCGCTTGCAGGTATTAACCCCTCCGATATAGCGGATATACAGATCCTGCAGGGCCCTTCTGCTACCGCAATTTATGGATCACGCGCTACCAACGGCGTGATCCTCATCACTACCAAACGCGGTAAAGCAGGAGATGTAAAAATCAATTATGGCTATCAGTATAACCTGCAAACACCCCCGAAACCCCTCGAGGTGATGAACCTCCGCCAGTATGCGCAGATGGTAAAAGAGTACCACGAACTGGCAGGCGGCACCACCCCCGATGAATTTCTCGATCCTTCCCTGCTGGGCGAAGGCACCGACTGGCAAAAGGAATTGTTCAACAATGCCGCTATGAGCAAACACCAGCTGAGTTTCAGCGGCGGCAGCAACAACACTACCTATTATGCCTCCGGCGAATACCTTGACCAGGAAGGTGTGGCATTGGGTTCCGGTTTCAACCGCTATGGCTTGCGTTTGAACCTCGATAACAAACCGCGTACCTGGGCAACGCTCGGGCTTAACCTAAATGTGAACCAAACCAACGAAATACTTACCACCACCAACTATGGCAATGCGGAAAGCCCGCTTATTGCCAATGCCCTTCGCCTTACGCCTCAGATACCGGTCACCAATTTTGATGGCACCTGGGGCATGAGCGACCCGGTGAACGGCGCCAACCAGTATGCACCGATCAATCCTGTGGCCCTTGCCAACATGATCACCAATAAAAACATGCGCCGGGAGGTAATGGGCGGCGCCAATGTAAGCATCAAGCCGCTTCCGGGGCTCACCCTTCGTACATCCTTCAACGGTAGTTTCGGCAACGGCGTTTCCACCTATTATGTACCTACCTACCAGTTGAGCCAGTGGCACTACAACCTTGAAGCATCGCTTACCAATGGCACCTACTCCAACTGGTACTGGAACTGGAACCAGTTGATAGAGTATTCGCGCCAATTTGGCGATCACCATATAACGTTGATGGTAAGCCACGAAGCGCAGGAATCGCAATGGAAAGCGATCACCGTGGGCCGCACCGGTTTTCTTACCAATGATATATTTGATGTGGAAGCCGGCGATCCCAATTCGGCCACCAACAACGGCGGCACCTATCCCTGGTCAATGGAATCGTACCTGGGCAGGCTCAATTACAATTTCGACAATCGTTACCTGCTTACCGCCACCTTCCGCAGGGACGGTACGCCTTTTTTCGGACCCGGCAAACGCTGGGGCAACTTCCCTTCTGTTTCCGTGGCATGGCGTGTAAGCCAGGAAAAATTCTTCCCCGTTGATTTCATCAGCGAACTGAAGTTGCGCTTCGAAACCGGTCTTACCGGCAACCAGGGCAGTGCCGCAGGCATCTACTCCCGGCTCTCTACCGGCGCCACGCCGTGGGGAACCGGTTTCCTGCCCAGCGAATTGAAAAATCCCGACCTGGGCTGGGAAGAAACCAGCACCAACAACTATGGCCTGAACCTGGGCATACTCAACAACCGTTTCTCCATAGAATTCGATTATTACGAACGTAAAACCACCAACCTGATCCTGAATGCCGCACTGCCCTGGTATATGGGTACCGGCGGTGTTCCCGGGTCACTTGCACCGCCGCTGGTAAACACCGGCAACCTCAAAACTGTCGGCTGGAACGTGACCCTCAACAGCGTGAACATCAGCAAAGGTGATTTCCGCTGGGAAACCAATTTGAACCTGTCACACTTCCAGTCGAAAGTATTGTCGCTTACCGGCGACAGCAAGTTTGTGCCCCGCACTTCCTGGTGGATGAACAACTGGACGCAATGGGCGCATGTAGGTTATGAACCCTGGCTTTTTCGGGGATATATAGCCGAAGGATTGTTCCAGTCGGAGGAAGATATTCAGGCCAGCGCCCGTCCGGTTGACAACAACGGCAACCCCGTGCCCATCGATCCCAATACCGGCATTTGGGTAGGCGATGTGAAATACAGGGATATGAACAAAGACGGCAAGATCGATGTGAACGACGAAACCTTTATTGGCAATCCCTGGCCCGATCTTACTGCCGGCTTTACCAATACGTTCAGTTGGAAAGGATTTGACCTCAGCATTCTCTTTACCGCCACCTGGGGCAACGATATCTACAACTACATTGCTGCAGTTAGCACCAATCCCAATAACGTAAACCTGAGCCGCAACTTTCTGGTAAGCGCGGCGAACTATGCCCGTTTGATTGATGGCGGCAATGGCAAGATCATTATCGAAAACAGCGGCACCACTGTACCCCGCATCACCAGCAACCAGTTGGCTTCCGATAACAACTACGGTAAAAACAACACGCGCTTCGTAGAAGATGGTTCGTACATACGGTTGAAGAATATTTCGCTCGCCTATAATGTTCCGAAATGGTTGCTGGGCTATACCAAAGTAATTAAGGATTTGCGCATTGTGTTTGGCGCGCAGAACCTGGTCACCTGGACCAAATACTCCGGCTACGATCCTGAAGTGGGCGCTTATGTGGGCACGGGCGCCACCGGTGGTGGCCAGGGTAACCAGGCCATCGGCATCGACTTCGGCCGTTATCCGCTCACGCCCATGTACACTGCATCCATTAACGTTAACTTCTAAAACTGCATGATATGAATTCCCCAGGAAGATACAGTTATATAGCAGGTCTGGTGCTGGCCATCGCCGCACTTGCTTCCTGTAAAAAAGATTTTTTGGAAAAACCACCATTAAGTGCAGTGGTAGACGTAAACTTTTACAAAACCGATGAACAGGTGCTGGCCGGCACAGCGCTTTTGTACAGCCGTGTGTGGTTCGAATACAACGACAAGGCCATGTACAACCTGGGCGATTTCCGCGGCGGCACCGCCTATTCGGCGTGGAATGACCGGGGCAATGTAATGTTCAATACTACCGGCGATAATAACGAAAACGGCACCGCCTGGCGTTCGTTCTGGACGGTAGTGGCGCAATCGAACCTGGCCATTTATAACATCAATAATTATGCGGGCGCAGAAGTATCGCCGCGCATAAAAGCGATTGCCATTGCAGAAGCCCGTTTCATGCGCGCGCTCGCCTATCGTTTCCTCGTAATGAACTGGGGACCGGTACCCATCATAGAAAACAATCTCGAAAGATTATTCGATACCACCATTCGCCGCAATACGGTGGAAAGCGTATGGCGCTTTATTACACGTGAAATGCGTGCTGCGGCCGAAGACCTCCCTGAAGTAGCATTGATGCCCGGCCGTCTTACCAAATGGTCTGCAGAAGGCATGCTGGCAAGATTTTATCTCACACGCGCCGGTGTGGAATCCACCAACGGACAACGTAAACAAGAGTTCCTCGACAGCGCCAAATATTATGCACAGCGTGTGATTACACAAGGCCCCTACAGGCTGCTGAACAAATATGCCGACCTGTTTACTTACCCCTACGATAACAATGCCGAATCGTTGTTTGAATTGCAATGGGAATTTGTTCCCGGTGTATGGGGCATTGCCAACAGTATGCCCGAATACCTCGCCTATAACCCGGATATCGCGTTTGGCGGTTGGGGTGGCGACAAAGGCGCTACCTGGTGGCTGATGAGCCAGTACGAAGGATTTGTGCTGCAGGGTGAAGATACCTTGAGAGGAAGGACCGTTGACGAGCGCTTACACGCCACGTTTATGCTGCCAGGATTTGAATACCCGGAAATCACCAAGGTATCTGACGGACAGAAGTTGATATATCCTTTTATCAATGACGATCAAAACTTCCTGGCCATCAAAAAATATGTGATCGGTTCTCCTGTTGACCTGGCAGGCAAAGCAGCGCAGCAGCGCTATCCCAACAACACGTACATGATGCGACTGGCAGAAGTGTACCTGACATATGTAGAAGCCACCATTGGCAACAACAACTCTACCACCGATCCTACGGCCATTGAATACTACAATGCCGTGCGCACCCGTGCGGGATTGCCGCCTTACCATGTGGACGGTCCCAACGGCAGCGGCCCGCTTACGCTGGACAAAGTGTTCTCCGAAAGATTCAAGGAGTTTGCCCTGGAAGGTATGGCCTGGTACGACCTGGTGCGCCTGCATTACTGGGACCCGCAGAAGGCATATGACATCATCAACTCACAGGACAGAGGCATGTTCTATACCCAGCCCGACCAGATGCCCAATCCCACACAATGGACGCTCATCAAAACAGCCTGGTGGGATGAACGCTTCGTAGTGGCCAACTCGGGCAATTTTCGGTTGCCCATACCCAATGCCGAACTGAGCCAGGCGCCCAACCTCCTGCAGGACCCTGTGGATTATCCATAACCCTTCCGTTTATCTAAAACCGAAACAAGGAACATATGAAACCGATATATAACATTGCACTATCGCTGCTCGTCCTTTGCTCTTTTGCAGGTTTGTTTACTGCCTGCGAAAAGGACAGTGACGGCGGCACGCCATCCATCACCTATGTACGCATCACACGGCCCGAATCTTCGGACTCTTTGCTGGTTTCCGCCACACAAGGTCAGCTCATTGCTATAGTAGGAAAGAACCTGCAGGACGCCGTAGGTATCTGGTTCAACGACCGTCCGTCGCGCCTTACGCCTACCTATATCACTAATACCTCCATACTGGTGCGCGTACCTACCGAAATTCCGCTGGATATTACCAATAAACTGAAAATACGCTTCCGCAACGGTTATGAACTGTTGTACGATTTTGAAGTAGAGATCGGCGCACCGCGTATAGACGGTATGTTGTGCGAATATGTAAAAGAAGGCGAAATAGCAGTAATCCGCGGTGACTTCTTTTACGAACCGCTCACCGTTACGTTTACCGGCGATGTTACCGGCGAAGTGGTGGCAGTAACGCCTACCGAATTACAGGTAAGAGTGCCGGCAGGGGCAGCGCCCGGGCCCATCAGGGTAACCACCAATTTTGGTGAAGATCAATCCAACTTCTGGTTCAGGGATAACCGCAATATGCTTATTCATAACGACCCCTGGAGCGGATGGTGGGGAGAACTGCTTGTAGTGCCCGGCACAGACCCGCTGGCCATCAATGGCAATTATATCCGCATTACCCAGAATATCGGCGACTGGAGTTGGACCGAATGGATCGGTGGACGGGAAGATGCATTAAGCACCAGCCATAACCTGCCCGATGATGCCGTGCTGAATCCCGGCAAATACGTCATGAAATTTGAAATCAACACCTTCAAACCCTATAACAAGAACCGCATCAAATTCATGATCGGACAGGTGAACGAGCCTGACCCCGACTGGGACGAAGAACCTTATTTCTGGGAACCGCCCTTCGATACAAAAGGAAAATGGCAAACAGTAACCATACCGTTCAATGAAGTGGTAGCCAGGTATAAAACCAACTGGGGGATTCGTCCCCAGGGCTATGGTGTGAAAGTATGGTTCCATGGTCCCGGCGTGCTCGATGCCGACATCGCCTTCGATAACCTGCGCGTAGTACCCGCAGTAATACAATAACTGTTTTGATGCCCTAAATCAAATGCAATGACAAAATATATTCATAAATCGCTTTTAGCCGTGGTGCCGTTGTTGATGGCAGTGTTGTTCTTTGCGTGCAAAAAAGACCCGGAAAAAAAATCAACGGCCGTAGAACTGCTTAGTTTCGGGCCCACCGGCGCACACCATGGCGACACGATCAAGTTCATTGGTCTTAATCTTGATAAGGTGACGGCCATACATTTTACCGGTGTCAATGCAGTAGTGGACAAATCCGAATTCACACTGCATACGCCCGAGCTCATCCTGGTGCAGGTGCCGGATGCGGCAGAGAAAGGAAAAGTGACGCTGAAAACAACGGACGGTGATATTGTTTCCAAAACCGAGTTCAATATTGGGGCATTGCCCACCGTTAGTTCTATTACTGACGAGGCAAGACCGCAAACCAATATCACCATCACGGGCGCTTACCTCAACTGGGTAACACGCATTACGTTTGCCAAAGACAAACCGGTGGAGCAATTCGTGAGCCAGAGCTTCAACCAACTGGTGGTTACTGTTCCTGAAGATGCCGAAACGGGCCCGCTTACCATTACCTACAGCGGTACCGATTCCGGGTTCTTTGAAACCGACCAGGTACTGGAGGTTACCCTGCCGAAGGCCACAGCGTTTTCACCCAACCCGGTAAAACACGGCGCCCATGTAACCATTACCGGCACCGATCTTGACCTGGTGAGGAAAGTATACTTCACCAATGAACCGGATGCGATAACCAGTTTTGTAAGCCAGACTGCTACGGAACTGGTGGTAACCGTTCCGGCCGCAGCCAGCAAAGGCCCCATCAAACTCGAAGCGGCCTCGGGCGTGCAAACAACTTCTGCTGACGACCTGGACGTGCTGTTGCCGGTGATCACCTCCTTCTCCCCCAGCCCGGTGGATCCCGGTGATAACCTTACCATTACCGGCGCCAACCTCGACCTGGTCAGTGAAGTGGCCATACAGGGCGTATCGCCCATCACCAGTTTTGTAAGCCAGTCGCCCACGCAATTGGTGTTGACTGTTCCTTCCGGCGCAGCCAACGGATTGATCACGCTGAAAGTGAAGAACTCCACGCTTACTGTAAGTTCCACCGATGTGTTGGAAATAGTAGGCTGGATACCGCCACCAACGCTTTCCTTATACCTGTATGACGATGCTATTACCAGCAATTGGAACGGATGGGTAGGCAATGGCTGGGGCGGCACGAGAGATTATAACAACACCTCGCCGGTAAGAGGCGGCATCAAATCCATCAGAATAGATTTCAATGCAGACGACTGGGGCTCACCCTTCCAACTGGGTGGAGGCAACCTGTCGCTGGCATCGTACACTACCTTCCATATTTCCATATATGGCGCTCCGGGTTCAGAAGGAAAGAAAATTTTGTTGCAGTTCAACAGCACGGAAGGATATGAAATCACACTGGGCCCTGCCGGGCAATGGGTAGACTATGCCATACCGCTTTCATCCATATCATCTGCTGACACTGTAACGGAAATTCTGTTGAAAAAGTTTCCGGCCGATGCATTTACGATTTATTTAGATGAAATCGGCTTGAAGTAGCGCATGGCCATAAGAAAAAAGAAAACCTGGTTGCCATGCATGGCGCATGAACCAACCAGGTTTTTTACAGGACCATTCCGGGAACGATTGCACAGACAAATAACCGGAACCGTTATACCAACCAATCCCACATGGAACGACGAAGACGCGCCATTATACATGGCGAACAACCCAAAGGACAAATTCCATTTTCTTTGATGCTTCGCTGTTCAAACTGAAAAATTATACTATGAGTCCGGGATGGATCGATCTGTTCATAATACTCCTGTACCTGGTTGCACTGGTAGTGATCGGATTTTGGGTGCGCAAGAAAGCCGGTGTAGACAAGGAAAGCTACCTGCTGGGTGGTAAATCGATGCCGTGGTATTACCTCGGGTTGAGTAATGCATCGGGCATGTTTGATATATCCGGCACCATGTGGATGGTGACGCTGGCATTTGTATATGGTTTGAAAAGCCTGTGGCTGCCGTGGCTATGGCCGGTATTCAACCAGGTATTCCTGATGATGTACCTGGCCGTGTGGCTGCGCCGCTCAAACGTAACTACCGGCGCAGAATGGCTCCGCACGCGGTTTGGCAAAGAATCTTCATGGTCGCAGGGAATTATTGTAGCGTTCGCTATTCTGAGTTGCCTGGGCTTTATGGCCTATGGATTTATCGGGTTAGGAAAATTTGTAGAGATATTCATACCCTGGCACACGGTACAACCTTATATCCCTTTTACGGTAAGCCCGGCATTCGTACCGCATTTTTATGGCGTGGTATTTACCCTGTTTGCGGTGATTTATTCCATTGTGGGCGGTATGCGCAGCATTGTACTGGCCGATGTGTTGCAATATGCCATTATGACCGTCGGGGCCATTGTAGTGGCCGGCATTGCCATGGTGCATTTAGCAGATCAAACACTACAGGTTCCTGAAGGCTGGCGCAACCCGTTCTTTGGAAAGGAAATGGGTCTCGACTGGTCGGGCATCATCAACGAAGTGAACCGGAAGATTGCCAGCGACGGCTATGAACCCTTCAGCATTTTTTTCTCGCTGATGCTGGCCAAAGGCATACTGGCCAGTCTCGCCGGACCGGCGCCCAATTATGATATGCAAAAAATCCTTTCAGCGCGTTCGCCGGTAGAAGCCGCCAAAATGAGCGGACTGGTATCGGTGATCCTGCTGCCCACGCGTTACCTGATGATCATGGGACTTACGGTGATGGGCATCCTGTATTATGACCAAATGAATCTGCAGGCTGCCGATGGTACCATTGACTTTGAAAAAATACTGCCAGCGTCTATCAGCAATTTCGTTCCCGTGGGACTGATGGGACTGATGCTGGCCGGCTTGCTGGCTGCTTTCATCGGCACCTTTGCCGGTACCCTCAATGCGGCGCAGGCCTATATAGTGAATGATGTGTACCTCAAATACATCAACCGCCAGGCCGATGGCAGCAAAACCACGCTGGTATCTTACTCGGTAGGCCTGCTCGTGGTAGTGGTGAGCATGTTGCTGGGCTTTTTCGCCAGCGATATCAACCGCATACTGCAATGGATTGTAGGCGCATTGTATGGTGGTTACATAGCAGCCAATGTGCTCAAATGGCACTGGTGGCGCTTTAATGCGTCGGGATTTTTCTGGGGCATGATGGCGGGCATAGTGGCTGCGCTGGTGTTCCCTTATGTTTTCCGTGGCACCGTGGATTTGTATTACTGGCCGCTGCTTTTCCTGATTTCCCTGGCAGCATGCATCATAGGAACATACGCCGGTAAGCCGGTGGAATATGAGGTGCTGCAGCAATTCTACAAAACAGTACGGCCCTGGGGTTTCTGGAAACCTGTCGAAAAAAAGGTAGTGGCGGCAGACCCCGGTTTTCAGCCCAACAAAAGATTTGGCCTGGACATGTTCAATGTGGCGCTGGGCATTGTTTGGCAATGCTGCCTCACACTGCTGCCGATGTTTCTGGTGTTGTATATGTTTGATCACATACTGGTCACCGTTATACTACTGATAGCCATCAGCATTATCCTTAAAAAAACATGGTGGAATAAATTGGAAGACTGATTTAAAAAACTACTTTATGCAAACTGAATTCCTGAAACGGCTGGCGCAACTGGAAGAGGAGCATGAGTTGCTGCTGAGGCAACCTAATGAAAAAGCCGCGCAGAGCAATGGCATTTTTCACCGGTATAAAAATCCCGTACTCACTGCAGCGCATACCCCTTTGTTCTGGCGGTATGACCTCAATGCCAAAACCAACCCGCACCTGGCAGAAAGATTTGGCATCAATTCGGTAATGAATGCAGGGGCCATCAAATGGAACAATAAATACATCGTGGTGCCGAGAGTAGAAGCAGTGGACCGCAAATCGTTTTTTGCCGTGGCGGAAAGTCCCAATGGCATCGACAATTTCCGCTTCTGGAAATATCCCATCATCATGCCCGAAACCCATGATCCTGATACCAATATTTACGATATGCGACTGGTGCAGCATGAAGACGGCTGGATCTATGGTTTGTTTTGTGCAGAACGCCGCGACCGCAATGCCCCTCCTTCCGATCAAACGGCGGCGGTAGCTCAATGCGGTATAGCGCGCACCAAAGACCTGGTGCACTGGGAACGGCTGGATGACCTCATCACGCCTTCACCGCAACAACGCAATGTGGTATTGCACCCCGAATGGGTGAATGGTCGCTATGCATTTTATACGCGTCCGCAATATGGTTTTATTGAAGCCGGCAAGGGTGGCGGCATTGGATTCGGACTGAGCGATTCCATTGAACATGCCCGGATTGAAGAAGAAACGGTGATTGACCACCGCGCTTATCATACCGTATTTGAATTGAAAAATGGTTTAGGTCCTGCCCCGATAAAAACGCCGTACGGCTGGCTGCACCTGGCGCATGGCGTGCGCAATACGGCTGCAGGCATGCGCTACGTGCTGTACATGTTCATGACAGCGCTGGACGACCTTACCAAGGTGATCTACAAACCCGGCGGCTATTTCATGGCGCCGGAAGGAGAAGAACGCGTGGGCGATGTAAGCAATGTACTCTTCAGCAACGGATGGATAGTAGACGAAGATGGCACCGTGTTTATCTATTACGCCTCTTCCGATACGCGTTTGCACGTAGCCACCAGCACCATTGAAAAACTGGTAGACTACGTGATGCATACGCCTCCCGACGGAAAAAATTCTGCGGGCACGGTACGCAACCTCGTGCAATTGATAGATAAGAACCGGAAGGAAGCGGTAATGAGAGTAGCAGGTGATGAATAGCGCGTGGCGACAAAAATTTGTTTTATGAATATCGATCTGAAGAAAAAAAGCGGACTGCTTCTCTTCGACTTCTGGGCCTCCTGGTGCGGTCCATGCCGCAAGGCCAACAAAATTGAGTTGCAGGAACTGCACAGAACGCATAGCAAAAACAATATTACCCTTATCGGCATCAGTCTTGACAAAAACGAATCCGATTGGAAAAAAGCCGTGCAGGAAGACAACACATCATGGCTACAGTTGATTGACAATACAGGCAACAGCCTGTCTGAACATCTCCGGATATATGCATTCCCTACTTACATCGTCACAGACCACGACTTGAAAATTTTGTACGAATCCAATAATTTTTATGCCGTACAGCAATTTCTATCAGCATATAGCGGCGGGAACAGGCATTGATCAAAAAGCTGTTATACCTGAATAAAAAGAGGCTGCCATTTCCGGCAGCCTCTTCATTTTACTATCACTCAAAAAATACCCTTTATTTCAACAATACAATCTTGTGCGTGTGCGGTACGCCGTTTACCGAAAGGATGCAATAGTGAACCCCTGCATGCAATCCCTGGCCTTCCAGTGCAAACCGGTACAACTGGTTGGGTTGTGCGGTGCCCTGGAACAAGGCCTTCTCGCGTTTGCCTGTGGCATCGTACAGGTTCACTGTTACGCGGGCCGCTTCCGGTAGTTTGAATTCAATGGATGCCTGGCTGGTGAACGGATTGGGCCATGCGCGGAATTCATAATTCTTCGCTGCATTTTCTGCATTGATCTCCGTTACAGCGGCTCCCGTAAATTCCGTGGCTGCGGAGGTACGCGCTGCAATTCTCCGGTCATCACAAATGAATGCTACCTCTGTAGTAGCTATAGCTGTACAACCATTGTCGAGGTTGATTACGGTGAGGATATATTCCCCCGGCTCACTGACGAATTCCTGCTCGGAGAAGCCAATGAAATCATTCGGACCTGTCCAGAAATAGTCTACCCCGGGCGTAGACGAACTACCGGTAATAGCCACCGTGAAGATGTCGCAGGTAAGTGGTCCGTCGTTGGTGGCCGTAACATCCGCAGGCGGTGTTTTATTTTCTGTTACAGTTGTGATTGCCGTAGCGGTACAACCATTGCTCAATTTGGTTACCGTCAACGTATACGTACCCGGAACATTGGTGGGCACTATGGCAGTGGAAGCACTGAAACCGCCGGGACCTGTCCAACTGTATGAAACGCCGGACGTAGTGGAAGTACCGGTCAGCGTGGTGCTTTCAAAGAAGCAGTTCAGTTCATTCGAGAAGGAGGCGGTTACACCGGCCGGCAGTGAAACATCCTGTGCTACGCTTACCATGGCCGTGTCGAAACAGCCATTGCCTGTATTGGTAGCGGTAAGCACATATTCACCGGGCACGGTTACACTCACCGCAGCCCCTGCCGCAGTATATCCGCCCGGACCATTCCATGTAAAGTCAACGCCGGGCGCATCGGCATTGGCCTGCAGCGCAACAGCGGGCACGGCACAGGTAATGGTTCCCGAGCCTGCCGTAAAGGCAATGCTTACATTTTCAGGAACAGCATTGTTTGCCGCCACCTGGGCCGTATCACTGCCTGAACAGCCATTGGCACTGGTCACTGTGAGGGTATAAATGCCGGGGGTGGTCACTACAGGGTTTTGCTCCGTGGAAGTAAACCCACCGGGACCTGACCAGGCATAGGAGGCGTTCTCCAATGACGAGCTGCCCGACAGTTGCACCGAAGTATTGACACAGGTAATTTCCCCGCTGGCAGTTGCTATGGCATTCACAGCGGCGCTTTCTGTACCGGTCAATGTTACGTTATCAAAATAATAACGTTCAGTACTATGCGAATTTCTGGCCCTGATCACAATCTGGATGGTGCTGCCCGAGAGCGGCCCGGAATTCACGGTCAGTGAACTGGTGCCGTTGTTCACACCATTCAAACCGGCCTCGTCGCCATAGATAAGGATTTCCGGGCCGTTGTTCAGTTTATAGTATACGCGAATGTAGTCGTCATCTTCCAGGTAATCGCTGCTGCCGGCAGTACCGCTGCGCAGCAAGGCGGAAACCACCACATCTGTTTTTCCGGAAATATCGATCACGTCTGACAACCATACGCCTTCATTGGCGCTGCTGAACGATACCATCATTTCATTATTCTGAACAGAGAATGTGCCGGAGCCTATGTTTTGCAGGGTCCAGCCTGTAGCACCGTTGTCGGAAGTAGTACCATTGGGCAACGAAAAATCTTCTACCCAGAACGCAACAGGCGCAGCGCCTGCTGTTACCACCACCGAACCGGACGCAGTACATCCATTGGCGGGATTGGACACTACTACCGTATACGTTCCGGCTGTAGTTACGACCGGTTGTTGTTGCGTGCTGCTAAAACCTCCCGGTCCCAACCAACTGAAGGTAGCGTTGGTAACAGCGGAAGATACGCTGATAGTAGTGCTGGCAGCGCAGCCCAGCGCGCCACCGGTAGCAGTGAAGTCGGGCGCCGTTCTGTTGTCGGTTACCGTTACACTGGCCGTACCGGTGCCCGAAGCACTGGTGCCTGTCACCGTATAGGTACCAGGAACAGTTACCACCGGGTTTTGCGAAGTGGAGGTAAATCCGTTGGAACCTGTCCAGGTGTAGCTTGTACCAGACGCAGAAGAAGATGCCGATAAAGTGAGTGAAGGATTGTTGCACGTAAGCGCTCCGTTGTTACTGGCTGTAGCGGTCACGGTAATGGCAGGCACTTCCGCGCAGGGGCCTTTTTCTTTAAACACACGATACTCTTCAATATAATATTTGGAAGTTTGTGAACCGCCGTTATTGTAATTGTAAATCTTTACGATCAGTTGCACACTGTTACCGTTCAATGCCGGAGAAATAAAATCAATGGTGCCGAAATTGCCGGTGCGTTGATCATACAATACTTCAGGGCCGCCGTCGATGCGGTAATACAATCGCACATATTCAGTACTGTCCATATCCCCTTCGGCCGTAATCTTGATGGCCACCTGCCACCCGGTATAACCGGCCGTAGAGAACACGTTGGAATACCAGATGCCTTGTCCGCCCAGTTCCTGCGCATGCAGCCTGTTCGACTTCACAGCAAAATAGCCGCCAGTCACCTGCGATGCATCAAGATACCAGCCGTTGGCCGAGTTGTTTGACGTGGTGCCATCCGGCAGACCACTGAATCGCGCCGTAACGATCGGACAATCCGGCGAAGCCAGTATAGCGGTCACATTCAGCAGGATGAGGATAAGCAATACATACTTCTTTGGTACATAGTTTACCATAGGGTACGGGTTTAGTTGTTGATTTTTGTTTTGGTTTATTGAACAATGAATGGAATAGTGGTATGGAAACCTTTGGCGCCGGCCACACGCAAATAGTATACGCCTTTTGACAGGTGGCCTGCATGCAGCGGAATGGTATTGTCGCCGGTGCTCACCGTAGACCATTGCTGGTGCCGCACCCGACCGGCCACATCTATGACGGTAAGTGTGATACTTTCCCTGGATACGGATTGTACATGCAGATTGCTAACGCCATTAATGGCAACTGTAGGCCGCAGCTGTACCTGCATGGCGCCCGGCGAGTTATTACGTCTGCGTATACCCAAAGGGTTTCTTAGCGACAGCACCGACACATCACTGGCCACACTGAACTGGGTGAGCGATGTGAAGGCTCCTCCTTCCCTGTTATAGGGATCAGCACCAGTGGCCGCGGCCACATCGGTGGTTTCCACGATGGAAGTACCGTCGGAGCGGATGATCTCTGTAAGATGTCGCTGGAAAGAGTTTTGCTCTTCCGCCTCGCCCCAGCGCAGGTTGAGCGACACAATGCTGCCGCCGGGCGTTCCCTCCCCTATCAGCCAGGTACGGTGAATCCCTGATTCTTAAACCAGGCCGGGAATGCGCTGGTCATTCACGGCTACTGTGAAATCATCGGGAACACCATTGTTGGTAAGCAATGCAGGATTGTATGCAGTGGGCGTAGGTCCTACAGGAAATAACACCGGGCCGTCACCGGATGCAATCTGTTCTATGCGCAATCCGCCCAGGCCTGTATTGCCCGGTCCGCTGCTGCCATTGCCGGTAACGATCCAACTGGTAGCAGGCCCTGAAAAAGCAGGTCCGATGATGGGATTACTGCCCGCGGTCATGGTGAGTATATGTTCATGCGTGACGAGGTGTGCATTACCCGCAAGGGTGAGGTTATGCAAGATGGCCACATCGCTCAATACCGTCGGAAACAACGCAACGGTACCGGTTATTATGCATACTGGCGGTAACACCGGTAATGGTTAGCGAGCTGGTGGTAGCGCCGAGGTAATTCCCTCCATTGGTTATTATGCTCCACGTAGCGCCGCCATCGGTGCTGAGTTCCCACTGGAAAGTAAGGACGCCCGCTCCCGAAGCAATAACGGAAAAAGAAGCGTTGCTGTTTTCACAAACTGTTTGTGAAGAAGGATGCTGTGCAATGGTCACAGCAGGAAGATGTGCGTGCAAAAATTTCATGCAAAGCATGAAACACAAGAGGACAAGCGTTTTTTGGAAAAGGAAAATAAATGCCTTTTCCCGGATGGGGTTTTTCATACGAAAAGGTTCATTTTGTGGTGGGGTTATTGGATTAATGGAACGGGATAAACATAGCAAATCATTTTTTATTTTCGCATAGGCGTGATATATAAAAATATTCGGTATGCAGAAGTAATGAAAATTACAGATGATATGCGATGAGATTCTCTTATATACGTTTATTATCGTATGCAACCAACGCATGTCCGTAACCACAGAGTAACCAAAATACGAAGAGGCGCCTGCAAGCTACCGGGCGCCTCTTCATGTCTTTACGATTTTTGTGGTGAATCAACTACTGCAGTAGTTACTGCTTTTTTTTCGTCCAGGGGCTCAGCAGCCTTGTCCACGAACGGACCATATTGTTGTACTCCTGCACGCAGCCAGCCTGGCGACGTTCATCAATGGGAAGAATATTTTTCGTAACGAGATAACCGTACCGTTGGGGGTCCTTGCCATATACTTTGCACAAAATACGATAGGCGCGTTGCTTGCTGAGCAGGTGCTCGTCGGCCAGTGCAGTGGCGCTGATCACTTTTTCTCTCTCGGAGAAATGCAAAAAGGCTTGTGCGCCTTCCAGGGCTATCAGATCGAGGCGGTTGTTGCTGCTGTTGGTAAAAAGATAAATGGCAAAATTATCTGCTGCTTCTTCCCCATCGCCGGAAAGCGGAATATCAAAGGCATGAATGAGGGCATGTCCCATTTCATGAAAGAGAATAAACACCACTGCGTCGGTGGTGGCGTCAATAAGTTCCTGCCCGGAATAATTCCTGCTTAATGTATTATACAGGTCTTCTACCAGCTCCAGCCCGAAATCTATTCTCTTTTGAGAAGGTGAATAAAAAGCGTTCTTCGCCCCGATCTTTCTGAACGCAACAGGAATATCGTACGGCAGCCTGAACAATTCATTGGCCGAAGCAACAATTTGTTCCAATATGCCATTGCTCCTGATGGCGGTAACGGCTGGATGCACGCTCACCTGCGATCCTCTACGCTCCAATGCATACAGCAATTTGAATTTTCCGGTAGGCGCTGCTGTAGTTTGCGCCACATCCGTGCGCTGTGGCGCTGCATTGCCGGTTATGTACTTCCCTGTTTTGTCAATATAGTTCCAGCCATTGGCGTCAAACACACGCGCTTTGCCATTGGAAAAGCTAAACGCTACATTGTACCGGAGTGGAATCACTACTGTACCGGCCGTATTGATATACCCCATTCTTCCATTGAAGACAACTGCCAACCCTTCTGAAAACGGCTGCACGGAAAAATAGGCTGGCCTGACAGTTTCCACTCCGTACTGGTTAATAAATCCCCATTGATTGTTCAGCATAACGGCTGCATATCCTTCCTTGAAATAAGTTATGCTATCATAGCGGGGGTGCATAATGATTAGTCCTGCTGCGTTTTTCAGTCCCCATTTACCTGCCAGGTTCTTAAAGGGCCTGGGTTGGGCGTAGGTAACAATTGAAAAAAGACTACAAGTAAGGAACAAAATTATCCTAACCATACACTGGGAAAATTTTCTTCTTTATAAAAAATGGATGCTGTTGCTTTGAACCGGAGCAGGGGAATTGGTAATGGCAATCAATGCGTGGACATACCAGCAGGAAGTGGGGGCTCGGGCAAACATAAAACAGGGTTATGTCGGGCCAAGGTAAAATATTAGGATGAAAAAGCTACACGCTGCTGAACTATTTGACATTTATCCATAGTGTTTAGTCCAAAACAGCTATTTTTTGTTGGATGATATCTCTTTCGCTTTTGGTTTTGGCCATGGTGAGTGCCTGTTGCCAATGGGCTTTCGCTTTTGCTTTATCAACATGTTGGTACAATTCTCCCAGCAGTACAAAATAGAAATGCGTATTGGTGAATGCCAGTTGTTCTGCTTCCGGTATGGCGGCTTCAGCACCTGCCACTTTATACAATGCATACACCCTGTTCAACGCTGCTCCTGGTGAATAATTGATACGCAGCAACTGGTTGTAAAGATTCAGGATCTGCTGCCATTTCTCTGCACTATCTTCTTTTTCACAATGCCAGCCGGCAATGCTGGCTTCGAGGTGATAGGCGCTCACTTCAGTGCCTTGTGCGGCCAGGTTCAGGTAATAATTGCCCCGTTTGATCAGTTCATCGTCCCACAATGATTTGTCTTGTTTATCATACAGGATGATGCTGTCGTCCGAACCCACCCTTGCTTCGAAACGCGATGCATGAAAACACATCAGCGCCAGCAGGGCATTGGTTTTGGGCACATTGGTCTTTTCATAAGCAGTGAGGAGCAGGGCCAGTCGCATGGCTTCGAGGCAGAGATCTTTTTGCAGCACTTTGTTGTTGGTGCGGGAATAATAGCCTTCGTTGAAGAGCAGGTAAATAACGTGCAATACATTATCGAGGCGGTTCACGATTTCGTGTTCCGGCGGCAGTTCCAGTTTTACCTGCGCCTCCCGCAATTTTTCTTTTGCACGAAAAAGACGTTTGTTGATAGTTTCTTTATTGACCAAAAATGCTTCAGCAATTTCTTCAATGCCAAAGCCGCACAGCACCCGCAAGGCAAGACCAATTTGTGCTTCACTGGCTATAAGCGGGCTGCACACAGCAAAGAGCATTTGCAATTGGCTGTCGCGAATATTTTCGGGCGAGAATTCCGGTATGGCTGCAACGTCAGCAGCAGTTTGCACCGCAGGCTTTACTTTTTCTTCGAAAGTTTTTTTTCGCCGGAAATGATGAATGGCTTTTTGCCGGGCAACGAGATGCAGCCAGGCAACGGGATTAGGAGGCAGGCCCTGGTGGCCCCAGGTTTCAGCAGCCTGCAGAAAGGTATCGCCTACGATGTCTTCGGCGGTTTGCATGTGCTGCAGGCCAAAACTTTTGCTGATAATGGCCACCAGGCGACTATACTCCTGTTGAAACAACTGTTTTAAAGACGACTCCCCGATTTGCCTGATACTATTCATTCCTTCGAAGATAACTGCGCCAGGTTACAATGAGTTATTCAACAGCCGTTCTTATTTCCACACTACCACCAATGTTCAGCACAGGACAGCCATGCGCGAGCGTTACGGCTTCATCCAGGTCAGCAGCTTTTAAAACCACGAAACCGCCCAGCATTTCCCTTACTTCCACAAAAGGCCCGTCTGTTACCACGCCGCCGGGTTTCAACACTTTTCCTTCCTTATTCAACTGGACCGGCCCCTGGGCAATATTGCCCTGTGCTGCCAGTTTCCCGAACCATTGCTGCCATTGCTTTGCCAGTGCTTCCATTTCCGCGGGCGATACATTGTTCACTTCCGGCCTTCTGAACAACAACATAAACTCTTTCATGATGCGTGATTTTTTAAATGTGTATTGAAAGGATTAATGAGCAGTGTCAAATTGCCCGGGTACGTAATGACCTGATGGCATACAAAATGCAATATTAAAACGATTCCAGCCATTGATGGCCACTATATTGAGGGTAAGGTCCACCAGCTCCTTTTCTGAAAAATGCGCGGCGGCTGCTTTATACACTTCCTCCGGCACCTCGCAATCTTCCAGTTTGGTAACTGCTTCTGCCCAGGCCAGCGCTGCGCGTTCTTTTTCGGTATAGATAGCGGCTTCGCGCCAGGCGCTGATCATATAAATGCGCTGTTCGGTTTCGCCGCCGGCACGCAGGTCTTTGGAGTGCATATCAAGACAAAAAGCACAGCCATTGATTTGCGAAACGCGGTAGCTCACCAGGTGCAGGAGGTTTTTATCCAGTGTTGATGTGTTCAGGTAGGCATGTAATCCGTTCATTGCTTTTGCCACTTCAGGTGCTGCTTCGTAGAAATTGAGTCTCTGTTTCATAGATTGTCGTTTTTGGCGATTAAAAAACTTTGATACTGTAATAAGGAGTGAGCAAAGGGAAATTGGACAGGGAGGGGGAGATTTTTTTGAAAGTTGGTATGCCCGGATGATTGTTCATCACTCGCTGGCGCTATCGTGTGCACTAAAATATGCTGCTGGTCCTTTGGTACATCCGGATACCAGCCCATCCCCGCAGGCGGGGACGCCAGCACGGAGTTACCTTAGGAATTATGCTGAATGAATGGGGGGGGTAAATTGTAACCGCCATCGGGGGATGGAGTGACAAATGGATGTACGATGAGTTTTAAAAAAGGATCGTTAATTGGTACCATCCTTTTTATAAGTGGCATAAGGCTTCATGGGATAAGGCATGGATACTTCCCTGATAATATAATCCTGCAAGCGAAAGGAAATTTTCAGGCTATCAGCCTGCTTGTGCATATTGTTGGTTGGCCGGGATGAATAAAATTGAATATTGTAAGTAAGCTCTGCCCAGTTCCTGTTGATCCATCCCATCTGCTTCATGAAGCCGTACTGGTAATTATCCTTATGCTGCAGCCCTTTCTTCACCACCGCTTTGCCGGTGCTATAGTACAGCACTTTGTTCACATGATCTGCGCAGTAAAAGAAGGCAGGCTTGGTGTCCTGCGCAAGGACCGGACTGCCGGCAATTGCGAGCGCAATGAATAATGATAACATCCTTTTCATAAGCAAAATGAATTTAAAAAGCATTATTGCTTCACCATGATCAAAGGAAAGTCATTCCCATATCCATAACTCGAAGGGTACTGCACCGCGCCACGGTATTGCTGTGTTATCTCCGGTACGCGCGACTGCAGGTAAGCATCCATTTCCTTGATGGTAATCTTCCTATCCCCGTTATCAGCTTTGCCGCCGAGTGCTTCGAGCAAACAATAGGTGAATGCGCCATGACCAATCTGTGTAAACTCGGAAGCAAACTGACTGCTGCCCGATGCCGTGAGCCAGTGCGTGCCGGTAGACCTGGCCAGTTGCGCAATGGCTTTTTCTTCTGCCGCACCGCGTAAGGCTACAATGTTGTCCAATGCGCCGGCAGATTGACAGGCATCCAGTATATACAACTGTTTCTGCGCTTTGATGTCTTTCGAGAATTGTTGCAAAGTGGCAGCGCTCAATCCTTTTTCGGCCAGTGCGCCATCGTTGCCATACAATTGGGTCACGTCGTGGGGCACGAGGTAAAACTCTTTTTGATCATTCAACACACCATGACCGGCATAATAAAACACAAACACATCTTCTGCTTTGGCAGCAGCTTTTACTTTTTCTAACGCGCCGGTAATGCCTTCCTTGCTGGCCGATGCGTTTTGAATATGATGCATGTTGACAGCGGAATATATACCCTGCGCGCCTTTGGTCAGACTGTTCTTGAAAGCCTCTGCGTCTGCCTGTGCATAGTTGAGATTGTATTTCGGGTTCTTGTATTCGTTAATGCCCACCACTACCACATGTAATTGTATACCGGATCGGATGCCAGCGTTGTCCTGCTCGTTTTGCTGCGGCTTGTACTGCACGTGCAATTCAACGGGTTTGCTTTCGGTGCGTTGGGTATTGAAGGCCAGCGCACGGAAGCGGTTGGCGCCTGCTATGAGCGATACGTGGAATGTTTTGGTCATCTTTTTGTCTGCTGCTACATCATCGTCTACTACAAGGTTGCGGGTAGTTTCTACCAGCTTGCCATTCTGGTACAATCGTATTTCGGTAACGCCGTCTGAAGGACATTCGGCAGTAACCGTAACCGAAGCGGTGCCCACAGTGGTTTGTACGGTTCGAATATCGTCGTCGTCAATTTCCAGGTTACGCGTGCCTTCAATGAATTTGATCTTTACCTCGGGCGCTTTTTTCAACGAATTGATATCTACCGGCACCGGGTCAAAGGTTTCACCGTTGAGCAGTCGCGGTAATAACCTGGGTTTGTAAAACTGTTCAAACACAGCGGAGATGGGCACTACGGTACTGCCGGTTACATGAAACATGTTGGCCTGTGCGCCGTCGTTGCCATCAAAACTGCCATCGGGTGTAATTACGGCCCAGTTCTTTTTGGCAGCATCGGGGTACAATCGCCCGATGATCTGTTTTTTGTTGTAGTCGTACAGGAGTATCGTGCCCCTGAAGGTGCCGAGAAAAACAATACTGCCTACCGGGGACGTTTGCCGGAACGAGTAATTGCCAACGTTGCCGGGATCTTTCGTCATTAAGCTTCCATCAAATTGCTTTGCGTTCAGGTCGAGGAATAGAAATACGTAGGCGCGGGCGCTGTAAAAAATCATGTACTTGTCGTCGGCCGTAATACCTACCGGACGCAGCCACGCGGTTTTGTCGCCGGCAGCCACAGCCTGCCGGATATTGGCCGGTATAGTGGCAGGTTGTTTCGTTTGCATATCAATAATGATAGCATTCGAATGTTCCGGATCACTGGCGCCGGCCATTACGAGGTAGCGGTCGTCGGAAGTAAAATACAATCCGTCGGAGCTGTTGGATATTTTCGGCACCTGCACCTGGTACAGCAATTTACCGGAGGGCAGTTCATAAAAGTCAAGTCGGGTTGTGCCTGCCATATGTACCGCCAGCACATTTTTGGTCCTCATAAATCCCACGCTTTCCGAAACGCAGGATTTCGTGAACACCAGGCGGCCGCTTTTGGTGTCGAACACCTGGAGCACTTCGCCTTCGTTTTCTTTTCCGCAGGTAATATTTTCTACAAGCCCTTTATACATCGCATAACCGCCATCGTGAGACACAGTAACTTTTTCGCGATATACAAATTTATTCGTGGGGGTGAACTGTTTTATAATCTTTCCTTCCTGGCTGATCTGGCGAAGCACGTTGTTGCGCGCCACAAAAAAACTTTTACCATCCGCAGCCGGTGCAAAGGGATTGGGTTGCGCCTGCCGGTCCTTATCCTTGTCAGCCACCACTACATCCATAGTGCCGGTAAGGAGATTCCAGCTGAATAAATGATTATTGGCATGGGCAACCAATTGTGTGTTGTTGCCTGCGAAATAAATGCCGCCGATATATCCCTGCGACTTTTGTAAAAAAACCTGGCTTTCTTTCCCGGTAGCCGTATGCACCCATACCATTTTGAGGGAATTACCGGCAAGCAGTTGCTGGCCATCAGCAGAAAATTCAATTACGGGGTGATACACCGAAGAAGCCAACTCCGGTTGCTTCGACGACCAGGTAATGGCGCCAGTTTTTGCGTTAATCAATTGCACCTGTTCATACTCGTTATACGACAACCATACACATACCGATTCATTATCGGGCGAGAACCGTGCATCTACGAGGAAGCCTTCGTTGGCAACATCTTTTGACCAGGTGACAGTGCCCGTAAGGGCATCAACAAGAATCAGCCGGCTTAACCCATCAGTGAGGAGATGTCGCAGGATCTTTTTGCCATCGTTTGAAAAAACAGCTTTCCGTCCGTCGAGTTTTCCATGCGGGAGGGTCCATTGGGGTTGGCCATTGGCGAGGTTGAGGAGTTGCAGGTATTCATAATTTTTGATGAGCACCTGTTGACCGTCAGGAGAGAAGCTCAGTTCAAATTTGTAGTGGTTGGGATCTTTTACAGCGGGGGTTGCAAATTCAACCCGCTTTTTGGCAACAAAATCTTCCACCACCACTTTGCGTTCTTTGGTGTTGGCCATTGCCACCTTTTGTGTTTTGGGCGAATAGGCTTTGTAATCAAACCCGGAGGCGCCGGACAATTTCACCTCCCCTAACCAGCCTTTGTTGATATCGAATACATCATGACCACAGAAGTAATAACCCTCTTCGGGGTAAAAGAGCCGCGGCATATCGCCGTACCAGAGCCTGCTATAGCTGAAGGAATATTGTTTGGTGCTGTACTGACTGATCGTTTGTCCTTCGAGATTGATCAATTTGAATACCTTGCCGGTAGTGGCAAGGTAAATGGAATGGTTGTCGCGAAACCGCGCTGCCTCCACACTTTTGATGGTCCTCAGCTGCTGTCCCGAAGCGATGTCCCAGATGATGGCCAGCGTATCTTTTTCCACCGTCACCATCGTTTTTTTATCCGGCGAAATGGAAGCCGATATGATTGACGATTTATGACCATTTTTCCAGAACAGGTCCGCATCCTGTGCGCGCACTGCCGCTGCAATACCCATCACAACCAGGCAGCAAAAAAGTAATTTCTTCATGGGGTTTTCTCTTGAAACAACAGCATTCATTAAGACATCTTAGCGATGAGTAATTTCCACCATTACAGGCACCACAGTACCGGTATGGCCGGGTTTGACATTAAACCCAACATTGTTCAGGTGGTAATCGATATCAGCAGGCATGATGAGTTTTTTACCCAGCGCCGATTTTATCTTTCGTGTGAGGCCTCCCGTTATTCCGTTCATAGTTTTCAATAGTTCCTCTGCATTCAGTCTTTCCTGCGAATACAAAATGAGGAGGTAATCGGTGCCTGGGTTGTCATCCATTCTGATCACCTTGTTCTCACCGGGAAAAGCCACCGTACTGTTGCTGCCGATGTGCGGCGACATATTATCTGCAAACGGCAGCAGTTTATTCACTTTACCTGTGAGGTCCGTAGCAAATGCATAGATATAGGCTTCGGTATTGGTAGTGATGCTAAAGCGGAAGCGAGTACCGCTTGCATACGCCTTATCCATTTTATAGGCCACCAGTTCTTCTTTGAATGCGGGGTCATTATCAGCGATCTCCAGGTTGCGGGTGAGCACGCGGGAAGCGGTCATTTTTTCGCCGGTATTCAACCGGAAGGACAAAGAGCCTTTGAGTTCAGTGGGTATAATATCCGGTTTATCGGGCGCAGGCTTGGGCGCCGAAGGACCATAGGCTTGTATACCGATGATGGCGTAGCGGGCAAAATCTTTATAAGGTATCCATACAAAGCCTTTGTCGGCCCAACCGGTGCCCCAGGAATTCAACACGCGGAAAGCGCCGCCGTATTTTTTATCGTCATACCCTACTACGCACATGGCATGACGGCCATGTTTGCCGGTAGGTCCATCGTCGGTAGGCTGTTCGCGCCATACATCGCCTTTTACCCTGTAAAAACTTTGAGCTACAATAAATCCTAACATGCAGGGATATCCCTCGGAAATGGCTTTTTTGGTGGCATTGATGATGAGTCGCGTATCTTCTTCACCGGGCTGATAGAGTATTTGATAATCTACAATGCGAAACTGTTCCGCCTGTTTGATGGCTTCCTGCCGGATGGAAGCACCGCAGGCATAAGGTTGTTTATCAATGGTAGCCACACCTGATTTTTTCAACAATTCAAATGCATCTACGGGATTGCTGCCGTCCTGGCAATAACGGTCGGATCTGTCTTTGATCTGTTCATACACATAGGTGGGCGAAAAAATGGTGGCGTTGGGATTGAGCCCCTGTTTGTTGCCCGCTGTTTCTGCCTGTAATTTATTGTACAGGATGGTGCGCAGGTGATACGCAACGGCGAATGCCACGCAGGTACCATACTGTCCCTGGTCGCCGGCGGTGGGACAATACTTTTCAAGCGAAGCGGCCGGTGGCATAGCGCCATAACTTTCACTGGTAAGTTTTGCTTTGTAGGGAATGGCACGTAAGCTGGGCGGATCGTAGATCATACCGGTTGCCCGTTGTTGCGCGTTGGTAGCAAGCATGCACAAAAGGGCAAGGGTACAGAGGAAGTACTTCATGCAGCAGGGTTGGGTTTGGGGTTTTTACGATGACCAAATTAAGCGCATTTTTTTGGTAATACAATAGCTGTTAATAACTAAGGATGTGGAAATAGGAAAAATTTATGAAATAATGACCAAGGGGTTTCCGTTTTTGAGAGCATGAAACCAGCCGTAGTATTTTTCGTTTCGCTGTTCAGTTGTCTTTTGTCAAACGCACAGCAGATTTTTTTTCAGTCATCACAGACCTATACTGAAAAAGAGATTGATCAATTCTATGCTTCTGTGAACGCGGGGAATGATCTTATTCTTTTCAACGCACCTGATTTCAAACTATATGCGTATGACAAGCATAACGGGAAGGAGAAATGGCGTTTCAATTTGGGAAGAAAATCAGATACCCCACCCTACTTTGCTGAGGGTTTTATCTGGGTAGCCACCAGGGATAACCGTGTTATTAAGCTTGATCCCAATACGGGAAAAGTGCTGGCGACGGTGAAAGCCTCTTCGATAGTAACGCAGCCATATAGCAAAAACGGTGTGCTGTATTTTACAGGAATTTATGAAGGCGGCAGCTTGATTGCTTATGATATGAAAGCTGATAGCGTGCTGTGGACGCGCTTTTTAGCGCATGGTTATGCTGTGAAGCCAATTTATCTGGACGATAAGATCATTGCGAATGTAGAAGGAGATAACTGGATTGATATTAATTACGATGGCTCCCTGACTGCTGCCGGTTGCGATGCTGCTGAAGTATCTTTTGTATCGGAACTACCCTGCGTACAGGAATTTATTATACGCACACATGATGGCAGGCAGTTAAAAGGCAAGCAGGCTGAAGCATTCTCTTTGAATAAATACAGTTATCCTGAATTGCTGACGACTGCGCAACATACTTTTATACTGCGTAATGGACATCTGTATGTGTTGGGGAATAAGGTGAAAAAGAAAGTGGCGCTTCAATTGTCTTCGTTATCAGAGGCAATAGAAGATGATTTGGATAATCCGTCAAAAATTTTGCAGGCGGATGAAGAGACCGTTCATTTGTTGTATAGCAATCAATATATAGTTTACAACTTTCGGAATAAGAAAGTGGTGAAAATACTCAACCTGGAGCAATGGGAGCCGCACCAGGCGGTGGTAGATGGGGGGAAGTTGTGGTTGGTGAGCAGGAAGGATGGGTTGTTGTATGGGTGTAGGGTGGAGTGAGGAATGGCTCGAATTAGCAAACCAGGTCTGAACACTATAACTTCGATATTCTTTTGTACAGCCTGTTTACTGCTATTTGCTTAAAAAAATCCCTGTTTTAAGTTTTGGACATAAAAAAACCACTCGTTTAGGAGTGGTCTGATGAATTTCCTTGGCATACAATTCACCCGCTTAAACTATCCTTTCTTAAAAAATATGCTTATCGTTCTGAAGAAAAAGAGAACAAAAAAGAATGGTGTCAAAATCCCATTATACACTCCTCTCATATCAATATGACTTTCTGAGGTAAAAAGTAAATGAACCAAATACTCTGCAGGCTGGTAGATATTTCTAAGTTCCCCGAGGACAACAAAAAATTTGTCCTTAATCTCATTGATATGGCGCTGCGTGATTTCAAAGTAAAAAAAGCACATGCCTCGTAAGTATAACCGTCAACCAAAGCAATCGCCTTCTAAATAACAAAGCCGCTCCTGATAAGCGGCTTCTTTATTGGATTCAAAGCTCGAATTTTATGCTTTCCAGGAAGGAAAAAAAGATTTTAGTTTCTCGATATATTTTTCGTCTTGTTCAAAAGTATCATCAATGTGATCAAAATATTTTAAAGAAGATACTGGAACCTTAACTATTTCACATTGCGCATCTTCAATATATCGAGCCTTCAACAAGAAAGCATCTCCACGGTAATGATTAAATGCGTTTTTGACCTTAGCTTTTATTTCCTCATAATTACTCGTATCATGCGGGTCATCTAAATTTGTTAACGATTTTATTTCTAAAATCCAATTGGCAGAAACCTCATTCAGTGAAAAAATGCGCACCTTTTCATCTGGCTCAAAAAAAGCAAGATTAAACAAGTACCAGTGTTCCGAATCCTTTAGCTTTAGTATGCCAGTAACTCCACCATCATACCAATCGATATAGTAAATCTTAGAGAACAAATTGTCTGCGTCCTTATACTTTTTATATTCATCCATTAACATAGGTAGTTTATTGAGATGGTCTGAATAATGAATTAAACAAATTGGCAACTTCCTGAGTTGCCGGATTTGGCAAAATAACAGTATAGTGGTCCTTACTTCTTCCCGTTCTTTGAATCCGAAAGTATTGCATAACTTCTTATAGCTTAGCCGATCTTTTGAACTTGTCTGTTCCGCTTACTCTCCATTTTAACCACGCTGAAACACTGTGTGGGAAACCACCCTCCAGGGCCCTCTTAGCATCTGCTGCAAGACTTTCCATACTTTCCGGCCAAGCCCTACTTCTCACAAGATATAACGGACATCTATTATCATTCGGATCAGACGGTGGAATAAGTCTCACATTAGGGTCGACTGTGTACCGAATTTCAGGGTACTTAATAAAAATAGTTTCATCATTTAGCGGGAACTCCGGACCGCCTTTGGGAATAAGAACACCAATTATTGTTAGCAAGGGAGCTGCAACTACCGCTGGGACAGGAAAAATTTTCGGAACATTGTTGCCGCCAGGTTGAGGCCCTGTTTCAGGAGGAACAACTGTCAATGGAGAACAGGTATCGGAGTTACTGGTAGCCCAGCCGGGTTAATACTATTTGCAGGACTGGGAGAACTACAAGTTTTGCAATCCTTCTTCTTCCCTACAACAATTACTTCTGGCATCGGCGTTACACCGTCAACAGCAGTATCTGCTTTTAATCCCAGCGGATCATTAAAAAAGATAGGGTTATTATTGGCGTACGAATAAGGCGTATACTCAAATCCAAATTCACTTAATGGATCCGATTGATGAAATCTTCCTATATGAGGATCATACATTCTAAAGGTAGCATCATATAACTCCAACCCGCTACCGTCGCTGAACTCTTTATTCTGTAATTCAGAACCATCATTGAACTTGTATTTATTCTCACTGTAATTCGGCTTCAGCGCTTTCGAACTTATCCCCGCCATTACAAGCCCCAAACGGATAATAATGCATCTCCTCCAACACCGGCCCCCTCGTATGAATCACTGTTATCCCGGTCTGAATCACTCAGAAAATCGCCTATGGCATTCGTTATAATGCTCAGGCCGTTCAATTCCGCGCTACTGGTCTTACCAGCAGCTACAGCAGCCGGTGAATTCAAAAACCCATCCAGGATGGCCGACACCGGTACTGTATTGTTCTGGAAATAATACGACTTACCAAAAATGTCTATCCGGTCACCCGCCATTACCTTGAGGGCAAATCCCAATCCCGTTACCCCACCATTGGCTGCAGCGGTGGCTGACAGCTTGTACAGCTTTTCGCTGTTGGCCGTGGCATTACTGTTAGGGTTATTATTATAAGGAGGATTGCCGTTATTATTCTGATAGTCCGGAATACCCGTGGCTTCCTATTTGCTGACAATGTTGGCTGGATCAATTGTATAGTATTGGCTTTCAACAAATACCGCATCATTACTATTATTGATATTGCCTTCCAAAGTAGCAGCAGGATACACATCCTGTTGCCATTCTTCGGTAAGCACCATGCGCACATTGCCCAGGTGATCTTTCAGGAAATAATCGTAGTGCAGGGCTGCGGCCTGATTGCCGATAGCAGATGTAAAACGTATCCTGCCTTCTTCCTGCGTTATAAATTGCAGTGTATCATTTTCATATACCAGTCCCCCAGGTACAACGTGGTCTTTACAGGCTGACCAACTTCCGCTACTTCTTTTTTCAGCTTGGTGCCTGCTGCATCGTAGGTATAAGTGATTGTCCCCCTGGAAGTGCCGTCGTCTTTCTTCACGGCAATAACCATTGGCAGGTTCAGGTGATTATAGGTGATCGCGCCGCCGCTGGTTAACGAAGCACCCGTAGCGCCGTTCAGGCGTTTGTTCAGGTCGGTAATAAGGTTACCATTTGCATCATAGCCGTAGTCTTCGCTGGTGGTGTTTTTATCCGTAAAGTCGCCGAGTGATGGACCGGTTCCGGAAGCAGCAGTGCCGCCGGTTGCGTTGTCTGTAACGCTCTGCAGCTTGTTGCCATATTGGTAATACGTATATTGCAAATCATCAATTACCGCAGTACCGGTTACTGTCAATCCCCACTGTTGCATCCGCCTGATATTACCATTGGCATCATAGGCACTGGTCACATTCGTGCCGTCACCAATCTTTACCGAAAAGTTCGCTTAGGCTTCAAGGAAGGCTTCACGGCTACATTAACCGAATTGGACAACTTATTGCAAACCCTAAAAAATTAAGCCATGAAAAAATACAACTATTCCATTTTTACGCTATTAACAATAGCGGCTATCATGGGTTGTGGCAATGCCCAGCAACATGCGCCAACCATAGCTAGTTCACCTATTCAAAACGGATATCTTTTCATCCCACCATCTACCACTGTAACAGCTCCCGTAATATATCTTGCCCTCGGAGAAACCAGGAAAGCTGCTGCATTGGCAATATCCTGGGGCGTGCCGAAATCACCGAGCGGAATTTCGGCGTCAATAAATCTTTTGCGTTCTGCTTCCGGAAAATAGGGACGAATATTATTGGTGTCTATGAGTCCCGGTTGTAAACAGTTAACCCGGATGCCGTATTTCCCCACCTGCGAAGCCAGTTGTTTTGACCAAACGGTAATGCTGGCTTTGGCCACTGACGATGCATTGATAGAGCGCAGCTCAAAGGTGCTGGTAATATTGAGAATACTTCCGCTGCGATTGTTTATGAAATGCGGAAGCAGGTGTTGTGTAAGTTGCCGGTGCCGGATGAAATCCAGGTTCATGGCAGCTTCCCATTCAGCTTCATCCCCTACAACATCCATCGGGCGGCTTTTTCCTGCATTATTGACGAGTATGTCCAGTTTATCAAAAACGGATAAGGCCATGTCTGCAATTATTTTCGGACCGTCGGTTGCTGTAAAATCCTGTTGCAGCAATACGGGCTCCACCCCTCCCGCTGAAATGATTTCATCTTTCAGGCTGTTCAGCAATGCTTCATTTCTGGCTACGGCCAACACTTTCACACCTTCCAGGGAAAGCTCTCTGGCAATGCCTCTGCCCAAACCCTGACTGGCGCCGGTTACTACAGCTGTTTTTCCTTTTAAATACAAATCCATTTTGAACAAAATTTGTTATAAGAATTTTGAAGTTTTACGTAGCAAAGCTAAACGCGGTTGAAAATTTTCAGATAACCGGAAACCGATTGTGAGCAACGAACAATTTTGTATGTATGTCATCCAGAAAATTGAGTTCCACTTTTACCAAAAATGAGGAGTATCTCACAGAATGCAATCTGAGCTATGCAATCAGCAAGATCGGCGGACGCTGGAAACTACAGATTCTTGGTACGCTTGAAAATGGTTCATTCAGATTCAGTGATCTGAAAAAAAAGTTTCCCATGATTACCGAGCGCATGCTCACACTGCAGTTAAAAAGTCTCGAAAAAGATGGACTGATTAAAAGAACAGTTTATCCCGAAGTCCCTATCAGGGTAGAATACACGCTCACAGATATTGCACGGGAATTATCTCCCATTCTTCACGAACTAAGTGCATGGGGGGCGAGAAAGAAACTTATTGAAAAAATACAAGCTGGTCTGAATAGTGTTTGATGCGATGCCTGCTGCCCGCAGCCATGCTCCAAACATTTATTTGCCGTCATGAAAATGAAGTATTGTTATTTTTCCAAAATTTCGCCGATGGGCTCGCCAATGGAGCCACTGGGCAGTTGAATGTGTAACAGGAAACTTACCGTTGGCGCAATGTCGGTAATGAAGATTTGCCTTGCGGTGCTGCCGTGCTTTATCCCCCACCCCATCCAAACCAGGGGGATATGCGCGTCATAAGGACTCCAATGCCCATGGTCAACCCCGGTTTTTGACTGCGAAGGAAAATAGCCCGTCTTTGCAATCAGGAAGATCACGCCGCTTCTTTCGCGGTTGTACCCGTTTCTAAGCCTTTCCAACAGCATGGTGGGAAGGTTGGCGTTGGCCAGCTCCTTTAAGTCTACCGCCCATGCAAATTCATCTTTGTTTTGGAAAAAGTCCACACAGTCTTTCCGTATGGCATTTTCGTCCAGCCCGGCATTCCTGATCAATGTATAGTCCAGGTGCACTTCATTATTTGCCAGGCTTCGAATGATCTTATGCTGTCCGTATTTTTTTTCGAGAAAAGCGTTCGCTTCTTTCAGGAGCGATGCATTGCTGAACCATCCGCCCGGAAGCCCGTGATCGTTCAGCAATTTCGGGTTGTTCGGCGCGCCGTGATCGGCTGTAAGAAAAACGGTATAATTGCCTTTTCCTACCTGCGTATCGAGAAAATCAAAAAAATCTGCCAGGTCTTTATCCAGACGCAGGTAAGTGTCTTCCACTTCAACGGAATTTGTCCCAAACTGGTGCCCCACATAGTCAGTGCTGGAAAGGCTGATCGCCAGAAAATCGGGCACGGTGTTTTTGCCCAGGTTTTCGTTTTCCACGGCCCGTTTTGCCATCGTCAGGGTGAGTGTATTGCCGAAGGGTGTGGATGGAAGGATGCCCCTGCCGTTTGTTTTGGCCAGTTCGGACAACCTTACCGGAAAAACAGCCTCTTTGGCCCCTTTATAAGGCGTTTCGTACGCATTGAGATCGGCCGTGCTTTGCAGATAGGTGTCGCCAGGATACAGGGTGTTCCAGTCCTGTTGCAGGTATTTGTCCACCAGCTTTTCTTCGTTCAGTTTCTTCACCCATTCCGGCAATTCCTTCATATACCAGGTGCTGGTGATCCAGTTGCCCGTAGCGCCATCCAGCCAGTAAGCGGCATCGGCGGCATGGCCGGCCGGCAAAATGGCGCCGCGGTCCTTTATGGATATACCGATAATTTTTGAACGGAAATTGGTGGCCAGCTTCAGTTCGTCGGTCACGGTGGTGGTCAACAGGTTTTTGGGCGACATCTTTCCTGCAGCTGAAGCGGTACCTACCGGTTGCACGGTGCTGTCGCCCACGCAATACATCGGGGTGCCTGTTTTTTGCTCGATAAAGTCGTTACCGGCAATGCCATGAATGGCCGGCACCGAGCCGGTGTATACCGATGCGTGGCCAATAGCGGTTTTGGTGGGCAGGTAGTTGATGATGGTGTTTTCGCAGGTAAATCCTTCGCGTAGCATTCTCCGAAAGCCGCCGTCGCCGTAGCGGTCGTAGTAGCGGTACAAATAATCCCATCGCATTTGGTCCACTACAATGCCCACCACCAGTTTGGGCCGGGAAAGGGAAGGCTGGTTATTATCTTGCGCAAATGCGGCCGTTGCGACAAACGAGCAGATCAGCAGCAGGGTTATGCGGGCAATAGTTTTCAATCCCATGTACATGAGTTTTGTTTATTTTAAAAGGGTACCAACATGTTGACCTTATTACCGGAGGTTTTTGCTTCTTAAATAATTGATCAGGTATTCGGGACGGTCCGTTTGAATGATCCGGGCGTGCAAAGTATAAATCAAGTAACCATAACCGTTATCCGGGTTGTCCAGCGACTGGTCGTCGTCGTGCCCGCCAGCCAGGGTATCCCAAAGCGTGTTGTACCAGATGAGGCTTTTGCCTTTCAGCAAATTCACTACCTGTTTGGGCAAAGGATTGCTGTCTGAAGCATAGAGTAGTTCAAAGGCCGCCGGCTTCAGTTCTCTCAAAAAATCATCGATCTTCTGCAAGGCGTGTGGCTGGTCAAGGTTTACAATAGGCATGTAGATAATCTTGTCGAGATATTTGCCAAACTCCTGCTTTACCCGCGCTGCGGGTTGGGTGCCCTTCATGATCACATGATCGGTGGTGCCGGTTTTTTCCAGCAAAGCATATACTTCGTCAAATAAATCGTAGGCCTTGTCAAGGTTCAGCATCACTTTTCCTTTGGCGGCCAGCAAGGCTTCTTCCAGCGTGGGCACTTTGTGCCGGGTACGGATGGCAGCGCCGTTTTTCAGCTTCAGTGTTTTGATGGAGTCGAGCGTCCAATCAGCCACCCTGCCCTTTCCCGTTGTGGTCCTGTCCAGTGTCCTGTCGTGCATCAAGACCAGGTGACCATCTTTGGTTTTGGCCACATCCACTTCAATAATGTCAACACCCAGTTTGATGGCATTTTCAATGGCCAGTATGGAATTTTCCGGGGCATAGCGCCAGTCGCCGCGGTGGGCCACCACCAACACCCGGCTGGTGTCTTTATCCAACAGCGCCTTTCGGATTTCGGCTATCCTGTCTTGCGCAAAAAGGCCGGAGGCAAAAAGAAAGAGAAAAAACTTCAGCAAAAAAATCTGTTTCATTTTGTTCGTTTAACTATCGTCGGTTGTTCTTTTTCAAATAATCCAGAAGCAGAAAGGGACGGTCTGTCATGATCGCGTCCGCTCCTTTTTTCAACAGCCAGCCATAGCTGTTTTCAAGGTCGGTAACGGCCAGTTCGTCGTCATGGCCATCATTGAACTTCTTTCCCACCAACGCATTGAACCAAACCCTGATGCCCTTTTTTTTGATCTCCGGCACCCTGTCCAGCATTGGATCCTTGTCATTGCTAAACGCAATGCCGATCACGGCAGCGTTGGTGTTTTCGAGATAATCGTTCAACTGATCATTTGATTTGTCGGTGCCAGCTGTCACTACTGGAATGTAATTGACCTTGCTGATGTCGTCGCCAAAAAGTTCTTTCATTCGGGCGGCCGGCCTGGTGCTCCTGAAAATGAGTTGGTCCAAACAATCCAGCTTGCGGGCAATGGCCAGCACTTTATCCTTTACCGGTTCCCATTTGTCTATGTGCAGCAGCACCTTGCCTTTGCAAAGCTGTAGCACTTCTTCCAGTGTAGGCACCTGTTGCCTTGTTAGTGTGTTGATGCCGGTTTTCAGTCGCAGGGCTTTGATTTCCGCCAGCGTAAGGTCGCGCACTCTTCCTCTCCCATTGGTAGTGCGGTTAACCGTTGCATCGTGCATGATCACGATCTCGCCGTCTTTGGTTTCCTGCACATCAATTTCAATTCCGTCGATACCTGCGTCAATGCAATTTTTGAAAGCCTGCAGCGAATTTTCCGGTGCATTTCTCCAGTCGCCGCGGTGCGCAATTATCATCACATAATGGCTCGTGTCGGTTAGCCGCGACAGGGGAAAACCGGCGCCGTTGTTTCCCTGCGAAATGGAAACAAGGGGCCGGCATACAAAGAGGCATATCAACAACCATTTCCTCATTTGTATGAATTGATATGATTTACCAATTGGGGTTTTGTGTGAGTTTACCACCGGTCAACACAATCTCGCTGGTGGGTATGGGCCACAAATAATCCCGGTTTTCATTCCATGTCACATTGATCGCTGGATACGCAACGATATAACCGGAGTTACCGTTCGAGAGAATGATGTCTTTTCCGATTTGCTTGCTTACGCCGCCGCTGATGGTTTCAGGCGTATCTACCCAAAGCACCAGGTCATCATTGCCGTCGTTATCCATATCGTATCGTCCGGGACCGGGGAAATAACAGCCGTAGAAAGGTTTGGTGAACTGCATGCCTTCTTTCCAGCGCAGCATGTCCCATTGACGGAAGCCTTCCAGTGCCAGTTCTACCGTGCGTTCGCGACGGATTTCCAGGATCACTCCTGTAAATGCGCTCTGGGTAACATTGGGATAATATTCCAGCAGCAGTGGGTCCGGATCGGCATTGGCTGTGGTCAGTTCAAGGTTGGGCATACCCGCTCGGGCCCTGATTTTGTTGATGGATTTGTCCAGGTCAGCTTGTGTAAGGGTGCCCAGTTCGGCTTTTGCTTCGGCAAAATTCAGGTACACCTCTGCGGTGCGGAAGAGCGGCCAGTCAGATATGGCTTTGGAAGCTCCATCGTATGCAGATTCTGCCACAAACTTGATGGGCTGGTAACCGGTTACTGCGTTCAGGTTATTACGGGTTGGTGTGGAAGCTCCTTTCTGTATATAACCCGGGCACAACACGGTTTGGCGCAACCGGGGATCGCGGTTTTCTACCTCCTCGGTATAGGTCATGGTCTCCCATCCCGGCTGGTCGGTAATGCGACTGCCATCGGCCATCAGGTAATGGTTCATAAATCGCTTTGTGAACCCTTGCTTACTGTTGCTGATGTTGAACGGAACGCTGTGCATAAGGTTCGGCCCGGCGCTGTAGATCCTGGCCAGGATGACTTCGGTGGTATTGGCATTATCGCTGTTAAAGAGGTTGCGATAGGGTTCGGAACCGGAGGTATACAGGGCATAGCCGCTGTTGGCAATAAACTCTTCGCCTGCTGCAGCTGCATGTTGCAGGTATTTATCGGCATTGGGTAGTCCGTGGTATTTCCGGAATGTGCCTTCGTACAGGGCTACGCGGGTTTTCAGGGCCAGCGCTGTCCATTTGGTAACAGTGGCTATATTTTTCGCCGTAGGCAAAAGCGCAATAGCCTTGTCCAGGTCACTCATGACCGAATCCATCACCAGTTCGCGGTCGTCGCGTTCTTTAAAGAGCAGCTCCTCATCGGTTGAAGACAACACCTGGTCGTACCAGGGCACATCGCCATAGCGGCGCACTTTTACAAAGTAGAAATAGGCCCTGAAAAAATAGGCAACACCATCATAGCGTTTACGAACGGCTTCATCGCGGCAGTTGCCCGAATTCTCCAGGTAATAATTGATCCTGCGCAGCATGCTCCAGCTCCATCCGCTTTCGCCGGCCGGATCACGCTGGCCCATCATAAGCTCACCGAGTGAATTGTCAACATTGTCGTCGGCATTCTGGCCGGCCGCCCCATCTGCTCCATCCAGTTGAGAATAAAACTGGTTTGTCCACAATCGCAGATCGGCTTCGTTCAGGAAATAAGTTGTCGGACTGAGTTTGTCTTCCGGCGTTAATGTAAGCAGCTTCTTACAGCTGGTGAGGGTCAAAATCAAAGCCGGTATGATGATAATTAGTTTTTTCATAACAAAAATGAAGCTTGGTTAGAATTGAATATCAAAGCCCACAGTATAAATCTTCGAATAGGTATAACCAACACCGCTACCCGAGTTGTACGTAGCTGTGGTATTGGTCAGCTCGGGATCAACAGTTTTGGTATATTTTTTCAACTTAGACCAATAGAAAAGATTTTCTCCCGATGCATAAATCCTTACCTGGTCAAACAACCGTTTGCTGATGGGCAGTGTGTAACCGATGCTAATGTTCTTCAGGCGCAGGTAAGCAACGTTCTGCAAATAACGGTCGGTTGGCACATACAGTGCGCCGGCGCTATACGATGCATAGCCACGGGGCCTGGGGAAGTATGCATTCGGGTTTTCCTCGCTCCACACATTTTGCATGAAATCCCTGTGAATAAATGAAAGTGAAGGGAAGGAATAAGGTCCCCAGAAATCGTAGGCCAGCGAGTGCGGGAACCAGTGTTGCTTTCCAACGCCCTGGAGGAAAACAGCAACATCAATCCCGTTCCAGCTGGCGCCCAAACGAATGGAATAGGAATAACGGGGAAGGCTGTTGCCGATGATGGTCATGTCGCCCGGATTGCTGACGGTACCGGCACCTTCATTGATAATGCCGTTGTGGTCAAGGTCAATGAACTCTACATCGCCGGCCCGCAGGTAATTGTCTTTTTTGCTGCTGTATACGCGGTTGTTAACTGCTTTGTCGTTAATAGCCGCCTGGTAAGCCGCAGCATCTTCATCGGAGGCAAACAGACCTTTTACTTTGTAGCCCCAGATTTCACCCAGCCTCATGCCTTCATAATAGTCAGAAATCAGCTTGTCGGGGTTGTTGTATTTGGTGATGACAGTTTTATAATCGCCCAGGGTAAAGCCGATGTTGTAGTCAAACGGTTTGTTCCGCAATAAAAACTTATCGTTCCAGCCTACATACAGTTCCCAGCCTTTGGTGCGCAGGTCGGCGGCATTGGCGGTTGGCGTGGCGGCACCATACACCGAGGGCAGTGTAAGTGATGGCGTCAGCATGTCTTTTGTTTCGCGGATATACACATCTGTTGTTACTGTCAGGCGGTTTTTCAGCAGGGCAAGGTCAAGACCTGCGTTGTAGGTGGTTACCGTTTCCCATGTAAGATCAGGCGTGATGGGGTTCGAAACGGAAGCGTAATAAGCTGTGGTGCTGCCGTCGAAGGTATAGGACATGGTATTGGTGGTGGAGATCTGGTCTATGTAGGAATAATAACTCACCTGCTGGTTGCCGAGGCTGCCCATAGACAAGCGCAGTTTGCTGTTGTTGATCACACCTCTCAACGGCTCCCAGAAATTTTCTTCACTCATGCGCCATCCTACCGATGCGGCGGGGAAGAAACCCCAGCGTTGCTCCGGTGCAAAGCGGGAAGTACCATCAAACCGGCCGCTGGCTTCAAACATGTATTTGCCTTTGTAATCGTAGTTTACGCGGCTGAAGTAGCCCAGCGTACGAAAGGCGCCGATGCTTTGCGAAATGACGGCTTCCCCATTGGCAATACTGAATGAACTCAGGCTGTTGCTGAGCAGGTCTTTCTTCTCAACAGAAAGATTCGTCTGGCGGTAATCTTCGTACTGCCCGCCTGCCAGGAAAGTAAAATGGTGACCACCACCCCAATTTTTCCTATACGTGGCATAAACGTTCAGGTTGTGGTTGTTCACATTGAAATGACTTTCCTGGTAATAGTTGTAAATGGTACCGGATGTAAAGGTGAGAACAGTACCGGCAGCCCTTGAATATTCAAAGGGCATACCTCTGTAAGTGTACAGGCGGTTGCGCGTTTTATAAGCGTAAGAAGCTGTCAGTTCCAGGTCTTTCGTCAGGCTCACGTCGAATTGGTTCGACAAAATCAGGTATTTGTTACCTCGTTTATTTCTGGCTTCATTGGCTGTAAGGTAGCCTCCATGTCCGGCGCCAATGGGAGAATTGGCGTTCAGTTGGTTGGGATATTGCATGATAGTGCCGTCGGGATTGCGGGGCACAAAAGACGCGAGGATATTGCTTTGTAAGGCATGGATCGTTTGCTGCTCGTTTTCGTATCCGGCATAGATATAATTACTGGAATTGAAGTTGGCTGTACCGGTGTACTTCAGCCATGGTTTGATTTTCGCATCGACCTTTGCACGGAACGAGTAGTTCTTATAGTTGTCGTGGAAAATTTTGAAAATACCGTCCTGCGACCAGAGCCGTCCGCTGATGTAATAATTCACGTTATTGTTCCCCCCGGTCACTGAAAGATTTTGTTCCATCTGGGGTCTTGAGTTGCGGTAGAAATAGTTGTACCAGTCGAAGTTTCCGTAGTAATAATACCGGTTATCGGGTTTAACGATGGTCCACGGACGGTCGGGATGTTCGGTAAGATCGTTGCGGCGGTCGAGCAGCATTTGCAGGTCATCGCCGGAGTAAAGCGCCATCTGGGTGCCCTGGTAGATTTCGTAAAACTGGTTCACGATATTGACATGGTCATACCCGATGCGGATAAAATCGGTAGAAGTTGTGTTCTGCGAAACACCAAACCGGCTGGTCAAATTGACCTTGGCCTTTCCCTCCATGTTTTTTCCTTTTTTGGTAGTGATGATGATCACGCCGGAGGAAGCTTTGGCGCCATAGATGGCAGATGCAGACGCATCTTTCAGCACCGTTACCGACTCGATATCGTTTGGATTGATCTGGTTCAGGTTCACTTCAATGCCATCGGCCATGATCAGGGGCGTACCTCCGTTTACAGAAGCCACACCACGGATATCGATTTTGTAATCGGAATCCAGTGTTCCGGAATTGAAGGTAAGGTTCACCGAAGGATCAGCGCCTTTCAGTGCGCCGGCCGCAGTGGAAACAACACGGTTTTTGATATCTTTTTCGGTTATGATGCCAACGGCGCTGGTCAGGTGCGCTCTTTTTTGCACGCCATAACCGATCACTACTGCTTCATCCATATTGGAAAAGGAAAGCGCCAGTGACACCGTCAGTTCGTTTGCATCGCCCACCACCAGCTCAGCAGTCTGGTAACCTACGAAGGAGATTTCCAGGGTTTGGCCTTTCTCTGCATCGATGGTAAATGTTCCTGACTGATCGGTAACCACGGCCTTGTTGGTGCCCTTGATCTTTACTGAAGCGCCCGCCAGGGGCTTGCCATTTTCATCTTTTACCTGCCCCTTGATTTCCTTGAAGGGCGTTTCCTCAACAGGAGTATTAACGGGAGGGATTGGCTTTTCACTACGGATCAAAATGTTTTTGTCGAGGATCTTGAATGAGAAAGGCAATTCTTTCAAACATTCACTCACGGCCTCTTCCAAAGACACATTCTTTACGCGAATGCTGATGGTTTTTGTTCGCAGCTGTTCGCTGTCGTAAACAAAGACATAGCCGGTCTGTTTTTCAATTTGCAAAAAAACTTTCTCAAGCGGCGTGTTTTGTTGGTTCAGGCTCACCTTCTGGGCATGGATTTTTGCGGTGCCCTGCATCCATGCAAAGATCAGGAAGAACATTGTCAGCTTGATTCTCATAAGCTGTTGCCATTTTAGTGTGGAAAAAATGGATGTCTTTGCAGGCAGTTCCTGGTTATACCGGAACAAGCTTCCGGCAATGGCAGACAATCTTAATTTCATTAGATTTGTGAGGTTTGAGTTTGAAAATTGAGCAATCATCAGATTTCGGGTAATCCCGTAACGAACTCAGATCACAGCGTCTCCCGATGGCCGTCGGGCAGACGCTTTTTTAATCTTCGCTATTGGTTTAGCTATATTGTATCAATCGTTTCATATGGCATTTTTTTGGGGTTAAGAAAGCTGAATTTATTTCTGGATGATGATCTTTTTGGAACCGTTGTTTTCTTCAATGCGGTATTTCAGGCCAAAATATTCCAGCAACTCGAGCACCTTCGAAGCATTTGAATTCCGGTAGACTTTTCCCCAAAGCCTTGTTTCCGGTATGTTGCCTTCAAACTCCACGGACACGTTGTACCACCGGGCAATCTGCCGCATCACGCTGGGGATGTCGGAGCCGGAGAAATAAAACAAATTGTTTTTCCATGCTACTGCATTTTCTGTATCCACATGTGCTACACTAAACTCGTCTGGCGACAATGTTGACTGTTCTCCCGGTTTTAAGGTTTTTGTTTTGTGTGTGCCATGCTGGATTACTTTTACAGAACCTTCCAGTAAAGTAGTTTTTACCGCGGGTTCATCAGCATAACTATTGATGTTGAAGTGCGTGCCGAGGACTTCTACGGTTTGGTCCGCCGTCTGCACTTTAAAAGGCTTTTCCTTATTGCCGGCAACTTCAAAATAGCCTTCTCCTGTCAGTTCTACTACTCTCTCCCTGCCGGTGAAAGCAGTTGGATATTTTAAGGAGGAAGCGGCATTGAGCCAAACCACTGTGCCATCAGGAAGTGTAACCTGGTATTGTCCTCCACGGGGCGTGGTAATGGTATTATAAGATGGAATTTCTATTGCCTCAATAATATCCTGTTGACGTACATAGACCAAAGCACCGGTGCCCGTTTTTATTACTTTAATACCATTTTGTTCTGCTATTTCACCGCCGGATTCGTTGTCCAGTAAGATCGTTGAACCGTCGGCCAGCGTCAGCGTAGCTTTATTTTCACCTGGCGCCAGGTCTTTTTTCTCCGCAGGTACCGGTGCCTGCGCGGTTGGTTGTGGCGGGTTTGAAGGAGTAAGGTAGTAAAAAGCGGCAACGACGACGCCTGTAACGACAGCTGCAGCGGCCATGCGCCACAGCAAAGGACGCAGGCGACGCGGTGGAGGCTGCGGCAAGGAAGCAAAAACAGCCTGTAAATCTTCCTCTATTTCTTTTTCCGACAGGTCATGCCCCTTCCCTTCCCACTGTTGATACCAGGCTTCGATGATTTTACGGTCTTCTTCGGAACAGGTTCCCTGCAGATATTGTTCCAGGAGGCTTTTGATGTCGGTCTTGTTCATGTATAAATCAAGGGCATTCTGTGTCCCTTATTACTATAGACCTTCAACAGCTACCCAGGGCGTAGAAGAAAATAAAAAAATTAAAAAATTACAGGAAGGGGAATAAAAAGGATTGAAGGGAGCTCAGTTTAACCCGAAGAATCTTCAGCGCATTGTTTACCTGTTTTTTTACCGTAGCTTCTGAGATATCAAATTGATCAGCAATCTCTTTGTGGCTCAGGTTAGACTGCCGGCTTAGCCGGAATACAGCCTGCATTTTGTCGGGCAGGGCTTTGACTTCCTTTTCAATATGTTTTTGGAGTTGGTTTGTGCGTGCCAGGTGATCGGCAGTGCGGTGATGCTGTTCAACAAAATCGCCCAGGGACTTTAGAAAAGCAGATTCCAGCTTTTGATGGGCAATGGTTTTGATGACCCGGTTGCGAACTGCGGTGAACAGGTAGGCTGAAAAGACTGTTTTTAATTCAAATTCAGACCGGCGATTCCATAAGGCGGTAAACAGGTCCTGTACAATATCTTTAGCCAGTTCCCTGTCCTTTATTTTCTTGTAGGCGTGAATATATACATCTTTTGCATAGCGACGATAGATCTCCGCAAAGGCAGCATGATCGTTTTCCTTCAGCAGGTGGGCTAATTTACAGTCAGTATAGTGATGATATGAAGACATTTCCTGTTTCAAGTTCATCAATGGTGACGCCGGCAGTTTTCGATTTTTTCATTGGAACGGATTAGGCTGATTTTGGCAAATCAGCAGCAATATATTGACTTATTTCAAAACTTCAGGTGGCATGTTTGTGTGCTTGCATTGTGTTGCTGCTGCACAAAGCGCTGCTTGCCTGTTTTGAAGTGGTATGGCTAAGTTAACGGAATTTTTTATTCAGCACAAGCAGTGGTGTGGATGGGGTTTGATTCATGCAACGGTAAAACTGTTCAGTGCCAAGGTCCGGTTATTGGCCCGATGCCCTGCGTGGCAATTTTGCACGAAATGCTTTATAGCCTTCGAACCACCCGACGCTTGCGAGCGAACCACTAATGCAAAGCATCAGGCATTTCAAAGAAATCGGCGCCAATCCGAACAAGCTTCTGGAAGGTGGCACTAGCAGTATCAACAACAAAAACAAAACAGACAGCAACGGCACGCATGGCGCCAGGCTATTGGCATACCGTATAGGAACCAAATCTTGCTACACTTGTTTGTTACACTTTTTCATAGATATGAAGTATATCGTCCATAGTTAATTGAATGACCATATTATCAAGCACTATAGGTGGGTCGGACTGTGCCGGTCTGTCTACACTGTTGATTTCAATCACATGAACAATAGAAAAATTGTACTTATCAAAAACTGCTATCTTCCTCTCAGAACAAAAGGTTACATATATATAGCTTTCTGTGATTACCGGAGTTGGATAACTTGCCCCGCTTATAGCATACTTTGCAAGTTCAGGTTTCAAATTGTCGCTTGACCGCAGTACCTGTCCGCTCAGCCTGTCAAGAATATAGAAATAGGTGGAATCAAATACTAATACTTCGCCGGTAGTTTCAAGGTATGTCATCTTAATATCGAGGCCCTTTTGATTTTCAAAGATCCAATTCACTGTGCCTTTAAAGGTATCCAGGCAAATAACCTTGGTTGCTACGAGGAGCAAGACGGTGCGCGTATCTGCCGTCATTTTCACCACTCTCCCCTGTAACCATTGCCTACGCATAAAATCATAGTGTTTTCCTACCTCCCTACAGTCATATTGCCATGCTATGGTATGATGCATTAAGTCATATGCAACCAAATACTCAGGAAATGGGGGAGTTCCTGATTTAGATATAAGCAATGGTTCTATGTAAACAGGAAAAGTCAGGAGTTTGCCTGGCATTATAAAAGCTGTCTTGTTTTCACACCAATTATGACAGTATATTCCAAATACATCATTCTCTTTTTTAGAATACAATATTTCACAGGGGCTCTTGTTCACCGAAAAAAAACTACTGATTTCTTTTGCGCAACCAACGATTTTGTTTCTCTGCACATCATAAACCATCAATTCGTCTACCTGATTATCTTTTTTTCTCGTTGTTACATTTATATAATTTTCAAAAAAAGTTGCGGTAAAAGCATTGTCACAAATGGGTTCGGTATTATCATTCCTCAAATTCACAGATTCAAAGATTCCTTTTTTTGACTTGTAATAGATTATATCATCGCATACCCTAGTGACAAAACTAATTTGGTTCAATTGTTTTTTAAGCAAATAATTCATATCACTGAATTTGAAATATCTGTTTAAATATTGGGTCGTCAGACAGAATTGTAATAGCTTCCTCAAATGTATTCACCCCGAGCAAAGAATTAAGTTTACTTTCAGCAATGCTCACCCTGAATAACTATGATACCTATCCTGTCGTCTGGGCCTATCTACTTACCTCAAAATAATCATTACGGGAAAGCGTATTTCACGTTCCGTTTAAAGCTAAAATATTTTTACTGCATCCGTAATTTTCAAACTTTGTAGAAATCATTAGATACCTCGAAAAAAAACTTGCTGTTATCCCGATCAACACACCTTTCCATTTGCGCTTTATCAAAAATCTTCAAAATTGATTATATACATTTGACTGTTTATATAAAATCCGACTTCATACCGTAAGCATTTCCCAGATGCCCGAATCCGTCAGAGGATAATCATTTACGATATATACTGTTTCAAGAGTAAAAATTTTAAAATAACCTACCTTTGGTTAACCCGATTTCGCCCTAAACTAACGTTAATGCTAATATGAAAATTGAATTTGTAGATATTCTTAACTTTCGGAAGTTAAAATGTTGCCGGATAGATCTTTGTGGGGATGATTTAATTATACTTCGATTGAATAATAATCGGTTATGCCTGGATACGTTTAATAAAGCTGTCGAAATTAAGGCGCATGATAATGTAAGTAATATTTACAGCGGTTACAATTTTAATTACGTGTTTCCGTTAGTATCAAGCAAAACAGCTTAAATGGACAAAAACTGTTCCCTTTAGTGGTAATAACGCAAAGAGAGAAGTGTTCTAAAGCTCTCGTGTGGAACAAATTAAATTTAAAATCCACCTACTATAGGCTACTTTTTTTAAATATACTAAACTCTAATTTCATATGGCTATTTGGGCATTCAAAGGGCCGACAAGCGCAGATTACGGGCCCGAAGAATATCAACAAGTCGTAAAGTTTTTAAACACTTCTTTCAAAAATGGAATTGCAAGGTTTGGTTGGGGCTACACAGAAAATGCAGACCTACATAAACTTGATCTCAAACCTTTTTCTGAAATGGATGCAGATGAAAGGCTATGCTGGAGTAAAGCAAACTTTTTGCTGGACATCAAACCGGGTGATTGGATTGTTCAAATCAATAATCCCTACTGGGGCGCCTGTGTTGCTGGACAAGTCACGGAACCTTACATTTTTGAACAAGAAGATAATGAAGTATCGGACTACCGGCACATGATTAAAATTGATGTAGCTTCTGTAGTTGAATTTGAGCGAAACGACGATGAAGTTTTGCCCATAATTAGCAGCCGTTTAAAGCTTCAGGGAAGAAAGTGGCGTATTTATCACGAGCAGGAATTTATGCAGACAATCAAAAACGTAAAATCTGGTGACTTAGGGAAAAGCGAGGACGAAAGCATCGGTATTTTTTACCTGAAAAAAGATTTGTCGCCAATATTAGCGTCAGTCACGGAAAAGATTTACAAAACACATCCTGCATATCATCTTGAAGGTTTGATAGCAGAAGTGTTTCGGAAAATTCCAAGAGTGACAAACGTTAGAGAACATGGTAAACACAAAGGTTGGGGCACTGATAGTGGTGCTGACCTGATTGTAACCTATAAATCTGGGCTTGCGATTAGCAACCTTGAAAAGGAAGAAACGCTTGTTGTGCAGGTAAAATCCTATGGCGGACAACATTGGGAAGTAAATGCGGTAAATCAGATTGGCAAAGCTATCAAAGAGTTTAACGCAAACGCCGGTATGCTTATTACGACAGCTGAAAGCACTGAAAACCTTGAAAAGGCTATAGAAGAGTTGAGCAACAGATTAAGTAAATCGCCGGAGGACGGCGGACTTGGCAAAGATATACCAGTCAGCCTCATTGCAGGACAAGACGTTGCAAAGTTTGTACTACGATACGGTGGCGAACTCGTACTCTGACACGAAACCTCCACCCAACATTTCATTGAGGTGTAAAAGAACTATACAGATTTATACAAAGGTAAGTAATGGTTAAGGATATTACACAACGGCATTGGGGATTTTTATTGAAGACCTATAAAAGACGTAATCAATATTTAAACCTTCATTCAAACACCTTTTAATCTGTTTGTCTGGGAGTGTAAATTAAACTGTGACATTTTATAATTCAGAGAACAAGTGTCACTGTTAGGCTCCCCGAATGTTGCCCACCCGGTGTTAGAGAAAAATCTCTAACTTAAATGGGTCAACTATGAAAAAAGTACGATTCACCGAAACACAGATTATTTCTATTTTAAAGCAACAGGAAGCCGGCAGATCCGTCAGGGTAAGTTCCTAAAGTTGAATATCCGCCGAAGAATAAAACGACGGTTGCCACAGCGTATCAAACAGCCGCTGCTCGTACCCGAAACGATCAACCAGTGCTGGAGCATGGACTTCATGAGC
>Ga0182741_1000279_pt1 | contig 79164 bp, 73 predicted proteins | sample eDN5th37CBELigOP_FD_128874 | JGI IMG/M metagenome (GOLD analysis project Ga0182741, IMG submission 128874) | Enriched Organic Plus compost microbial communities from Emeryville, California, USA - eDNA 5th pass 37_C BE-Lig OP (version 2) (version 2) ...
GACGCGCTGCACGCGGTGATCGCCTTCTTCGAGGAGCGGCGCGGCAGGCTCTACGGCTTCCGCTTCCGCGACCGGACGGATTGGCGCTCGGGCCCGCCTTCGCAGGAGCCGACGCCGCTCGACCAGCGCATCGGCACGGGCGACGGGGCGACGACGACATTCCAGCTCGTCAAGACCTATGGCGGTTCCTTCGCGCCCTATCCGCGCACCATCGCCAAGCCGGTGGGCGGCTCCGTGCGGGTGGCGGTCGACGGCGTCGAGCAGGCGGTCGGCAGCGACTTCAACTGCGACCCGACGACGGGGATCATCACCTTCACCACACCGCCGCCGGCGGATGCCGCCATCACGGCGGGCTACAGCTTCGATGTGCCCGTGCGTTTCGACACGGATGAACTCGATATCGATCTCTCCACCTTCGAGGCGGGCGGCATTCCGCAGATCCCGCTGATCGAAATCGTTCCTTGAACATGTCCCTCACGTCATCACCGGCCTTGGGCCGGTGATCCCGATGGTGTGGGGCGCAGCGCTTGTCCGATCGGGATGGCCGGGACAAGCCCGGCCATGCCGAGGAAGGTTCGTAGCGCCTCACAATGTTCACTCGCATTTTCTGATCGACATCATGCGCTCTATTCCATCGAGCCTCGCCGCCCATCTGGCGGACGGGGCGACATCGCTGTGCCATTGCTGGAAGCTCATCCGCCGCGACGGCCAAAGCTTCGGCTTCACCGACCACGACCGGGATCTCGCCTTCGGCGGAACGCTCTTCGCCGCGCGCTCCGGCCTCGAAGCGGCGGAGGCGACGGCGGAACTCGGCTTCGCCATCGGCGGCGGCGAGGTGTCGGGCGCGCTCATGTCGGCGGGCCTGACGGAGGACGACATTTCGTCCGGCCTCTACGACGATGCGACCGTGGAGACCTGGCTCGTGAACTGGGCCCATGTGGAGGAGCGCCTTCTCCTCGACATCGGCTCCATCGGCGAGATCCGCCGCTCCGACGGCAGTTTCGTCGCGGAGGTGCGCGGGCTCATGCATCGCTACGACGAGGAGCGCGGACGCCTGTTCCGCGCCACCTGCTCGGCGGATCTGGGCGATGCCAGATGCGGCATCGATCTCGCCGAGTCGCGTTATTCCGATACGGGCGTCGTCACGCGCACGGACGGCTTCCTCGGCATCGTCGCCTACAGCATCGGCTTTTCGGATGGTTGGTGCACGGGCGGAAAGCTCACCTGGACGAGCGGCAGCAATGCAGGCCTCTCCGTCGAGATCAAGATGCATCGGGCCATCAGCGGCACCGACGAATTCGATCTCTGGCAGCGCGCGCCGCAGAGGATCGAGGTCGGCGATGCGTTCCACGTGACGGCGGGATGCGACAAGACCCATGCCACCTGCCGCAAGAAGTTCAGGAATGTCCTGAACTTTCGCGGCTTTCCGCACATGCCCGGCAACGACTTCATCATCCGCATGCCGCAGCAGGGCGAGCCTGGCCTCGACGGCGGGAGCCTGTTCAAATGAGCGAGGCTCTCTCCGCACGCATCATCGCCGAAGCGCGCTCGTGGATCGGCACGCCCTACCGGCATCAGGCCTCCCTCAAGGGCGTCGGCTGCGATTGCCTCGGCCTCCTGCGCGGCGTCTGGCGTCACGTGATGGGGGCCGAGCCGGAACTGCCGCCGCCTTACTCGCCCGACTGGGCGGAGGCCGGCGCCGATACGCTCGTTGCCGCCGCGCGCCGTCATCTCATCGAGATCGATACCGCCGCTTTCATGCCGGGCGACGTGCTGCTCTTCCGCTGGCGCGACCATCTCCCCGCCAAGCACTGCGCCATCGCGATTTCCGCCGACTGCATGATCCACGCCCATGACGGCGCATCGGTCGCCGAGGTCGCCTTCGCGCCCTGGTGGCGCCGGCATCTCGCCTACGCCTTTCGGTTTCCGGAGCCCTGATCATGGCCACACTCGTCCTTCAAACCGTCGGCTCCGCCGTCGGCGGCATGATTGCCGGGCCGCTCGGAGCGATGGCGGGCCGCGCCCTCGGCGGGCTCGCCGGCGCCGCCATCGACAATGCGCTCTTGGGAGGTGGCGACACCAAATACGTGGAAGGTCCGCGCCTCAAGGAGATGGACGGCCTCACCTCGACGGAGGGGGCGGCCATCCCGAGGGTCTATGGCCGCGCGCGGATCGGCGGCCAGATCATCTGGGCCACGCGCTTCGAGGAGGTGGCGAACACCAAGACCGAGCGCTCCGGGGCCCAGGGCGGCAAGGGCATGGGCGGCCCGAAGACGGTGACGACCACCTATTCGTATTTCGCCAATCTCGCGATCGGCCTGTGCGAAGGCCACATCGCCTTCGTGCGGCGCGTATGGGCGGACGGACGCGAGATCGACCTGTCGCGGATCACCATGCGCGTGCATCGCGGATCGGAGACGCAGTCTCCCGATCCGCTCGTCGTGGCGAAGGAGGGGGCTGATTACACGCCGGCCTATCGCGGTCTCGCCTATGTGGTCTTCGAGCGCCTGCCCCTGGAGGATTTCGGCAACCGCGTGCCGCAATTCTCCTTCGAGGTGGTGCGTCCCGTGGACGGGCTCAACAGGATGATCCGCGCCGTCTGCCTGATCCCGGGCGCGAGCGAATTCGGATACGACACGGTTTCCGTGACGCAGGTTCTCGATCTCGGCAAGACGAGGCCCGAGAACCGGCACCAGTTGCAGAAACGAACCGACATCGTGGCGTCCCTCGACGCACTCGAGGCCCTGTGCCCCAATCTCAGGCGCGTTTCCCTCGTGGTCAGCTGGTTCGGCAGCGATCTGCGCGCGGATGCGTGTCAGATCGAGCCCCGCGTCGACGTGAGAACCAAGACGACGGACGGCGACACATGGTCCGTCGCGGGCCTGACCCGCGACAACGCCAAGGCGGTCTCGCAGGTGAACGGTTCGCCGGCCTATGGCGGCACGCCCTCGGATGATTCCATCATCCGGCTCATCAAGCATCTGAAGGCGCGGGGTCTCGAAGTCGTCCTCTATCCCTTCGTGATGATGGATGTTCCCCAAGGCAACACCTTGCCGAACCCCTACGGCGGCACGGGGCAGCCGCCCTATCCCTGGCGCGGGCGCATTACCTGCGACCCGGCTCCCGGACGACCGGGATCGCCGGACGGGACGAGCGAGGCCGCAGATCAGGTGGGCCAATTGTTCACGCGCACATGGGGATATCGCAATTTCATCCGGCACTACGCGCAGCTCGCGAAGGAGGCCGGGGGCGTGAGCGCCTTCGTCATCGGCAGCGAATTCGTGGGGCTGACGCGGGTGCGCTCCTCTCCGGGCGTCTATCCCGCCGTCAGCCGTTTCAGGGCGATTCTGTCCGATGTGCGCTCGATCCTGGGCGCGGGAACCAGGCTCGTCTATGCGGCGGACTGGACGGAATATGGCGCCCATGTCCTGGGCGGCGGCAGCGAGGTCCGGTTCCCGCTTGATCCGCTCTTCGGCGATCCCGATCTGGATGCGGTCGGCATCGATTATTACCCGCCCATCTCCGACTGGCGCGACAGTCCCGACCATGCGGATCTCACCGATGCCCGCAGCATCTACGACGTCGATTATCTGCGCCGCAGGCTCGGCGGCGGCGAGGCTTTCGACTGGTACTATGCGAACGCCTCCGACCGCGCGGCGCAAAGGCGAACGCCGATCACCGACGGCGCCTTCGGCAAGCCGTGGATGTTTCGCGCGAAGGATCTCATCGGTTGGTGGTCGAACACCCATGTCGAGCGCTATCAGGACGACGAGGTCAGGACGACGTCCTGGGTCCCGGAGTCGAAGCCGATCTGGCTGACCGAGATCGGCGTGCCTGCCGTGGACAAGGGACCGAACGGGCCGAATGTCTTTCCCGATCCGAAATCGTCGGAATCGGCCTATCCGCCGTTCTCGCGCGGGGTACGCGACGATCTCATCCAGGCGCGTGCGTTGGAGGCGATCCTGTCGCGGTTCGATCCGGCGCAGCGCGGCTTTTCCTCCGCGTATAATCCGGTCTCCTCCGTGTATGGCGGCCGCATGGTCGATCCAGACAACATCTTCGTCTGGGCCTGGGATGCGCGCCCGTTCCCGGCTTTTCCCGATTACGAGTCGGTGTGGAGCGACGGGCCGAACTGGGAAACGGGCCACTGGATCACGGGCCGCCTCGAAGGCGCGCCGCTCGACCGGCTGATCGCGGCGATCCTCAAGGATTTCGGCCTGTCCGATCCGGGGATGCTCCCCGTCGACGGCTTCATGGACGGCTATGTGATCGACAAGCCCATGTCCCTGCGCGGAGCGCTCGAACCGCTGCTGCGCCTCTTCGGCGTCGATGCGGTCGCGAGCGGCGGCAGGATCGCCTGGAAGGGCCGCGGCGGCCGCTCGGTGATCACGCTGACGCCCGACGATCTCGTGCTCAGCGAAGGCGAGCCCGCGCTGAAGCTCACGCGCGCTCAGGAAACGGAGCTGCCGCAGCAGGTCGAGATCGGCTACACGGAGAGCGAGCAGGATTACCGCCGCGCCGCCGTGGCCTCGCGTCGCCTCGCGGGATCGAGCCGCCGTGAGGGCCGCACCGATTGCGCCATCGTCACGCGCCGCGCGGAGGCGCAGCGCCTGGCGGATGCCTGGCTGCAGGATCTCTGGGCGGGCAGGGAAGGGGCGGAGTTCGAGCTCCCGCCCCGCCGGATCGATCTCGAGCCCGGCGACCTGATTTCGCTTTCCACGGATGCGGGGCCGAAACTGCACAGGGTGGTGCGGATCGCCGATGGTGCGACGCGCAAGGTGACGACGCGCGCCATCGAGCCCGCCGTGTTCGAAAGTCCGGGCTCATCGCTCGACAGGCCCGCTCGCCAGCCGCCGCCCATCCCCGGCAAGCCGCAGGTCGTCATTCTCGACCTGCCCGCCGCCCTCGGGGATCCGACGCCCCTGCAATACGTGGCCGTGGCCGCCGATCCCTGGCCGGGCGCCGTCACCATCTGGCGCTCTAGCAATGGTGCGAGCTTCACGCCGCACCGGATCATCGATCTGCCGGCGGTGATCGGGCGCACGCGCACGGCGCTTCCTGCCGGACCGCTCTGGCGCTGGGATCCTTCAGCCACACTCGAAGTCGAGATTTCCGCCGGCGCGATCAGCTCCCTCGACGACGAGACGGTGCTGCCCGGCGGCAATCTCTTCGCCGTCAGGGGAACGGATGGGCGATGGGAGATTCTCGCGGCGGCGCGCGCCGAGATGATCGGCGAGCGCATCTACCGCCTGTCCCGCTTCCTGCGCGGGCTGGCCGGGACGGAGCCGGAGGCGGGCCGCATCGTGCCCGAGGGAGCGCTGCTGGTCCGCCTCGACGAGGCGATCGCTCCTCTCGCAACGGATGTGAGCGATCTCGGCCAGACCTGGCGCTACAGGATCGGTCCTTCGGGGCGCGATCATGCCGATCCGTCCATGACGGAAATCTCCGCGCTCGTCGGGCGCGACGCCCTCAAGCCTCTCAGCCCGGTTCACGTATCCTTGCGCCGCGAGCCGGACGGCGTGCGGATCGACTGGATCCGCCGCACGAGGCGGCACGGCGACGGCTGGGAGGCTGTCGATGTTCCCTTGTCGGAGGATTTCGAGCGCTACGAGATCGACATCATCCAGGCAGGCGCGGTTGTCCGCACCCTGACGAGCGCCCAGCCCTTCGCCCTCTATCCCGCCGAGCAGGAAATCGCCGATTTCGGCGCGCCGCAGACCACGCTCAGCCTTCGCATCGCGCAAGTGAGCGCCGTTGCAGGGCGCGGCTTCGAGCGAAGCGTCGCACGTCCCGTTCAGGGGTGAATTCACTCGGACGCAGCCTTGTCCTGAGTTTCCGGTTCATGAGGCGCCACCATGCCCTCCTTCCCCTTGCAAGGAGGAGTGGAGGTAGGAACGAGCGACCGGGTGAGCGGTGAAACCCGTTCCCTCGTCATCACCGGCCTTGTGCCGGTGATCTCGATTGTTTGAAACGCAGCGCTTTTCCAATCGGGATGGCCGGGACGAGCCCGGCCATGACGGTATTGGGCCGCAGTGATCTCGGGATTTCGTCAGCGCCCTGACTTTCCGGCCCCCACCCTTGATCCCGCCCCATAAGGGCGAGGGAAACGCCTGCCGTATTCTGCAGAATTTTGCCCCTTCCTCTCACCACCCGTCGAACAATGAGCACAACACCTCATCTTGCACTGCCGCTGCTCGCCGCGGCGCAGGCGCAGAAGCATGTCACCCACAATGAAGCGCTCGCGGCGCTTGACGCGCTCGTGCATCTTTCCGTGAAGGAGCGCGGGCGAACGGTGCCGCCTGCGACACCGGATGAAGGAGATCGCTACCTCGTCGGCAGCGGCGCCACGGGAGCTTTCTCGGGCCACGATGCGGTGATTGCGCTGTTCGATCTCGGCGCGTGGCGCTTCTTCACGCCGAGGGCCGGATGGAGGGCCTATGTGGAGGCCGAAGAAGCACTCATCGCGTTCGATGGCTCCCAATGGCGCGACATCGGCCATTTCTGCAGGATCATCGACAACCTGGATCGCCTCGGGCTCGGGACCACGCCGGACGATCTCAACCGGCTTTCGGCGAAGCTCAATGCCGCCCTGTTCGCCGCGCTCGGAACCGACGAGGGCGGCAGCGGCGATCTTCGCTTCGTGCTCAACAAGGCGGGAACGGGCAACGTCCTCTCGCAGCTCTATCAGCGCGGCTTCAGCGGCCGGGCGGAGACGGGCCTGGTCGGCCGCGACGATTTCAGCATCCGCGTTTCCGCCGACGGTTCGCAGTGGTCCGACGCCCTGGTCATCGACCACGCGACGGGCGTGGGACATTTCCCGCAAGGGCTGGCGAACCTGCCGCGCGCCAACCTTCTCATCAACGCGGCCTTTCGCGTCAATCAGCGAGGATTTGCGGGCGGCGCGCTTGCGGAGGGAGCTTACGGTTTCGATCGATGGAAGGGGGGACCCGGCGGCTGCGCGATCGATCGCGCGGAGGATGGCGTCGTCACGCTGACGGGCGCTCTCGATCAGGTCGTCGATGCCGAACACGCGGCAGCCCTCACAGGGCTTTCCCATCTCGCGGGCGCGACGCTGACCCTGTCGGTGCAGGACCCGTCCGGTCCGCTGCCGGTCGTGATCGGATCGCAGGCGGCCACGATCCCGGCGGGATCGGGCCGGCGCTCGGTGACCGTGACACTCGGCCCGGAGGAAACCGGCCATGTTCTCGTCCGGCTCGCCCCTTCGGATCCGTGCTCGTTCAAGCATGTGAAGCTGGAGGTGGGCGCCTATGCGACGCCATGGGTCGGAGAGGCGCCGGATATCGAGGAGCTTCGCTGCCGGCGCTACTATCAGCCCTTGCCTCTCAGCGGGTCGTCTCCGGGGATCCTGGCTTCTCTCGCCCAGAAGACGTCGATGACGACGATCGACGCTCCCCTGCAGCTTCCCGTTCCGATGCGCGCCGATCCGGTTCTGGTGACGAGCAATCCCGCCTGGGCCAACGCGGCACCGGCGGACAACCAGATCGCCTTCTTCAACAACAGCGTTCCCGGGTGGCTGGTGATCTCCGGTGCGCTCACGCTGACGACCGTTCTCCCCCCGAGCCCGTCGGCGCTCGTGCTGAGATGCCGGGCGTCCTCTCTGTTCTCGGCTGCAACGGGCGGTATCGGATACCTCCATGTAGGAGACGCCGTCGTCCTCGCCGCGCAGGCGGAGCTCTGAGGGGCCGCCATGACACCATCCGCGAATTTCCAGACGGCCCTGGCGCTGGTTCTCCGGCACGAGGGCGGCTTCGTCCATCATCCCGACGATCCGGGCGGCGCGACGAAGTTCGGCATCACGCAGGAGACCCTGTCCCGCGCGAGAGGCGTTCCCGCGACCGTCGCGGATGTCCGGCGCCTCTCGAAAGCGGAGGCGGCCGAGATCTATCGGCGCTTCTACTGGGAAGCCGTCCGGGCGGATGAGCTCCCGCCGGGGCTTCAGCTCGCACTCTTCGACCTCGCCGTCCATTCCGGGCCGAAGCGCGCGGTCACGCTGCTGCAGAAGGTTCTCGACGTCGAAGCCGATGGGCGTCTCGGACCCGTGACCATGGCCGCCGTCCGGGCCGCCGATCCGGCCGAGACCATTCGGCGCCTCACCCGCGAGCGTCTCGGCTTTCTGTCCCGTCTCTCCACTTGGCCGGTCTTCGGGCGCGGCTGGCGCAGGCGGGTTCTCGCCGTCGAGCGGGACGCGATCCGGCTCGCCTCATCCTCCACTCCTGCAACAGGAAAACCTGTCATGTTCGATACCAAGACCATTCTCGCCAGCAGAACCGTGTGGGCCAACCTGATCGGCCTCGCCGCCCTGATCCTCGGCATGTTCGGCTACGATACCTCGACCGTGGACGAGAGCGCCTTCCAGGAGGCCCTGGTGCAGGTCATCGCCGCCGCCAGCTTCATCGCCTCGACGGTCTTCAGGATCCTGGCCTCCAAGCAGCTCTCAAGCTAGAGTGGACATTCAGGCTTCGTTCAGTGCTCCTGAGGCAGAAGGCGGGCATGCGTCTCGTTTGGCTGGTCATAGTGCTGTGGGGAATGATGGGGGTTGCGCAAGCGCAAAGCGCGACGGCGGCCCTCCAGAACTGCCTGCTGCCCAAGGAAATACAGGAGGCCGTGGCCTCCAAAGGCGTCGTCGCGCCGGCCTCCGCCGTCATGACGGCCCGCCGACAGGTGCCGAACGCGGATGTGGTGCGAGCCAGCCTTTGCCGCAGCAGCGACGCGCTGGTTTATGTCATCATGGCCTTGAAAAAGGATGGTCGGATCGTGCAAGTGACGATCGATGGCTCCACCGGACGCGTAAAATCGGTCCATTGAACGGAAGGCTCGAAACGTGCGCCTACTCGTTGTCGAGGACGACAAGACCCTCAATAAGCAGATCGTGACCGCCCTTGAGCAGGCCGGCTACGCCGTCGACACGGCTTTCGACGGCGAGGAGGGGCAGTTCCTCGGGGACACCGAACCCTATGACGCCATCATCCTCGACCTCGGCCTGCCGAAGGTGGACGGCGTTTCCGTTCTCACCGCCTGGCGGCGGGAGGGGAGAAAGACGCCCGTCATCATCCTCACCGCCCGCGACCGCTGGAGCGACAAGGTCCAGGGCTTCGACGCGGGCGCCGACGACTACGTGACCAAGCCGTTCCACATGGAGGAGCTCCTGGCCCGGGTGCGGGCGCTCCTGCGCCGCGCGACCGGCCATGCGTCCAGCGAGATCGTCTGCGGGCCGGTGAAGCTCGATACCCGCTCGGGCCGCGTGGCCGTGGACGGCAATCCGGTGAAGCTGACCTCCCACGAGTACCGGCTCCTGTCCTATCTGATGCATCACACGGGCCGCATCGTCTCGCGCGGCGAGCTCACCGAGCATCTCTACGACCAGGATTTCGACCGTGACTCGAACACGATCGAGGTCTTCATCGGCCGCCTGCGCAAGAAGCTCGGCGTCGATATCATCCAGACCGTTCGCGGCCTGGGCTATCTCCTCGACGCGGGCCAGGCTCAGACGAGATCGTGAGCGCCCTGCGCCCCATCCTCAAGCGCTTCGCCAGCCGGCCGATCGCCGTCCGACTGGCGGTCTCTTCCGTCTTCTGGAGCTTCGCGATCCTGCTCGTCGCGGGCCTGATCCTGCTCACCCTGTATCGCGACAATACGGAGCGGGCCTTCGATCAGCGGCTTCTCGTCTATGCCAATACCCTGGCCTCCAACCTCGTCGCCCCTGGCGACCCGGATCGCGACCTCGGCCCCATCGGAGACCCGCGGTTCGAGCTGCCCCTGTCCGGCTGGTACTGGCAGGTCGCGCGGCCCAATGCCAAGCCCAATGAGATCCGCTCCTCCAAGTCCCTCTTCGGCGGCCAGGTGCCGAGCCTCGCCATGTCGGGCGACAACCGGTTCGGGCAGATCCGCCGCGGCTACGGCAAGGCTCCCGACGAGCGGGAGCTGCGCATCATCGAGCGCGACATCGATCTTGGCGAGGACGGGCGCTACATCATCCGCGTCGCCGGGCCTGCCGACGAGATCGATGTGGGCGTGCGCGACTTCCTCTTCGCCCTGACCATCACCTTCGCCCTGCTGGGCCTCGCCCTCGGCTTCTCGACCCTCATGCAGATCCGCTTCGGACTGCGCCCCCTGGCCAAGCTCCGCAGCGCGCTCGGCGCCATCCGCCGCGGCGAGGCGGAAAGGATCGTGGGCGAGTATCCGCGCGACATCTCACCGCTCGCGAGCGAATTGAACCTTCTGCTCGACACCAACCGGGAGATCCTGGAACGCGCCCGCACCCAGGTGGGCAATCTTGCCCATGCCCTCAAGACTCCGCTCAGCATCATCATGAACGAGGCGGAGAACGCGCCCGACGAGGTGGCGGCCCGCGTGCGCGAGCAGGCGACCCTCATGCGCGACCAGGTGAACTACTACCTCGACCGCGCCCGCGCGGCGGCCCTGGCCGGGACCTTGGGAACGCTGACCGATGTGGAGCCGGTGATCGGGGGCCTGGCCCGGACCTTCGCCAAGATCTACCGCGACAAGGACCTCGAGGTCGAACTCGCCATTCCTCCGGATCTGCGCTTCCGGGGGGAGAAGCAGGACCTCGAGGAGATGGCGGGCAACCTGATCGACAATGCCGCCAAATGGGCCACGCGCAAGGTCGAGATCACCAGCGAAATCATCCGCGAGGACGATGACCGTCCCCGCTTCCGCCTGCTCATCGACGACGATGGTCCAGGACTTCCGGAGGCCGCGCGCGCCGAGGTGCTCAAGCGCGGCCGCCGTCTCGACGAGACGAAGCCCGGCTCCGGCCTCGGGTTGTCCATCGTGAGCGATCTCGCAGCCCTCTATCGCGGCTCCCTCAGGCTCGAAGCCGCCCCGCTCGGAGGCCTCAGAGCCGTTCTCGAGCTCCCCGGGGATAGAGGCTAATCCTATGTATTTTTACGCGTGACACCGTGCCACCGTCGTGCTTGACGGGGACTCGGAGTAATTAGGATTTAATGGTGATCTGGATCATACTCTTGCTGATGACGGCGGCAGCCGTGATGGCGGTGCTTTGGCCGCTGTCGCGCCACCGCGCGCTTGCGGCGAAGCAGGCCGATCCGGATACGCAGTTCTACCGGGAGCAGATCGCCGAGATCGAGCGGGACCGCGAGCGTGGCGTTCTTCTGCCGAGCGAGGCCGAAGCGGCCAAGGCCGAGGCCGGACGACGGCTTCTGCGGGCCACGGGCATGACGGGCGCCGGCAGCTTCGCCGCTCTTGGAGAGCCCGCCCTGCGCCGCCGCAGGGCAGCCTCGACGCTTGCCTTGTCCGTGATCCCGATCATGGCGCTCGCGCTCTATGGAGCCTATGGCTCGCCCCAGCTTCTCACCCATCCGCCGGAGCGCGAGGCCCAGAAGCCGGCCGACAGGCTCGACCTCATGACGGCTGTTGCGCAGATCGAAGAGCATCTCGCCCAGAACCCGCAGGACGGCCGCGGCTGGGAGGTGGTCGCGCCCGTCTATCTGCGGATGGGCAGGATCGACGATGCCGTGAAGGCCTACGACTCGGCCGTTCGCTACCTTGGCCCCAGCCCGGAGCGGCTCGCCAATTTCGGCGAGGCCATGGTGCTTGCGAAAGACGGGCTCGTTTCCGCCGAGGCGCAGGCGGTGTTCGAGCAGGCCGTCCAGATGGACGACACGGCTTTCAAGGCCCGCTACTATCTTGCCGTCGCCGCCGAGCAGGATGGGAAGACCGACAAGGCGAAGCAGGCCTATGCCGACATTCTTGCAAGCTCGCCCGAGGGAGCGCCATGGGGCGAGGTCGTCAGGAAACGTCTTGCGAGCCTCGGCGGCGAGCCGCCGGTTGCCGGGCAGGGGGATGCCCCCCAGATAGAGGCTGCCGATATCGCCCGCATGGTTTCCGGTCTCGCCGAGCGCCTCGAGACTCAGGGCGGCACTCCCGACGAGTGGGCGCGGCTCATCCGGTCCTATGCTGTTCTCGGGCAGCGCGACAAGGCCATGGCCGCGGCGCAGCGCGCACGGCAGGCCCTGGCGCAGGATGATGCCGGGCTCAAGACGATCGACGCGATGACTCGCGAACTGAAACTGACTGACGCTGGACCATGACCCGGAAACAAAGACGCCTGACCCTGATCGGCTTCGCAGGTGCCATCCTCGCGATCGCGCTCGGTCTTGTGCTTTACGCCATGAACGACACCATCGTTTTCTTCAACTCGCCCGCGGATATCCAGGCGAAGAACGTGCAGCCCGGCACGCGCCTTCGCCTGGGAGGGCTCGTGAAGGAGGGAACGGTGCAGCGCGGCGCCGACCAGCAGATCACCTTCGAGGTGATGGATGGGCAGGCCAGCCTGAAGGTGCACTACAAGGGTCTGCTGCCTGATCTGTTCCGCGAGGGGCAGGGCGTCGTGGCCGAGGGCGTTCTGGAAAGCGCGACCATGTTCCGCGCCGATTCCGTTCTCGCCAAGCACGACGAGAACTACATGCCCCGCGAGGTCGCGGATACCCTGAAGAAGCAAGGGCATTGGCAAGGCGAAGCCGACGCCGCGCCGAAGACGCAGTAAGCAAGGGAGAGTCCTCGTGTTGGTCGAGGCCGGACATTTCGCGCTTGCACTGGCGCTCGGGTTATCCCTGATCCAGTTCATCGTGCCGCTTTGGGGCGCGCGCGCCAACGATCCTGTTCTGATGTCGGTTGCGCCGGCCACTGGCCTCGCCGTTTTCGGCTGCATCGCCTTTGCCTTCCTGGCGCTGACGATGGCCTACGTGACATCCGATTTCTCGGTGCTCAACGTGGTTGAGAATTCGCATTCGGCGAAGCCGCTCATCTACAAGATCTCCGGCGTGTGGGGGAACCACGAGGGCTCGATGCTGCTCTGGGTCCTGATCCTCTCGCTGTTCGGCTCCGTGGTGGCTCTCGCCAGGAACACCATTCCGCTGCGCCTGCAGGCCAATACGCTGGCCGTGCAGGCGGCGATCACCATCGCCTTCCTGCTCTTCATCCTGGTCGCATCGAATCCCTTCACACGCATCGTTCCGGCCCCCGCCGAAGGGCAGGATCTGAATCCGCTGCTGCAGGATCCCGGCCTCGCGATCCATCCGCCGCTGCTCTACATCGGCTATGTCGGCTTTTCGATCTCATTCGCCTTCGCCTGCGCCGCCTTGATCGACGGACGCATCGACGCCGTCTGGGCGCGCATCGTGCGCCCGTGGACGCTCGGCGCCTGGGCCTTCCTGACACTCGGCATCGCCATGGGCTCGTATTGGGCCTATTACGAACTCGGCTGGGGCGGCTGGTGGTTCTGGGATCCGGTGGAGAACGCCTCGCTCATGCCATGGCTCGCCGGAACGGCTCTGCTGCATTCGACGGTCGTCATGGAGAAGCGCGACGCGTTGAAGGTCTGGACGATCCTTCTCGCCATCCTCACGTTCTCGCTGTCGCTGCTCGGCACGTTCCTCGTGCGCTCGGGCGTACTGACCTCCGTCCATTCCTTCGCGGTCGATCCGGAACGCGGCACCTTCATTCTCGCCATCCTGATCCTGTTCATCGGCGGTTCGCTCGCGCTCTTCGCCTGGCGCGCACCGATGCTCAAGCAGGGCGGATTGTTCGCGCCCGTTTCGCGCGAGGGCGCACTCGTGCTGAACAACCTGTTCCTGGCAACCGCCTGCGCGACGGTTTTCATCGGCACGCTCTATCCGCTCGCGCTGGAGGTACTGACCGGCGAGAAGATCTCCGTCGGCGCGCCGTTCTTCAATTTTACCTTCCTGCCGCTGATCGTGCCGCTGCTCCTGCTGCTTCCGTTCGGCCAGACGCTGGCCTGGAAGCGCGGCAACTTTCTCGGCACGGCGCAGCGTCTCTATGCGGTGTTCGGCATCGCGATCGTCGTGACCCTCGCGATGTTCGCGTTCGAATATGGCGGGCCCGTCGCCGCGCCTCTCGGGATCGGCCTTGGCGTCTATCTGGTTCTCGGCGCATTCAATGAAATCGTGACGCGCTCCTGGTCGAAGGGAACGCCGCTCCCCGTTGCGTGGCGCAAGGCCGCCAACCTGCCGCGCTCCACCTGGGGCACGGTGCTGGCGCATGCGGGCGTCGGCCTGACGGTGATCGGGATCGCTGCGACGGCCTGGGGCGTGGAGGGGCTTGCGACGGTCAAGATCGGCAGCAGCGTCAAGGCGGGCGATTACGAAGCCAGGCTCGAGCGCGTCGTTCCGCGCACGGAGGCGAATTTCCGGGAGGATGTGGCGATCTTCACGATCCTCCGGAACGGCAATGACCTCGGGACGCTGGAGAGCATGAAGCGCCTCTATGTGACCCGCGGCATGCCGACCACCGAAGCCGGCATCATGACCGTCGGCCTGGGCCAGGTCTATGTCAGCCTCGGCGAGGTTCAGGCCGACGGCTCCGTAGGCGTGCGGCTCTATTACAAGCCGCTCGTGCTGCTGATCTGGATCGGTGCGCTCGTCATGGCCCTGGGCGGCGGCGTGTCCCTGACGGATCGCCGGCTGCGCATCGGCGCTCCGGCCCGCGCCAAGACGGGATCGGCTGCGCCCGTTCCTGCGGAGTGAACCATGCGGCGCGTTCTTGCACTCCTCGCGGCTCTCGTTTTCAGCACATCGGTCTTTGCCGTTCAGCCCGATGAGGTGCTGAAGGATCCGGCTCTGGAGAAGCGGGCTCGCGAGATCTCCGCGGGCCTGCGCTGCCTCGTCTGCCAGAACCAGTCGATCGACGATTCCGACGCCCAGCTCGCCAAGGACCTGCGGCTTCTCGTCCGCGAGCGCCTGGTCGCAGGCGACAGCGACGAACAGGTGCGGGATTTCCTCGTGCAGCGCTATGGCGAGTTCGTCCTGCTCAAGCCCACCTTCAGCGCCCATAACATGCTGCTGTGGCTGACGCCGGTGATCGTCCTCGTGCTGGGCGGAATCGGAGCCTATACCGCTCTCAGGCGCCGTCCGCAGGCGGCGGAGACTCTCGACGAGGAGGAGCGGCGCGCTCTCGAGGCGCTGCTGAAGCAGGACCAATCCACCTCCTGACGAAACCTTACCAACATTTCATCTAAGGGTGAGGGTGCCGTAAGGCGGGCGGCCCCATCTTCCTCCCAACACGAACCGAACAAGGTTCCTGCAGGAGAGAGAAGACATGTTGGACAAAGTTTCAACTCCCGTCCGTAAGCGTACTGCGAAATGGCTCGGCGCCGCCGCCGTGGCCGCCCTGATCGCCGGCGGTTCCGTCGGCACGGGCTTCATTGCCCCCAACACGGCCCATGCCGAACTGCGCTCCATGTCGCAGCCCGTACAGAACGTGCCGTCCTTCGCCGATGTGATCGAGCGCGTGAAGCCCGCCGTCGTGGCGGTCAAGGTCAAGGTCCAGAACGTGGCCGATCGGGACGATGACTGGGATGGGTCGGGCTTCTCGGCGCCGGATCTGCCCCCGGGTCATCCCCTGGAGCGCTTCTTCCGCCAGTTCCGCGATCAGTTCCCCGGCGAGCGCTTCGGCCGTGGTCCCCGCCAGGAGCGCCCTCGCAAGTTCGGTCAGGCCCTGGGCTCCGGCTTCTTCATCTCGGCCGACGGCTATGTCGTGACCAACAATCACGTGGTCGACAACGCCTCCGAGGTGCAGGTGACGATGGACGACGGCAAGACCCTCGATGCCAAGGTCATCGGCACCGACTCCAAGACCGATCTTGCCCTGTTGAAGGTCGAAGGCAACGACTTCCCCTATGTGCGCCTCGCAGCCCAGAAGGCCCGCATCGGCGACTGGGTCGTCGCCATCGGCAATCCCTTCGGTCTCGGCGGCACGGTGACGGCCGGCATCGTCTCGGCGCAGCACCGCGACATCGGCGCCGGTCCCTATGACGACTTCATCCAGATCGATGCTTCCGTGAACAAGGGCAATTCGGGCGGTCCGACCTTCAACCTCTCGGGCGAGGTCGTGGGCGTGAACACGGCGATCTTCTCGCCGTCCGGCGGCAATGTCGGCATTGCCTTCGCCATTCCCGCGAGCACGGTCGATCAGGTCGTGACGTCGCTGAAGGAGAAGGGCTCCGTGACCCGCGGCTTCATCGGCGTGCAGATGCAGCCGGTGACCAAGGAGATTGCCGAGGCCATCGGCCTGAAGGAGCCCAAGGGCGCCCTTGTGGCCGAGGCGATCAAGGACGGCCCCGCCGCGAAGGCCGGCGTCCGGACGGGCGATACGATCATCGCCGTCAATGGCGAGCCGATCAACGAGGCCAAGGACCTCTCGCGCAAGGTCGCCCAGACCGCGCCCGGCAAGTCCCTGTCGCTCACGCTGTGGCGCGAAGGCAAGGAACGGACGGTCACGCTCGAGGTCGCAAGCCAGCCGAAGGGGGTCTGATCCTTCGGCAAAGATGAGGGCGCCAGGACCTTAAGTGTTGATTGCCCCCAGCACCTGGTGTCTTCTGCCCGCGGCAGGCTGGCCTCAGCCCCCTCCAGGGTCGGCCTGCCGCAGGGCTCAATGGCGTTAGACAGGCTATGCGGATTCTGATCATCGAGGACGACAAAGAAGCGGCCACCTACCTTGTGAAGGCGTTCCGGGAAACGGGCCATCTGGCGGATCACGCCGCGGACGGGCTCGACGGCTATGCCATGGCCGAGGCGGGCGATTACGACGTGCTCGTCGTCGACCGCATGCTGCCGAAGCTCGATGGCCTCTCCCTGATCCGCGCCCTGCGCGAGCAGAAGGTGGAGACGCCGGTTCTCATCCTGTCCGCGCTGGGCCAGGTCGACGACCGTGTGAAGGGCCTGCGCGCGGGCGGAGACGATTACCTCCCGAAGCCCTACGCCTTCTCCGAGCTCCTCGCCCGGGTGGAGGTCCTCTCGCGCCGCCGCGCCTCGACGCCCAGCAGCGAGCCGACCGTCTACCGGATCGCGGATCTCGAACTCGACCGCCTGTCGCACCGTGTGACGCGCTCGGGACAGGAGATCGTGCTGCAGCCGCGCGAGTTCAGGCTGCTCGAATACCTGATGAAGAACGCCAATCAGGTGGTCACGCGCACCATGCTGCTCGAGCATGTATGGGACTATCACTTCGATCCCCAGACCAACGTGATCGACGTTCACGTGTCCCGCCTGCGCTCCAAGATCGACAAGGGCTTCGACAAGCCGCTCATCCATACCATCCGGGGCGCCGGCTACATGGTCCGCGTCGGCTCGGCCGAGGAGGGCGAGGAATGAGTGCGCACGCATGACCGCTTTCGGCAAGCTCTTCCGGACCACCGCGTTCAAGCTCTCCTTCGCCTATCTCGTCGTCTTCACGCTGTTTGCCTTCGCGACCCTCGGTTACGTCGCCTGGAGCGCGCAGAAGCTCCTGACGGACCAGTTCGTCTCCGCCATCGAGACGGAGATCAACAGCCTGGCCGGCATCTACAGGAACGGCGGCCTGCGCCGGCTGGTGAACGCCGTCGAGCGGCGCTCCCGCACGCCGGGCGCCTCGCTCTATCTCGTCACCACCGGCCTCGGCGAGCGGGTCGTCGGCAATGTCGGTGCCTTGCCGCCCGGTGTCATCGACCGCGTCGGCCAGTTCGAGACGCTCTACAACCGGACGGACGAGACGGATGCGAGACCGAGCGTCGCCCTCGTGCGCGTCTATCAGCTGCCGGGCGATTTCCGTCTTCTCGTGGGCCGCGATATCGAGGAGCGCATCCGTCTGCGCGACGTCATACACCGCGCCTTCGGCTATTCCCTGTTGTTCATCGGCGTTCTGGGCTGCCTGGGCAGCTGGTTCATCGCGCGGCGGGTTCTCAAGCGCGTCGACGACATGACCGACATCACGCGCGACATCATGGCCGGGGACCTCGACGGGCGCCTGAAGATCGCCGGAACCGGAGACGAGCTCGATCGTCTCGCGCAGAATCTCAACGACATGCTCGACCGCATCGGCGAGCTGATGCGCGGCATGCGCGAGGTTTCCGACAACATCGCGCATGATCTGAAGACGCCCCTGACGCGCCTGCGCAACAAGGCGGACGAGGCGCTGCGAACGGCCAAGAGCCCGGACGAGCTGAAGGCGGCGCTCGAGGCCACCATCGAGGAGAGCGACAACCTCATCCGCATCTTCAACGCGCTTCTCATGATCGCGCGCCTCGAAGCGGGCAATGCCCGCGAAGGCCTTGCCGACTTCGACGCCGCGGAGGCCGTCCGCGACGTCGCCGAACTCTACGATGCCCTGGCCGAGGAGGCTGGCGTCTCGCTCGATGTCTCCGTCGAGAACGATCTGCCGATCCACGGCAACCGCGAGCTTCTGGGGCAGGCCATGGCGAACCTCCTCGACAACGCCCTGAAATATGGCGCCGCTCCCGACGGGAGCAACCCGACCATCACCGTGTCGGCCAAGCGCATCGACGGAGAGGTGCAGATCGTGGTGGCGGATCGCGGCCCCGGCATTCCGGAAGCCGAGCGTCATCACGTGCTGGAACGCTTCGTCCGCCTGGAATCGGCGCGCTCCCGGCCCGGGTTCGGTCTGGGGCTCAGCCTCGCCGCGGCTGTCGCGAGGCTGCATGAGGGCCGCCTGATCCTGGAGGACAATGCGCCGGGCCTGCGGGTCGTCCTGGTTCTGCCCTTGAAGGAGATGCCCGTGCCGCAGGCCGCCCTGCCTTCCGCAGCCTGAGCCTGAAGATTTCGGTTGCCTCCTCGTCCTTGGCGTGAACACTCGGCTCGACCCTGAGACAAGGATGGATGGGCCGTGCCAGACCAGAACCGCTCCCTCGTCAGCCGCCTGAAGCAGGCTCCGCCCGTTTCCGACCTCAAGAAGGCCAAGGCCCAATTGGCGGACTTCATCGATCGCGTCCGGGACGAACCCGAAGCCGCGGCCATCCTGCCGCATCTCGATGCGGGCGCGCTGCGCGATCTCCTCCTGGCCGTGGCGGATTACTCTCCCTTCCTCTGGCAGCTCGTCGTCAACGATCCGGTCCGCATGGCGAGGCTCGCGCTGGAGGATCCCGAGACCGTCCATGCCTCCATCGTCGAGGATCAGGCGAGCCTTTTCCGACAGGTCCGCTCGGGTGCGATCACCCACGACGATGCGATGCGCGCGTTTCGCCGCAACCGCAACGCGCACGCGCTGCTTGTGGCCCTCGCCGATATCGGCGGGCTATGGAGCACGGAGGAGGTCACGCAGGCCCTGTCGGACTTCGCGGATGCCTCCGTCTCCGGCGGCTTGAACCTCATCCTGATCGAGACGGCCGATCTCGGGCGCCTCACGCTTCCCAATCCTGATGCGCCGGGAGAGGGCTCCGGCGTGACGGTGCTCGCGCTCGGCAAGCACGGGGCAGGGGAGCTCAACTATTCCAGCGATATCGATCTCGTCATCTTCTTCGATCCCGAGACGAAAGCGTTGACGGAGGGGGCCGAGACCACCACGATCTACACACGCATCGCCCAGCAGCTCGCCCGCCTTCTGCAGGAGCGCACGCCCGACGGCTATGTGCACCGGGTCGATTACCGCCTGCGGCCCGATCCCGGCTCAACCCCCACGGCGATGTCCCTGTCCTCGGCCTATGTCTATTACGAGACGCTGGGGCAGAACTGGGAGCGCGCGGCCTTCATCAAGGCGCGTCCCGTCGCGGGCGATCTGGCTTTGGGCGAAACCTTCCTCCAGGAGCTGCGCCCCTTCATCTGGCGCAAGTACTTCGACTTCGCGTCCATTGCCGACGTGCATGCCATGAAGCGGCAGATCCACGCGGTGCGCGGCCATGACGAGATCGCGGTCGCCGGTCACGACATCAAGCTCGGGCGCGGCGGCATCCGCGAGGTCGAGTTCTTCGTACAGACGCAGCAGCTCGTCTTCGGCGGCAGGCGCCCGGCCCTGCGTGGACGGCGGACCCTCGACATGCTGGCCGAGCTGCACAAGGAGGGCTGGATCACGGCGCAGGCCTGCGACGAGCTCTCCCACGCCTACCGCTTCCTGCGCACCATCGAGCACCGGCTGCAGATGGTGGCGGACGAGCAGACGCAGCGGCTCCCGTCCGACGAGGAGGACCTCAAGCGCTTCGCCAGGTTCTGCGGTTATCCCAATCTCAAGGCGTTCTCCAAAGCCCTGACGGAGCAGGCGAGGATCGTGCAGGGGCACTACGCCCTGTTGTTCGAGGAGGGGCCGGAACTCGCCTCCGATGTCGGCAACCTGGTTTTCACCGGAACCGCCGACGATCCCGAAACGCTCTCCACGCTCCGGCGCATGGGGTTCCGCGAGCCGGAGAAGACGGCGGAAACGGTGCGCGGGTGGCATTTCGGGCGCCGCGCCGCCATCACGAGCCCGCGCGCCCGCGAGGTGCTGACGGAGCTGACGCCCGCCCTCCTGGCGGCTCTCGGCGGCACCGCCGATCCCGATGGGGCCCTTGCGGCCCTCGACAGCGCCTTCGGCCGCATGCCCGCCGCCGTCGAACTCCTCACCATCCTCCAGTCCCATGACAGATTGCGCCTGCGCTTTGCCGATCTGTTGGGTACCGCGCCGCGCCTTGCCAACACGGTGGCGCAGTCTCCCCATGTGCTCGACGTACTGATCGACCCGGCCTTCAATGTGCCGCTCGTCGACGAGCAGGCGATTGAGGAGCAGGTTCGGCAGATCATCGGAAGCCCTGCCAATTACGAGGAATTCCTCGATCGCGCCCGCGATGCGGCCCGGCAGATGCGCTTCATCACCGGCGCGCGCCTTCTCTCGGACATCATCTCTCCCGCCCAGGCGGGTGCAGCCTACGCGGCCATCGCGACGGCCATCGTGCGCGCTTCATTCGAGCGCGTCCGCGCCGAGTTCGAAACCGAACACGGCATCATCCCCGGTGCCCAGGTGGCGATCCTCGGCCTCGGCCGCCTCGGCACGAAGGAACTGACGGCGGGCTCCGATCTCGATCTCGTGGTGATCTACGATTTCGACGAGGAGCGGCGCGAGAGCACGGGACCGCGCCCGCTCGATGTCGTCGTCTATCACACCCGCCTCACGCAGCGCCTTGTCGCCGCGCTCACCGTGCCGACGCGACGCGGCCTGCTCTACGAGGTGGACCTGCGGCTACGCCCCCAGGGCGGCAAGGGGCCCGTGGCGTCCCAGTACAGGGGTTTCGTCAGCTATCAGCAGAGCGAGGCCGAACTGTGGGAGCACATGGCGCTCACCCGCGCCCGCATCCTCGTCGCGGACGGCGATTTCGGCGGACGCGTCGAGGCATCGATCAAGGACATCGTCGGCACCCGGCGCGAGCGCAAGCGGGTCTTCGAGGAGGTTCGCGCGATGCGCGAGCTGATCGCCGAGGAGAAGGGGGACGACAGCCCGTGGGATCTCAAGCTCGCACGAGGCGGATTGACCGATCTCGACTTCATCGCGCAGGGGCTCGCCCTTGCCCATGCCGCCGAGCATCCCTCGCTCATCGGGCTGGCGCCGGAAGCGGCTTTCCAGGAAGCCTGCAAAGCCGGTCTGATCCCGGACGAGGACGCCAGGGAGCTGATCGAGGCGCATCGGCAGTTCAGCGCGATCTTCCAGTGGCAGCGCCTGACGATCGAGGGGACTTTCGATCCCGCGAACGTGCCGCCGGCCATCTTCAAGCGCCTCGCGACGATCGCCGGCCTGCCTGATGCGAAAGTGCTGCTGACGCATCTGAACGCCATGCGCCGGAAGGTGAGCGAGATCTACGAACGGATACTGCGCTGACGGCGACGCCAGCGGTCCATTAAGCAGCGGCGTCCGCCAGCGCGATATCGGCGTTCGTGGCCTCGGCGATCGGCAGGTGGACGAGGACGATGGTGCCGACGCCTTCCTGGCTCTTGATGCGCAGGGAACCGCCATGCAGCTCGGTGAGCGAGCGCGCAATGGCGAGGCCGAGGCCCGAGCCCTTGTAGCTCTTCGAGAACTCGGTCTCGACCTGCTCGAAGGGCTGGCCGAGCTTGTGGATGGCGTGATCGGGGATGCCGATGCCGTTGTCCTCCACATAGATGTTGACCGCGCCGCTCGCGAGACGGGTGCGCACGGTGATGCAGCCGCCTTCGCTCGTGAACTTCGTCGCATTCTGCAGAAGATTGACGAGGATCTGATGGAGGGCGCGCTCGTCGGCCGGCACGACGATATCCTCGGGGTTCACGTCGACCGAAATGGAGAGGTTCTTCGCCTTCGTCTGCTCGCTCACGAGCCGGAGGGCGCGCTGGATCGAGGCATGAACCTCCAGAGGCTGCTTCTTGAGCGTCGTGCGGCCGGCTTCGATGCGCGACATGTCGAGGATGTCGTTGATCACCGACAGGAGGTATTCGCCGCTCGAACGGATGTCCGCGCAGTATTCCTCGTATTTCTCCGAGCCGAGCGACCCGAAGATGCCGCTCTGCATCACTTCCGCGAAGCCGATGATGGCGTTGAGCGGCGTGCGCAGCTCGTGGCTCATATTGGCCAGGAATTCGGACTTGGCGCGGTTGGCGCTCTCGGCCTGCGCCTTCTGGTCGAGATAGCGCTCCGCGAGATCGGCGAGCTGATGCGTCTGGGCTTCCAGCTTCTGGCGCGACTGCTTGAGGTCGAGAACGGTGGCGATGAGTTCCTTCTCGGATTCCACGAGACGATGCTCGTGCCGCTTGAGGGCCGTGATGTCCGTACCCACCGACACGTAGCCGCCGTCCTTCGTGCGGCGCTCGTTGATCTGCAGCCAGCGTCCGTCCTGGAGGCGCGCCTCGAAAGTGCGGGCGCCGACATCCTGCTGCTCGCGGCGGAGGAACTGGTGCTGCACTTCCGGCGGACGGCCAAGAGCCATCACTTCCGCATAGGACTTGCCCTGCAGGTTCACGTCCGGCGGCAGCTCATGGAGCTTTTGGAACTTCGAGTTGCACAAAACGAGGTTGTTGTTGGCGTCCCACAGCACGAAGGCCTCGGAGATCGCCTCGATGGCATCGTGCAGACGCGCATCGGCGCGGGCAGTCTTCTCCTCGAGGCCGCGCTGCTCGGTGACGTCCACGGCGATGCCGACGAGATGGCTTGCCGCATCGTCCGGATCATTCATCAGTTCGGCGCGGGCGCGCAGCCACACCCAGTCGCCCGAGACGCTGCGGATGCGGAACTCGTAATCGACGAGCGAGGTGGTGGCCGAGGCCAGCTGTTCGGCAAGCGTGTAGAGATCCTGATCCTCGGGATGGATCATGGCGTTCACTTCGCCGAACGAGAGGAACTCGTCCTGCCGCTCGTAGCCGAGCAGCTCGTACATGGAGTCGGACCAGTAGATCCGCCCGCGGCCGATGTCCCAATCCCACAGGCCGCAGCGGCCGCGGTTGAGGGCCGAGTCGATCCGGTCCCGCACCTTCTCGCACACCTCGTCGGCGGCGCGGGCGCGGTTGGCCTGCATCATGTAGGCGACGCCGATGCCGAGGAGCACCATGATCGTCGCGCCGAGCAGCGAGACGTGGCCGATGGTGCGCGTCCACCATCCGGAGAGGACGTGGGGCAGCGGCTGAACGATGGCGATCTGGCCGGAGGATGCCGGCAGGGCACGCACGGTGGCAATGCCCTCGTTGCCGTCCGGCATCTTGATCGTCATCACGCCCGCGCGATCCGCGAACAGGGCGAGAGGCTGCGCATCGCCGAGAACCTCGGCGAGCTTCTGCGGCATACGATCGGCCTGCGGATGCATGGCGAGGACGGCGCCGGACTGACCGACGAGGAGAAGGCTGCGGCTGTGGTTCAGAGCACTGTCGGGCATTTCCTTGGCCAGGGCGGCAAGATAGGCCGTGGCCTGCTTCTTGTCGGCGGGCGCGGGATAGGGCCCGAGCTTCGCTGCGGAGAGCGACGCGATGATGTCGATGTCCTGGATGGCATCGAGCATGGTATCCCGGCGGCCGTCGCGGATCTGGATCCAGGCGCTGCCGGCAAGGGTGACGAGAAAGAGAATGAGAACCGCCGGAACGGCGAGCCTGAGTAAGGATTCGTACTGCTCGAGACGACGATAGGCCGGGCCTGCGTCAGATCGCGCTACGCCCAGAATCGTACCCGCGCGTGCGGGTACGCATGCGGTCACCGCCCCCGCCATGCGATGCTCCCTTCGGAACCGTTACTGTCCTCATTCGGAGGACGTGCCGCATCTCTCCGAATCATCAACAATAGAATCACGGGCAGGTGATTTGTCTAGCTATGCGACCGCTTTGGTTAATAAAAAATTCTCATCCCTGGCTTGGCCTGGGGATATTTCTGGATAAGTCGCGACGGCGCCTGCCGCCGCGCCCAAACCCCTAAAAGCCCGTGTTCTCTTCAAGCGACCGATTCACGATGTCTCCTACATCGCGGGAAAGATTCGGCTTTTGCGCGATGGATTGCAGGGCACGACGCGCGTGGGACCGGCGTGTCGGCTCCATCATCTTCCACGTGCTGAAAGCGGTCAGCAGACGCGATGCGAGCTGCGGATTGAGTTCGTCCGCGCGCAGGACGATGGAGGCGAGAAGCGCATAGCCCGCGCCGTCCCTGCGATTGAACTGCACCTGGTTGAGCATCGCGAAGCTTCCGATCAGCGAGCGGACGCGGTTCGGATTGTTCATGGAGAATGCGGGGTGCTCCATGAGACGCTTCACGCGATCGAGCGTGGTGTCTTCCGGAATCGCGGCCTGCAACATGAACCACTTGTCGAGCACGAGCGGCTCGTTGCGATAGCGCCCCTCGAAGCTGGCGATGGCATTCTCCCGCACCATGCCTGGAATCGTCGTGAGGACGCTTAAGGAGGCGAGGCGATCCGTCATGTTGGTCGCCGTCTCGAACTGCTCGCTCGCGAGCTTCTCGCCGGCCTGCTGGTCCGCGGCCGTCAGGAGATCGAGCGCCGCGTTGCGCAGGGCGCGGCGGCCGGCGCTTGCCGCGTCGGGGCGATAGGCGTCGCTCTGAGCCAGCGAGCGATAGAAGTCCATCAGGCGGCTGAAGCAGAACCGGCCCAGGTTCCGGCGCATGCCCTTGCGCGCCAGATGGATGGCATCGGGATCGACATCCGTGCCGATGTCCTGAGCAATGTCGGCTTCGCTGGGAAGCGTCAGGACGAGCGCGGCGAAGGCCGGATCGTTCATGGCCTCGCTGTCCATGAAGGCGCAGAAAGCCTCGAAGAGGGAATTCATCTCCGCGTCGCTCACGGCCGCTCCGGTCGAGAGCGACACGAGCATGCGCATGGCGACCGTCTGCGCGGCCTGCCAGCGGTTGAAGGCATCCGGATCGTGCTGGAGCAGCACGATCAGATCTGCGTTCGAAAGATCAAGAGAGACCTTTACGGGAGCCGAGAAGCCGCGAAACACCGACGGAACGGGACGGGAGGTGACGCCGGTAAAGGTGATGCTGTCCTCAGGTCTATCCAGCAGGAAGATGCCGCGTTCGTTCACGCGCTCGCATGTCGCGGCCATCGGCTGCCCGTCCCGGCTCACGAGGCCGAGGGCGACCGGGATCACCATCGGCTCCTTCGTGGGCTGCCCAGGGGTCGGCGGAGTCCGCTGCTTGAAATCGATGCGGTAGTTTCCGGCGGCCTCGTCGTAATGCCCGTGCACGCTCACGCGCGGCGTGCCGGATTGCGCGTACCATCGGGCGAAATGGGAGAGATCGCGGCCCGTCACGTCGGCGAAGGCCTTCAGGAAATCCTCGACCGTGGCGGCGGTGCCGTCGCAGCGGTCGTAGTAGAGGTCCATGCCGCGCCGGAAATCCTCGTCGCCGATGATCGTCTTGAGCATGCGGACGATCTCCGCGCCTTTTTCGTACACCGTCGCGGTGTAGAAGTTGTTGATCTCGCGATACTGGCTCGGGCGCACCGGATGGGAGAGGGGGCTTGCATCCTCCAGAAACTGCCGCGCCCTCAAGGTTTTCACCTCGGCGATGCGATGCACCGGGCGCGAGCGCTCGTCCGATGAGAATTCCTGATCGCGGAAGACCGTCAATCCTTCCTTCAGGCAGAGCTGGAACCAGTCGCGGCAGGTCACGCGATTGCCGGACCAGTTGTGGAAGTATTCGTGCGCGATGATCGCCTCGATATTCGCGTAGTCGACATCCGTGGCGGTCTCGGGCGAGGCCAGCACGTATTTGTCGTTGAAGATGTTGAGGCCCTTGTTCTCCATCGCGCCCATGTTGAAATCCGAGACGGCGACGATGTTGAAGACATCGAGATCGTATTCGCGGCCAAAGACCTTCTCGTCCCAGATCATGGCACGTTCGAGCGCGTCCAGCGCGTAACCGGCGCGATCCTCCTTGCCCGGCTCCACATAGACCGCGATCTCCACGTTGCGTCCGCTCATGGTCGTGAAGGGCTTCGCGACCTTGCCGAGACGTCCGCCCACCAGCGCGAAGAGATAGGACGGCTTCGGGAAGGGATCGTGCCAGACGGCGTAATGCCGATCCGCGCCTTCGATCGCGCCGCTCTCGACCGGGTTGCCGTTGCCGAGCAGAACGGGAGCCTCCTCCCGCTCGGCCTCGATGCGCGTGGTGTAGACGGCCAGCACGTCGGGCCGATCGAGGAAATAGGTGATGCGCCTGAACCCTTCGGCCTCGCATTGCGTGCAATAATTCCCGCCGGAGCGATAAAGGCCCATCAGCTTGGTATTGCTGGTCGGGTTGATCTCGGTCTCGATGGTCAGCCGGAAGGGCTGCTGCGGGGGCTGGGAGATCACGAGGGATTGCGGCGAGGCTTCGAACTCGCCCGCTTCCAGCGCACGTTCGTTCAGAAAGACGGCCTTCAGGTTCACTTCGTCCCCGTCCAGCTCCAGCGGCGCGTCGGTGCGCCCGGCCGGGTTCGGGCGCATGGAGAGCGTGGCCGTGACCTTCGTGGCCGTGGGATGGAGCCGCACGTCCAACTCGACCTTGTCGATCAGGAAATCGCTCGGCCGGTAATCCTCGAGACGGACGATCTGGGCGACATCGGTGCGCATCGGCAGCTCTCTTGTGATATGTAATTGCGTTGGGCTTGAAGCCGGGCGGTAGGAGACAGGAATGTCTGAGACGATCGTCGATAAAAGTCACGCCCACTTGGACAATTCCAAGGCTTTTTCCGGGGGGATAGAACGGAAGACTTGATCTCTCCGCCGAATGCGCCATCACGGTAGCCCAAGCGAATAGGAGAGCACGCCTATGGAATACCTCCACACGATGATCCGGGTCTCGAACCTGGAGCAATCCCTCGACTTCTTCTGCAACAAGTTCGGCCTCGTCGAGGTGCGCCGGACGGAAAACGAGAAGGGGCGCTTCACCCTTGTTTTCCTGGCGGCGCCCGGAGACGTGGAGAAGGCCAAGGAGACCAAGGCTCCGCTGCTGGAACTCACCTATAACTGGGATGAGCACGAATATACGGGCGGCCGCAATTTCGGCCATCTCGCCTACCGGGTCGACGACATTTACAAGATCTGCCAGAAGCTGATGGATGCAGGCATCACGATCAATCGTCCGCCGCGGGACGGCTACATGGCCTTCATCAAGACTCCCGACAACATTTCGATCGAATTGCTGCAGCGCGGCGAACCCAAGCCCGTTCAGGAGCCCTGGGCCTCCATGCCGAATACGGGCACCTGGTAAATTCGACTTTCGCCATGGCAGCTTGATCGCCCCCTTGGCGAAAAGGTCTTGCTCCGCCATTCTTCCCGGCCCACCATGACAGGCCGGGATCAACCCGGCGGAGGACAATCTTGGCACGAGACGCGATCCGCTTCTGGCGGAATGGACAGCCCATCGAGGTTTCCGGTTTTCACCCGCGCACCACGCTCCTGGACTATCTGCGAATCCAGGAGCGCCGGGTCGGAACGAAGGAGGGCTGCGCCGAGGGTGATTGCGGAGCCTGCACCGTGGCGCTCGGACGGGTGAGGGACGGGCGCATTCATTACGAGCCCGTCAATGCCTGCATCCTTCTCCTCGGCCAGATCGATGGAACGGAGCTTGTGACGGTGGAAGACCTCGCGGCAGGCGGGGAACTGCATCCCGTCCAGGGGGCCATGGTCGCTCACCATGGATCCCAATGCGGCTTCTGCACGCCCGGCATCGTGATGAGCCTGTTCACGCTCTATCACGAGGCCGAGCGGCCCCTGGACCGCGACGGCGTCAACGATGCGCTGGCCGGCAACCTGTGCCGCTGCACGGGCTACAGGCCCATCGTCGATGCGGCGCTCGATGCCTGTGCGGGCAGGCCAGCCGATCTTTTCGCGCAGGCGAATGAAGCGACTGCACGCGGCCTCGCCGAAATGGCCGACGGCCAGGATGTCTTTATCGGCAACGAAGCGCGCTTCTTCGCGGCTCCCGCAAGCGAGGAGACGCTTGCGGCGCTTTACGCGCAGCACCCCGACGCCACCCTGGTGGCAGGCTGCACCGATGTGGGCCTTTGGATCACCAAAGGCATGGCGGAACTCGAGAAGATCATCTGGCTCGGGCGCGTGTCCGGCCTCGATCGGATCGAGGACACCGCCGACGCGCTCACCATCGGCGCGACAGCAACCCATTCCGCCGCCTTCGCAAGCCTCGGCAGCATCGATCCCGATCTCGGCGAACTCATGCGCCGTTTCGGATCGGCCCAGGTGCGTGCCTCGGGCACCGTCGGCGGCAACATCGCCAATGGCTCGCCCATCGGGGACCTCGCGCCCGCGCTCGTCGCGCTTGGCTCCATGCTGGAACTGCGCCGCGCCGAGGGCGTCCGCGCCATTCCCCTCGACAGCTTCTTCATTGCCTATCGCAAGCAGGACCGATTGCCCGGCGAGTTCGTGCGCCGTGTGACGGTGCCGAAGCTGAAAGCCAACGAGGCATTCCGCGCCTACAAGGTGTCCAAGCGCTTCGACGAGGATATCTCCGCCGTCATGGGCGCGTTCAAGTTCACCCTCGACGGCCGTCGTATCGCAGAGGCGCGCGTCGCCTTCGGCGGCATGGCCGGAATCCCGAAACGGGCCGAGGCGACGGAAGCGGCGCTTGCAGGTCTCTCCCTTGACGATCCCGCCTCATGGGGTGATGCCATGGCGGCCGTCGCCCGCGACTATCAGCCCCTCGACGATCACCGCGCATCCGCCGCTTACCGGGCGACGGTTGCGCGCAACCTCGTGTTCAAGGCGTTGAGCGAAACGGCTTCCGGCGAAACCGGCGCCACGCGGATCGTCGGACGGCGCGACGTGCTCGCAGCGGCGGAGTAGGGCCATGAATGAGCAATCGAAGGTTTCTGCTCCCTCTACCTCCCCCTTGAGGGGGGAGGTCGCACCGCAGGTGCGGGAGGGGGTGGGAGACGCGAGCTTTCGGAACGCAGCGCCGCCACCCCACCCCGGAGCGCTGACGCGCTCCGACACTCCCCCTCAAGGGGAGGGGGTTCGCGACATGCGCAGCCATGAGCGGATCTCGGAAACATCCGAGATCCGTGGGGAGGGTATGGAAACGCTCCGCCACGTCCGCAAGCCCTTGCCGCACGATTCCGCGCCCAAGCATGTGCAGGGCGTGGCGCAATATATCGACGACATCCGCGAGCCCGAAGGCACGCTGCATATCGCCATCGGCCAGGCGCCGAAAGCGCGCGGGCGTCTGGTCTCGCTCGATGTTTCCGCCGTTCGCGAGACGCCGGGCGTCGTTGCCGTTCTCACCATCGCCGACATTCCCGGCAAGAACGACGTCTCGCCCGCCTTCGGTGATGATCCGCTGTTCGTCGACAGCGAGATCAGTTTCCTCGGCCAGGCGGTTTTCGCCGTCGTCGCCACCACCCGCGACATCGCGCGCCGCGCGGTGAAGAAGGCGGTGATGGAGATCGAATCCGAGACGCCGAGCGTCACGGTGGAGGATGCCCTGGCGCGCGGCGAAAGGGTTCTGCCGGACTATGCCTATGGCCGCGGCGACGTGGATGCCGCGATTGCGGCAGCGCCCCGCCGCCTCGAAGGCCAGTTCCGCGTCGGCGGACAGGAGCATTTCTATCTCGAAGGCCAGGTCGCCATGGCCATTCCGGGCGAGGACGGCGACGTTCATGTCTATTCCTCGACGCAGCACCCCACGGAAGTGCAGCATGTGGTCGCCCGCGTGCTCGACGTTCCCGATGCGTACGTCACCTGCGAGACGCGCCGCATGGGCGGCGGCTTCGGCGGCAAGGAGAGCCAGGCGACGCAATGGGCCGTCACGGCGGCGTTGGCCGCGCGCGTGACGGGGCGCCCGTGCAAGATCCGTCTCGACCGGGACGACGATTTCATTCTCACCGGCAAGCGGCACGATTTCCGCTGCGACTGGCGCGTCGGCGTCGACGCGGAGGGGCGCATCCAGGGTTACGGCGTCGATCTTCTGGCCCGCTGCGGCTATTCGGCCGATCTCTCCGCGGGCGTCGTGGACCGCGCCATGTTCCATGCGGACAATTCCTATTGGATGCCCGCCGTCCATATCGCCTCGAAGCGGCTCAAGACCAACACCGTGTCGAACACCGCCTTCCGCGGTTTCGGCGGCCCGCAGGGCATGCTCGCCATCGAGCATGTGATGGACCAGATCGCCTGGGCCACGGGACGCGATCCGCTCGATGTGCGCTACGCCAATTTCTACCGCGACGGCGAGAACCTCACGCCCTACGGCATGGAGGTCGAGGAGACCGATACGCTCCACAGCCTCGTGCGCACGCTCGAAGAGACGTCGAATTATCGCGAGCGCCGCAAGGAGATCGCGGCCTTCAACGCGTCCTCGCCGATCATGAAGCGCGGGATCGCTCTGACCCCGGTGAAATTCGGCATCAGCTTCACGCTCACGCATATGAACCAGGCCGGCGCGCTGGTCCATGTCTATCAGGACGGCTCCGTTCACTTGAACCACGGCGGCACCGAGATGGGGCAGGGGCTCTACATCAAGGTGGCGCAGGTGGTGGCGGAAGAGTTCGGCATCGCCATGGAGCGGGTTCGCATCACCGCGACGACGACGGCGAAGGTGCCCAACACCTCGCCGACCGCCGCCTCCTCCGGTTCCGATCTCAACGGCATGGCGGCGAAGATCGCGGCGGGCGCGATCAAGAAGCGCATGATCGCCTACGCCTCTGAGGCCGATGGCGTGCCGGCGGAGCACATCGAGTTCCGCGATGACCGGGTCTTCATCGGCAACGAGAGCATCCCCTTCGACGAACTGGTGAAGAAATGCGTCCTCGCCCGCGTCCAGCTTTCGGAGGCCGGGCATTACAAGACGCCGAAGATTACCTGGGACCGCGAGAAGGGGACGGGTCGTCCCTTCTTCTACTTCGCCTATGGCGCGGCCTGCTCCGAAGTCATCGTCGACACGCTCACCGGCGAGAACCGGCTGTTGCGCGCGGACATCCTCCACGATGTGGGGCGCTCCCTGAACCCGGCCATCGATATCGGACAGATCGAGGGTGGCTTCGTGCAGGGCATGGGCTGGCTCACCACCGAGGAACTGGTGTTCAGCAGGGAGGGGCATCTGCTCACGCACGCGCCATCCACCTACAAGATTCCGGTGGCTTCCGACGTGCCCGCAGACTTCCGGGTGGCGCTCTATCCCAATTCCAACCGGGAGGAGACCATCTACCGCTCGAAGGCCGTGGGCGAGCCGCCGATCATGCTCGCCAACAGCGTGTTCTGCGCGCTGGCCGATGCGGTCCACGCGCTCGATCCGTCCAAGCCCGTGCCGCTGAATGCGCCCGCGACGCCGGAGGCGATCCTGCGCGCCTGCGAGGCGATCCGAGGGAGGCCGATGGGGTGAGGGTCTGGCGACAGCTCACCGATCTCATCGCGCGGCACGGCGCTGCGGCCCTGATCACCGTGCATGACGTGAAAGGCTCCGCGCCCCGCGAGAAGGACGCGCACATGGTCGTGCGGCCGGATGGCGCCTTCCACGGCACCATCGGTGGGGGCCAGCTCGAATTCCTCATGCTCGACATCGCCCGCGAGATGCTGGCGCAGGGGCGGGGTCCGGCACGCATCGTGGACCAGGCGCTCGGGCCCGATCTCGGCCAATGCTGCGGCGGGCGCGTGAAGATCCTCATCGAGACCTTTGACCGGCGCGACCTCGACGACATGGCTCCCCTGGTCGGAGCCGAGAGCAAGGGCGGCCTCTTCGAGGTCGAGTGCCGGATGGAGGAGGGGCGGGTCAGGCGGGAACTGGCATCCGCCGCCGACACCGCTCCGGGCGCCCAATGGCGGGAGACCCATGGCGAGGATCATACGCCCGTTCTCCTCTTCGGAGCGGGCCATGTGGGCCGCGCGCTGGTGCTGGCCCTGGCGCCGCTCCCGTTCGCCGTCCGCTGGCTCGACGACAGGGAGGATGCCTTTCCCTCCCATGTCCCGGCCAATACCGCCGCCATCCGCATGAAGAGCCCCGAGGCGGAGATCGATGCGGCGCGGCCGGATTCGCTCATCCTCGTGATGACCCACGATCACCCCCTCGACATGGCGATCACGGCAGCCGCCCTGCAGCGCGGCTTTCCCTATGTGGGCCTCATCGGCAGCGCCACGAAGCGGGCTCGGTTCGAGAAGCGCTTCCGCGAGCTCGGGCTGCCGTCCGAACGGATTGAATCCCTGGTCTGCCCCATCGGGATCCCCGGCATCGCGGACAAGGACCCGGCGGTGATCGCGGCCTCCGTCGTGGCGCAGCTTCTTCAGGTGCGGGAGAGCCGGCAGCTTGACCGAAATCTCTCGCCTCCCGCCTCGCCAAACGATACATAAACACCATGACCGACACGAATTCACCAGACCAGCGCTACCTGCAGCGCGCGATCGATCTCTCCCGCGAGCACATGGAGGGTGGGGCGGGCGGCCCGTTCGGGGCCGTGATCGTGCGCGACGGCAAGGTGCTGGCCGAGGGCTGGAACCAGGTGACCTCCACCAACGACCCCACGGCCCATGCCGAGGTGACGGCGATCCGCCGCGCCTGCCAGGAGATCAACGACTTCTCGCTCGAGGGCGCGACCCTCTACACGAGCTGCGAGCCTTGCCCGATGTGCCTCGCCTCGGCCTATTGGGCGCGGGTGTCGCGCATCGTCTTCGCCAATACGAGGCAGGATGCAGCCGAGATCGGCTTCGACGACAGCCTGATCTATGAAGAGATCGCCAAGCCGATCGCCGAGAGGATCATCCCCATGGACCACCTGCCGAGCCTCGAGGCCAAGGCCGTGTTCCAGGCCTGGGCCGAGAACCCGGACAAGATCGAGTATTGAGATTGCCTATTAACTCGGCCGATAGCTCTTCCTATCTACCGCTGACCGAAGCACCATCAGAGACAAAGCCATGCCCCGCGTCACCACCATCGTCCGCAAGCCCGCCGTGAAGGCCGACCGTGTCGTCGATACGGTGAGTCTCGACCATGCGGAGCGAAACCGCCGGCATGCTCATCTGAAGGGCGAGGGCGGCACGGAGATCCATCTCGATCTCGACATGGAGACGACGATCAACGACGGCGATGCCCTGCGCCTGGAGGACGGCAGCCTCGTTCAGGTGAAGGCGAAGGCCGAGAGCCTGCTCGAGGTGAAGGCGGAGAACCCCTTGCGCCTCATGCGCCTCGCCTGGCATCTGGGCTCGAACCATGGCCTTGCCGAGATCACGAACGACGCCCTCTATATCGAGAACGATCCGGCCCTCGCGGAGCTGGCGCGCGGGCAGGGCTGCCTGGTGACGCCGGTGGAGCGCCCGTTCAGGCCGGAGCGCAGCGCCCATGTCTGCGACCACGATCACCACCATCATCACGGCCACGGGCATCACCACCACGGCCATGACCACCATCACGACCATCATCATGATCACGACCATGGTCATTCCCACGAGCATGCGCATGCCCATGATCACGCGCATGATCATGACCACCATCACGAGCATGGTCACGGCTGCGGATGCGGCCACCACGGGCATGACCACAAGCACGATCACTGATCGCTGAAGCCTCCCATGTCGAAGACCACCCGCGCCACGCAGGCGCTTCAGCAGGCCGGCGTGTCCTTCACGGTTCACGCCTACGAATACGATCCCAACGCGGAGCGCATCGGCCTCCAGGCTGCCGAGGCCATCGGCGTCGATCCCAACCGCGTGCTGAAAACGCTCATGGTGCAGGTGGACGGCAAGCCCGCCTGCGTGGTCGTTCCCTCCGACAGGGAAGTGAACCTGAAGAAGCTCGCCGCGGCCCTCGGCGGCAAGGCGGCGCAGATGATGAAGCCGGCGGATGCGGAGCGTCTCACCGGCTATCACGTGGGCGGCATCAGCCCCTTCGGCCAGAAGAAGCGCGTGCCCACCCTCGTCGAGCAATCCGCCCTCGCTCACGAGGAGGTCTTCATGAATGGCGGCCAGCGCGGCCTTCAGGTGAGGCTCAAGCCGAAAGATGCCGTCGCGGCGCTGGAGGCCAAGGTCGCGGCCCTGGTTTGATCCGGCACCTGCACGGCATCGTCACGCTCGGCACAACCTCCGACGGTTCGCTAAAAACCGAAATCCCCGAAATCGAAGTGGAGACCGAGCTTCTTCGGCACGATCTCCAGCACGTGTTCCTGGACGGCCGCAAGCGCCTCGCCGTGAGAGGAGGCGAAGTCAGTCAGGGCCTTGGGGCTCCAGGTGTCGGCGATCACGTCGGCGATCCGGTCCGTCACGTCCTCCACGCGAGCGTCCGTTCCTCCGAAGGCGAAGGCAAAAGCATCGTCGGTGAGGTCGACGGGGATGGTGGGGTTGTCCGTGCCGTCGAGTTTGGTGGAAAGCTCCAGGAGCTTCTCCGCCGCAAAGGTGAGGGCCGGCTCGTTTCGCGCCGCGAGCAGCGCAGCGGTCTGCTGCAGCCATGTGGCCAGCGCCGCGACCTCCTGCGGTTCGGGCGTGATGCTGCCTTCCTCGATGCGATCGATGGCGGACTCGACGATCTCGTGCACGTCGACCCTAGCCAGGAGTTCCGGATGGCCGTTCACGACGGCGATCTGGTAGAGCATGGCGAGCACCGCACCGCCGGCATAGAGATCGCCTTCCCCTGTGACGGCATCCGGCGACTGCTTCAGGATCCCCTTGATCAGCTGGAGGTCGGCCTTGGCCCGCAGGAGGGTATCGGGCTGGTCATAGGCCTTGTCGTGGCGGCGGAACAGGGCGTCGAGAGGGTCCTCGGGTCTGACAGTGTAGTTTCCCGGCTCGTCGTCGCCGACGAATTCGCCGCCCGACCAGTTGGGGCCGCCGTAATTGCCATACGTGGGTACGGGAACGCCGCCAGGACCTTCAGTGAGAAGAAGCCAGTTGATCTGCATGGATCCGTCCTCATATGAGCGGGGGCATGGCCCGGCCGGGCTCCCCAGGTCACAGGTTCAATCAGGCCATAATGCGGTAGCTGAGCCGTTGCGGGACGATTGGCGCGAGCCTCCGCGACATCGCCTCCCGCTTATTGTCTTGTGATTGCAGCCGCCATGTCGGAAAAGGCCACTCCACGCTGCGATACGCCGGAAAACCGCCCTGGAAACTATTTCGAGATGACCCAGAAGTTCTTCACCGTTGCCCCGATGATGGATTGGACCGACCGGCATTGCCGGGCCTTCCACCGCGTCATGTCGCGCCGGGCGCGGCTTTATACGGAGATGGTCACCACGGGCGCGGTGATTTTCGGCCCTCGCGAGCGGCTTCTGGGCTTCAGCGATGCGGAGCATCCGGTGGCGGTGCAGCTCGGCGGCTCGAACCCGGAGGAGCTGGCCCAGGCCGCCCGGATCTGCGCCGATTTCGGGTATGACGAGATCAACCTCAACGTGGGCTGCCCTTCGGACCGCGTGCAGAACGGCCGCTTCGGCGCGTGCCTGATGCAGGAGCCGGTGCTCGTCGGCGAATGCGTGGCCGCCATGAAGGCGGCGGTTGCGCTGCCGGTGACGGTGAAGTGCCGCATCGGCGTGGACGATCAGGACACGCAGGAGGCGCTCGACCGCCTGACCGAATGCGTGGTCGCCGCCGGCTGCGACGAGCTGACGGTCCATGCCCGAAAGGCGTGGCTCAAGGGCCTCTCCCCGAAGGAGAACCGGGACATCCCGCCGCTCGATTACGACCGCGTCTATCGCTTGAAGCAGGCTCGTCCCGACCTGCCCATCGCCATCAATGGCGGCATCAGGACCTGGGGCGAGATCCACGCGCATCTCCAGCATGTGGATGGCGTGATGCTGGGCCGCATCGCCTATCACGAGCCCGAGATCCTGCTCGGCGTCGACCGGGAGCTATACGGCGAGGAGCCGCCCGTCGCCGACGGCTTCGAGGCGGTGGAGGCCTATGAGCCTTATGTTGCCGCGCAGCTGGAGAAGGGCGAGCGCCTGAGCAACATCACCCGCCACATGCTCGGGCTCTTCACCGGACAGCCGGGCGCGAGAGCCTATCGCCGCCACCTCGCGACGGAGGCCGTGAAGCCGGGCGCGAACCTCCAGACCCTGCGCGATGCCGTCGCCCATGTGGCCCGTCATCCGGCTCCCCTCGTCGCCATGGCCGTTGCTGCTGGCTGAGGCGCCGACGAGGAATGTCCCTCGCGCTCCCTGTGAAGCGGCTGGCCTTTGCCTGACCGAGGGCAATTGCACGGCAAGGCATCACTCAGAAGTTGTTCTTTCCGATATAATTTAACCTGTAATAGCAAAACACAGAATCAATCGCGAAAACGTTTTACTATTACATTGGGCGCCCTATGATCGACTGTGGAGGGCCCCGGTCGGAGCCTTTCGTCCCGAGTGCTAGAAGAGGTTAGTCATGAGGAACTTTCCTAAGTCGACTTCACTCTCCCGAGTCGGTCTGCTTTGCGCCGTTCTCGGATTTTCGGCAGCGACCCAGGCTCAGGCTATCGGCATCGATATGCGGCCACCGCCGAACGGTGCCAACGGCATCAGCCTGAATGGCCTGACCTCGAACGGTCTTGCTGCGAACGGCCTGACCTCCAATGGCCTGACCTCGAACGGCCTGACTTCGAACGGTCTCGCCGCGAACGGGCTCACCTCCAATGGGCTCACGTCCAATGGCCTGACCTCGAATGGCCGGGACAGCACGGGCGGCATGTCACAGGACCTCGTCCCCTATGCCGTGACCCTGCCGAGCGGCGAGCGCGTCGCGTTGCACTGATCCAATGATCCCAACAGGGGCCCCTTCGTTCCCGACGAAGGGGCTTCCATGGCCGATGCTCCAAATCCTCCTTCGTTGCGTTCGAACGGGCGCGCTGTTCGCCGCGCTCACCGTGCCCGCGGCCGCCCGGGAAGGGTGTTTGACCCTCGACGATCTGGACCTCGTGCTTCGCCTGAGCGATGGCACCGTGCTCAAGGGCGAGGCCCTCATCGGCCTGACGCTCATGACGCGCCTTGGAGCGGGCGACATCGAGATCCGCATCGACGACATCGTTCGCGAGGGCCGTCTGGCCAATCGCGGACTCACCTTCTACCGGATGTCGGTGAAGGAGGCCGCCACGGGCGAGTCGCGGCCCCTGTGCGAGGTCGATCCGGACGGCGAGCGCGCTGCTTTCGCCTTCCCGGACGGGCGCGGAGGTTTCACCATCACCTGTACGAGCGGAGCGGAGGGCAAGTGCATCCTGTTCGGCTACCTGCCCTGGGAGACGCGGGACGGCATCCCGATGCGGGATTACCACAGGGCCTGCATCCACATGCTGCGGGCCGATTACGGCGGCAACGACCAGCCGACCACCCGCAACGGCACCGCCGTCAATGTCTATGACCGGCTCGGCATTCAGCATCCCGATCCCGCGCCGGGAATGGAATTCGAGGCCGCCTGGGGGCCCGATGGCGCTATCTGCGTGTCCCATACGCGCATCGCTGACAATGTCAGCCTGGAGGAGCTGGCCCAACGCTTTCCGCACCTGCGCGGAAAGCTCGGGCCGCACGCTTGCTCAGAAGACCGCATAAGATCCGATCTGCGAGCGCTGATCTTCAATCAATCCGCGCTGACGTGGAGGAGAAAGCGCCCATAGAGCAGGGCGGAGCGTCTGAGCCGATCCAACATCTTGATCGGCGTTCCATATCGTGCATGGCCACCATGCCGGGCGTCGATGGCGCGCGGGGCGAGAACCCGTGTCGGATCGTGCCTCTTCCCTGCAAGCCAACCATCGCTTCACTGCTTGAACCGACCCGACTCCGACCAGGGCCCCTCTGCCGAGGTGGCACCCTGATGAACTGAAGCGGGGCACGATTCGCAGGCCGGGAACATGGATCACCGCCTGGTTGGCAACAGCGCCCCGCCTGATGCGCTTACCTAGGGTTGATGAGAAATTATTCAGTAACCCTGAGTCATGAAAAGCAAATCTAAATTGAGTCAGGCAGGAAGCCATTCAACTAGGAGATATGACGCAAAGCAGCTTTGCGCAAATGCATTTATAACATTACGCGAGGGCCTTTTACGCAACGAAATTATGTGTACTTTCCCCTGCGCGAATTGATCGCAACGTTACGTAATTCGCATTTCAAAGACTTAAAGGGGAATGAATATGATGAACCGCTGCTACATTGCGGGTCTGGCGGTCGCGCTCGGACTTTCAGCAGCCTCCGGCGCGAGCGCGACCGAGGTCACGAATGGCCTCAGCGTCAACGGGCTGAGCGTGAATGGGTTGAGCGTCAATGGCTTGAGCGCTAACGGCCTGAGCGTCAACGGCTTGAGCGTCAACGGCTTGAGCGTCAATGGCCTGAGCGTGAATGGTCTCAGCGTGAATGGCCGCGACGCCACCGGCACCGTTCCTGCGGGCTTCCAGCTTCAGGAAGCAATCCTGCAGGACGGCACATCGATCTCCCTGAACCGGTAACAGGCGTGCCCTTGAAACCGATAGCCTCTCTCCGAGGGGCTATTTCCTCATCGGGATCGGCTCATGCGCATTCAGGTCTTCGTCTCCCTTCTGCTCGCTCTTTGTGGTCCTCTCTCCCTCGCCCGCAACACCGTGGCCGCGGACGGCAGGCTTCACGCCGATGGGCCGGAACTCGCGCTGAGTCTGGACGGTGGCCGGGTTCTGCGCGGCGCCGATCTGGTCGGCGTGCAGTTGGTGTTTGCCGGCCGTTATGGGCAGACGCAGGTCGAGATCGTCGGCTTCACCGAGGATGAAACGGCAACCGGCGGGCCGATCCCGCTTTACAGCCTTCTCCTGAGCGGTGCCGATCAGCCGCCCCGGAATCTCTGCCGGCCCGATTCCCGTGGGCGCCATGCCGGGATCGCGCTGCCGGACGGCGAGGGTGGCTTCACCTTCACCTGCACGAGCGGCGCCGAAGGCAAATGTGTCCTGATGGGCTATCGTCCCTGGGAGAGCAGGGACGGAATCCCGATGCGCGATCTCCACCGGGCCTGCGTGCATATGCTGCGCGCCGATTACGGCGGGGACGATCATCCGACGACGCGGGACGGCACATCCGTCGACATTTTCGATCGCTTCGGAATTCAGAAATCGGAGCGGGCCGACGGCATGCAGTTCGAGGCGGCCTGGGGAACTGAGGGCGCGGTCTGTGTCGCGCATCCGCGCATCGCGCAGAATGTCTCGCTCGCGAGGATCGCGGAAGACCATCCGCGTCTGGCCGGCAGGCTCGGGCCGGAGCATTGCAGCTTCGAGCGGATGCAGGCGGAGCCGCGGGCGCTCCTTTTCAACCATTCCTTTCCGGAAGCGAGATGACGGGCCGCTGATGATCGGCGCTTCGACTTCGATGCGGCGTCAGCGCTCCGTCCCGGCCCTCAGGATCAGCCGGTTGCCGCGCACTTCGTAGGAGCCGAGGCGTTCCAGGAATGTCATGCCGAGCAGGTTGGCATGCAGCACGCCTTCGCGGGCGACGAGCGCATGGACGTTGCGCTCCGTGATCGGCCCGATCGAGATGCTCTCCACCGTGACGGGCGCCGCGAGCGCTCCGCCATTCGCGGTGGAGACGGGAACGGAGTAGTTCAGCCTGTCCGGGTCGATCCCCAGGGCCGACGCATTCTCGGCACGCAGCACCACCGTGCTCGCGCCCGTGTCGAAGACGAAGCGGGTGTCGTGCCCGTTCACCTTCCCCTGCAGAAGAAAACTGCCGTCGGTCTTGCGGGCGGCGACCACTTCGCCGTCCGGCGTGACCACGGTCCGGCCCACGGCGATGTCGCCGATGGCGCGGTCGATCACGGTCTGGAACTCGCCGCGCGCGGCATAGAGGACGACGAGCGCGATCAGCACCCCGGCGCTCGCCGCGATGGACTGGACGCCGTAGGTCCAATGGCGGGCGAAGCCTTCGACGATGCCGGCGCCGAGAAGCAGGCTGAGGCCGCCGAGCGCCAGGAGACCCGCCGCGTCGAGCGGGGTGAGATCCCCGACATCCTGCTCGGCGAACATCGCGATCAGCAGCGCTGCGATCAGAAGCAAGCCGCCTGCGCCACGAATGCCCGGCATGGTCACTCTGCCTTGTCGGCCGGCAGGGCGAAGGCCTCGCGCATGCGCTCCGGCAGCTCGGCCATGATGCGCAGACGCTCTTCCTCAGGAAGCCGGTACCAGCGGGTGATCTCCTCCCGCGTGCGCCCGCAGCCCTCGCAGAGACCCGTTTCGGGATCGAGGGTGCAGACACGGATGCAGGGGCTGGAGACGCGGGTCATCGTCTCTCACATGTTGTTACGTGCCGATCACCGTCAAGAGGCCGATCAGCGCAGCGATCTCGGCCAATTGCTGCGTCGCGCCCGCGATGTCGCCCGTTTGTCCCTGGATATGGCGGCGGGAGAACAGGGTCATCGCGTAGCCGCACAGGGCCGAAAAGGCGATCATCAGGAAGAGGCCCGAGACCGGCAGGCCGCCGAGGGCGCTTAAGGCGAGCGCGGCGGCAATGGCGAGGCCCGTCGCGAACCAGAGTCCCTCCCGCGACGGCTGGCCGACGGCGTAGGAGGCGCCGTCGAGGCGGGCCGGCGGCAGGAAGACGAGCGGGATCAGGCCCGCCGTCCGGGAGAGGGAGGCGGTCACGAGGATGGCAGCCGCCGTGGCGATCGCGTCGGTCCTGAGGATCAGCGTGGCGAGGGTGGTGATGCGCAGCGCCAGGGCCAGGAACAGGGCGGCTGCCCCGAAGGAGCCGATCCGGCTGTCGCGCATGATCTCGAGCCGCCGCTCGCGGGTCACCCCGCCGCAGCTGTCGGCGGTGTCGGCCAGGCCGTCCTCGTGAAAGGCCCCCGTCGTCAGGGTCATGATTCCCACGGCGAGGATGGCCGCGAGCCAGGGCCCGAGATCGAGCCGGAGAGCCCCTGTCAGGACAAGGGCCGGGAGAAGGCCGAGGACGAGGCCGGCGAGGGGCACGACGCGGGTGAGGCGGGAGAAATCCGGCAGGGCATGAGGGTTGTCCTCCCACGGCAGGGCAGGGACCGGGAGGCGGGAATAGAAGCGCAGGGCCTGCGCGATGTCGATGCCCACCTCCCGCCAGGGGGAGATCTGCGCGCGCTGCGTCGTTTCGATCGGTTCGGACATGCATCACCCTGCGTCTTTCGCCCGGCGGGCCGGGCGCATTTTCTTGCGGCGAACCGGTGTCCACTTCGCCGGAAAATGCTTATAGGTCACGCCACATCAGATTCCGCAATGCCTCTGGGCCGGAGCCTTTCCATGACCGATCCCGTTTCTTCGCCCTTCGACGACATCCGCCGCCTGATCACGACCATGCCCGGTCCCGACGAGGCGGCCATCGAAGCGGTGCGGATGCGGGACCGGCAGCTGACCAAGCCCGCCGGCAGCCTGGGGCGTCTCGAATGGCTCGCCGAGTGGCTCGCCGCCTGGCAGGGCAAGCCCACGCCGACGGCAGACCGCCCGCTGGTCTGCGTCTTCGCCGGAAGCCATGGCGTCACGGCGAAGGGCGTCTCGGCCTACCCGTCGGACGTGAACCGCCAGATGCTGGAGAACTTCGCGGCGGGCGGGGCGGCGATCAACCAGATCTGCGCGGCCTACGGCCTCGGCTTCAAGGTCTTCGACCTCGCCCTCGACATGCCCACGGGCGACATCACCGAAACCGAGGCCATGGACGAAAAGGCCTGCGTCGCCACCATGGCCTTCGGCATGGAGGCGATCGCCGGCGGCACGGATCTTCTCGCCATCGGCGAGATGGGCATCGGCAACACCACCGTCGCGGCGGCGATCTACACCGCGCTCTATGGCGGCCCGGCCGCGCATTGGGTGGGGCGCGGCACGGGCCTCGACGACGAGGGCCTGAAGCGCAAGGTGGCCGCCGTGGAAGCGGCCATGGCCCGGCATGGCGATCACCTCAAGGACCCGCTCGAAGTGCTGCGCCGCCTCGGCGGCCGCGAGATCGCAGCCATGGCCGGTGCGATCCTGGCCGCGCGGCTCCAGAAGATTCCCGTCGTGATCGACGGCTATGTGGCGACCGCAGCGGCCGCGGTGCTCCACGCCATCCACCCCTCGACCATCGATCATTGCATCGCAGGCCACCTCAGCGCCGAGGGCGCGCATCAGGACGTGCTCGCGCGCCTGGGCAAGATCCCGCTTCTGGCCCTGGGCATGCGCCTCGGCGAGGGCTCGGGCGCGGCCCTGGCCCTTGGAATCGTGAAGGCGGCGGCCGCCGTTCACCGTGACATGGCGACGTTCGGTCAGGCCGGAGTCTCAGAGCGCCTGTCGTGAGAAGACGCCGGCGCCGCTCCCGCGGGAGCGGCCTTCAATCCCTCGTCATCGCGCTGGCGCTCGCCGCAGGCTCGGTGATCGTGCTCAAGCCCGAGGGGCGGGCGCTGGAAGGGCACGCCTTCGTGACCGATGGCGATACGATCGCCATCGGCGACGCCAAGATCCGCCTGAAGGGCATCGACGCGCCGGAGATGGACCAGACCTGCTCCCGCTCCGGGCGCTCCTATCGCTGCGGCGATGCCGCCCGCCGGGCCCTCATCGCCATCGTCTCCGGCGAGCCGGTGCAGTGCCGCGCCGCGGGCCGCGACCGCTATCGGCGGATCCTCGCCCGATGCACCGTGCAGGGCCGTGACATCGGAGCGCGCATGGTCGAGGAAGGCTGGGCCGTGTCCTATGGCAGGGATTACACGCTTCAGGAAATGCGCGCGCAGAGCCAGGGCGTCGGCCTCTGGGCCGGCGAGTTCGAGCGTCCGCAGGATTGGCGGCGCTCCCGCTGAGGCTCCCGGGCCCTCGATAAGGCTCGCCCGAATCCCCATGTGAAGGGGATGGTGTCCTCCCCCGATTTCGACGACCTCGCCCGGCAGCTGCGCGCCTGCCGGATCTGTCGCGACGAGCCCCGCTACGGCGCGGCCCTGCCGCATGAGCCGCGCCCGATCCTCCAGGGCAGTGCCTCGGCGCGGCTGTGCATCGCGAGTCAGGCCCCAGGCACGCGCGCCCATGCCAGCGGCATCCCCTTCGACGATCGCTCGGGAACGCGCCTGCGCGAATGGCTCGGGCTCGACAGGGCGGCGTTCTACGACGCCTCCAGGGTGGCCATCCTGCCGATGGGGGCCTGCTTTCCCGGACAGGACGCGAAGGGCGGCGATCTGGGCCCGCGCCGCGAATGCGCGCAGGTCTGGCGGGAGCCGGTCTTTCAGGCGCTCCCCCATCTCGAGCTCATCCTGCTCATCGGGCAATACGCCCAGTCCTGGCATCTCGGCGATGGGTTTCGCGAGGGGCTGACGGGCACCGTGCGCCGCTGGCGCGAGATCCTCTCCGGCCCGGGAAGGCCACGGATCCTGCCGCTTCCGCATCCGTCCTGGCGCAACAACGGCTGGCTCAAGGCCAATCCCTGGTTCGAGGAGGAGCTTTTGCCTGTTCTTCGCGCCGAGATCCGCGCTATGTTCGAGCTCGACCATTCGGGAGCCTGAACGAGCATGAGTCTGACGACCCTGCGCTTCACCATCGAAGACCATGTCGCCACCATCACGCTGGCCCGGCCCGACAAGCTGAACGCCCTGAACGGCGTCATGCATGCCGAATTGCGCGAGACGCTCGACAGGTGCGAGCAGGACGACAATGTCCGCGTCGTGGTGCTGACCGGGGAGGGCAGGGCCTTCTCGTCGGGGCAGGACCTCACCGAGGATCTGCCGAAGGACGAGCAGGGCCGCATCGATCTCGGGCCGCCGCTCGCCCGCGACTACAATCCCCTGATCCTCAAGCTCGCCAATTTTCCGAAGGTCACGATTGCCGCCATCAACGGGCCTGCGGTCGGCGCCTCCATGAACATCGCGCTCGCCTGCGACATCGTCGTCGCCGCGCACTCGGCCTATCTGCAGGAGGCCTTCGCCCGGATCGCGCTGGTGCCCGATGCGGGCGGCACCTGGATCCTGCCGCGCCTCGTCGGCCCCAAGCTGGCGCTCGCTCTCATGCTCACCGCCGAGCCCGTTCCGGCGGAGGAGGCGCAGCGCATGGGCCTGGTGTTCAAGGTCTTCGACGATGCCTCCTTCGCCGTGGACGTGGCGGCCTTCGCCGCCGCCATCGCCGCGGGTCCGGGGCTGGCGCAGCGGCTGACGAAACAGGCGGTGGCGCAAAGCCTCTCCAACGATCTGCCGGCGCAGCTCGATCTCGAGGCGCGACTGCAGCGGGAAGCGGGCTTCAGCCGCGACTTCCTGGAGGGCGTCACCGCGTTCCGCGAGAAGCGCGCGCCCCGCTTCGAAGGCCGTTGAGGGGCAAGCCATGCGTCGCCTTCCCTGGATCCTGATCCTCGCCACGCTCAGCGTCGTGATTGCTCTTTTCGTCTCGCGCGATCCCGAGCGGGCGGGGCGCCTGTCCGAGATGTACAGGGACGTGGCGCTCACTGGCGAGACGCGCGAGATGGTCATCATGCTGCTCGCCCTCGGGATCGGCGCTTTCGTGGTCTATCTCACCGTGACCCGCCGCTGACGCCCCCAGGTTCCTTCGTCTCTTCGTTCACGGTGCGTTCAAGCCCGCTGAGCTTAGCTTTCTCGGAACATGCCCGTCCTTCGGGCAGACGAGAGGTTCGCACAGCGTGTCCCAGATGAAACGTGCTATCGTTTTCGCCGTCCTTCTCCTGACGGCGTTTGCCGGGGCCTCCCGGGCCAGCGCCCAGCAGGAGCGCCTTGCCCTGGTCGTCGGCCAGAGCGCCTATGAGGGCCGTGAACTCGCCACGGCGGCCAATGATGCCGGCCTGATCGCCCAGGCGCTCACCAGCGCCGGCTTCGAGGTGATCCAGGGGCGGGATCTCAGCGCCAACGACCTGCGCAGCGTGGTGCGCGACTTTCTCGACAAGGCGCAGGACCTCCCGGAGGATTCCGCCGTCGCGGTCTATCTGTCGGGCTATGGTGTCCAGCTCGAAGGCGAGAACTACCTCCTGCCGGTCGACGCGCGCATCCAGCGCGACACGGATATTCCGATCGACGGCTTCCGCCTGTCGGATCTGGTCCGCGCGCTCGAGGGCACCCCGGCCCGGACCCGGATCGTCGTCGCCGACATGACGCGCGATTTTCCGCTTCCCGGCGGCAGCGAGCCGCTGGCGCGCGGCCTTGCCCTGATGGAGCCGCCTGCCGGTTTCCTGATCGCGTTCTCGTCCGCTCCCAACATCACCAACGGCGATGCGCCCGGGCCTTACGGCCATTACGCCACCGCCCTCGCGGAGATGATGCGCCTGCCCGGCGTGCCGGTGGACGAGGTGTTCAACCGCGTTCGCCTGCGCACCCACGAAACCACGCAGGGACTGCAGACCCCGTGGCACAGGACCAATCTCGGCGACATCCCGTTCACGTTCTTCGAGCCGGAGGAATCCGCGTCCCTGCCGCCTCCTGTCCGCGAGGTGCGCCGCATCGAGGAGGTTCCCGCCGAGGAGGCCTATGCCATCGCCGTCGAGCGCGACACGATCCGCGATTATCAGGCTTTCCTGCGCCGCTATCCCGATCACCCGCTCGCGCGCCGCGTCTCGGCCCTCCTGGCGGCGCGGCGGGAGGCGATCGTCTGGCGTCAGACCGTCTCGCGCAACACGCGGGAAGCCTATTGGACCTATCTGCGCCGCTATCCGAAGGGCCCCCATGCCGGCGACTGCCGCCGCCGGCTCGCACGGCTGGCCGCTCCCGTGGCCCCGCCGCAGGTCTTCGAGGAGATCGTCTATGAGGACCTGCCGCCTCCGCTGCCGGAGGTGGAGCGGATCCAGGTCGTCGAGGTAGTCACGATCATCCGCGAGGCTCCGCCGCCGCCGCGTCCGCCGGTCTACCTGCTGCCTGCCTATGAGGAGGACGTGGAGTTCGTCACCATCATCCGCGAGCCGCCCCCGCCGCCGGTGATGAGGGGCGTGCTGCCGATCCCGGCTCCGCTGCCCCTGCCGCGCTATGCCCGCGCGCCGCGCTTCTATCATGAGCCGATCGCGCCGATTACGCCGCGCGGCCCGGTGATCATTCCGGTGGCGCCTCCCCGGGTCCGCGATCATCACCCGGATCGGCGCGACGCGCGCCCCGGCCCGCAGCGCCCGAGGCCGGTCATTCCCCGTCAGCCCGGCCTGGCGGCGGAGCCGAAGCCGATCCCGGTCGTGAGCCGGCCGCCGGTGACAGAGCGCCCCGTCGCCCGGCCCCCGCGCGCCGAAGGACGCCCGCGGCTGCCGAGCCGTCGGATCCCGCTGGATCCGCGAGAGCCGCGTCCCGGCTCGGCGTCTCCCGTACCGGCTCGTGAGGGCGCGCCGGTTGCGGCGCCCCGGGCTCCCCGTCCCGAAGCCGAGCGGCCGACCGTCCGGGCCCCGACGTCGAGGGAGGTTGATCGGGGCCTGGAACGGGACCTGGACAGTCGCTTGGAGCGGACGCCCGTAACCCGGCCGCGCCCGGATGCGCCGCAGCGCAGTCGTCCGCCGGAGGCTCAGCCGTCCCGACAGGCGCTTCCTTCCGTGCCGAGGGAGCGGTCGCGGGCGACCCCTGAAGCGCGTCCCGACATTGCGCGTCCGACCTCCCGGTCTCCGGTGCCGTCCGCTCGTGACGAGGATCGTCAGCGCCGGGTCGCTCCTTCGGTGCGGGAGCGACGCCCGGCTTCCCGGGCCGATGCGCCGCAGCCCGTGCGTCCGAACCGCCCCGCACCCGCTCCCCAGCTCCGGGAGAGGCCGCACCCGGCTCCCGTCCCGCAGGTCAGGGAACGGGCCCGAACCGAGATCCGGCCCGTGCCGAACCGGGTCGAGAGGCCGTCCGCTCCAAGGGTGGAGAGGCCGCAGCCCGTGCGCCCGAGCGCGCCTCCGGTGGCCCGGCCCGCGCCGAACCTGCGGCCTCAGTCCGTGCGGCCCGCAGCCCCCGCCGGGCGTCCCAAGCCGGGTCAGCGCTGCGTGCCCGGAAAGCCCTGCGTCGGCGACTGAAAACGAAACCGCCGGAGCCATGAAGGCTCCGGCGGTTTTCCGTGTCGCGGTCCTGTGAACGCGGCGGGTTATTTCTCGAGCCGCGCGATGAGGCTCGACGTATCCCAGCGGTTGCCGCCCATCTTCTGCACGTCCGCATAGAACTGGTCCACCAGCGCGGTCACCGGCAGGCTTGCGCCGTTCTTGCGCGCCTCGCCCAGCACGATCGACAGGTCCTTGCGCATCCAGTCCACCGCGAAGCCGAAATCGAACTTGCCCTGGTTCATGGTCTTGCCGCGGTTCTCCATCTGCCAGGAGCCGGCAGCGCCCTTGGAGATCACGTCGAGCACGGCCTCGATGTCCAGCCCCGCCCGCTTGCCGAAATGGATGCCCTCGGCCAGCCCCTGCACGAGGCCCGCGATGCAGATCTGGTTGATCATCTTGGTGAGCTGGCCGGCGCCGGCCTCGCCCATCAGGCGGCAGGCGCGGGCGAAGCTCATGATCACGGGCTCCGCCTTCGCATAGGGCTCGGCGTCCCCACCGCACATGACGGTGAGCACGCCGTTCTCGGCACCCGCCTGGCCGCCGGAGACCGGAGCGTCGATGAAGGAAAAGCCCTTGTCCTTTGCCGCGGCATAGAGCTCGCGGGCCACTTCCGCCGAGGCGGTGGTGTGATCGACGAAGATCGCGCCCTTGGCCATGCCATGGAAGGCGCCGTCCTCGCCGAGGGTCACCTGGCGCAGATCGTCGTCGTTGCCCACGCAGGCGAACACGATCTCCTGGCCCTCGGCTGCCTCGCGCGGCGTGCGGACGGCGCGCCCGCCATTCTCCGACACCCAGCGGTCGGCCTTCTCGGCCGTGCGGTTGTAGACCGTCACCTCGTGGCCCTTGGCCGCAAGATGCCGCGCCATGGGATAGCCCATCACGCCCAAACCCAGAAAAGCTACCTTCGCCATCGTCTGCTCCCGAACTGTCTCTCACGTTCTAGGAATTGAAGGCACAGGGGTCAAACGGGTCTGCGGGATATCGAAGGAAAAATGTTCCGCACGGAGATCGACGGCGGTGCCGTTGCGGGCCGCGTGCCTCGCGGCGCGGATCCGTTCTCCGCCTTGACGATGCCGGATCGTCTTAACCGCCGGTCATGCTCATGTGCCGGCCGACGGCGGGACGGAGGTGGTCGCGGTCGATGATGAAGTCATGCCCCTTGGGCTTGCGCGCGATGGCGTCCGCGATCGCCTGCGTCAGCAGCGTGTTGTCCGCGGAGGCGCGGACGGGCGCGCGCAGATCGGCCGCGTCTTCCTGGCCGAGGCACATGAAAAGCTGGCCCGTGCAGGTCAGGCGAACGCGGTTGCAGCTCTCGCAGAAATTATGGGTGAGCGGCGTGATGAAACCGAGCTTGCCGCCGGTCTCCGCAACCCTCACGTAGCGGGCGGGGCCGCCGGTGCGATCAGGCAGATCGTGCAGGGTGTAGCGGCTCTCGAGCCGCTCCCGCACCGTCGACAGCGGCAGGTACTGATCGACACGCAATCCGTCGATCTCGCCCAGGGGCATGACCTCGATCAGCGTGAGGTCCATGCCGCGCCCGTGCACCCAGTGCATGAGGCTGTCGATCTCGTCCTCGTTCACGCCCTTGAGGGCGACCGTGTTGATCTTCACCTTCAGGCCCGCCGCCTGCGCCGCATCGAGGCCTTGCAGGACCTTCGACAGATCGCCCCAGCGGGTGATCGCGTGGAACTTGTCCGGGTCGAGGGTGTCGATGGACACGTTCACCCGCTTGACGCCGCAGGAGGCGAGCTCCTGCGCGAAGCGTGCGAGCTGCGAGCCGTTGGTGGTGACGGTCAGCTCGTCGAGGGCGCCGGAATCGAGATGGCGCGAGAGCGAACGGAACAGGGTCATGATGTCCCGCCGCACCAGCGGCTCTCCGCCGGTGATGCGCAGCTTCCGCACGCCGTGCGCGACGAAGACCGAGCAGATGCGGTCGAGCTCCTCGAGGCTCAGGAGATCGCGCTTGGGCAGGAACGTCATGTCTTCCGACATGCAATAGACGCAGCGAAAATCGCAGCGGTCCGTCACCGAAACCCGCAGATACGTGATGGTCCTGCCAAACGGATCCATGAGCGGAGAGCCGGAGGAGGGCGGTGGCAGCGTGATCGGCGACCCCTGCATCAGGAACATGTCCTCGTGGCTTTTGCGCGAAGGTATGCTTTAGAATTCACATATAGGCGGTTCCGTCAAACCACAAAGTCGAGAAGAGGTCCGATCGATGGGAGTTGAACGCTGGCCCACGGAGCTTCGCCTGGCCAAGGACAGGCGCAGCCTTCGCATCGTCTTCGATGACGGAACCTCCTTCGATCTTCCGGCGGAGTACCTGCGCGTCACGAGCCCCTCCGCCGAGGTCCAGGGGCACTCGCCAGCCGAGCGCAAGACCGTTGCGGGAAAGAGGGATGTCGAGATCGTCGGCGTGGAGCCGGTCGGCAATTATGCGGTGAAGCTCGTCTTCGACGATCTGCACGATACCGGGATCTACGGCTGGACCTATCTCTATGAGCTCGGCGCCGGGTACGCGGAGAAGTGGCAGGCCTATCTCGATGAGCTCGCGGCGAAGGGATTGTCGCGCGAGCGGCGGCGCTGAGCCTCGGTCATTCCACTTTGCAGCGGGCCCGAAACGGCAATGGCCGGGGCAGGCCCGGCCATTCAATCGTGCAGAACACCAACGTGCCTTCAGCGCTGGACGATCACCCGCGCGCCGACCTTGGCCCGGTTGTAGAGATCGATCACGTCGTCGTTGGTCATGCGGATGCAGCCCGAGGAGACGGCCTCGCCGATGGTCTCGGGCTCGTTCGAGCCGTGGATGCGGTAGATCGAGCTGCCGAGATACATGGCGCGGGCGCCGAGCGGGTTGTCCGGGCCGCCCTTCATGTAGCGGGGCAGGTCGGGGCGGCGCTTGAGCATGGCCGCCGGAGGACGCCAATCCGGCCATTCGCGCTTCATGGTGATGGATTGAGTCCCCGCCCAGGTGAAGCCGGGCCGGCCGACGCCGACGCCGTAGCGGATCGCCTTGCCGTCGCCGAGCACGAAATAGAGGCGACGCTGGCTCGTGGACACCACGATGGTGCCGGGAGCATACCGGCCATCGAAGGACACGACCTCGCGCGGAACCGGCGAGGCCTGGGCTCTCACGGCCTCGTCTTCGGCACGGTAGAGGGGCTGGCGGGTGAGGGGGTCGATGGCTGTAAATGCCGCAGCCGGGGTCGCGAGAGCGACAAAAGCGCAGGCAAGACCAAGAAGGGTTGCGCGATTGCGTCCCATGAAAGCCTCGAAATGAACAGGTTTGTGGCGGGTCGTTAGGAGTGGCAACGCGTGAAAGCGTTTCGGATCCGAGCTTTATCAGGATTCTGCCATAAAATCCTAGTGCGAAATGCCATGATTTCGATACTTCGTAACCGAGTTGTTAAAGCCGCGCTGCCGCAATCGGAATTTGAAAAATCTTCGCCAACATTCCAACTCTGTGGCTTGACGCCGGGCCTTCGAGGCCATTAGAAGGCGCTGGTCAGGGCGCGTAGCTCAGCGGGAGAGCATTCGCTTCACACGCGAAGGGTCACAGGTTCAATCCCTGTCGCGCCCACCATTTTCTTCCTGATAATCGAAGGGCAGTTGGGTCGCGCGTTTCATCGCGCGGATACGATCGCCGCCGTCCGTCAGACCGCGACGGGTTTCAGCAGCCGCTCGACGGCGCCGTACAGCTCATCGAAGTGATCGATCACGATATCCGGCTTGAGGCTCTCCACCGGCACATCCGTGTAGCCGAAGGGAACGGCCACCACCGGGATGCCCGCATTCTGCGCCGTCACGATATCCGTGCGGGAATCGCCCACCATGATGGCCCGCGACGGATCGCCGCCCGCGCGCTCGATCGTGAGCATGAGATGGCGGGGGTCGGGCTTGAAATAGGGGAAGGTGTCGCGCCCGCAATTGGCCGCGAAACGATGGCCGATCCCGAGTTCGTCCAGCAGCTTGACGGAGTGCTCCTCCACCTTGTTGGTGCAGACGGCGAAGATGAAGCCCGCGGCCTCGAGCCGGTCCAGCGCCTCCGGCACGCCCGGGAAGAGCTCGGTCCGCACGCGGATGTTCTGGCCGTAATGCACCATGAACTGCTTGTAGAGGGTGTCGAGGTGCCCTGGCACCAGCTCCTTGCCCGCCGCCTCGAAGCCGCGCTCGATCAGCGCCCGGGCGCCCGCGCCGATCATGTCCCGGGCCTGCTCGACGGGCAGGGGCGCGAGGCCCTCCTGATCGAGAATGACGTTGAGCGTCCCCACGAGATCGCCGGCCGTGTCGGCCAGGGTGCCATCGAGATCGAAGACGGCGATGGGCGGGGCGATTTGTGGGATATGAAAGGTCATGAAGCTCGGTTACCTGCTGAGAGCAAGGGAATCAACGATGGGGGGATGATATGGTGCTCCAGGTTGATTCGTTCTTACCGTAATGGAGTGAAGAATGCGGCTTTTTGGGTGCGCGGCGGTCGCGTCGATGGTCTTGGCGCTGGGGGGCCTGGCGGGCTCGGCCCTGGCGGCTTCGTATGATTTCGTGCCGGCGCCGCAGACGGACCTGAACCGGATCTACAGGATCGACCGGGTCACCGGCGAGGTCAGTTCGTGCCAGTACGGCCTTCAGGAAGGCACCATCGGCGTGACCCTGTGCTTCAGCCCGGGCGAGGGCGCCGGCGCCCAGCAGCCCGGCGAGTACGGACTGGTGGCCTCCCGCCATGAGCGCGAGGGCGGCGTCTTCCGGGTCAACTTCCGGACCGGCGAGATGAGCATCTGCTATGTGTTCGACGAGCGCGTCGTGTGCACGCCGCAGGCGAGGCCCTCGACGGCCGCGTCCACCCTGGCGCCTTCAGGGGCGACGCCGAGCGTCGGCTCCGATTCCGGCGCTTCGCCGCAGAAGCCTTGAGGAGCGCCGGCAGGGCTTGTGCCCAGGGCGATAATGAAACCATCTTTCTTTTCAACATCCTCGCATGCTAGAGGCGGATCGTGGCCTCCTCTCGAACGGGCGGGGCGACATTTCAGGGGTTATTGAGTGAGCGACAATCTCAAGCGTGCCGCAGCTGAAAGGGCAGCCGAATTCGTGACCGATGGGATGAGGCTCGGCCTCGGCACCGGTTCGACGGCAGCGCATTTCGTTGCGGCCATCGGCGAGCGTGTGCGCGGCGGTCTGAAGGTGGTGGGTGTGCCCACCTCCGAGGCCACGCGGGAACAGGCGCAGCGCGAGGGCATCCCGCTCGCGACCCTGGACGACCTGCCGGAGCTCGATCTCACGATCGACGGCGCGGACGAGCTCGACGACGACCTGCGCCTCATCAAGGGCGGCGGCGGCGCGCTTCTGCGCGAGAAAATCGTCGCGTCCGCCTCCCGGCGCATGATCGTGATCGCGGACGGCTCGAAGCGGGTCGCCAAGCTCGGCAAGTTCCCGCTGCCCGTCGAAGTGGTGCCGTTCGGGCTCACGGCGACCGAGCGCGCCATCGCCAAGCTCCTGGAGAGCCTCGGCATGGCCGGCGAGCTGCGCCTGCGCCGCGCCAAGGACGGCGCGCCCTACGTCACCGATGGTGGCCACTTCATTCTCGATGCCCATCTCGGCCGCATCGACAAACCCAACGTCCTCGCCTCGACGCTCAACAGCATTCCCGGCGTCGTCGAGCACGGTCTTTTTATCGGCCTCGCTTCCGGTGCGATCCTCGCGACCGGGGAGGGGCTCGTCGAACTCGGTCAGCTCTGACCATCAGCATACGATTGGAGTCCCTTCTATGATCCGCACCGCTTCACGCCTGGCCGCGACCTCAGTCGCCCTGTTCATGCTGGCGAGCCCCACCTTCGCCCAGCAGGCGGCACAGCCGAGCGCCAGCCATCTGGCTGCCGCCCGCGACGTCGCCATCAGCTCCGGCATGACGGGTGCCTTCGATGCTCTGACAGGCCCGCTCATCACCCAGCTGCAGCGCATGAGCGTGACGAACCCGAATGTGCAGAAGGACCTGAATGAGGTTGCCGGGCAGCTGAGGCCCGAGGTGGAGCAGAAGAAGCAGGAGCTGATCGACGCCAGCGCGCGCGTCATCGCCGCCAAGCTCACCGAGGCCGAGCTGAAGGAGGTCGCTGCCTTCTACAAGTCCCCCGTCGGCCAGAAATACGTGCAGCTCCAGCCGGGCATCCTCGACGATATCGTCCGTGAGATGGATATCTGGACGCAGCGGACGTCGGAATTCATCATGACCCGCGCCCGCGAGGAAATGGGCAAGCGCGGTCACGCGCTGAACTGAGGTTCCTCTTCAAGGCAGAAACGAAAAAGGCCCGGGAGACCGGGCCTTTTTTCTTGGGTGGTTGCCGACGGGTGCGAACCATGCGCTCCGCGGAAAGCCTTGAGAGAACCCAGGAGCGGATGTCCGCTCCTGGGTCCGATGATCAGTCCTCGACTGCCTTGAACCGCCCCAGGCCCTTGAGGACGAAGGGAGCCACGAGGGCCACCAGGGCGATGAAGAGCAGCGTCGCGGAGATCGGGCTCTGCAGGAGCACCATCGGGTCGCCCAGGCTGATCGACAGCGCCCGGCGCAGCTGGCTCTCCGCCACGGGGCCGAGGATCAGGCCCACCACCACCGGCGCGATCGGAAAGTCGAAGCGCCGCATCAGGAAGCCGAGCACGCCGAACACCGCGAGCATGATCAGCTCCACCGGAGACGGGTTCGCCGCGATGGTGCCGATGGTCGCGAAGACCAGGATGCCGGCATAGAGCCAGGGCTGCGGGATGGCGAGCAGCTTCACCCACAGGCCGACGAGCGGCAGGTTCAAGACCAGCAGCATGCCGTTGGCGATGAACAGGCTCGCGATCAGGCCCCAGACGAGGTCGGGCCGCTCCGCGAAGAGCAGGGGGCCGGGGTTGAGGCCGTATTGCTGGAAGCCTGCGAGCATCATCGCGGCCGTGGCCGAGGTGGGAAGGCCCAGCGTCAGCAGGGGGACGAGTGTGCCGGCCGCCGAGGCGTTGTTGGCGGCTTCAGGACCAGCCACGCCCTCGATGGCGCCCTTGCCGAATTCCTCCGGATATTTCGTCAGCTTCTTCTCGGTGGAATAGGACAGGAAGGTCGGAATCTCCGCGCCGCCCGCTGGCAGGGCTCCGATGGGGAAGCCGAACAGTGTGCCGCGCAGCCAGGGCTTCCAGGAGCGCTTCCAGTCCTCCTTGGTCATCCAGAGGGAGCCGCGCACGGGCTCGAGCTTCTCCTCCTCGATATGGCGACGGGAGGCCACATAGAGCGCTTCGCCGACGGCGAAGAGGCCCACGGCCAGGGTCGTGACCTCGATGTTGTCGTAGAGCTCCGGCACGCCGAAGCTCAGGCGGGATTGCCCGGACAAGATGTCGATGCCGACCAACCCCAGAGTGAGGCCGATGAAAAGGCTCGTGAGGCCGCGGATCGGGGAATCGCCGAAGGTGGCCGAGACCGTGATGAAGGCCACGCACATGAGGGCGAAATAGTCCTCGGGGCCGAAGCGGATGGCGATGTCCACGAGATAGGGGGCCAGGAAGGTCAGGCCGAGGGTCGCGATCGTTCCGGCGACGAAGGAGCCGATGGCGGAAGTGGCGAGCGCGGGGCCGCCGCGACCGGCCTTGGCCATCTTGTTGCCCTCGAGCGCCGTCGCCATCGAGGCGCTTTCGCCGGGGGTGTTGATGAGGATCGCGGTGGTCGAGCCGCCATACATGCCGCCGTAATAGATGCCGGCGAACATGATGATCGAGCCCGCCGGGTCGAGCTTGAAGGTGATCGGCAGGAGCAGCGCCACGGTGAGCGCCGGGCCGATGCCGGGCAGCACGCCGACGGCCGTGCCGAGGAGAACGCCGATGAGCGCGAAGAGCAGGTTCATCGGCTGAATGGCGACGGACAGGCCGTTGGCGAGTGAGAAAAAGGCTTCCATGTCCTGGCCTCAGAGCAAACGTTCGAGCGGTCCTGCCGGGAGCGACAGAGTGAGGAGCTTCCCGAGAAGCAGATAGACGAAGACCGCCAACCCGGCGCCGATCAGGAGATCCACGAGGAAGGCCCGGCGCCCGAAGGCCGTCGCGGTGGCCGCGAACAGAATGGCGGTGCCGATCATGAAGCCCCAGCCGAGGGCGATCAGGGCGATGAGGATCGTGAGACCGCCCAGGATCAGGAAGATCGGTTTCCAGTCCAGGCTGTCGCGCTTGGGCAGGTCTCCCCTGAAGGCCGCGATGCCGTTGCCGATGGCAAGCAGGGTGAGGCCGACGGTCACGACGATGGGCATGACCTTCGGGCCGAGATCATAGGGAGAGAGGATCTGGAGTTTGCTCTGATCCCACCAGACCAGCGCGGCCAAAGCGAGAAGGAGAAGCGCGATGGCGAGGCCCGCCATGTCGATGCGCCGCTGCGAGGATGTCGTCATGGTTTGTCCTAAAGAAAAGGCGCCGCGTCGAACAACGCGGCGCCTCCATGTGGATGTATCTTGAAAATCAGGACTTCACCAGACCCACGGCGGTGAGGACCTCCTTCGTGCGGGCGATCTCTTCGTTGAGCGTCTTGGCGAAGGCGTCACCCGAGAGGTAGGCGTTCTCCCAGCCCTTGGCCTTCAGGATCTCCTGCCATTCCTTGGACTGGACCATCTTGTCGACCACTTCGGTCAGGGCCTTCTTCTGGTCGTCCGAGAGGCCGGGAGGGGCCACGACGGCCCGCCAGTTGGCGATCTCGAGGTCGACGCCCTGAGCCTTGATGGACGGCATGTCGGCTGTGGCCTTGTCGGCCGGGGTCGTCAGACCGATGAGGCGGAGCTTGCCGGCCTTGATCTGGCTCTCGAACTCGCCGTAGCCGGAAATGCCGGCCGTCACCTTGCCGCCGAGGATCGCAGCCAGGGCCTCGCCGCCGCCGGAGAAGGGAATGTAGTTGATCTTGGTGGGATCGGCGCCCGCCGCCTTGGCGAAGAGGGCTGCCGCGATGTGGTCGACGCCGCCGGCCGAACCGCCGGCCCAGGTCACCTTCGCCGGGTCCGCCTTGATCGCGGCCGCCAGGTCCTTGGCGTCCTTGATCGGGGAGTCAGCGGGAACGACGATCGCCTCGTATTCCGTGGTCAGGCGGGCGATGGGCGTGGTCTGGTCGAGGGTCACCGGCGACTTGTTCGTGAGCAGGGCGCCCACCATCACGTAGCCCATGACCATGAGCTGGTTGCCGTCGCCCTTGGAATTGTTCACGAGCTGGGCGATGCCGATCGAGCCGCCGGCGCCGGGCACGTTGGTGACCTGCGCGCTCTTGACGATGCCCGCCTGGGTCAGGGCCTGCTGCATGGAGCGGGCCGTCTGGTCCCAGCCGCCGCCGGGCGCTGCCGGGGCCATGATCTTCAGCTCCATCTGAGCTGCTGCCGTTGTCACGAAGCCTGCAACGGCCGCCGCAGCGAGGGCGCCGCGCCAAAGGCTCTTGCGAAGTTGGCTCATTTAAGTTTCCTCCATGGGACTAATCGTCACGTCAGAGCGTGGTGCGCCGACCGTAAAGCCGGTTTGCCCAAGGGGCAAGCTGCGGGTTCCCGAATGGTGTGAACCTTTCCCCGGCGCCGTCGGGGGAGCATTTCGCCACCTCTTTCGGGTGTCCGCGCCTGCGCGATGCATGCGCGGCATGGCTGACAGCGTGGCAGGAACACTGGCGGCTTTGGTGGCGCAGCCATTATATGGGGCCAAGCACTCGCCCAATTCCCAACGGAGACCAAGCCATGACCCAGTTCGACGTCGATCTCTTCGTCATCGGGGCGGGGTCGGGCGGTGTCCGTGCCGCCCGCATCGCCGCCGGCTACGGCGCGAAGGTGATGGTCGCCGAGGAATACCGGGTCGGCGGCACCTGCGTGATCCGGGGATGCGTGCCGAAGAAGCTGATGGTCTATGCCAGCCGCTTCGCGGACGATTTCCACGATGCAGCGGGCTTCGGCTGGAGCGTCGGCGAGCCGAGCTTCGACTGGGCCACCCTGATCCGCAACAAGGACAGGGAGATCGACAGGCTCGAGGGCATCTACCGGACCAATCTCGAGAAGGCCGGGGTCGAGATCGTCAACAGCCGGGCCGTGATCGAGGACGCGCATACGGTCCACGTGCTGAAGACGGGAGCCCGCATCCGCGCCCGCTACATCCTCGTGGCGGTGGGAGCCCACCCGACCCTGGAGCCCGTCATTCCCGGCGGCGAGCTCGGCATCACCTCGAACGAGGTCTTCCATCTCGAAACCCTGCCGAAGCGGATCATGATCGTCGGCGGCGGCTATATCGCCGTCGAGTTCGCGGGCATCTTCTCCGGCCTCGGCAGCAAGGTCACCCTGGTCCACCGGGGCGACAAGGTCCTGCGCGGCTTCGACGAGGATATCCGGGAGGCGCTCGGGGAGGCCTATGCCCAGCGCGGGATCGACCTCGCGCTTCAGAAGACCGTGGCGCGCCTCGACAAGGTGTCGGACGGCATCGCCGCGACCCTGTCCGACGGCTCCGTCGTCACCGTTGATCAGGTGCTGGTCGCCACGGGGCGGCGTCCGAACACGGCCGGGCTCGGGCTCGAGAAGGCGGGGATCACGGTCGACGAGGTCGGGGCGATCCCGGTCGACGCCTATTCCCAGACTCTCATTCCTTCGATCTATGCGGTCGGCGACGTGACCAACCGGGCCAACCTGACGCCCATCGCCATCCGCGAGGGCCATGCCTTCGCCGATACGGTCTTCGGCGGCAAGCCGACGATCGTGGACCACGACCTGATCCCGACGGCGGTGTTCTCGACGCCCGAGATCGGCGTCATCGGCTGCGGGGAGCACGCCGCCCGCGCGGTCTATGGGGACATCGACGTCTACCGGACGGCGTTCCGGCCCATGAAGGCCACCCTGTCGGGCGGCTCCGACAGGGTGCTCATGAAGCTCATCGTGGACAAGGCCTCGGACAAGGTCGTGGGCGTTCACATCATGGGGCACGATGCCGGCGAGATGATCCAGCTCGCGGGCATCGCGGTCACCATGGGGGCGACCAAGGCCGATTTCGACCGCACGATCGCCGTCCACCCGACCGCGGCGGAGGAGCTGGTGACCATGCGCACGCCGGTGATGGTCAAGAAGCCGGTGGCGGTGGGATAAGCCCGCCGCTGTTCAAAGGCGTGTTTCCATTCGCCCGGATCGCCCTTTCGCAGTAAGATCCTCCAGGCGGAGGCTAGGGCATGCGATTGGGAGCCATCTTGGCAAGTGGCTTGGCGCTGGCGTTCTTCTTCGTCATGGGCCTCTTTGCCGTCATCCTCGTCGGGCTCGTCGGCTTCATGGGGATCATGATCGTAGGGCTCGTCGTCCTGGTTATTGCCTACACGGTCGAGATTGAAGACGGCTCGGCTCTGGGGTCAAGCTATACTCCCGGGCTCTACGCTGCCCAAAGGCAGGAACAGCTTAATGGACCTGAAGAATATGCTGCGGGTCATGCTGAGCGTGCACGAAATTTAACCTGGATCAAGATCGCCAAATACATCGGCGCCGCCCTTATTGCTGTCGGCGGGTTGGGTTTCTTCTATTTTCAATTGTAATCCCTGCCGATGTTCTGTTATTCATGCGATTTGCATGGTGCGGCCTCTCTCCGCACTCGCCTTTTTGTTTGTGTCGTGTATAGGTGCCCTTTCGTGCCGCTTGTTGCGGTGACGAGAGGATTTTAAAAAGACACGGGGGTAAGTGTCATGACCGAGCGGTGGACGCCCGATAGCTGGAGACAAAAGCCGATCCAGCAGGTCCCGGCCTATCCGGACCGAGAGGCGCTTGAAAGCGTGGAGCAGCAGCTTGCAGGCTTTCCTCCGCTCGTATTTGCCGGCGAGGCACGCAAGCTGAAACGCGATCTGGCGAAGGTCGCCCGGGGCGAGGCTTTCCTCCTTCAGGGCGGCGACTGCGCCGAGAGCTTCGCCGAGCATTCGGCCGACAATATCCGCGATTTCTTCCGCCTGTTCCTGCAGATGGCGGTGGTGCTCACCTATGCGGGCGGCTCGCCCGTGGTGAAGATCGGCCGCGTGGCCGGCCAGTTCGCCAAGCCGCGTTCGGCTCCGACCGAGACCATCGACGGCGTCGAGCTGCCGAGCTACCGCGGCGACATCATCAGCGACATCGCGTTCACGCCCGAGGCCCGCACGCCCGATCCGCGCCGCCAGCTCATGGCCTATCGCCAGTCGGCCGCGACGCTCAACCTGATCCGCGCCTTCGCCACCGGCGGTTACGCGAACCTCGAGAACGCCCATCGCTGGATGCTGGGCTTCGTGAAGGACTCGCCCCAATCCTCGCGCTACAGCGAGCTGGCCGAGCGCATCACCGAGAGCCTGAACTTCATGCGGGCCATCGGCATCGATCCCGAGACGCATCCCGAGATGCGCTCGACGGATTTCTACACGAGCCACGAGGCCCTGCTGCTCGGCTACGAGGAGGCCCTGACCCGCGTGGATTCCACCACCGGCGACTGGTACGCCACCTCCGGCCACATGGTCTGGATCGGCGACCGCACGCGCCAGCTCGACCATGCCCATGTGGAATACATGCGCGGCATCAAGAACCCGATCGGCCTCAAGTGCGGCCCGTCCCTGACGGCCGATGGGCTCCTCAAGCTCATCGACGTCCTGAATCCCGAGGACGAGGCCGGCCGCCTCACCCTGATCTGCCGCTTCGGCGCCGATAAGGTGGCCGACCACCTGCCGGCCCTGATCCGCGCGGTGCAGAAGGAAGGCCGCACGGTGGTGTGGTCCTGCGATCCGATGCACGGCAACACGATCAAGGCCGCCTCCGGCTACAAGACCCGTCCGTTCGAGCGCGTCATGGGCGAGGTGCGGGACTTCTTCGCTATCCATCAGGCGGAAGGAACGCATGCGGGCGGCATCCATCTCGAGATGACCGGCAAGAACGTGACCGAATGCACCGGCGGTGCCCGTGCGCTCACCGATGCGGATCTCTCGGACCGTTACCACACCTATTGCGATCCGCGTCTCAACGCCGAGCAGGCGCTGGAAATCGCGTTCCTGACCTCGGAGCTCATCAAGCGCGAGCGTCAGTCAAGGGAACGTCCGGCCGCTCTCGCGGCCGAGTAAGCTGAAGAAAAGGGGCGTCTTGAGCGCCCCTTTTTGCTTTTGAGGATCGAATTTCTTCAATTCTCGACTTAGCTCAACCAGCCCATGAAGTAGAGAATGAGGATGATCGGCAGCGGAATACCGATCAGCCAGAGCAAACCGCCTTTCAACATCGTTGTCTCCATTGTCGAAATCGTGTGAGGACAACGACCTGAGCTGTAGTCGGTTCCGCGCTGACGGCTGCTCCTCCCGCCGGATCGCCCCGCCTTGGATTGCTGCATACCCGGCGGCGCGCTAATTCTGCGGATACCATGGCTCAAAAAACGCTCAAGATCGCGCTCGCGCAGCTCAACCCGATTGTCGGCGATGTCGCCGGCAACGAGGAGAAGGCGCGTGCGGCCCGCGCCGAGGCCGCCCGGATGGGCGCGGACCTCGTGATGTTCGCCGAGCAGTTCCTCGCCGGCTACCCGGCGGAGGATCTGGTGCTCAAGCCCGCCTTCCAGGACGCCTGCCGCGCGGCTCTCGAGCGCCTGGCGCGCGAGACGGCCGACGGTGGACCGGGCATGCTCATCGGCCTGCCATGGCGTGAGAAGGGCGAGCTCTACAACGCCTATGCCCTTCTCGATAACGGCGCGATTTCGGTGCGCTTCAAGGTCGACCTGCCGAATTACGGCGTGTTCGACGAGAAGCGGAATTTCGAGCCTGGGCCATTGCCGGGACCCGTCAATTTCCGTGGCATCCGGCTGGGGCTTCCGATCTGCGAGGACATCTGGACCGGCGACGTGGTCGAGTGCCTGGCGGAGACGGGAACCGAGATGCTGCTGGTGCCCAACGGCTCGCCCTATTGGCGCGGCAAGACCGAGGAACGGTTCAACATCGCCGTCGCCCGCGTGACGGAGAGCGGGCTTCCGCTCGTCTATCTCAACCAGGTCGGGGGCCAGGACGAGCTCGTGTTCGACGGCGCGTCCTTCGTTCTCAACGCCGATTGCTCGCTGGTCTGTCAGCTGCCTGCCTACGAGGAAGTGATCGCGCTCACCGTCTGGGAGAAGGGCGAGGACGGCTGGGTGTGCCGCGCAGCGCCGATCACCACGGTGGAGGTGGGTGAGCAGGCGGATTATGCCGCCTGCGTCCTCGGCCTGCGCGACTACGTGGAGAAGAACCGCTTTCCCGGCGTGGTGCTGGGCCTCTCCGGCGGCATCGATTCCGCTCTCTGCGCCGCCATGGCCGTCGATGCGCTGGGCGCGGAGCGGGTCCATTGCGTGATGCTGCCATACCGCTACACCTCGGCGGAGTCCCTGAGGGACGCGCAGGATTGCGCCCGCGCCCTGGGCGTGCGCTACGACATCCTGCCCATCGCCGAGCCGGTGGAGGGCTTCGAGGCCGCGCTTCAGCCGCTGTTCGGGAACCGGGAGCGCGACATCACGGAAGAGAACCTCCAGAGCCGCGCGCGCGGCACCATGCTCATGGCGATCTCGAACAAGTTCGGCGCCATGGTCGTGACCACGGGCAACAAGTCCGAGATGTCGGTGGGCTATGCCACGATCTACGGCGACATGAATGGCGGCTTCAACCCGATCAAGGACCTGTACAAGACCGAGGTCTTTTCCCTGGCCGCCTTGCGCAATCGCTGGAAGCCGAAGGGGGCGCTCGGGCCCGACGGCATCGTGATCCCGCCGAACATCCTCACCAAGGCCCCGAGCGCGGAACTGCGCGAGAACCAGAGGGATCAGGATTCCCTGCCGCCTTACGAGGATCTCGACGCGATCCTGCGCGGTCTCGTGGAGGAGGAGCTTCGCGTCTCCGAGATCGTCGCCCGGGGCTATGAACCGGACACCGTGAAGAAGGTGGAGCGCCTGCTCTCCATCGCCGAATACAAGCGCCGCCAATCCGCGCCGGGCGTGAAGGTCACGCGCCGGAATTTCGGCCGCGACCGCCGCTACCCGATCGTGAACCGCTTCCGCGACCAGGGCCTCGACGCCCACCAGAGGGACGAGGCCCTGGAACGGGCCATGGGCAGGCCGCGGGCGGGTTCGCTGGACGTCTAGGCGGTTGGCCCTGCCTCACTTTGGAGCGAAAGCGGGCTTATTCTCCGGATCCTGCACCCGGAGCGTGGGTTCCGGGGGCAACGTGTGGGTTTTCCAGGGGCGCTTGCACGGGTGCGAGGGGCTGGAGCCTCGTGCGCATTCTCGGATGGAACATCCCATGGATATCGAGCGGCAGGTGGCAAGCCACTACACGCAAGGCAGGCTCGAAAGCGCGATCCTCGACGCCTTGACGAAGAGCGGGAAGGATCCCGACAAGCTCGCCCATACCGATCTCTCCGGCGCCGACGAGTTTCACCTCGGCTGGTACGCGGAGACCGACGATTTCGCGCGAGAACTCGGCTTTCCGCGCGATTCCCATGTTCTCGACATCGGCTCCGGCATCGGCGGCCCGGCGCGCCATGTCGCGGCCGTGCTCGGCTGCCGGGTGACGGGGCTCGACCTGACGGAGGAATTCGTCCAGGTCGCCACCTCCCTCACGCAGCGCTGCGGGCTCGCGGACCGCGTGTCCTTCCGACAGGGAAGCGCCCTGGCGCTTCCGTTCGAGGACGGCACGTTCGACGGGGCCATGCTCATGCATGTGGGCATGAACATCGCCGACAAGGCGCGGCTCTTCTCCGAGGCAAGGCGCGTGCTGAAGCCCGGCAAGCGCTTCGGCGTCTACGACATCATGCGGGTCGGCGAAGGCGCGCTTCCCTATCCCATGCCCTGGGCCATGACCGAAGCCACGAGCTTCGTCGAGGAGCCTGAGGCCTATCGGCGGCATCTCGCCTCCGGCGGTTTCGAGGTCGAGAAGGAGCGCAACCGACGCGACTTCGTCCTCACCCTGGCCCGCGAGATGCGCGAGAAGATCGCAAGGGAGGGGATGCCGCCCCTCGGCCCCCAGATCCTGGGCGCCGATATGCAGGAGCGCATCGGCAACCTGATGAAGGTCCTCGAGCGCGGCACGATCGCGCCCATCGAGATCATCGCGCGGGCCGTCTGAAGGGCTCCGGCGCGGGCCTTGTCGCGGGAGGGGCCGGGAGGACGTGTGCGAAAAGCAGCGAGGCATCGGGGCGGAGGGCCTAGCGGCTCTTGCGCGGCGGGCTGCCCTTCGCCATAGGTTTTGCCATGTCCAAGCCCATCGTCCGCTTCGCCCCGTCCCCGACCGGGCACATCCATATCGGCAATACCCGCGTGGCCCTGCTCAACGCGCTCTTCGCGCGCCGGGAAGGGGGCACCTTCATCCTGCGCTTCGATGACACCGACCTCGCGCGCTCGAAGCAGGAATACGCGGATTCCATCGAGGCCGATCTCAAGTGGCTCGGCATCCCGCCGGATGTCACGGTGCGCCAGTCGGAGCGTTTCGCGCTCTACGACGCGGCGGCCGATGAGCTGAAGGCGATGGGCCGCCTTTATGCCTGCTACGAGACGCCGGAGGAGCTGGAATTCCGCCGCAAGCGCCAGCTCGCGCGCGGCCTGCCGCCGATCTATGACCGCGCCGCGCTGAAGCTCACGGACGAGGAGAGGGCGAAGCTCGAATCCGAGGGCCGCAGGCCCCATTGGCGCTTCCGGCTCGACCACACCAACGTGGCGTGGAATGATCTCGTGCGCGGCGCGTGCCACGTGGATTGCGGCTCGCTCTCCGATCCCGTGCTGGTGCGCGAGGACGGCACATATCTCTACACGCTCCCGTCCGTGGTGGACGACATCGACCTGAAGATCACCCACGTGATCCGCGGCGAGGATCACGTCACCAATACGGCGGTGCAGATCCAGATCTTCGAGGCGCTGGGCGCCGCCGTTCCCACTTTCGCCCATCACAGCCTGCTGATCACCGCGAGCGGCGAGGGGCTCTCCAAGCGTCTCGGGCACCTTTCCGTGAAGGGCCTGCGCGATGCGGGGCTCGAGCCGCAGGCGGTGGCCTCGCTGGCCGTCCTCGTCGGTTCCGCGGAGGCGGTGAGGCCCGTCGCCGATCTCGACGAGCTCGCCAGGCTCATCGATTTCTCCCACATCTCCCGCGCCCCTGCGAAATTCGACGAGAGCGAATTGGAGCACCTCAACGCGCGCCTCATCCACGAGATGCCTTATGAGACGGTGCGCGAGCGTCTCGCCGAACTCGATGCGGATCTCGGAGAGACCTTCTGGAACGCGGTGCGCGGCAACCTGACGAAGGTGCGGGACGTGTCCGAATGGGCCAAGGTCGTGCGCGGCCCGGTGACGCCCGTGATCGAGGACCGCGCCTTCATCGACGCGGCCGCGGAGATTCTGCCTTCAGAGCCGTGGGACACCACGACCTGGAAGGCCTGGACGGAGGCCGTGAAGGCCAGGACCGGCGTGAAGGGCAAGGCCCTGTTCATGCCCCTGCGCCTCGCGCTGACCGGTCTCGACCACGGCCCGGAACTCGGCAGCCTCCTGCCGCTGATCGGTCCCGAGCGCGCGAAGGCGCGGCTGGTCGGGCAGGTGGGGTAACTCGCTGCAAATGGCCCCTCCACCTGGGGAGGCTTGCAATGCCGTCTCAAGAGGTGAGGTTGCACTCACGCTCTTGAGCGGCCCATCCGCGCGAGACCCGTGGTGTTGTCCGGCTTCTTCATGGTAGGCGTGCTCCACATGCCCGAGTGAAGGAGCCCGCCGCCATGAAGTGCCTGCGCATCTATGCCACGCCTGATGGCGAGTCGCATTTCGACGAGGTGGAATTGCCGACGACGAAAAGGTCGGTGCATCCCGATGCCGTGCCGTTCGATGTCACGGCCAGCTATCCGGCCTCCCGCGTCCGCATCACTCACATCCCTGCGGGAATGCGCGAGGTTGCTTGGCATACGGTGCCGGAGCCGGTGCTGACGGTCAGGCTGGATGGCTCGGTTGAATACGAGACGAGCGATGGCGAGGTGCGCCACGTTCAGGCGGGCAGTTTCGTGCTGGTGGAGGATACGCACGGCAGGGGCCATCTGTCGCGCCATTCTCCCGAGGCGCAGACCGTCATCTGGATCTCACTGCCGAACGGCCTCGAACCGCCGCCCGCATAGTCCGGCTGGCGGGGCAGGTGGGTTAGACGCGCTGCGTCATGGCCGGGCTTGTCCCGGCCATCCCATTCCGAAAAGCGCGGCGCTTTAAGCAATCGAGATCACCGGCACAAGGCCGGTGATGACGGGAAGGCTGGAAGCCCTAGGTCTTGATCTTGTAGCCCGTCCGGAAAATCCACCAGATCGCGGCGAGGCAGGCCAGCATGAACAGGAAGGTCATGCCGAGGCTGATGCCGACATCGACATCGGAGACGTCGTAGAAGCTCCAGCGGAAGCCGCTCACCAGATAGACGACGGGATTGAAGAGAGCGATCTTCTGCCAGAAGGGCGGCAGCATGTTGATGGAGTAGAAGCTGCCGCCGAGGAAGGCGAGCGGCGTCACGATCATCAGCGGGATCACCTGCAGCTTCTGGAAGCTGTCGGCCCAGACGCCGATGATGAAGCCGAAGAGGCTGAACGTCACCGAAGTCAGCACGAGGAACGCGATCATCCAGACCGGATGCGCGATGGAGAAGTCCACGAAGAGCCGCGCCGTGACCAGGATGATGGTGCCGATGATCACGGATTTCGTCGCGGCCGCGCCCACATAGCCGATCACCGTCTCGACGGCCGAAATCGGCGCCGAGAGGAGTTCGTAGATCGTGCCGGTGAATTTCGGCATGTAGATGCCGAAGGAGGCGTTGGAGATGCTCTCCGTGAGCAGCGAGAGCATGATGAGGCCCGGCACGATGAAGGCGCCGTAGCTCACGCCCTCGATATTGGCCATGCGCGAACCGATGGCCGAGCCGAAGACGATGAAATAGAGCGATGTCGAGATCACCGGCGAAGCGATGCTCTGCATCAGCGTGCGCCATGTGCGCGCCATCTCGAAGAGATAGATGGCCTTGATGCCGTAGATGTTCACGGGCGCCCCCTCACCAGGCTGACGAAGATGTCCTCGAGCGAAGACTCCGAGGTGCGCAGATCCTTGAAGTCGATGCCGTGCTCGTTGAGGCGCCGCAGGAGCGTGGCGATGCCCGTTTCCTCGCTCTGCGCATCGAAGGTGTAGACCAGGTCGGTGCCGTCGGCGGAGAGCTGCAGATGCTCGGATTGCAGGTCGGCGGGCAAGGATGGAAGCGGGCTGCGCAGGTGCAGGATCAGCTGTTTCTTGCCGAGCTTGCGCATCAGCGTGTGCTTGTCCTCGACCAGAATGATCTCGCCCTTGTTGATCACGCCGATCCGGTCGGCCATCTCCTCGGCTTCCTCGATGTAGTGCGTCGTGAGGATGATGGTGACGCCGTTGTCGCGAAGCCCGCGCACCATGGTCCACATGTCCCGGCGCAGCTCCACGTCGACGCCGGCGGTTGGCTCGTCGAGGAACAGGATCTTCGGCTCGTGCGAGAGCGCCTTCGCGATCATGACGCGCCGCTTCATGCCGCCGGAAAGCGCCATGATCTTCGTGTCCTTCTTCTCCCAGAGGGAGAGGTCCTTGAGGATCCTCTCGATATAGGCGGGATTGGCGGGCTTTCCGAACAGGCCGCGGCTGAAATTCACCGTCGCCCACACGGTCTCGAAGGCGTCGGTGGTGAGCTCTTGCGGAACAAGGCCGATCTTGGTCCGGGCCGGACGGTAATCCCGGATGATGTCATGCCCGTCCGCAACGACGCTGCCGGTGCTCGGATTGACGATGCCGCAGATGATGCTGATCAGCGTCGTCTTGCCGGCGCCGTTGGGGCCGAGCAGCGCGAAGATCTCGCCGCGGCGGATCTCCAGGTCGATGCTGCGCAGGGCCTGAAAACCCGAGGCATAGGTTTTGGACAGGCCGGAGACCGAGATGATCGGGGCCGATGCGCCGGACGATTCCGGCATTCGCGTATGATCGAGCGGTTTCATGCGACGCCTGATAGCACGCCCGAGGAAAGCCCGGAATTCCCCCCTGGGAAAAGAAGCGGGCCCTCCAAGGGGCCCGCTTCGCACACTCCCGTGTGAGCGGGATCAGTTCCGGACGTTCGGGACCGGGATGAGGTCCGGCGCGATCACGCGCACCGATTTCTTCTGACCGCTGCCGCTGACGACATCCTGCCTGTTGCCCTCGTTCTCGCCGACCACGCGGGTCGTCTCGATCGATTGCGGGCCGATGCCGGAGGATTCCTTGCTCGCCGTCGGCGCGGCGGCGGCGCTCTCGGCCTGGGCCTTCTCCTCCTCGTCGACCTTCTTGTCGGCGGCCTTGCGGGCCTGAGCGGCTTTCGGCCGCGACAGCTCCTCGGCCTTCTCGGCCGTGACGATCACGTCGCCCTTGCGCTGCGCCAGCATGCTCTCGGCCTTGCGCAGCACCACCGCCCAGCTCTCGTCCGGCTTCTTGCAGGCGCAGCTCTCGTCGAAGGTCTTGCGGAACTTGAAGGCGTTGGCGAGCGACGTATAGGGCCTGTTGCTCGACAGCGAGACGGCACGGGTCAGCCCGTCATCGCCGCCGGGATAGGCATAGGCGGTCGTTTCCGTGCCGGGGCAGAGGGCCTGGCACATCTCGTCGGCGCTCTGCTGGCCGCCGGGCGGCGTGGTGAGCGGGAAGAACGAGCCGTCGCAGGTCTTCACGCAGATCAGGCGACCGCCGCCGAGGGCCGGCCGCCCTTCATCGGCGATGATCGGCTGGCCTTGCGGCGCGATCTCCTGGCCGCGCGGCGGGCCGAAGATCGATTCGAAGAAGCCCCGGGGCTCGGCGGAGCAGGTCTGCTGCACCGCGGCCTGGAGCTGGCGACGGCGCGCATCCACCTCGGCCGGGTCGATCGCCTGCTGCGCCAGCCGGGCGTAGCCGGCTTCGAGCTGCCGGATCTGCGCCGCGATGGCGGGGCACTCGGCAGGAGCCGGCCCGCTGAAGAAGCCCAGGGGTCCGCGCTCGCAGCCGATGGAGCTGTAGTACCGGGCGAGGCGGCTGATCTCGGCCCGCTGGACCTGCATCTGCCGGGTCGGCGCTCCGCCGCCGCTGCGCTCGAGATTCGCCAGTTCCGCGCGGAAGCGCTGGCACTCGGGCGACTGGGCAAAGGCTGCCTGCCCGGCAGCCAGGAAGGCCGTCACGGCGAGGAGGGAGCGGAGAAGGAATGTCTTTGTCATCAAGCTGATCGCAGAACGCAGGTCCGGTACGGCGCCATGGCCAGAAGGCTGCTCATGTGACGCGGGATTTGGGCTCTATTGTGATTAACGCCTTGACCGCTCCGGGGAAAGGCTCTGACCCTACCTTGCCAACAGCGACTTCGGACGAGCCCCGGATGTACTCCCATCCGGCCATGGGAGCAAATGACCGGGCGCGGCGCGTGCGGCAGGGCTCGCCAAAGGCGGATCGCATCCCCACATGCAGCGTAACAATTGGAGACACTGCGGAATGCTTGCTCGAATCGCTCTGGCCTTGGCTCTCGTCGCGGGGGCAGCCACCGGCGCCATGGCCCAGGGGCCGGATCTCATCTTCAAGAAATCCACCGTCTGGCGGGCGCTGACGCCCGACGACAAGCTCGCCGTCTACGGAATCGACGATCCGTCGGTGGAGGGCGTGGCCTGCCACTACACGACGCCCGAGCGGGGCGGCATCTCCGGGACGCTCGGCTTGGCGGAGGAGGTCTCGGACATCTCGCTGTCCTGCCGTCAGGTCGGCCCGGTGAAGTTCAAGGAGCGCTTCGGGCAGGGGGATGTGGTGTTCAGCGAGCGCCGCTCGCTCATCTTCAAGCGCATGCAGATCGTGCGCGGCTGCGACGAGAAGCGGAATACCCTCGTCTACATGGTCTATTCGGACCGCCCCATCGAGGGCTCGCCCAAGAACTCCACCTCGTCCGTGCCGCTGATGCCCTGGGGCACGGAGGTCCCGCCCAGATGCGGGGACTGGCTGAAGAAGTAAAAGGCGCGCTCCTCAGAGTCTGGCTCATCATTGGCTCTGCTCTTTCCTCTCCCCAGCGCTCTCGGCTGTTGCCGGGATCGGTTTCAGAATGAGGCGCATGCTCCCTCCCCCTTGTGGGAGGGGCAGGGGTGGGGGTGTGAGCGCTGGTCTAGGCAGTCTGGCGCCAGCACCCCCTCTCCAACTCTCCCCCACAAGGGGGGAGAGGGTTGCGTAGCGCTTCACGAGTCAGACTCTCAGCCCCGGTCGAGGAGCAGCCGCGCCGCCGTGGCCCACATGATGATCCCGATGCCGACGTCGAGGATGCGCCAGGTGACCGGATTGGCGAAGAGGGGCTTCAGGAGGCGGGCGCCGTAGCCGAGCGAGAAGAAGAACGTCACCGAGGCCAGCATGGCCCCGATGGCGAACCAGGCCTTGCCGTCCGGGAACTGCGTCGAGATCGAGCCGATGAGAACCACCGTGTCGAGATAGACATGCGGGTTGAGCCAGGTGAGGGCGAGGCAGGTCAGGACCACGCGCCGGATATCCGTCGGAGCGGCCTCGGACGGCCGCAGGGATGCGGAGCGGAACGCATCCCGGAAGCTCCTTGCGCCGTAAGCGAAGAGGAACGCCGCGCCGAAATAGAGCAGGGCGGTCTCGGCCCAGGGCAGGGCCGCGCTGACCTGGGACAGCCCGGACACGCCCGCCAGGATCAGCACCGCGTCCGAGACGGCGCAGGTCAGGCATACCGCCCAGACATGCTCGCCCCGCAATCCCACGCGCAGGACGAAGGCGTTCTGCGCGCCGATGGGAAGGATCAGGCTCAAGCCCAGCAGAAATCCGGCGATGAGAGGGGTCGTCATTGATCGGGTCCGAACGGGAGTCGACCCTCTCTAATCCGTGTCGTAGGATTAGAACAGTTAAAGTGACTACGTCAGCATTAGAGTTTCTAATCCATGCTGGACTATTCTCTCCTGGCCGCCCTGGCTGCGGTCGTGCGGACCGGCAGCTTCGAGAGGGCCGCCCAGCACCTGAACGTGACGCCCTCGGCGATCTCCCAGAGGATCAAGCTGCTGGAGGAGCGGATCGGCGCGGTTCTCGTGGTGCGCGGCCAGCCCTGCGTGGCGACCCCGATCGGGCAGCGCCTCTGCCAGCACGTGGAGCAGGTCGCGCTCCTCGAAAGCTCGCTCCGCCAATCCCTTCCGGGGCTTCGGGACGAAAGGCGGCCGGTGACCCTGCGCATCGCCGTGAACGCGGACAGCCTCGCCACCTGGTTCATCCCGGCCATGGCGGAAACGAGGGACTATCTGTTCGATCTCGTGCTGGACGATCAGGATTACAGCGCGGATTGGCTGCGGCGAGGGGAGGTGATGGCCGCCGTGACCTCCCACCAGACGGCGATCCAGGGCTGCAACTGTCATCCCCTGGGAGCTTTGCGCTATATCGCGACGGCGAGTCCCGATTTCGTCCGGCGCTGGTTTCCCGACGGCCTGACCCGGGACGGCGCGGAGCGCGCGCCCTGCCTCGTCTTCAACCAGAAGGACCGGCTTCAGGCCCTCTGGCTGCGGCAGGCCCTGGGCGAGGAGATCCGTCCGCCGCTGCACTGGCTGCCCTCATCCCAGGCCTTCGTGGATGCGTCCCTTGCCGGGCTCGGATGGGGCATGAACCCGGAGCTTCTGGTGAAGGAGCACCTGGAGGCCAGGCGGCTGGTGGCGCTGCAATCGGCGCTGCCGCTCGATGTTCCCCTGTTCTGGCAGGAAAGCCGGGTGGTGGGCCCGGTGATGGCGGATGTCACACGGGCCGTCCTGACGGCGGCCCGGACCCTGTTGCGGCCTTCGGCCGTCCCCTAGGCGGCTCAGTTCGAGCAGGTGATCGAGATCGGGCGCAGCTCGGCCGAGGCGAGCGACACCTTCTGGACCGATCCGGTCGTCTCCTGGGCCGTGAGCTGCCGGAAGGAGGCGGCCCGGGAAAAGCCCTGAGCCTCGCACCAGGTATTCGCCACAACTTGGCCACACGGCTCGTTTGAGATGAGGCACTCCGCGATGCCGTAGCCATCGGCGGCGGGGACCAGGAAGGTTTCTTCAGTCGATGAGGCCTGAGTGCCGTCGGGAAGCAGCGTCATGGACGCGGCAGCAAGGAACACGGCTGTGCTCAATCCGAGCACGGCGAATGCGCGGCGCATAGAAAACCTCATGGAATGAAACCGTGATCTATTGTCACGGAAGCCTGTGAATAAAGCTCTAACGGGTTTGGTTAAGGCCCGTTTCTTGCATGTGTGCAAAGGATCTGTGCTCTCCAGCACGGGAACCTTGACGCCTGTCGCGGGACGGGGCATTGATGGGTTCATGAACACGGCAACGATCCTCATTTCCGGGATTATTTGCGGCTAGCGCACCACGCTGGCTGGAGCCGTCTCGTTCTCATTCCAAGAATGAAACCAACCTCCGGCCCTGTGGCCTGAAAGGGACTTGGTTTCATGGCGCCCCAGCTGAAACTCTACAACACGCTCACCCGGTCGAAGGACGCGTTCGTCCCCATCGATCCCGGTAATGTGCGCATGTATGTCTGCGGCCCGACGGTCTACGACTACGCTCATATCGGGAACGCCCGCCCCATCATCGTCTTCGACCTTCTGTTCCGTCTGTTGCGCCATGTTTACGGTGCGGAAGCCGTGACGTATGTGCGCAACATCACGGATGTCGACGACAAGATTAACGCCCGCGCCGCCCGCGATTACCCGGACCTGCCGCATAACGAGGCCATCCGGGAGGTGACCCGGAAGACGGAGGAGCAGTTCCACGCGGACATCCGCGCGCTCGGCGTGCTCATGCCGGAGGACGTGAACGTTCCCGGCCAGCGGCCAAGCTTCGTCGAACCTAGGGCCACCGAGCACATCGACGAGATGCGCATGATCATCGAGCGGCTGATCGAAAGAGGTACCGCTTACGTGGCAGAGGAGCATGTGCTCTTCTCGGTCGCCGCCATGCAGAAGCTCTCCGGCGTGCCGAAATACGGCGCCTTCTCGCGGCGTTCCCTCGACGAGCTTCTCTCCGGCGCGCGCGTGGACGTCGCGCCCTACAAGCGCGACCCGATGGATTTCGTGCTCTGGAAGCCGTCCGGCCCGCAGGATCCGGCCTGGCCGTCGCCCGCCGGCATCAGGACGCCGGGCCGTCCCGGCTGGCATATCGAGTGCTCCGCCATGTCGTGGAAGCACCTGATCCAGGCTTTCGAGACGCGGCTGTCCTGCAGCGATCCCACGGAGCGCGAGATCTTCGACATCCATGGCGGCGGCATCGACCTCGTCTTCCCGCACCACGAGAACGAGATCGCGCAGAGCTGCTGCGCGTTCAACACGCCGCGCATGGCCAATGTCTGGATGCATAACGGCTTCCTGCAGGTGGAAGGCGAGAAGATGTCGAAGTCGCTCGGCAACTTCTTCACCATCCATGACCTCCTGAAGGACTGGCCGGGCGAGGTGCTGCGCTTCAACATGCTGCGCACCCATTACCGCCAGCCGATCGACTGGACGGCGAAGGGACTCGAGGAAAGCCGGAAGACGCTCGACCGCTGGTACGAGCTCGCGGGCCATGGCCAGGGCGCGCAGCTGTCGGAGCACATCGTCGAAGCCCTGGCGGATGATCTCAATACGCCGAAAATGCTGGCAGAGCTTCATGCTCTCGACGGGAAGGGCGCCTATGACGAGCTGGGCGCGAACCTGCGCGCCCTCGGCTTCCTCCTCGAGGGGGCCGAAGCCTGGAAGGCGCGCAAGCAGGCCTCTCTGTCTGTCGATCCCGCCGAGGTCGAGCGCCTGATCGCGGCCCGCAAGGAGGCGCGCGCGGCGAAGAACTGGGCCGAGTCCGACCGCATCCGCGACGAACTCGCGGCCCTCAACGTTGTCGTGAAGGACAACAAGGACGGCACCACCACCTGGGAGGTTGCACGCTGATGGGTCAGTCATTGCCGAAACCGGGGCTTCGTCCCTTCCTTCCAGGCGACCTGCCGGCGCTCGTCGAGATCTTCCAGGCGAGCATCGAGGAGCTGACGGGCGAGGATTACAGCGAGGCCCAGCAGGAGGCCTGGATGCTGCAGGCGGAGGAGGAGGATTTCGGGGGCAAGCTCGCGAAGGATCTCACCCTCGTGGCGACGGTCGAAGGGACGGCCGTCGGCTTCATCGCGCTCAAGGACAACGAGCTGATCGAGTTCTTCCATGTGCATCCCACCGTGGCGGGGCAGGGGATCGGCACCATGCTCTACGACGCGGTCGAAAAGCTCGCCACCGCGCGCGGCGCGGCGCGCCTCGTGGCGGAGGTCAGCGACAACGCGCAGCCCTTCTTCCAGAAGCACGGCTTCCAGCCTCAGCGCCGCAACACCCTCTCCCTCGGCGACGAGTGGCTCGGCACCACCACCATGGAAAAGCGCCTCGCACCGGCCGAGAACAGGAAGTTGTCGTCATGAGCCGCGAGCGCGTCTATCTCTTCGACACCACCCTGCGCGACGGGGCGCAGACGACGGGCGTCGATTTCTCGCTGGAGGACAAGCGGGCCGTGGCCTCCCTCCTCGACAGGCTCGGCATCGATTACGTCGAAGGCGGCTATCCGGGAGCGAACCCCCTGGATACCGCCTTTTTTGCTGAGAAGCGCACGAGGAACGCTAGGTTCACCGCCTTCGGCATGACGAAGAGGGCGGGGCGCTCGGTCTCGAACGATCCCGGCGTTTCGGCGCTCCTCGAGGCCGAGGCCGACGCGATCTGCTTCGTCGCGAAATCCTGGGACTATCATGTGCGCGTGGCGCTCGAGACGACGCTCGAGGAGAATCTCGTCGGCATCAGGGACAGCGTCGAGGCGGCGCGCGCGCGGGGCCGCGAGGTCATCGTCGATTGCGAGCATTTCTTCGACGGCTACAAGGCCAATCCCGATTATGCGCTCGCCTGCGCGAGAACGGCCTACGAGTCCGGTGCGCGCTGGGTGGTGCTCTGCGACACCAATGGCGGCACGCTGCCCCACGAGGTGACGGCGATCGTGAGAGCCGTCACCGCCGTGGTGCCGGGCGCGCATCTGGGCATTCACGCGCACGACGATTGCGGCTGCGCCGTCGCCAATTCATTGGCCGCCGTGGAAGCGGGCGCACGGCACATCCAGGGCACGCTCAACGGTCTCGGCGAGCGCTGCGGCAATGCCAATCTGATCACGCTGATCGGCGCGCTGAAGCTGAAGGACGGCTATGCGTCCCGCTTCGATCTCGGCGTCTCGGACGAGGCCCTGAGCGGCCTCACCCATGTCTCGCGGCAAGTGGACGAGATCCTCAACCGCCAGCCGAACCGCCACGCACCTTTCGTGGGCGCGAGCGCTTTCGCCACCAAGGCGGGCATTCACGCCTCCGCCGTGCTGAAAGATCCGCACACCTACGAGCATGTGGAGCCGGAAGCCGTCGGCAACGTGCGAAAAGTTCTCGTGTCGGATCAGGGCGGCCAGTCGAACATTCTCGCCGAGCTCAAGCGCTGCGGCTTCGAGCTGGAAAAGGGCGATCCGCGCATCGCGCGCGTGCTCGACGAGGTGAAGCGCAAGGAAGCGGCGGGCTTCGCTTTTGAGGGCGCAGACGCCTCCTTCTACGTGCTCGTCAAGCGCATGCTCGGCGAGGTGCCGGCCTTCTTCGACGTGGAGCGCTTCTCGGTCAATGTGGAGCGCCGCTTCAACGCGATGGGCGAACTCGTCACCGCTTCGGAAGCCATCGTGAAGGTGCGCGTGGGCGACGACGTTCTCATCTCCGCCGCCGAAGGCAACGGCCCGGTCAACGCGCTCGATGTCGCGCTGCGCAAGGATCTCGGCAAGTACCAGAGCCTGATCGAGGACCTGGAGCTGGTGGATTACAAGGTGCGCATCTATCAGGGCGGCTCGGATGCCGTGACGCGCGTTCTGATCGAGTTCACCGACGGCACCGGCGAGCGCTGGACGACCATCGGCGTGTCGGCCAACATCATCGACGCCTCGTTCCAGGCGCTGACCGATTCCATGATCTACAAGCTGCTGAAGGGCGGGGCGACGCTGTAAGGTTCGTCCCGACAAGTCATGAATCTCTCGATCCTGCTTCCTCTCGCCGGCATTCTCGTCGGCGGCGTCTTCCTGTCGCTGCAAGCTCCCATCAACGCGGCGCTCGCGCGCTCCCTCGGCGATCCGCTGCTCGCGGCCTGCATCTCCTTCGGCGTCGGCTTCCTGGTGCTCGCCGCCATCAGCGCCTTTCGCGGCGCCTGGCCCTCGGGCAGCGCCGTCGCGTCCACCCCATGGTGGGCGTGGCTCGGCGGCTTGCTGGGGGCCTTCTACGTGGCGATCGTGATCTGGGGCGTGCCGAAGATCGGGGTGGTGAGCACCGTGGCGGCCCTGGTCTTCGGCCAGGTGGCCGCCGCGCTGGTTCTCGACGCGGTGGGCGCCTTCGGCCTGCCGGTCCAGGCGATCACATGGCAGCGCCTGACGGCCGCAGGCCTCATCCTGGCCGGGCTCGTCCTGTCCCGCGCAGGATGAGCAACGGGTGCCGGTCGCCCGTCCAGGCAGGGCCCGGCACATGCCAGTTGCAACAAACTGTTGAAGAGTCTTTGCTCTTCCCGAGGTCGCGCGTCTCCTTTCTTCCTGACCCGTGTCAGACCCTGTAGGTCCTTTCAAACTTCCGAAACGGAAGCAATGGGGGCATAGGTCGTTCGATGATGAGGGTTTGGACGTTCGTCACGTTTGTTTTCATGATGGGGCTCCAGGCGGCGCAGGAGGCGGCGCAGGCGCAGAGTGGATCCCTGCCGGTCTGTCCGACGGCTTCGAAATCGCTCGGATCGGATCCCTTGCTGCGGACCGCTTTCAAGGCCGCCTATCCCTCCGCTGTCCTGCCGCCGGAGACGCGCAAGCCTAAGTTTGACGAGCCGTGCCTCTATCCCTTTCAGGCCATTCTGTACGAGAGCGCCGTCGTCCTCATCACCTTGGATCGGGTTCCCGGAGAAACCTGTCATGGATGTCCTGCACGGTTGAGCGCTGTCTTTCTGCGGAGGGACAGAAGCGGCCTGACCCCGGTCGCGCATCACGACGGGTTCACCGAAAGCGGCACCTGGGGGATCGTCTCCGCGATCACACCGATCCGCCTTGGGCGCGATGACGGTATCGTCGTGCAGGGGGGCGGAGGATTCCAGGGGGAGAGCTACAGTGTCATCGACCCGTTCATCTTCCGTGATGGGCGCGCGAAACTCCTCGGACCGCAATCTGGCATCCCGCTCGAGCAGAGCAATTGTGGAGCCAAGGTTGACGGCGAGCCGTGCCGCAACGTGAGCGGAATTTGGAGGGCCGAGCCCGGCGGCCGTCTGGTGATCTCTTACCAGGGCAACCGGGAGGACAAGTCCGAGGTCAACGGGGTGGTCATCTACGAGCGCAGGGGAGATGCGCTCGTCCTGACGTCCGGAAACAGGATCGCTGCCGAGATGGATGAGAACCGTCCCTAGAAACGGCTCTCGATCATCTCTTCGTTGCTGACGACGCCGACCCGGCGCGCGGCGGCCTCGACCATCGGGATCACGTCCTCGACCTTTTCGGCCACCAGATAGCTGAGCTCGAGCCCGGGGCGAATGAAGCCCTGGTCGCGCATATGGGCGAAAAGGGTCAGCAGGGGCCTCCAGAAGCCTTTGGTGCTCAGCAGCAGGATCGGCTTCGTGTGGCGGCCGAGCTGGGCCCAGGTCATCTGCTCCACGAGCTCTTCGAGCGTGCCGATGCCGCCGGGGAGCGCGACGAAGGCGTCGGCCCTCTCGAACATCAGGCGCTTGCGGGTGTGCATGTCGGGCACGACGATGGTTTCCTGGATATCGTCGAGGAGCTTCTCGCGGGCCTTCAGGAAGTCGGGAATGATCCCGGTCACGTAGCCGCCATGGTCGAGCACTGACTGGGCGACCGTGCCCATGAGGCCGACATTGCCGCCGCCATAGACGAGATTGATCCCCTGTTCCGCCATGGCGCGGCCCAGAGACGCCGCATTTTCCGCAAAGACGGGGTCGTCACCGAAACCGGAGCCGCAATAGACGCATATGGATGAGATTGGCTTTTGATCTGACATCGGCACTTCGGGGAGGCGGGGAACCTCCCGCGTTGAATCATAAAACATATATAATCCCTTTATGGCCGTAGCCTTTTCAAAGATAAACGGCTTAAATGCACGAAAGTGCCGCGATTGAGTAAATGCAGTATGGCGCAGGCTACAGAAATCAAAGGAACCCTCGCGATCCTTGGCGCGGCAGCGGCCGGAGTCGTCGCTGTTCTTGTCGGGGCTCTCTACTGGGCCTGGTCCGGCGCGCCTGAAGCGCCTCAAGGCACGAACGCGCCCCAGTCCTCCATGCAGGAGCCCGTGAAGCCGAAGGACGCGGCGCAGGCGCCTGCGCCGGACGGGACCTCGCCGTCCACGGCTCCCGCGAAGGCCGCCGAAACGAAGGCTCCCGCGCTGAAAGCCGCTGAGACGAAGCCTGCGGAGGCGCCGATCGTCCCGAGCTTCGATCTGGTCCGCGTCGAGCCCAACGGCGAGAGCGTCATCGCCGGACGCGCCGCCCCGGGCGCGACCATCGAGCTGATGCGGGGCGATCAGGTCCATGCCCGCGGCGTGGCCGATGCGTCCGGGCTCTTCGCCATCGTCCCGCCGGCCCTGCCGCCGGGCTCCCACCAGGTGGTGCTGCAGTCGATCGCCCCGGACGGCGTCCGCCAGCGCTCGCCCCAGAGCGTCACCGTCGTGATCGACGCCAGCCTGAAGCAGCGCCCGCTCGTGACCCTGACCTCGCCCGATCAGCCCACCGTGGTGCTCTCCAATCCCGAGCCCCAGGTGGCTCAGAGCGAGTCGGCTCAGAGCCAGTCGGCGCAGAACCAGGTGGCGCAGAACCAGGCGGCGGAGAACACGCCGAAGGAGCCCGACGCGCCGGCAAAGCCCGACGAGACGGCTCAGGCGGCCCCGCAGCAGCAGGCCAATGCCGCGCCGGAAGCCCCGGCGCAGCCTGTCCAGCCCACGCCGCGCCCCGAGATCAAGATCGTCAGCGTCGAAGCGGAGGACGGCAAGCTCTTCGTGTCCGGCCAGACGGCTCCGGGAGCGACCGTGCGCCTCTATCTCAACGAGAGCCTCATCGCGCCCGGCGGGGCAGGGGTGGACGGCAAGGTCTCCTTCTCCATCGGTTCCGGTGTCCGCCCCGGCGATTACCGGATCCGCCTCGACGATGTGGACCCGGTCTCGGGCCAGGTGAAGTCACGGGCCGAAGTCGCCTTCAACGTGCCGGTCCCGGTCATCGCCGCCCTGCCGAAGGCTCCGGCTGCCGCCGGCGCCCCGGCTCCGGCGCAGACCGCCGGAGCGGCGGGAAGCGACGCCCAGTTCGCGGCGGCCGGCACGGTCGTGATCCCCAACATCAACACGGCGATCATCTCCAAGGGCGACAATCTCTGGCGGATCAGCCAGCGGATCTATGGCTCCGGCTACCGCTACACGGTGATCTACAGCGCGAACAAGGAGCAGATCCGCGATCCCGACCTGATCTATCCGGGTCAGGTTTTCGTGCTGCCGAGCGACCAGGACCAGAAGACCAACTGAGGCCCTGGTCGGACCAGCCGTGTCAGGCTCGCCCACGTCATCACCGGCACAAGGCCAGTGATCCCGATGCCTTGCATGCTGTCCTCATCCTGAGAGTCTGGTGCAGGAAGCGCTAGGCAGCCCTCTCCCCCCTTGCGGGGGAGAGTTGGAGAGGGGGTATGAGCGCTAGCCTATGAAGGTCTGGCGCCGGCACCCTCACCCTTGATCCCTCCCCGCCGCAAGTCGGGTGTTCCCGACCTGCGACTGACAGAGGCCGATCTCGGCAACAGCCGAGAGCGGTGGGGAGGGAAATGGCGCCATGTCCTGAGAACGATCCGGGATCGCCGCTCCGCGCCGTCCGGGCTGACACCCTCCTCGTCATCACCGGCCTTGGGCCGGTGATCCCGATGGTGTGAGGCGCAGCGCTTGTCCGATCGGGATGGCCGGGACAGGCCCGGCCATGACGTGGGGAGGGACACAGGGTGAGAGGCGCAGAGTAACAGCCTGTGGACAATGTTCCTTGTTTGTTCTTGACACGGATGCTCATCTGAACTATGTTGCATCCATCCCGGCCCGACGAGGGGCGCGCTCGCGAGGCGTCGCAAGATGGCGGGGCGGGGAAC
>Ga0182741_1000280_pt1 | contig 79012 bp, 81 predicted proteins | sample eDN5th37CBELigOP_FD_128874 | JGI IMG/M metagenome (GOLD analysis project Ga0182741, IMG submission 128874) | Enriched Organic Plus compost microbial communities from Emeryville, California, USA - eDNA 5th pass 37_C BE-Lig OP (version 2) (version 2) ...
ACCAGCCAGACGGCGGTGGCCTTGGCCATCAGCGGCTTGTTCATGACCTTCTCCTTAACAATATCTCTTCCGGCCGGGGAAAACGGCTTTCGGCGGCTGCCATTCCATTTTCGGGGGATTGACAGGCTATATAGGCCCGGAAGGGAGCAAAATAAAGCCTGAAATTCGTGGCGCGCGGCCGGGACCGGCGTTAGGTTCGCCGGCATGAGACCGGCCGCCCTGATCGCCCTTTTGCTGTTCGCCCCCGCGGCCCTGGCCCAGGACATCGCGGGACGGTTCGACTATTACGTGCTGTCGCTCAGCTGGTCGCCCAGCTGGTGCCGGACCCAGGACGAGGCCGAACAATGCGCGACCGGGCGGCGCCTGGGCTTCGTCGTCCATGGCCTGTGGCCGCAATACGAACGCGGCTGGCCGGAATATTGCCGGACCGAAGCCCGCGACCCCGCGCGCCACGAAACCCGTGCCATGGCGGATCTGATGGGAACGGGCGGCCTAGCCTGGTATCAATGGAAAAAGCACGGCCGCTGCTCGGGCCTGCCGGCGCGGGACTATTTCGCCCTGACCCGCAAGGCCGCCGCCCGGATCGCCCTGCCCGAGACGCTGCGCCAGCTCGACCGCGACGTCACCCTGCCCGCCCAGGTGATCGAAGACGCCTTCATCGAGGCCAATCCCGGCCTTGCACGCGACGGCATCACCGTGACCTGCCGCGCCCGCGCCCTGCAGGAGATCCGCATCTGCCTGACCCGCGACCTGCGGCCGCGTGCCTGCGCTGAGGATGCCGGGCGGGATTGCCAGGGCAGCTTCCTGATGCCGGCGCCGCGCTGATGGCGCGGCCGCGTGCCTCCGGCGGGGATATTTGGACAAGGAAGAGACCGTTAACCGAATCGCAAGGATTTTCTGTCAGCTTGGAATCACGGAACAGGCGGGGACGCCGATGGCCGTCAAGGAAGAAGCCACACCCCGACCTTCAGCTCCGGCGGGCGGGGTGTGTGCTTTTCTTTCTTGCCCAAATATCCCCGCCGGAGGCTCCGGGCCGTGCCATAGTCGCCGAAGCAGTCAATCCGCGGCCGAAACCCGCAACAGGATCTTGCCGATATGGCCGCTGCCCTCCATGCGGCGATGCGCCTCGGCCGCCTCGGCAAGCGGGAAGGTGCTGTCGATCAACGGGCGCACCGCCCCCGCCTCGACCAGCGGCCAGAGCCGCTCCTGCAGTTCGGTGGCGATGCGCGCCTTGGCCAGGTCGGATTGCGGCCGCAGGGTCGAACCGGTCACCGACAACCGCCGGGCCATGATCTGGGCGAAGTTGATCTCGGCCTTGGGCCCGGCGAGGAAGGCGATCATGGCAAGCCGGCCGTCATCCGCAAGGCACTTGATATTGCGAGCGATATAGTCGCCGCCGACCATGTCCAGGATCAGGTCGGCGCCGCCGGCCTTGCGCAGCACGGCGACGAAATCCTCCTCGCGATAATTGATCGCCCTGGCGCCCAGCTTCTCGCAGGCCGCGCATTTCTCGGCCGAGCCTGCCGTCGCCCAGACCCGCGCCCCCAGCGCCTTGGCGATCTGGATCGCCATGGTGCCGATGCCCGATGAGCCGCCATGGACCAGGAAGCGCTCGCCCGGCTGCAAGCCGCCGCGCATGACCACGTTGGACCAGACAGTGAAGGCGGTTTCGGGCAACGCGGCGCCCAGGCGCAGAGACAGCCCCTGCGGAATCGGCAGGGCGTGGTCTGCGGGACAGGTCGCATATTGCGCATAGCCGCCGCCCGGCAGCAGGGCGCAGACCCGGTCGCCCGGCCTCCAGCACGTGACGCCCGGACCGACGGCCGCCACTTCGCCGGCACATTCCAGGCCCGGCAGGTCCGAGGCCCCCGGTGGCGGCGCATAGGAGCCGGCGCGTTGCAGCACGTCGGGACGGTTCACCCCGGCCCAGGCAACGCGGATCAGGATCTGGCCATGCCCGGCCACCGGCACCGGCCGCGTCACCGGCCGCAGAACCTCGGCCCCGCCGGGGGATGAAATCTCGATTGCCTGCATCACATCGGGAATCACCCGTCGCCTCCTTCTGTCCGGGCGCGCGGATTTGCGCGCAACGCTCCGGGCAGATTGCGATTTTCCGGCCGCCTGATCCAGCCCGTCGCAAGCCCGGCCAGGGTCGAGACGCCGGGCAGTCCGCCGACCCGTTCCTTCAGGCTTTCGAAGCGCATCACCCCTTCGATGCGGCGGTCCAGGAAGCGGCGCGTCTCCTCGGCCTCGGGCGAATCGTCGCCCAGCCAGTAAAGCACCGTCGCGCCATAGACGGCCGACAGCGTCGCGCGCTTGGAATACCAGTTCACGTCCTCGGAGCGGTCGCCGAGCCCGTCCCAGATCGCATCGGCCGTCTCCCAGACCAGCCGCGCGCCAAGCGCCGCATTCTGCGGCAAGGCCAGGATCGCCGCCCCTGCCCGTGCAAGCTCGCGGTTGCTGAGCGACAGCCGCCGCATCACCGCCGCCGAGACCCGGTCGCGAAACCGGCCCTCGGGCGGATGCGCCGCCAGCCAGTCGCGCAGCGCCTGGTCGCCCCGGCGGTGATAGGCGGCGGCCAGATCCGCGCCGCCGCGCGGCAGGTGCACCCGCGCCAGGGCCGGGTTCATGCCGATGTCGCGCGCGCCCTCGGCGATGGCCTTGTCGCCCATGCCCTCGAAGATGACATGGGACAGCGCGGCCTCGATCAGCCGCTCGCGGTCATCCGTCATGGCACTCTCCTTTTTCTTCGTGCGGCGCGGGTCCGGAAAATCTGGACAAAGCCGATTCGGCTTGCTAGAAGGCCGCGTCCTGCAAATCAGCTCAACTTTAACCTAGGAAGGTGGTGACAACCACATGCAGGTAAGTGTTCGCGACAACAACGTCGAACAGGCGCTTCGTGCTCTGAAGAAGAAACTTCAGCGCGAGGGGGTGTTCCGTGAAATGAAGCTCAAGCAGCATTTCGAGAAACCCTCGGTCAAGAAGGCCCGTGAAAAGGCCGAGGCCGTCCGCCGCGCCCGCAAGCTGGCGCGCAAGAAAGCGCAACGCGAAGGCGCGCTGTAAGACGAGCGACACGTTCGTTTCAGGAAAACCCCCGTGCCATGCGCGGGGGTTTTTCATTCACGCCGGTTCCTTTCATCCCGGTTCCTTCACACCGGCAGCGCCGTGGTGAAGGCCACCGTGCGCAGCGAGAACGAGGAATGCATCTGCTGCACGCCCGGCAACTTGGCCAGCCGCTGGCGGTGGATGCGGGCGAAATCGTCGGTATCCTGCGCCACCACCTTCAGCAGGTAATCCGCCGAACCGGCCATCAGGTGACATTCCAGCACGTCGGGGATGGTGCGCACGGCGCGCTCGAAAGCCTCCAGCAGCTCGTCGGCCTGGCCCGACAGGGTGATCTCGACAAAGACCGTGGTCGGCCGCTCCAGCTTGCGCGCGTCGAGCAGCGCGACATAGCCGCGGATCACCCCAGCCTCCTCCAGCCTCTGCACGCGGCGGTGGCAGGCGCTGGGGGAAAGCCCGGCCTCGTTTGCCAGATCGGCATTGGTCATGCGCCCGTCGCGTTGCAGGACGGAGAGAATGCGGCGATCCGTCGCGTCAAGCTCGATCATCGGGGCGATCCCTGTCTCGCGGGCGCCGGTCGGCGCCGGTTTCTTCGACCATAGCGCCGCCAGAGGCCGGATATAAGCGAAAATCACCGCAACAGGCGGCACGGCACGACCCCAGGGCGCCGCGCCGCCGCCTTGGCCGGCCGCTTCCGCCTCAGACGCTGCGGGCCCGCAACTCGTCGCGGATCTCCATCAGCAGCTCCTCCTGCGTCGGGCCGGCGGGGGCGGCCGCCTCGGCCTCTTTCTTGCGGATCGCGGCGCTTTGCACCTTGTTCACCGCCTTGACCAGCAGGAACACCGCCCAGGCGACGATCAGGAAGTTGATGACCGCCGAGAGGAAGGCGCCATAGGCAAAGACCGAGGCGCCGGAATCGCGCGCCACCTGCAGGCTGGCGCCCGGCGGAACCTCGCCCTTCAGCACCAGGTAATGCCCGCTGAAATCCGTGCCGCCGGTCAGCAGCCCGATGATCGGGTTGATCAGGTCGGCGACCAGCGAATTCACGATCGCCGTGAAGGCCGCGCCGATGATGATGCCGACGGCAAGGTCGATGACATTGCCCCGGGCGATGAATTCCTTGAACTCCTTGAACATGGGCTTACCTTTCCCGGCCTGTTGCACGCGTTCCGGCAAAGGCTGCCACATCACGCTAACCCCTTGCAACATGAGACAGGACTGGACAGGAAACGACATGACGGCATTATCCGAATTTCCGATCACCCGCCGCTGGCCGCCCCGGCGTCCCGAGGTCATCCAGCTTTACACGCTGAACACGCCGAACGGCATCAAGACCTCGGTCATGCTCGAGGAATGCGGGCTGGACTATGACGCGCATCGCATCAGCATCTCCGACCCCGAGGACCAGTTCACCCCCGAATTCCTGTCGCTGAACCCCAATAACAAGATCCCGGCGATGATCGACCCGAACGGGCCGGACGGCAAACCCATGGGCCTGTTCGAAACCGGCGCCATGCTGATCTATCTGGGCGACAAGACCGGCAAGTTCCTGCCCGCCTCGGGTGCGGCGCGCTACCACACCATCCAGTGGCTGATGTGGCAGATGGGCGGGGTCGGGCCGATGTTCGGCCAGGTCGGCTATTTCCACCGCTACAAGGGCAGCGAGATCGAGGATCCCCGTCCCCGCACCCGCTATTACGACGAGGCGCGGCGGCTCTTGGGCGTGCTGGACCGCCAGCTTCAGGGGCGCGACTGGATCACCGGCGAATATTCCATCGCCGACATGGCCGTAGGGCCCTGGCTGCGCACGGTCCGGGTGAATTACGAGGCCGAGACAGAGACCGGCATGGATGGCTTTGCCAACGTCCAGGCCTATCTGGAACGCTTCCTGGCCCGTCCCGCCGTGCAGCGCGGCATCGAGGTCGGGGCCGCCTGACCGGCATCGCGGCAGGGCTTGCAACCGATACGCGATTCATGGACCGTCCGGGAAACATCGCGGACGGTCTCATGCCTTTTATCGAGCATAACGGAAAACGTATCCTTTTCATCCACATCCCCAAGACCGGCGGCACCTCGGTCGAGAACTGGATGCTGGGCATCGCGCCGCTGCGCCTGTTCAGCCAGGGCATCCCCGCGGCGATGAAATGCACGCCGCAGCATCTGCGCATGCAGGACATCCGCGCGCTGCTGGGCGAGGGCTATTTCGACCATGTGCTGACCGTGGTGCGCAACCCCTACGACCGCGTCGCCAGCGAATACCGGATGCGGGTGCATCTGGCGAAAGAGAATTTCTTCAAGGGGTTGCCCGTCTTCTCGCTCTGGCTGGAGGATTGGCTGAACCGCCAGAAGCGCGAGCCCTTCTGCCTGGACAACCACCTGCGCCCGCAATGGGAGTTCCTGGGCAGCGAAGTCGAGACCTTCCGCTTCGAGGACGGCTTGCAGGCCCCCCTCGCCCGCATGGCGGAATGGCTGGGCGTCGCCCCGCCCGAAAGCCTGCCCCACGACCTGCGCCCCGACCCGCTGGGGATCGCCTGGGACCAGGTGGACCGGATCCGGGTGCGCGACCATTACGCCCGCGATTTCGAGACGCTGGGCTATTTCACCGACTGAACCGGGGCATCAGGCCGGGGCGCGGACCCCGGCCCCATGGCCCGCCCTAGCTGCGCAGCACGCCGCCGGTGGCCTTGCCGACCTTTTCGACGATCTTGGCGCTGACCGCCTCGATCTCGGCATCGGTCAGGGTCTTTTCCCGCGGCTGCAACCGCGCGGTGATGGCGATGGACTTCTTGCCGCCTTCCAGCCCGGTAAACTGGTCAAAAACCGTCACCCGCTCGATCAGCGCCTTGTCCGCACCCGCCGCCGCGTTCACCAGCGTCAGCGCCTCGACGCCGCTGTCCACCACGAAGGCGAAGTCGCGCTCGACCGCCTGCAGGTCGGACAGCACCAGCGCCGGGCGCGAGGGCGATTTCACCTTGGGCAGCGGCACGGCGGCGATGCGAATGGTAAAGCCGACCGCCGCACCCTTGATGCCGAAATGCCGCAGCACGCGAGGGTGGATCTCGCCAAATGTCGCCAGCGCATTCGGCCCCAGCGCGATGTTCCCCGCCCGGCCCGGATGCCACCAGCCGTCCAGCTTGCGGTTGATCTGCGCCTTGGCCGGCGCGCCGATGGCCTGCAACACCGCCTCGGCATCGGCCTTGGCGTCGTAGATGTCCACCTTGCGCCGCGAGGCATAGGGGTCGCGCGCCGCATTCGCCCCGACCAGGATGCCCGACAGGTGCAGATCCTGCTCGCCCGGCTCGCCGCCGCTGAACACGGGGCCGCATTCGAACAGCGCCAGATCGGCAAAGCCGCGCGCCTGGTTGCGCGCCGCCGCCGCCAGCAGGCCCGGCAGCAGGTCGGGGCGCATATGCGTCATCTCGCTGCTGATCGGGTTCTCGATCCTGACCGCGTCGGAACCGCCGCCGAACAGCGCCGCGGCCTTTTGGTCGATGAAGCTGTAGGTCACGCATTCGTTGTAGCCCAGCGCGGCCGCCATGCGCCGCGCCGCCTGTTCGCGGCGCTGCAAGGGGGTCAGCACCGGCTGCGGCACGCCCGCCTGCGGGCGCGGCAGCGGCTGGCCCTGCAGCTTGGTCAGGCTGGCGATGCGCGCCACCTCCTCGACCAGGTCGGCGCTGCCCTGCACATCGGGACGCCAGCTGGGCACGAAGGCCCGGTCGCCCTCCAGCCGGAAACCCAGCGCGGTCAGCGTCGCGCGCTGTTCGGCCTCGGGGATGTCCATGCCGACCAGGCTGCTGACCCGCGCCGGTTCCAGAAGGTAGCTGCGGGTCGTGTCGGGCACCGCGCCCGCCGTCACCACCTCGGAAGCCTCGCCACCGCAAAGCTCCAGGATCATCTGCGTCGCCCGTTCCAGGCCCGGTTGGGTAAAGGCCGGATCCACGCCGCGCTCGAAACGATAGCGCGCGTCCGAGTTGATCTTCAGCGCCCGGCCCGCCGTGGCGATGGCGATGGGATCCCAATAGGCGCTTTCCAGGAAGACGTTCACCGTCTGGTCCGAGCAGCCGCTATGCTCGCCGCCCATGATGCCGGCGATGCTTTCCGGGCCGGCCTCGTCGGCGATGATCATGGTGCCGGGGGCAAAGGCATAGGTCTTGCCGTCCAGCGCCAGCAATGCCTCGCCCTCGACCGAGGCGCGCACGGTCAGGTCGCCCTTGACCTTGTCGGCATCAAAGACATGCAGCGGCCGGTTCAGGTCGAAAGTGAAGAAATTGGTGATGTCCACCAGCGTGTTGATCGGCCGCAGCCCGATGGCGGTCAGCCGCTTTTGCAGCCAGTCCGGCGACGGCCCGTTCCTGACCCCGCGGATCAGCCGGCCGCTGAAGAACGGCGCCTTCGGTGCCATCTCGGGCATGATCGCCACCTGGATGGGCGAGGCGAAGCTGCCCGGCACGATCACGTCCTCGACCGGCTTCAACCGGCCGAGCCCGCGCGCGGCAAGGTCGCGGGCGATGCCATGCACCCCCAGCGCATCGGGGCGGTTCGGGGTGATCTTGATCTCGATCACCGGATCGACGGCCTCGGGCCGGTTCGCGGCCAGCCAATCGACGAACCTGTCGCCCACCTCGCCCGAGGGCAGCTCGATGATACCGTCATGCTCCTCCGACAGTTCCAGCTCGCGTTCCGAGGCCATCATGCCATGGCTTTCGACGCCGCGGATCTTGCCGACGCCCAGGGTCACGTCGATGCCGGGGACATAATCGCCGGGCTTGGCCAGCACCACGGTGATGCCGGCGCGGGCATTGGGGGCGCCGCAGACGATCTGCTTCTCGCCCTCGTCCGTCAACACCTTGCAGACCCGCAGCCGGTCGGCATCGGGATGCTGCTCGGCATGCAGAACCTTGGCCAGGGTGAAGGTCTTCAACTTGGCAGCCGGATCGGCCACGCCCTCGACCTCGAGGCCAAGGTCGGTCAGCGCCTCGGTGATCTCATCGAGGGAGGCTTGAGTGTCGAGATGCTCTTTGAGCCAGGAGAGGGTGAATTTCATTGCGGCGGCTCCGTCGGGGTTGCGCGACCCTTAGCGCATGGCGCGGCGGATTGGTAGGGTGGTGGAGCCGGATGCGCAGGGCCCTTGTCGCGACCCGACGACAAACTTCGCCCGTGCGCGGTCGCGGCTACGCGCAGGTTTCTTAGCAAGCGGGTATTGCGTCGCATCGGCGGAGACAACGATTCTTACGATGACCAATCGCGAAGAGTACTCTGCGACTAAAGAAGAAGGTCGGCCCAAAAAACCAGTAGCCCGCAGCAAACCAGAATAAAGCAGAGCTGAAAAAACCCGCGTAAATACCTGTTTTCGGTTCCGCCAAAAGCCAGAGCAGAAAATGTAACGGCAAATACTGTAAAGAAAAAATAAGCGTGATTCTCTGGGATCAGCAATACATGCCGTGCAATACCTACAACCGCACCGGGGAAGGCAAGATTGAACCACGAAGCAGAAACGTGGATCACACCCCAGGACGCCGATATCGCGCCAAAAAGCACGGCGATGGTCAGGTCCAGTTCGCCGATCATCCTGCCGACAGGGCGTTGTGAACGAGGCATAATGAGAACCTGCCAGAGCTTGCGCAGATCTAGGAAAAGAACCACCGTGAAAAACGTCATGGCGGGCAAAGACAGGGCCATCAGTGCAACCGCGATCAACCAAGGCTCTTGCATTTCGGGGCTGAGCTCTGGAACGGCCGCGGTGACAAGTGCCGTCTTTATACCTACAGAAAAGGCAGATACAGATATGGCAATCCCTCCGATCGTCCATATCCGCGTCAGCGCCCCGGAGAAATCATACTCCTCGGTCCGACCAACCGAAGGGGCATCCCTCACCGCGACAGCCCACCGCTCACGCTCGGCACGTCCCCCGCCGCGAACCCGTAATGCCGCAGCCAGCGCAGATCGCTTTCAAAGAATGCCCGCAGGTCGGGAATGCCGTATTTCAGCATGGCGATCCGGTCGATGCCCATGCCGAAGGCGAAGCCCTGCCATGCCTCGGGGTCGATGCCGCCGGCCGCCAGCACCTTGGGATGCACCATGCCCGAGCCCAGGATCTCGAGCCAGCTTTCACCCTGGCCGATGGTCAGCTTGCCGCCCTCCCAGGAACAGCGGATGTCGACCTCGGCCGAGGGCTCGGTGAAGGGGAAATGCGAGGCGCGGAAGCGCAGCTCGACCTCGTCCACCTCGAAAAAGGCGCGGCAGAACTCCTCCAGCGTCCATTTCAGGTTCGCCATCGAGATGTCCTTGCCCAGCGCCAGCCCCTCGACCTGGTGGAACATCGGCGTATGGGTCTGGTCCATGTCCATGCGATAGACGCGGCCCGGGCAGATCACCCGGATCGGCGCGCCGCTGGCCTGCATGGCACGGATCTGCACCGGCGAGGTATGGGTCCGCAGCACATGCGGCGGGCGCGGGTCGTCCGCCGCGCGGGCCATGAAGAAGGTGTCATGCTCCTGCCGGGCGGGATGCTCGGGGGGGATGTTCAGCGCATCGAAGTTGAACCAGTCGCTTTCGATCTGCGGGCCCTCAGCGACGCGGAAGCCCATGTCGGCGAAGATCGCGGTGACTTCTTCCGTGACCTGGCTGATCGGGTGGATGGTGCCCTGCGGCCGCGGCCGGCCCGGCAGGGTCACGTCCAGCCATTCCTGCTTCAGCCGCGCATCCAGCGCCGCATCCTCCAGCCCCTGCTTGCGGGCGCGCAGCGCGGCGTCGATCTCGTCCTTCAGCCGGTTCAGCGCGGCGCCTCGGGTCTGGCGCTCCTCGGGCGTCATCCGGCCCAGTTCCTTCATCATGCCGCTGATCTCGCCCTTCTTGCCAAGGGCGGCCAGGCGCACCTGCTCCAGCGCGTCGCCATCGGCGGCGGTCGAGATGCGGTCGAGATAGGACTGGCGAAGAACGGTCAGGTCGGACATGGGCGGGCTTCCTTGCGGTTTGCCTGCGCCGATAGCACGCGGGGGCCGCAGGGAAAAGCCTCAGCGGGCGAAGGTTTCCGCCACCAGCTCGGCCGGGCGGCACAGCCGCACGCCGCCGGGGCCGCAGACGAAGGGACGCTCGACCAGCAGCGGGTTCTCGACCATGGCGGCCAGAATGTCCGCATCGCCGGCATCCAGCAGGCCGCGCGCCTCGGCATCGGTGCCCTTGACCCGCAGCGCCTGGCGCGGGGTCACGTCGGCGGCGGCGAGCAGGCCCAGAAGCTGGGCGCGGGTCCAGCCCTCGCGGGCATAATCGACGATCTCGGGCCCGTACCCGGCGTCACGGATCATCTGCAAGACCTTGCGCGAGGTCGAGCAGGTCGGCTTGTGATAGATGGTGATCATGGCGCGACTTTGGCGCGGGCCGGCCGGGCTTTCAAGAGCGTTCGGAAACCGTCAGCCAGACCCCGCCATGCGGCCGAAGCGTCAGGATCATGCGCGGCTGCGGCTGGCGTGCGGTCAGTTCGAAGCGCAGACGCGCGACCAGCGTGGCCAGGATGATCACCGCCTCCTGCAAGGCGAAACTGGCGCCGATGCAGATCCGGGGACCGGCGCCAAAGGGCAGGAAGGCAAAGCGGTCGCGGGTCACGCCGGGGGCGAAACGCTCGGGGTCGAAGCGGTCGGGATCGTCCCAGAGCATGCGGTGGCGATGCAGTGCATAGATCGGCAGCATGATCGTGTCGCCCGGCCGCACCTCGCGCCCGCCCAGCGTGTCGTGGATGCGGGCAGTGCGCGACAGGAAGGCCGCGGGCGGATAAAGGCGCAGCGCTTCCTCGACCACCTGCCGGATATAGGTCAGGCGCGGCAGATCGGCGGCGGTCGCCGCGCGACCGCCCAGCACCGTGCCCGCTTCGATGGCGGCGCGGTGCTGGACCTGCGGATCGAAGGCCAGCAGGTAAAGCGCCCAGGCCAGCGTCAGCGCCGTCGTCTCGTGCCCGGCGACGATAAAGGTCAGCAGGTTGTCACGCAGCTCGGCCGGGGTCATGCGGCGATGGGTCTCGGGATCCTCGCCGGCCCGCAGCAGGTCCAGCAGGTCCGGCACCGCACGCGGGCCCGACCGGGCGCGGGCCTGGATCGCCTCGTCGGCGACGCGCTTCATCCGCCGCAGGTCACCGCCGGAAAACAGCCGGCCGGGGCGCGGAATCCAGCCGGGCAAACCCAGGATGTCCAGCACCGAAATCCGCGCCGTGCCGGCGATATAGGCGTCGATGGCCTGGTGCACCGCGTCGCGGTCGAAACCCTCGTCGCCGGAAAAGGTCACGTCCGAGATCACCTCGAAGGTCGCAGCCACGGTCTCGGCAAAGACATCGACCGGGCCGTCGGCCGCCGCGAGCCGCTGCGCACTGGCCTCGGCGGCAGCGGTCATCACCGGACCCAGCGCCTCGACATGGCGTTGGGCAAAGGCCGGGGCGGCGGCCAGGCGCTGCCAGCGCCAATGCGCACCCTCGGCCACGAACATCGAATTGCCGATGGCGGGCTCCAGGATCAGCCGGGTGACGAAGGATTTCGGATAGTCCTCAACCCGATCCTTGAGCACCCGGCGCAGCGCCTCGGGGTCCATGACCATGTGCCAGCGCTTGCCGGTCTTGCCCGAGACCATGGGCTGACGGGTGGCAAGGTCGGGGATCAGCTCCAGCACGTTGCGCCGCGCGGTCATGGCGCTGGCGATCACCCCCATCGGCTTGTGGTGCAGCGGCACGCGCACAGGATAGCGGTTGGGCGGGCGATGGGGGGACATCAGCGCAAGACCTCGCCGGCAGAACCGAAGCTCCCGGCTTCTTTCTTGTCAAAATATCCTGGGGGAACGCCGGCCCGGCCCCTTCGAGGGGCCGGGCCGGTGTGGGGGCAAAGCCCCCCTCTCCCTCCAGCATCCGGGCATGAAAAAACCCGCGCCGGGAAGAACGCGGGTTTTCTCCGTTTCATCCGCCCGCCCCGATTCAGGCGGCGGCTTTCGCCTGCGCCACGACGGCCGCAAAGGCCTCGGGCTCGTGGACGGCCAGATCGGCCAGAACCTTGCGGTCCACCTCGATGCCCGCTTTCGCCAGCGCGGCGATGAAGCGCGAATAGGTCATCTCGGCATCGACGGCGCGGACGGCGGCGTTGATGCGCTGGATCCACAACGCGCGGAAGTTGCGCTTGCGCGTCTTGCGGTCGCGGGTGGCGTATTGGTTGGCCTTGTCGACGGCCTGGGTCGCGGTGCGGAAGTTGCGCGACCGGTTGCCGTAATAGCCTTTCGCCGCGTCAAGAACCTTCTTGTGGCGGGCGTGGGTGATCTTACCCGATTTGACTCGTGCCATGTCCGGTTCTCCTTAGCGGTTGTAGGGCATGTATTTCTTGACGATCTTCGCGTCCGCATCGGACAGGATCATGGTCCCGGTCACGTCGCGGATGAATTTCGTCGAGCGCTTGATCATGCCGTGGCGCTTGCCGGCCGGGCCGGCCTTGACCTTGCCCGAGGCCGTCATCGAGAACCGCTTCTTGGCGGCCGATTTGGTCTTCATCTTCGGCATTTTACTCTCCTTGCGGTCAGAGTGAACGCGCGACTCGGCAATGCCATCTCGGCCGGCCGCGCGGGTGGAAGCGTGCCCTATAAGCGGACACGCACGAATTGGCAAGGGTTATTGACCCTCGGCCGGCGCCTCGCTTTCGCCTGCATCTGCGGCGTCGGCGGCAGGCTCTTCGGCCGCGGGCTCTTGCGCCGCCGGGGCCTCGGCCTCGGGCTCCGCCGCTTCGGGCGCTTCGACTGCGGGGGGTTCGGCCGCGGGTGTGTCGGCCGCGGGGGCTTCGGCAGCCGGTGTCGCGGCTGCATCGGCGGCCGGGGCTTCCTCCGGCGCCTCCTCGGCCGGGGCCTCGGGCGCGGGCGCCGTGACCGGGTCGGTGCCGGTCGTCACCTCGCCGCTCACCAGCCGCTGCCAGCTTTCCTGCAGGGACTGGATGCCGAAGGGCCGCTGATCGAGCCAGCCGCCCGCCAGCAGCAGCACGATGCCCAGCACCAGCAGGATCGCGGCGCCTCGGGGGGCCTGCGTGCGCGCCACCGACAGGATGGCCAGAAGGACCGAGAGCGCGCAAAGCGTCACCCCGGCCAGCAGCAGGATATCGATCATCGGATCACCTTTCCGTTGCGGATCTCTTTGAACCCGCGCCTTATTCCGGATCGGTACGATAGATCAAGCGCTCATCGCAGGGCGCGATGCGCAGGATGTTGGTGGTGCCCGGCACGTTGAAGGGCACCCCGGCCATGACGACGATCTGGTTCGATTCGTCGGCAAAGCCGAAATCGCGCGCCGCCTTGGCCGCATTGACCACCGCCTGCTTGAAACGCTCCAGCGAGGGCGTCTGCACGCAATGCGTGCCCCAGGTCAGGCACAGCCGGCGCAGCGTGTCCTGTTCCGAGGACATGGCGACGATCGGCACCCGCGGCCGCTCGCGCGCGGTCAGGCTGGCGGTGGTGCCCGACTGGGTGAAGGCGCAGATGCAGGAGATGTCGGTGGTCTCGGCGATCTCGCGCGCCGCGGCGACGATGGCATCTGCCACGGTCTGGCGCTTGGCGCTGCGCGAGCTTTCGATGATGTCGCGATAGGTCGGATCGCTTTCGACCGAACGCGCGACATTGTCCATGGTGGCGACCGCCTCGACCGGATAGGCGCCGGCCGCGCTTTCGGCCGAGAGCATCACCGCATCGGCGCCCTCGTAGATGGCGGTGGCCACGTCCGAGACCTCGGCGCGGGTCGGCATCGGGCTTTCGATCATCGATTCCAGCATCTGCGTGGCCACGATCACCGGCTTGGCCGCCGCGCGGCAGGCGCGCACCAGCCGCTTCTGGATCGGCGGCACGGAATGCACCGGCAGTTCCACCCCCAGGTCGCCGCGCGCCACCATGATCCCGTCCGAGACCTTGAGGATCTCGGAAAACGCGCGCACGGCGGCGGGCTTTTCGATCTTGGACAGGATGGCGGCGCGGCCCTTGGCCAGTTCGCGCGCCTCGATCACGTCCTCGGGGCGCTGCACGAAGCTCAGCGCCAGCCAGTCCACGCCCATCGCGCAGGCGAATTCCAGATCGTCGCGGTCCTTTTCCGACAGCGCCGCCAGCGGCAGCACCACGTCGGGCACGTTCACCCCCTTGCGGTTCGAGATCGCGCCCCCCGCCGTCACCGTGCAATCGGCGAAATCCGCGCCGCAGGCTTCGACCCGCAGGCGGATCTTGCCGTCGTTGACCAGCAGTTCGGCGCCCGGCTCCAGCGCGGCAAAGATCTCGGGATGCGGCAATTGGACGCGGCTGGCATCGCCCGGCGCCGGATCCAGGTCGAAGCGGAAGGCCTGCCCATCGGCCAGGTCGTGCGGCCCCTGGGCGAAGGTGCCGACGCGCAGCTTCGGCCCCTGCAGGTCGGCCAGCACCGCGATGGGCCGGCCCGATTCGGCCTCGACCCGGCGGATGATGTCATAGCGGGCGCGCTGTTCCTCATGCGTGCCGTGGCTCATGTTCAGGCGAAACACGTCCGCGCCGGCCTCGAAAAGGGCCCGGATGGTGGCGAAATCGCTGGATGCGGGGCCCAGGGTTGCCACGATCTTGACCTTGCGATGCCGTCTCATCCGTCTCTCCGTGCATGTTTGCGCTATCGTCGCTGCTGTTATGGCCTATCCGGGCGCCTGCGGCAACTGGTGCTTGGTCCGGCGATTGCCTAAACCATGCTGCGGAAAGGCGACAGACGAATGACGGCACAGCCCTATTCAACGATCGGAGAGGACCGGCCCTCGCGCTGGCTGATCACCTGCGACCATGCGACGAACCGCGTGCCGGGCTGGATCGGCGGCGGCGACTTGGGCATTGCGCCCGAGGACATGGCGCGCCACATCGCCTATGACGTGGGCACGGCCGGGCTGACGCGGGCGCTGGCCGAGCGGCTGGACGCACCGGCGATCCTGTCGGATTTCTCGCGGCTGGTGATCGACCCGAACCGGGGCGAGGACGATCCGACGCTGGTGATGCGCATCTATGACGGCACGGTGATTCCCGCCAACCGCCACATCGACGCGGCCGAGCGGGAACGGCGGCTCGACCGGCTTTACCGCCCCTATCACGAGGCCTATGCCCGGCTGGCGGCAAAGCATCCGCGCCGGGCGATCTGCGCAATCCACAGCTTTACCCGGCAATTGCGCGGCCGGCCGCGCCGGCCCTGGGCGGTGGGGGTGCTTTATTCGCATCGCGACAAGCGGCTGGGCCCCGCCCTGGTGCGCGAATGTCGCGACCTGGGCTGGATCACCGGCGAGAACGAGCCCTATTCCGGCCACCTGGACGGCGATTCCATCGACCGCCATGCCCTGGCGCAGGGCCGACCCAACGTGCTGATCGAGGTCAGGAACGATCTGATCGCCGATGCGGCGGGCCAGCAGCTCTGGGCCGACCGCCTGGCCGATGTGCTGGCAGGCTTCCTGGACCGGCGCGGCGTCTGAAACGGCTGGGTGCAGGCGGGGGATGACGGGCGGCCGCCTTGTCGATGGACAAGGCGATTCCAGGACGAAGGATACGGGACATCTGAATCGAAGAATGTGGGAATACCCGCCTGAATGCGTGGGCTCGCGGAAAAAGGCTTTGATTGCCAAGGCTTGATGGCCCTTGAAGGTGCTGCTCCGAGGGGGGCCGGGGACATCAGAAATGAAGGATGGTCGCCGTCGAGGGGCGGTCGGCCGTGTCTTGGCCGGATTGAAAGGGCCTCTCGAAAAACCCTTTCGAAGCCTTCGAGAACCTATCAAGTCCCCGCAGAGGCTGGGCCTCCTGCATGAAGGCCCTTTTCAAATCGGGCGTCCGCAGGGGCGATCCGAGGGTCGCGAACAATCAAGTGACTTGACTGTCTGGCAAAACCCTGACGGAAGGGCCGAAACACCAGCAAAACAAGGGCCTTCTGCGCTAATAGCACCGCACAAGGGACACCGCGGACAATCAAGTAAAATTCAGCGGCCCGACCCGTACCCTCGTCAGCGAGGTCTATGATGTCGAGGCAGTGAACGCCGCCGTCCTGACCAGCAAGCTGCTGCAGTTCGCCAACGGGTCGATGTACCAGGAGGACGGCGCCCACATCTGGGTTCACGACGAGAAGTTGAAGGCGCTGGTTGATCTGCACGACGAGGTGAACGGGACGCCGATGCTGGTGGCCTAGGCCCTTCGTTCGCATGGTATCGGCAGGATGTTGATACCATGATTCTGTCTAGGATGCCCGCGAACGAACGTGAGCACCCGAGAACGACAATACCCGTAAACACCCTGAAATTAAGGCGTTTTGGGGTTACTGCGAACGTCTGCGAAAGGTGTTCTGGTAGGCCCGGAGGGACTCGAACCCCCAACCAAGGCGTTATGAGCGCCCTGCTCTGACCATTGAGCTACAGGCCCCGAACGGCGTCACCATTGATCGAGCCGGCCCGCCTCGTCAAGGCCGGGATCGCCGCATCGCGGGAAATCCCCGGCAAGCGGGCCGGCATCAGCTCTTGATCCCGCATCCCGCCTGTGGGCTGATGGCGCATGAAGCCGTGACACGACGCGGCATGAAACCGGAGGTCCGACCATGTCCAGAACCGCCCCGCTGTCACCCCTCGTCCTTGCCCTCGTCGCCGCCGCGCCCGCGCTGGCGGACGAACCCGCCAGCTGCGGCACCGTCCGCTTCTCGGATCCGGGCTGGACAGACATCACCGCGACGAACGGCGTCGCCACCGCCCTGCTGCAAGGGCTGGGCTACCGGCCGGACGTGCGCACCCTGTCGGTGCCGGTCGGCTACGAGGCGCTCAAGAACGGCGATACCGATATCTTCCTGGGCAACTGGATGCCCGCGCAGCAGAAATTCCGCGACGACCTGGACGCCTCGGGCCAGACCGAGGAGTTGGTGCAGAATCTGACCGGCGCCAAGTTCACCCTGGCCGTCACCGATGCGGCCCCCGACCTCGGCGTCAAGGATTTCGCCGATCTCGACGCGCACAAGGACGCCTTCCAGGGCAAGATCTATGGCATCGAGCCCGGCGCGCCGGCAAACCAGACCATCCAGGGCATGATCGAGGCGGACAAGTTCGGCCTCGGCGACTGGGAACTGGTCGAATCGAGCGAACAGGGCATGCTGGCCCAAGTGGCGCGCAACGATGCGGCCGGCCTGCCCTCGGTCTTCCTGGCCTGGGCGCCGCACCCGATGAACGTCAAGCTGGACATCACCTATCTGTCGGGCGGCGATGCGGAGTTCGGTCCCGATTTCGGCGGCGCCACCGTACACACGCTGGCCCGCAAGGAATGGGTCGCCGCCTGCCCCAACGCCGCGAAGCTGTTCGGCCAGCTGGTCTTTACCGTGGAGATGGAGAACCTGCTGATGGGCAGGATCCTGGACGAGGGCATGGATGCGGCCCAGGCCGCCAAGGGCTGGATCGCCGAGAACCCGGATGCGGTGGCGGCATGGCTTGACGGCGTGACCACGCTGGATGGAAAACCCGGCGCGGAAGCAGTCATGGCATCGGTGAAGTAATTGCAACGACCCAATATCCTGATCGTGATGGCCGACCAGCTGTCGGGGGTGCTGTTCCCCGACGGCCCGGCCGAGTTCCTGCATGTGCCGCATCTGCGGTCGCTGGCGGAGCGTTCGACCCGCTATGCCAGCGCCTATACCGGCAGCCCGCTCTGCGCGCCCGGCCGCGCCAGCTTCATGTCCGGGCAGCTGCCGCGCCGCACGCGGGTCTATGACAATGCGGCCGAGTTCTGCTCGGACATCCCGACCTATGCCCATCACCTGCGCCGGGCGGGCTATCACACCTGCCTGTCGGGCAAGATGCATTTCGTCGGCCCCGACCAGCTGCACGGTTTCGAGGAGCGGCTGACCACCGACATCTATCCGGCCGATTTCGGCTGGACCCCGGATTATCGCCGCCCCGGCGAACGCATCGACTGGTGGTATCACAACCTGGGTTCCGTGACCGGCGCCGGCGTGGCCGAGATCACCAACCAGTATGAATATGACGACGAGGTCGCCTATCACGCCACCCGCAAGCTCTACGACCTGGCGCGCGGCGGCGACGAGCGGCCCTGGTGCCTGACGGTCAGCTTCACCCATCCGCACGACCCTTTCGTCGCCCGGCGCAAGTATTGGGATCTCTACGAGGGCATCCCCGAACTGGAGCCGCCCGAGGCCATTCCCTATGACCGGATGGACCCGCATTCGCAGCGGCTGATGGATGCCTGCGACTGGCGGGCCTTCGACATCACGCCGGACCACATCCGCCGCGCCCGGCAGGGCTATTTCGCCAATATCTCCTATGTCGACGACAAGCTGGGCGAGATCCTGGACGTGCTGGAGCGCACCCGGCAGGAGGCGATCGTGGTCTTCCTGTCGGACCATGGCGAGATGCTGGGCGGCCGCGGGCTGTGGTTCAAGATGAGCTTCTTCGAGGGCTCGGCGCGGGTGCCCCTGATGATCGCGGCGCCGGGCATGGCGCCGGGGCGGGTGGAGGTGCCGGTCTCGACCATCGACGTGCTGCCGACGCTTTGCGAGCTTGCCGGCATCTCGATGGCCGAGGTCGCGCCCTGGACCGACGGGCGCTCGCTGGCGCAGGGCGCCGAGGGGCGCGGGCCGGTGGCGATGGAATACGCGGCCGAGGGCAGCATCGCGCCGCTGGTCTGCCTGCGCGACGGCGACTGGAAATACGTCGCCTGCACGGCCGATCCCGAAATGCTCTACAATCTCGCCGAAGACCCGGACGAGCGGGTGAACCGGGCGACCGATCCGGCGGCGGCCGGGGTACTGGCGCGGATGCGGGACATGGCGGCCGAACGCTGGGATCTGGCCGCCTATGACGCCGAGGTGCGCGAAAGTCAGGCCCGGCGCTGGGTGGTCTACGAGGCGCTGCGCAACGGCGCCTATTTCCCCTGGGACCACCAACCGCTGATGAAGGCATCCGAACGCTACATGCGCAACCACATGGACCTGAACGTGCTGGAGGAGGCCAAGCGCTTTCCGCGCGGCGAATAGGGTCGCGCCTGGGCGATCCGCCGCCGGGGGCTGTCTGCCCCCGGACCCCCGAGGATATTTGGCCAAGGGAGAAACAGGCCAGTGTCCCCCGGCCGGGCCGCGACCCTGTGCCGCAGCAAGGAACCCGCGGCGCGGGCGGGGCGTTGGCCCGCCGTCATGAGCCAAGAGGGGATTTCCGCCATGTCCGACCTGCTTGTCATCGCCTTCGACGACGAGGCGACCGGCTTCGAGCTGCGCACCGAACTGGTCAAGATGCAGAAGGAATATCTGATCGAGCTCGAGGACGCCGTGGTCGTCACCCGCCCCTCGGCCGAGGACATCCAGCTGCACCAGGCCGTGAACCTGACCGCGGCGGGCGCGCTTGGCGGCGGCTTCTGGGGCACGCTGGTCGGGCTGATCTTCCTCAATCCGCTGATCGGCGCCGCGGTGGGCGCGGGCGCGGGCGCCATCGCCGGCACGCTGTCCGACATCGGCATCAACGACGATTTCATGCGTGAGCTTGGCCAATCCATCCCGCCCGGCGGCTCGGCGGTATTCATCCTGGTGCGCAAGATGACCGCCGACAAGGTGCTGGCGCGGCTGGAAGGCTTCCACCTGAGGGGCCGGGTGCTGCAAAGCTCGCTGCCCGAGGCCGAGGAGGCGCGCCTGCGCGAGGCCTTCGCCGGCGGCAGGCTGGGCTCGGCGCTCGGCATGCCGCATGTGGACCGGCCTGCCTCGGGGGCGGCGGCGGCGGAAGGATCGGACCCCTCGCCCTCGGCCTGACGCTTGACGCAAGGGGCATGGGCGTGACAGGACGCCGCCATGCCCCACCGCATGGACACCCTTGACGACAATCCCGAGGCGCCGATGCCGCGCCGGCGCCGCGGCCTGCGCGGCTGGCGGCCCCTGCGGCGCCTGGCGCTGTGGCTGTGGTCCTGGCTGCGCTGGATCGGGGCGCGGCTGCTGGCGCTGATGTTCGTGCTGGTCTTCCTGTTTTCCTTCGTCAACCCGCCGACCACCTGGACCATCATCCAGGGCCAGCGCGAATTTCCCGGCCGGGCCTCGCGCGAATGGGTGGGCCTGGACCAGGTCTCGCCGCATATGGTCCGCGCCGTGGTCGCGGCCGAGGATGCGAATTTCTGCAACCACTGGGGCTTCGACATGGTCGAGATCCGCCGGGTCATCGCCTCGGGCTCGTCGCGCGGCGCCTCGACCATCACCCAGCAGACGGCCAAGAACGTCTTCCTGTGGCAGGGGCGCAGCTGGCCGCGCAAGGTGATGGAGACGGCCTATACCCCGATGATCGAGGCACTCTGGTCCAAGCGCCGCATCGTCGAGGTCTACCTGAACATCGCCGAATTCGGCCGCGGCGTCTTCGGCATCAAGGCGGCCTCGGAATATTACTTCAAGACCACGCCCGACAAGCTGAGCCTGCGACAGGCGGCGGCGCTGGCCTCGATCCTGCCCGCGCCGCGCACGCGCAACCCGCAGACCGGCTCGGCCCGCACCCGCTCGATCGTCAGCGGCGCCGAGACGATCCGGGCGGATGGCCGCGATTCCTGCCTGGGGCTTGGGCGCTGATCCGCGCCCTGCCCGCGCATCGCGGTTGAAACCGCGCGCCCCTGGGCGTATCAACCGAAGACCCGAGAACGAACCGGTTTTCCCCTGATGAATACTTCCTCGCCCAGTTCCACGATTCGCCTTTACCATGTCGCCCTGTCGCCCTTTTGCCGCAAGGTCCGGCTGGTGCTGGCCGAAAAGCGCATCGAGGTCGAGCTGGTCGAGGATCGTTTCTGGGAGCCGGGCTCGGAAATCATGCGCCGCAACCCCGCCGGCAAGCTGCCGGTGCTGCGCATGGATGGCCGGCTTCTGGCCGAAAGCCAGGCGATCTGCGAATACCTGGACGAGATCCAGCCGCAGCCCTCGCTGATGCCGGCGCTGCCGGCCGAACGCTACGAGGTGCGCCGGCTTTGCGCGTGGTTCGACGACAAGTTCAACGCCGAGGTGACGCGGCCGGTGATGAACGAGCGGGTCTGGAAGAAGGTGATGCGCCTGGGCTATCCGGATTCGCGCACCGTCAAGGCCGGGCTTTCGGCGATCCGCTATCACCTGGACTACATGAAAAGCCTGCTCGAACATCGCCGCTGGCTGGCTGGCGACGTGATGACGCTGGCCGATTTCGCCGCCGCGGCGCATCTGTCCTGCCTCGACTACATCTCGGACGTGGACTGGACCCATTCGGCCGAGGTGCAGGAATGGTATGCCAAGATCAAGTCGCGGCCCGCCTTCCGCAGCCTGCTGGCCGACCACCTGCCGGGCGTTCACCCGGCGCCGCATTATGCGCTGCTCGACTTCTAGACCGACCGACCCGGCGGAGATCCGTTTGCGGCTGGAACAGCAGGCGCGGGCCGAGGGTTTCTCGGCCCTTGGCATTTGCGCCCCCGACGCGAACCCGCAACTGCCCGAGCGGCTGGCCGCCTTCCTGGCCGAAGGCCGGCATGGCCAGATGGGCTGGATGGCCGAGCGGGCGCATTGGCGCGCCTCGCCCGCAAGCCTGTGGCCCGAGGCGCGCTCGGTCGTCATGCTGGCCGAGCTCTACACGCCCGAGCACGACCCGATGGCGGCCGCCCGCCACAAGGATCGCGGCGCGGTCAGCGTCTATGCCCATGGCAAGGATTATCACGACCTGGTCAAGAAGCGGCTGAAGCGCCTGGGCGGCTGGCTGGTCGGGCTGACCGGCTGCGAGATCAAGGTCTTTGTCGACACCGCCCCGGTGATGGAAAAGCCGCTGGCGCAGGCGGCGGGACTGGGCTGGCAGGGCAAGCACACCAACCTGCTGTCGCGGGAGCTGGGCAGCTGGTTCTTCCTGGGCGCGATCTTTACCACGCTGGAGCTGCCCAAGGACGCGGCGGAACGCAGCCATTGCGGCTCGTGCCGGGCCTGCCTCGACGCCTGCCCGACCGGGGCCTTTCCGGCGCCCTATCAGCTGGACGCGCGGCGCTGCATCTCTTACCTGACCATCGAGCACAAGGGGCCGGTCGATCCCGAGCTGCGGCCGATGCTGGGCAATCGCATCTATGGCTGCGACGATTGCCTGGCCGCCTGCCCCTGGAACAAGTTCGCGCGGGCGGCGACCGAGCTGCGCTATCACGGTCCCCATGGCGCGCCGGCGCTGGCGGAACTGGCGCAACTGGACGACGCGGGGTTCCGCGAGCGTTTCTCGGGCAGCCCGATCAAGCGCATCGGGCGCGACCGCATGGTCAGGAACGTGCTTTACGCCATCGGCAATTCGGGGCTTGCACATCTGCGTCCGCTGGCCGAAGCATTGGCCGATGACCCCGACCCGGCCGTCGCCGACGCGGCACGCTGGGCATGCGAGCGATTGCCATGATCCAGACGCCCCCAAGCCCGCTGCGCGGCATCCTGCTGAAATGCCTCAGCGTGCTGGTGTTCACCATCATGGCCTCGATCGTCAAGGCGACCGCCGAGGGCGGCCTGGGCGTGCCGCCGGGCCAGCAGGTCTTCTTCCGTTCGCTTTTCGCCATCCCGGTCATCCTGGTCTGGCTGGCATTCCGGCACGAACTGGGCGTCGGCCTCAGAACCTTTCGCCCGATGGGGCATTTCTATCGCGGCGTGATCGGCACCGCCGCCATGGGGCTGGGCTTCTGGGCGCTGGCCCTGCTGCCTTTCCCCGAGGTCACGGCCATCGGCTATGCCGCGCCGCTGCTGACGGTGATCTTCGCCGCCATGTTCCTGGGCGAGGACGTGCGGCTGTTCCGCCTGTCCATGGTGGTGCTGGGGCTGGTCGGCGTGGTGATCGTGCTGTCGCCGCGGCTGAGCTTCGGCGCCGCCATGGGCTACAAGGAAAGCCTGGGCGCCATGGTCACGCTGTCGGGCGCCGCCTGCACGGCGCTGGCGCAGATCTTCGTGCGCAAGCTGGTGCAGGAGGAACGCACCTCGGCCATCGTGTTCTGGTTTTCGGTCACATCGACGCTGCTGGGGCTGCTGACGGTGCCTTTCGGCTGGGTGATGCCCGATGCCGAAACCGCGGCGCTGCTGGTCATGATCGGGCTGCTGGGCGGGCTGGGGCAGATCCTGCTGACCTCGGCCTATCGCTATGCCGATGCCTCGCTGGTGGCGCCCTTTGAATATGCCTCGATGCTGCTGGCGCTGCTGATCGGCTGGTTCGTCTTCGACGAGGCGCCGACGCTGGTGATGCTGGCGGGCGCCGCGCTGGTCATCACCGCCGGCATCCTGATCATCTGGCGCGAGCGGCAGCTGGGGCTGGAGCGCAACCGCCAGCGCAAAGCCATGACCCCGCAGGGCTAGGCAGGGCTAGGGCCGGTCAGCGAAGCCGAAAGCGACGTAATCGCGCAGATAGGCCCTTTTCGCCGCGGCACGCAGTTCCTGGTCGTCCAGGAAATCCGGGAAGGGCTCGGCCCGCGGCGGGTCGGCCGGTGCCCCGATCCCGGCGCTGGCGGCAAGCCAGGACAGATCGTGCGGCAGTTCCGCCTCGCGCAGCACCATGTCTGGGGCGCCGAAACGCGCGAAGCCGGCCAGCACCTCGGACTGGCTGGCCCAGCCGGGATAGGTTGGCAGCGTGGTCTGACCGTTCAGGTTGCGGCGCAGGAACTCCAGGAAGGCCGCGAACAGTTCCGCCTTGCGGCCCTGCTCCAGCGCGGCCAGTTCCTGATCCGGCGGCAGGGGCACGCGGTGAATGCGGCGCATCAGGTCGCGCAATTCGGCATTCCTGCCGCCGAGCAGCGATTGGAACGCCTTCCAGGCCCGCGGCAGCGGGTGACGCAGCACGGTGAAGCTGCGATGGCCGGCATGCCGGCGCTTCCATTGCCGCAGGCTGGCCTGGTTGAAATCGCCCGCAACCTCGCCCATCCGCCGCAGCCAGCCCGCGACCAAGCCGGTCGGCCCGCCCTTGACCGGCATGAAGATCAGCCCGCTGCCCGCCTCGGCCCCCAGGAAGGAAGGCACGGCCGGGCCGCGGCGGGGCTCGAAATTCGGGATGCGGCGCAGCATGAACGGGTCGAGCCGCGCCAGTTCCGCCTGCATCTCGTCGAAATTCTCGACCTTCTCTGACAGTTCGCGCGGGTTTTGCGGCACTTGATCGTTGGCCGGCTCGACCCGCTCCAGATCGGTGCGGCCCAGCCAATGCAACAGGCCGGTCATGACCTCGGCATCGCGCAGATCCTCGTAGCCCAGCCAGAAGGCGGCCTGGCCGGTCACCTGCAGCCGGTGCATGACCTTCAGCTGGAACGCCTCGATCTCGCCCACCGCCTGGCGGAACTCGGCGCCGTCGAAGCGCACGGCGGCGGGGATCGGCGTCTCGGTCTCGTTCAGCTTCCACTGGTTGGTGGCGCGCGCCAGCCCGGTCGAGACATAGCTGTCCACCGGGTTGCGGGTCAGCACGATCTTGGCGCAGGACCGGTCCTCGATGATGGCATCGAAGACGCGCGGGTCGTGGTCGTGGAAATAGCGGAATCCCGGCAGGTGGTTCGGCTTGTCGAAGATCGCCGCCAGCAGCCGGTGCGGATCGGCCTCGCGCTCGGCCATGGTGATGCCCTTGAGCTCTTCCTTGTCGGGCCAACCCATCATGTAGGGGTTGAAGGCCTCGCCGAAACAGGTGACGCGCTTGATGGCGTTCAGCGTCGCCTCGAGCAGGTTCGAGCCGGTGCGCATCTCGGCAAAGATGACGAAGCTGCGGAAGGGCTGGGTCATGGCGCGGGGATTCCTTGGCCGGGGATGTGGTCGGGATCGGCGGCGGGGAAATCGCCCATCAGTTGCGGATGCAGCCCGGCATTGCGCAACCGTTGCAGGAACCGCCCCATGCCGGTGACATCGCGCATCCGGGGCAGGTCGGCGGCGGCGGCGGGATCGCCACCCAGCCCCTGCAGGATGTCGCCCAGCACGGCCGCGGGCCGGGCGCAGGCATCGCCCAGATCCCAGACCCGCGTGCGCGCCTTGAGCCAGACCGAGTTCAGCACCTCGATCTGCGCCAGTTCGGTGCGTTGCAGGATGGCGGCGACGCGGCGGATGTCGTCGAAGGGCATGCCGGAATGCAAAAGCGGCACCGCCCAGGCGCCGGTGACGACAAAGATGCGCGCATTGGGATCGGTGGCCAGGAACCAGTTCATCTCCTGCCGGTCGCGCGGGCTGAACTGCCAGGCCTGCATCCGCCGCGAACTGCGGATCAGGTTGGCCAAAAAGCCGCGCTGATCCAGGTCGCGCAGCCCGGCGCTGTCGGGCAGCGCCCCGGGCCCCAGCGGCTTGCGGCCGGCGAACTCGACGCCATGCACGGCGAAGACATGGCCATGCACATCGGCGTCGATGCGGTCGGCCAGCCAGGGCTCGAAGTCGGGAAAGAGGTCGGTGAAGCCCTGGAGCAGGGCATAGGGCGCGGCGGTCTTGCCGTTCTCGCGGTCCTTCAGCGGAAAGCGGCTTTGCATGTAAAGCCCCGGCCGGCCAAGCCGGCGGCGCGCCACAGCCTGCCGGATGATGCGCTCGACCCGCTCGGGCCGCGGCTCGGCGGCCGGTGGCGGCGCGGCATCGCCTTGCGGGAAATGCCGATAAAGCCGCTCCGCGCCCCGCCAGATCTTGCGCGCAACAAAGCAGCGGGACTGCTGCAACAGTTCCAGGTGATCGTCGTAGAAGATATAGGGCTTGCCCTGGTCGTCGAACCGGGCCAGCGTCAGCGACCGGCTTTCGATATTCGGCGAATGGCGCCGGGCGAGGGTCTGGAAATAGCTTTCGTCCGGGATCCAGACCCGGCTGAAATAGCGGTCGAACTCGGCCCGGCGCGGATCGTTCAGGATCGCGCCCAGCGTGGCCCGCGTCAGGCACCACCATTGCGACCCCAGATGCGGCACCAGCCCCTGCGGAATGCGGCGCTTGTAGCCCAGCCGGCGCTGCAAGGCGACATAGCGGTCGAAAAGCTTGTGCCGGCGCCGCCACGAAAACGGGAAATGCAGGGTGAAGCGTTCCTCGTTCAGCCCACCGACGGTCCAGCCGACATCCGCGGCGGTCACGCTTTCGATGAAGTCGCGGCCCGGATGCGACGCCAGGTAGGCGCAAAGATCCGCCACCGGGCGCAGGGGCAGGCAGGCGCCCGAGACGACCAGCACATGCGTCACGTCCTCGAAGCGGTCCAGCAGCAGCGCGGCCGCGTCCTGCGTGGCCCGCACCAGGCTGAAGGTGCCCCATTCGCAGGGGTGGCGCGGGCTGAACAGCACCTTCGGCAGGTCGGCCAGCCCGGCGCGCATGGCGCGAACCGCATCCGCCGACGCCTTGGCATCGACATGGACCGCGACCGCCGCCCCGCCCTCGGCCCAGACCCGCGCCATGCGGGCGGCGATGGACAGTTCCTCGTGGCACAGCATGACCACGCCCAGCCGCACCGGCGCATCGCTCATGCCCAGTTCCCCTTGGAGATCAGTCCCAGATCCTCGAGCTGGCGCCAGTCCCGCAATTCGCAGGATTGCTCGCACCAGAAATCCGGGTCGTCGCACAGCCCGGCGTGATAGGCTAGGTATTCCTGGCTGTCGGCGTAGTGCTGGCGCCGGGTCAGCTCCTCGGCGGATTTCTCGGCGAAGCTGGAGAGGAACTTGGCATGCAAGAGGCAACCCGAGGCCCTTTCGCCGCCGTCCTGGTCATAGACCAGGTTCAGCGAGCGCGGCAGCAGCATATGGGTCGAACTGACATAGGCCAGCCCGCGCTGCCAGCGCACCAGCGGGATCTTGTTCAGCGCCGGGGCGCTTTCGGGATCCTCGGCAAAGAAGGCCCGCGCCCGCGGCCCGCCCTGGATCCACAGGTTGCCGTATTCGCCGTTCTTGCGGATGACGTAATTGGCCGGGTCGAACCAGCGCGCGATGCGGAACGGATCCTGTCCGGCACGGTAAGGCTCGGCGGCCAGCGAGCCTTGGGGATACATGTCCAGGAGCATGGCCGAAAAGGCGCGGATATTGCTGGCGTCCAGCCAGTCGGTCAGCGCCTGCAGGGGCCGGGTGTCGTGATGGGGATAGACCAGGAACTCGTCGGGATCGACCGTCAGGCACCAATGCCCCGCGCCATGGCGGTGCAAGAGCCAGTTCATCCAGTCCATGCCGAAGCGCGCAGCCTTGTAGCTGGCATGGGTCAGCCAGACCGAGACGTCCCGCTGCTGGCCCAGGTATTCGCGTCCGCCGTCCTGCGAGCCATTGTCCACCACCAGGAAGTGCCGCACGCCCATCGCCCGGTAATAGTCCAGAAACCAGGGCAGGCGCGGCGCCTCGTTGCGCATGGTCGTGAACAGCAGGATGTCGCCGGGCGCGATTCGGGCGGTGCGGTCCCAGACCGGATGCAGCTGCCGGCGACGGCGCATGGCACGCGCCAAAAGCCATTGACGGCGGGCGCGCAGCATCAGCTTACGCCGAAAAATCCTGAACGGGCGCGGCACGGGGGCCTCTTTTACCTTTTACACCCCGTCACATAGCCGCCACATCCGGGCTGCACAATATTTCACGCAGCGTCGCATAGAAATGCGCAAAATGCCCTTGCCAGGCCGGCACCGGCAAGGCCGGCCGCCGCAGCGGCGGGGCGGCCGCCAGCCGCGCGATCTCGGCCGCCCAGTCGGCCGGGGCGTCGGGTGACAGCCAGGTCGCGTAATCGCCCAGCATCTCGCGCGCCGCCGGCAGGGGCGTGGCCAGGACCGGGACGCCGCGCCCGGCCGCCTCGGTCAGCGGCAGGCCGAAGCCCTCGGCCCGGCTGGGCATCAGCAACCCGTGGCTGCGGCCCAGCAGCGCCGCCACCGCGCCATCGTCCAGGCCGGAAAGTTCGCGCACCGGCCCGCCCGGCGGCAGGCGGTCGAGCCGGGCAAAGACCTCGCGGTTCTCCCAGCCGCGGCGGCCGATGACGAAGAGCTGCGGCGGTTCCGGCCCGCGCTCCAGCATCTGCCAGGCATCCAGCAGCAGGGCGTGGTTCTTGCGCGGCTCGATGGTGCCCAGGGTGACGAAGAAGGGGCGCGCCAGGTCCAGGCCGGCCGGCAGCCCGGAGGGATCGGGCGCGGCCAGCCGCGTGCCGATGGGCGCGGCGACGACCGGCGCATGGCCCGGCAGCCCCAGCCGCCCGCGCCAGCGCAGCACATCGGCGCGGGTGGCGACCGAGACGGTCAGGATCAGCTCTGACTGCCCCAGCGCGGCGGTGAAGCGGTCGCGGAACCTGTCGGCCTGGCCGGCGCGGGTGAATTCAGGATGGTCGAGCGGGATGGTGTCATGGATCAGCACCGCCCGCGGCAGGGGACGCAGGTTCGCCAAAAGCCCCGGTTGCAGGTTGGCATGGCCGACGTTGACGTAGACGCCCTGCCCCAGGCGCGCCTGCGCCGCGCGGCCCAGGCCCCGCCCCTCGCGGCCGGCCCGCGCCAAGGCCATCCGCCGCAGCGCCGCCTCGGCCCGCGCGGCCAGGGTGCGGCGGCCGCGCAGCCGGTCCAGCAGGTCCGGCGGCGGCAGCTCGTCCAGCGCGCCGCCCAGCCAGCGCAGGATCGCCGCCCCGGCCTGGGGCGGCGACAGCAGCTGCCCGCGCCGCACCCGGCACAGCAGCAGATGCGGCCGGTCCTGCAGATGGGCCAGCCATTCCGCCTCGACCCGGTCGATGCCCGTCGCCGGGCCGCCGCCAAGCCGCGAGATCAGCCGCGAGACATCCAGCAGGACCGCCGGATCAGGCCTCATATCCGCCGTTCTGGTGCCAGCGCCAGGCATCGCCGATCATCTGCGGCAGGGTCGAGCGCGCCGGGTTCCAGCCCAGCACCGAGACCGCCTTCTCGCTGCCCGAAACCAGCTTGACCGCATCGCCGCCACGGCGCGGCCCCTCGGTCAGCGGCACCGGGCGGTTGGTGACATGCCGGGAATGGTCGATCACCTCGCGCACGGAAAAGCCGTTGCCGGTGCCTAGGCAAAACACCTCTTGCCCGCCATCGGCCACCTTGCCGTCCAGCAGGTATTGCAGCCCCAGCACATGCGCATCGACCAGGTCCATGACATGCACATAGTCGCGGATGCAGGTGCCGTCCGGCGTCGGGTAATCGGTGCCGTGGATGGTCAGCGCCGCGCGCTTGCCGTCGATGGCATCGAGGATCAGCGGGATCAGATGCGTCTCGGGCTGGTGGAACTCGCCCACCTCGGAATCCGGGTCGGCACCGGCCACGTTGAAATAGCGGAAGATCACCGAACGCAGCCCGTCCGAGGCGCCGAAATCCTTCAGCATGTCCTCGATGGCGCGCTTGGAGGCGCCATAGGCGTTCAGCGGCGTCTGGGGGGTCGCCTCGTCCAGCACCACGCCGTCATGGTCGCCATAGGTGGCGCAGGTCGAGCTGAAAACGAAGTTCCGCACCCCCGCCGCCAGCGTCGCCTCGATCAGGTTCAGCGAGGCGCTGACATTGCCGCGCCAATACTTGCCCGGCTCGCGCATCGCCTCGCCCACCTGGCTCAGCGCGGCGAAATGCATCACCGCGACGGGCTTGTGGCGGGCAAAGACCTCGTCCAGCCGGGCCCGGTCCATGAGGTCGCCCTGCTCGAAGGGGCCGAATTTCACCGCCTGTCGCCAGCCGGTGCAGAGATTGTCATAAGTCACGGGCTCGAAGCCCGCCGCGCGCAATGCCTTGCAGGCGTGCGAGCCGATATAACCCGCGCCGCCGGTCACCAGAACCTTGTTCGTCATGCTGCTTATTCCGCCGCCTTGCGCATTGCCAGGACGTCGGAAAGATAGTCCGCAAATTCACCCTTGAGATCGTCGCGCGCCAGGCCGAAGGCCACGGTCGCTTGCAGGAAGCCGGCCTTGGAGCCGCAGTCGAACCGCTGGCCGCGGAAGCGCAGGCCGAACACGTCGCGGCCCTCGGCGATCTCGTCGGCGATGGCGTCGGTCAGCTGGATCTCTCCGCCAGAGCCCTGCTTGAGCTTGTTGAGATTGTTGAGCACCGAGGGCGCCAGGATGTAGCGGCCGATCACCGCAAGGTTCGAGGGCGGATTGTCCTTGGGCTTTTCCACCATGCCCCGGGCGCGGACGATGGCGCCCATGTCCTCGGCCACGTCCAGCACGCCATAGGCCTTGGTTCTTTCGGGCGCCACTTCCATGGTGGCGACCATGCTGCCGCCGGTTTCCTGATAGGCCTCGATCATCTGCTGAAGGCAGGGCGGCTCGCCCATGATCACGTCGTCGGTCAGGATGACCGCAAAGGGCTCGTCGCCGACCAGGCGGCGGGCACACCAGACCGCATGGCCGAGGCCAAGCGCCTTGTGCTGCCGGACATAGGCGATGGCGCCCGATTCCATGTTGGTGGAACGCAGGATGTCCAGCAATTCGGTCTTGCCGGATTTCTTCAGGCTCGATTCGAGCTCGTGCGCGTGATCGAAGTAATCCTCCAGCGCGCCCTTGCCGCGCGAGGTGACGAAGATGAACTCCTCGATCCCCGCCGCCCGCGCCTCGTCGATGGCGTATTGGATCAGCGGTCGATCCACCAAGGTCATGATCTCCTTGGGAATGCTCTTGGTGGCGGGAAGAAAGCGGGTGCCCAGTCCAGCCACGGGAAAGATGGCCTTGGTGACTTTGCGAGTCATGAATTCGGTCTCCTGATTTCTGCACCGACGCAGGGTATTTATCCCTTTTTGCGGGCGCCTGCGCAACAAGCGCCTGGCGGGCACAGTCGTTCCTTTAAAATATCAAAGCGATTCAATTTTTGCGTTTTGCGGCGACTTTCCGCTGATCTCGCTCCGCCGTCTAGGCAAATTTCCTCGCTCGCGCAAAATGCGCGCATTCTTGCTCAGAAATATGACGGGCGGGTCTTCGGGCTGCGAGGCGCCCCAAAGGCCGCCCCATTGCTCCCACCAGCCGCCGGCGGCAAGGGTCAGTCGATGCGGCAGGAAGCTGGGGGTCAGCAGCAGCAATCCGGTCGGCCGCCCCTGGGCCACGGCCCGCGCCGCGCGGGCGCGCAGGCTGCGCGCCTGCCAATGCCAGCCGGCAAGGAAAAGCGGCTCGCCGGCCGGCGCCCGGCGCGGCAGCGGCCGAAACGGCGGCGGCGGCGGCCGGTTCCAGACCGGCAGGGCGGGCATCTGCCCCCGGCCCAGGGCCAGGCCGCGGTCCAGCGTCGCCAGGATCGGCGCGATGGCGAAAGGGTCGAGCCGGCCGGCCACCATGTACCGCAGGAGGCGCCGGCGCTGGCCTTCGTGCAGCCAGCCCGCATCGCCGCCGTGCCGCGCGGCAAAGATCGCGGCGGAACGGCCGATGGCGGTCAGATCCCGCGGCACCCCGGCCTCGCCCCGGCCGGCGCCGGGGGCGGCGCCATGGATCACCTGCGCCGCCGGGACCACCGCCGTCAGCCCCTGCGGAAACCGCGCCGCCATGCGCAGGTTCACGTCGCTTTCGTCCAGGTAATAGGCGAAGGCCGGGTCGAAGCCGCCGATCTCAAGCAGCGCGGTGCGGCGAAAGCCGGAATTGGTGCCGATGGTGCTGACCGGGCAGCCGTTCTCGGGCGCAAGCAGCGCGGTTTCGGCGACATGCAGCGGCAGGGTTTCGCCCGAAGGCGTGATCCGCTCGGCCCGGACCTGCCAGCGCAGCCCGTCGGGCCCGCGGGTAAAACCGGTGGCGGCAATGACGCGCGGATCGGCAAAGGGCGCGGCCAGCGCCCCGGCCCAGCCCGGCTCGGCCAGCGCGTCGTCGTCGATGAACAGCACCACCTCGCCCGCCGCCAGCGCCAGCCCCTCGTTGCGCGCCGCCGAGATATTGGCCTGGTCGAAGGCCAGCCGTTTTGCCGGCAGCTCCGGGCAGATGCCGACGGCGGCGGGGTCGGCCACCAGCACCAGCTCGAAATCGGCATGGACCTGACCCGCCAGCGAGGCAAGGCAGCGGGCCAGCGCCTGCGGCCGGTGGCGCGAGACGACGATGATGCTGATCGAAGGCAGCCCGCCTTCGGGCATCAGGCGATGCCCATGCGGCTCATCATCGCTTCCAGCTTGGGCACGTCCGAGGGGTTGTTCAGCTCCCAGAACTCGCGGCCCTTCGCCTCGACCTCGACGCAAAGGATGCGGCGGCCGCGCTCCAGGAAGCGCAGCTGCTCCAGCCCCTCCAGCGCCTCCAGCCGGCCCTCGTCCCAGTTCGGGTATTCGGCCAGCGCCGCCGGGCGATAGGCATAGACGCCGACATGGTGAAAGACCGGCGTCGGCTCGCTGGGGCCGAAATCCGCCGCGGCATAGGGGATCACTTCCTTGGAGAAATACAGCGCCCGCCGGTCGTGGCCGAAGACGGCGGTGGTGCCGCCGACGCGCCCCGCCACCCGGTCGGCGATCAGGTCCGAGCGCATGGCGCCGGAACAGCGCAAGACCGGCGTGGCCACGTCCGCGCCCGGATCGGCGCGCAGCCCGGCGACCAGTTCCTCGACGAACCAGGCGGGGGTCAGCGGCGCGTCGCCTTGCAGGTTCACCACGATCTCGGGCACAAGGCCCAGATTGGCCACCGCCTCGGCGCAACGCTCGGTGCCGTTGCGGGCGCCGGTCGAGGTCATGGCGACCTCGGCCCCGAATCCCTCGGCATGGGCACGGATGCGCTCGTCATCGGTGGCGACGATCACCCGGTCGATGCCCCGGACGGCCCGCGCCGCCTCCCAGCTGCGGCGGATCAGCGACAGCCCCTCGCCGGTCGCGCCGCGCAGCTCGACCAGCGGCTTGCCGGGATAGCGCGTCGACGCATGGCGGGCGGGAATCACGATGACGACGGCCATGGGCTCAGTCCTTGACCAGCAGCACGCCGGGGGCGAAGGCGATGAAGAACGGGTTCTCGAAACCGGGCTTGCCGTATTGCAGCGGCGTGTGGTCGTCAAAGCGCACCACCTCGCCGCCCGCGCCGCGCAGCACCGCGTCGCCCGCGGCGGTGTCCCATTCCATCGTCCGGCCCAGGCGCGGGTAAAGATCGGCCTCGCCCGTCGCCACCAGGCAGAATTTCAGCGAGCTGCCCGCCGAGGTCATGTCGCGCACCCCGTAGCGGGCGATATAGTCGTCCGTCGCTGCGTCGCGATGCGATTTCGAGGCGACGACCATCAGCGCCCGGTTGTCGGGCATCGAATTGACGCCGATGGGCACGACCTCGCCCGGTTCCTCGCCGAAGGGGCCCTTTTCCTCGACCGAGCCGCCCTGCGCGGTGGTATAGAACAGCCGCTCCCTGGCCGGGGCATAGACCACGCCCAGCCGCGGCACGCCGTTTTCAACATAGGCGATGTTGACGGTGAAATCGCCGCGGCGCTGCACGAATTCCTTGGTGCCGTCCAGCGGATCGACGATCAGGAAGGTCGACAGGCTCTGGCCATGGGTCGCGGCCTGCTCCTCGGTCACCAGCGGGATATCGGGGAAGGCCGCGCGCAGCCCGGCCGAGATCAGCGCATCGGCGGCCTCGTCGGCCTCGGTCACGGGCGAGGCATCGGATTTGGCCCGCACCTCGAAATCCTCGGCGCCATAGATCTGCATGATCTCGTCGCCCGCCCGCAGGGCAAGACGTCGCATTTCGGCAATCATTCGATCACATTGCATGGTTTTTCCTTTCCGACCCGAGGCCTCGGGGATGCGGCGCCGATTGAATACGGCTGTCGGCCTCCTTATGATGCGGCGGATCGCGCAGGGCAAGCACCCCGCGAGAGCCGCAACCGAAACCGCAACCAGAGCCACCCGCCCATGTTCACCCAGCACCGCAGCCGCAACATGGTCGAGGCTGCGTTCACCACGCTGTCGCTGATCTATCACGTGACGGTCAACAACCTGCGCAAGGGCCAGCGCAACGCCGTGGTCGGGCTGATCATGACGGTCGTGCAGGCCGTCAGCATGATCCTGGGCTTCTATCTGCTTTTTGCCATCATGGGCGTGCGCCACGCGCCGATCCGCGGCGACTACATCGTCTATATCATGTCCGGGATCTTCATGTTCATGGCCCATTCCCAGACCATCGGCGCGGTGGTCCTGGCCGGCAACCCCAGCAACCAGATGATGAAGCACGGGCCGATGAACACCGCGGTGATGATCTCGGCCGCGGCACTCGCCTCGCTCTACAAGCAGACCTTCTCGGCCGTGGTGGTGCTGAGCAGCTATCATTACCTGATCCAGCCGATCCAGATCGACAAGCCGCTGGCCTGCTATGCCATGCTGGTTCTGGCCTGGTTCTCGGGCTGCTGCATCGGGCTGATCTTCCTGGCCTTGCGGCCCTGGTGGCCGCAGGCGGCGCAGGTGCTGACGCAGTTCTACCAGCGCATCAACATGGTGTTTTCCGGCAAGATGTTCGTTGCGAACGTCATGCCCAGCGCCGTGCTGCAGATGTTTTCCTGGAACCCGCTGTTCCACCTGATCGACCAGACCCGCGGCTTTGCCTTCATCAACTACTCGCCGCGCAACTCGTCGCTGGACTACCCGCTCTATGCCACGCTGACGCTGCTGATGATCGGGCTGATGGCCGAATATACCACCCGCAAGGCGGTCTCGATCAGTTGGGCGGCCGGCCGGTGAAGACGGCCCCCGCACCCTGCCCCGCCCGGCACCCTGCCGGCCTGTCCCCGCTGTCGCGGGGGTGCCCCGGACACCGGTTCGGGCAGCATGTTTTCTGCCCTCCGGTCTGCTTGCAGCCCGACAGACCCCTTCCTATATAGGCCCATGAAGTTCGAAGGGTTCCCGAACCAGGCGCCCTTCGGTCAAACCAGGGATCGGGCTTCGGGGGCCGCTTGTGGACCCAAGGCCCAGACTATCGCCGCAAGAAAGGTTATTGCATGTCCAAAGTCATCGGCATCGACCTCGGAACCACCAACAGCTGCGTCGCCATCATGGATGGCAGCCAGCCCAAGGTCATCGAGAATTCGGAAGGCGCGCGCACCACGCCCTCGATCGTCGCCTTCACTGACAGCGAACGTCTGGTCGGCCAGCCGGCGAAGCGTCAGGCGGTTACCAATCCGTCGAATACGATCTTTGCCGTGAAGCGCCTGATCGGCCGCCGCACCACCGACGCGGAAGTCGAAAAGGACAAGAAGCTCGTCCCCTATGCCATCGTCGACGGCGGCAATGGCGACGCCTGGGTCGAGGTGCGCGGCGACAAGTATTCGCCCAGCCAGATCTCTGCCTTCATCCTGCAAAAGATGAAGGAAACCGCCGAATCCTATCTGGGCGAGCCGGTGACGCAGGCCGTCATCACGGTGCCCGCCTATTTCAACGACGCCCAGCGTCAGGCCACCAAGGACGCCGGCAAGATCGCCGGGCTTGAAGTGCTGCGCATCATCAACGAGCCGACCGCGGCCGCGCTGGCTTACGGCCTCGACAAGAAGGACAGCAAGACCATCGCGGTCTATGACCTCGGCGGCGGCACCTTCGACATCACCATCCTGGAAATCGACGACGGCCTGTTCGAGGTGAAATCCACCAACGGGGACACGTTCCTGGGCGGTGAAGACTTCGACATGCGCATCGTCAACTACCTGGCCGACGAGTTCAAGAAAGAGCATGGCGTCGACCTGACCAAGGACAAGATGGCGCTCCAGCGCCTGAAAGAGGCGGCCGAGAAGGCCAAGATCGAGCTGTCGAGCTCCAGCCAGACCGAGATCAACCAGCCGTTCATTTCGATGGACAAGGATTCGGGCACGCCGCTGCACATGGTGATGAAGCTGACCCGCGCCAAGCTGGAAAGCCTGGTCGCCGACCTGATCAAGCGCACCATGAAGCCGGTCCAGGACGCGCTGAAGGATGCCGGCATGTCCAAGGGCGACATCGACGAGATCGTGCTGGTCGGCGGCATGACCCGGATGCCCAAGGTGGTCGAAGAAGTGACCGCCTTCTTCGGCAAGGAACCGCACAAGGGCGTGAACCCGGACGAGGTCGTGGCGCTGGGCGCCGCGATCCAGGCCGGCGTGCTGCAGGGCGACGTCAAGGACGTGGTGCTGCTGGACGTGACGCCGCTGTCGCTGGGCATCGAGACGCTGGGCGGCGTGTTCACCCGGCTGATCGACCGCAACACCACGATCCCGACCAAGAAGTCGCAGATCTTCTCGACCGCCGAGGACAACCAGAACGCCGTGACCATCCGGGTCTTCCAGGGCGAGCGCGAGATGGCCGCGGACAACAAGCTGCTGGGCCAGTTCAACCTGGAAAACATCCCGCCGGCGCCGCGCGGCATGCCGCAGATCGAGGTGACCTTCGACATCGACGCCAACGGCATCGTCTCGGTTTCGGCCAAGGACAAGGGCACCGGCAAGGAGCAGAAGATCACCATCCAGGCCTCGGGCGGGCTGTCGGATGACGAGATCGAGCGGATGGTCAAGGATGCCGAGGCCAATGCCGAGGCCGACAAGCAGCGCAAGGAGCTGGTCGAGGCCAAGAACCAGGCCGAAAGCCTGATCCACACCACCAGAAAGTCGCTGGAAGAGCATGGCGACAAGGTGGACGGCTCGACCGTCGAGGCGATCGAGCTGGCCGTGGGCGCGCTGGAAGAGGCCGTCAAGTCCGAGGATGCCGGCAAGATCAAGGGCGGCATCCAGAACCTGATGGATGCCTCGATGAAGCTGGGCGAGGCCATCTACAAGGCCAGCCAGGCCGAGGCGGGCGCCGGCGAGACCGAGCGCGACGCCGGCCCGCGCGACGTGGATGACGAGATCGTCGATGCCGACTTCGAGGATCTCGGCGAAGACAAGCGCAAGTAAGCGCGATGTGAGCCACCCGGCCGGCCCGATGCAGACCCGCACGGGCCGGTCATTGCTTGAAAGACCCCGGACGCGATGAACATGGCGAAACGTGACTATTACGAGGTGCTGGGCGTTCCTCGGGGCGCCTCGGCCGACGAGATCAAGAAGGCCTACCGCGCCAAGGCAAAGCAGTTGCATCCCGACCGCAACAAGGATTGCAAGGTGTCCGAAGCCGCGTTCAAGGAAGTGAACGAGGCTTACGATTGTCTGAAGGACGACCAGAAAAAGGCCGCCTACGACCGCTTCGGCCATGCCGCCTTCGAGAATGGCGGCGGCGGTTTCGGCCGTGGCAACGGCCATGGCGATTTCGGCTCGGCCTTTGCCGATGTGTTCGAGGATCTGTTCGGCGACATGATGGGCCGCCGCGCCGGGGGCGGCGGACGCTCGCGCGCCAGCCGCGGCCAGGATCTGCGCTATAACCTGCGCGTCTCGCTCGAGGAAGCCTATAACGGCGCGCAAAAGACCATCACCGTGCCCGGCTCGGTCGCCTGCGGCGCCTGCAACGGCACCGGCGCCGAGGGCGCGGTCGAGCCCGCCACCTGCCCTACCTGCTCGGGCATGGGCAAGGTCCGGGCGACGCAGGGTTTCTTCACCGTCGAGCGCACCTGTCCGACCTGCAACGGCCAGGGCCAGATCGTCAAGAATCCCTGCCAGGAATGCCGCGGCGCCGGCCGCGTCCAGAAAGAGCGCACGCTTTCGGTGAACATCCCCGCCGGGGTCGAGACCGGCACCCGCATCCGCCTGGCCGGCGAGGGGGATGCCGGCATGCGCGGCGGTCCGGCAGGCGATCTCTATATCTTCATCGAGGTCAAGGAACACCCGATCTTCATGCGCGATGGCCGGATGCTGGCCTGCCAGGTTCCGGTCAGCATGGCCACCGCCGCCCTGGGCGGCGAGATCGAGGTGCCGACCATCGACGGCGGCCGCTCGCGCGTCAAGGTGCCGCCGGGCACGCAATCGGGCAAGCAGTTGCGGCTGCGCGGCAAGGGCATGCCGCCCCTGCGCCACGGGCCGGGGCTGAACGGCGAAGCCGGCGACATGCTGATCGAACTGGCGGTCGAAACCCCGGTGAACCTGACCGCGCGCCAGAAGGAGCTTTTGCGCGAGTTCGAGGCGATCAATGCCGACAACAACCCGCAGACCCATGGATTTTTCCAGAAGATCAAAGGCTTCTGGGACGAGATGAAAGGGTGATCAGGCGTTAACCGCCCGTTCATCCTTCCGTGCCAGTCTGGCGGCATGGAACCGAATCGCGCCTTTCACGAAGCTCCGCTTCCGCTTTTCGCCCCCGAGCCAGGAACCGCGGGGGACGAAGCGCCGCCCGCCGGGACTGCCATCCCGGCGCGCGGCAACCGCCTGCCCAGCTATATTGCCGATCACCGCGCCCGGCTGCGCGACCGCTTCATGCAGGGCGGCGCGGCCGCGATGCCCGATTACGAGTTGCTGGAACTGGTGCTGTTCCGCGCCATTCCGCGCCAGGACGTGAAGCCGCTGGCGCGCCGGCTGCTGGACCATTTCGGCGATTTCAACCGCGTGCTTTCGGCCCCGCCAGCCCGGCTGGCCGAGGTTGCGGGCGCAGGCCCCGCCGTGGTGCAGGAGTTGAAGATCGTCGAGGCCGCGGCGCAGCGGCTGGCGCGCTCGCGCGTGCTGCACCGCCCGGTGCTGACCAGCTGGGACGCGCTGTTGGACTATTGCCACACCGCCATGGCGCATCGCGAGATCGAACAGTTCCGCGTGCTTTACCTCGACCGCAAGAACGTGCTGATCGCCGATGAGGAACAGGCCCGCGGCACCGTCGATCACGTCCCGGTCTATCCGCGCGAGATCATGCGCCGGGCGCTGGAGCTGACCGCCAGCGCGCTGATCCTGGTCCACAACCACCCCTCGGGCGATCCAACGCCGTCGCAGGCCGACATCTCCATGACGGCGCGCATCACCGCCGCGGCCGAGGTGATGGGAATCGCCGTCCACGATCACCTGATCATCGGCCGCTCGCGCGAACTCAGCTTTCGCAGCGAAGGACTGCTTTAGCGCAGATACCCCCAAACCCGTCGCTTCCCGCGCAACCAAAATCCCACACCTGCGGCGATTTGCGGCGCTGGCGCGCACCGGGGCCGCTGGACTGACGCGGATTTGATCGCTAGAACCGCCCGGCGAGGGCTGTGCGATAAACACGACCCGTTCCGTCGTATCGCCCCGATTCCGGGGCATAAATGGAGATCAGAACCGTGTCCCACGCAGACGAACACGCAGGCGACCACGGCGCCACCCGGAGGGACTTCCTCTACTACGCGACCGCCGGTGCCGGCGCCGTCGCGGCCGGAGCCGCAGCCTGGACCCTTGTCAACCAGATGAACCCCTCGGCCGACGTCCAGGCGCTCGCCTCGATCCAGGTCGATGTCAGCGGCGTCGAGACCGGCACCCAGCTGACGGTGAAATGGCTCGGCAAGCCCGTGTTCATCCGCCGCCGCACCGAGGAAGAGATCGAGGGGGGCCGCGCCGTCCAGCTGAACCAGCTGATCGACCAGAGCGCCCAGAACCCCAACAAGCCCGACGCGCCCGCCACCGACGAAAACCGCACGATGGACGAGGCCGGAGAATGGCTGGTGATGATCGGCGTCTGCACCCACCTGGGCTGCGTGCCGATCGGCGACGGCGCCGGCGATTTCGGCGGCTGGTTCTGCCCCTGCCACGGCTCGCATTACGATCAGGCGGGCCGCATCCGCCGCGGACCGGCACCGGAGAACCTGCATATCCCGGTCGCCGAATTCCTTGACGAAACCACCATCAAACTGGGCTGAGGAGGCGCACATGGCCGGTATTCCCCACGACCATTACGAGCCCAAGACGGGTTTCGAGCGCTGGCTGCATCGCCGCCTGCCCATCGTCAGCCTGGTCTATGACACGCTGATGATCCCCACCCCCAAGAACCTCAACTGGTGGTGGATCTGGGGCATCGTGCTGGCCTTCTGCCTGGTGCTGCAGATCGCCACCGGCATCGTGCTGGTGATGCATTACACCCCGCATGTCGACCTGGCCTTCGCCTCGGTCGAGCATATCATGCGCGACGTGAACGGCGGCTACATGCTGCGCTACCTGCATGCGAACGGCGCCTCGCTGTTCTTCCTCGCCGTCTATATCCACATCTTCCGCGGCCTCTATTACGGCTCCTACAAGGCGCCGCGCGAAGTGACCTGGATCGTCGGCATGCTGATCTATCTGATGATGATGGGCACCGCCTTCATGGGCTACGTGCTGCCCTGGGGCCAGATGTCCTTCTGGGGCGCCACGGTGATCACCGGCCTGTTCGGCGCGATCCCCGGCATCGGCGAGGCGATCCAGACCTGGCTGCTGGGCGGCCCGGCGGTGGACAACCCGACGCTCAACCGCTTCTTCTCGCTGCATTACCTGCTGCCCTTCGTCATCGCGGCGCTGGTGATCGTCCATATCTGGGCCTTCCACACCACCGGCAACAACAACCCGACCGGCGTCGAGGTCCGCCGCACCTCGAAGGAAGAGGCGAAAAAGGACACCCTGCCCTTCTGGCCCTATTTCGTGATCAAGGATCTGTTCGCGCTGGGCGTGGTGCTGGTGGTGTTCTTCGCCATCGTCGGCTTCATGCCCAACTACCTGGGCCACCCCGACAACTATATCGAGGCGAACCCGCTGGTGACGCCGGCGCATATCGTGCCCGAATGGTATTTCCTGCCCTTCTACGCCATCCTGCGCGCCTTCACCGCCGATGTCTGGCTGGTGATGCTGGTCAACTGGCTGTCCTTCGGCATCATCGACGCCAAGTTCTTCGGCGTGATCGCGATGTTCGGCGCCATCCTGGTCATGGCGCTGGTGCCCTGGCTTGACACCTCGCGGGTGCGCTCGGGCCAGTATCGTCCGCTGTTCAAGTGGTGGTTCTGGCTGCTGGCGGTCGATTTCGTGGTCCTGACCTGGGTGGGCGCCATGCCGGCCGAGGGGATCTATCCCTATATCGCGCTGGCCGGGGCGGCCTATTGGTTCGCCTATTTCCTCATCATCCTGCCGCTGCTGGGCATTATCGAGAAGCCCGATCCCATGCCGCAGACGATCGAGGACGATTTCAATGCCCATTACGGGCCCGAAACCCATCCTGCCGAGTAAGGAGAGGCAACAATGACCCTGAGAAACGCATCGCTCACGGCTGTTGCGGCCCTGACGGTTGCCCTGGCAGGCGGCGCCGTGGCGCAGGACGCCAGCACCGCGCCCGGTACGACGGCCCCCGCGGGCTCGAGCTACCAGACCAACGACACGGCCGCCCCGGCGGCCGAAACGGCGCCGGCGGCTGACACCGCCGCGCCCGAGGCCGGAGCCGCAGGAAGAGCCCCCGCGGAAGAATCCGCCGCCGAGGAACCGGCGGCATCGGAGGCTCCAGCCGCCACCGAAGAGCCGGAAGCGGCCATCGAGGCCGAGCCTGCTGCCGAGGAACCGGCCGCAACCGCCGAGGAGGCCCCCGCCGCGGCGGCCGAGGAGCCGGTTGCTGAAGAGCCTGCCGAGGCGGCCGAGGAGGCCCCTGCAGAGGAACCGACTGCCGAAGAACCCGCTGCCGAGGAAACTCCGGCGGAAGAGGCAGAGCCTGCCGCCGAAGAGCCCGCCGCCGAGGAACCGGAAGCGGACGCCGAGGAAGCCGCCGAAGAGGCGGCTGTCGAGGAGGAAGCTGCCGAGGCAGCCCCGGCCGAACACGCCGAGGAGGCCGCCGACAGCCATGCCGTCGCGCATATCGAGGACATCTCGTTCAGCTTCGAGGGCCCCTTCGGCACCTTCGACCAGCACCAGCTGCAGCGCGGTTTGCAGGTCTATACCGAGGTCTGCTCGGCCTGCCACGGCCTGCGCTACGTGCCGCTGCGGACGCTGGCCGACGAAGGCGGCCCGCAGCTGCCCGAGGACCAGGTCCGCGCCTATGCCGCGAATTTCGACATCACCGATGCCGAAACCGGCGAGGATCGGCCGCGTGTTCCCACCGACCACTTCCCGACCGTGACCGGCGACGGCATGGGCCCGGACCTGTCGCTGATGGCCAAGGCGCGCGCCGGCTTCCACGGCCCCTATGGCACCGGCCTTGCGCAGCTGTTCAAGGGCATCGGCGGCCCGGAATACATCCACGCCGTGCTGACCGGCTATGACGGCGAGGAAAAGGAAGAGGCGGGGACGGTGCTTTACCACAACGCCGCCTTTGCGGGGAACTGGATCCAGATGGCGCCGCCGCTCAGCGACGACCAGGTCACCTATGAGGACGGGACCCCGGCGACGGTCGACCAGATGGCGCGCGACGTGGCCGCCTTCCTGATGTGGACCGCCGAGCCGAAGATGATGGACCGCAAGCAGGTCGGCTTCGTCTCGGTACTCTTCCTGATCGTGCTGTCGGCGCTGCTCTACCTGACCAACAAGAAGCTGTGGCAACCGATCAAGCATCCGCGCAAGCCGGAATGATCGCCCGCCCCTGATCCTGGAACGCGCCCCCTCGGGGCGCGTTTTTTCATGGCCGGTCGCGCTTCCCGCCCCGGCCGATATGGACAAGCCGGCCGCGCCTCGTTCAGATGGCCTGGCAGGGCACTGGCGAGGGACGGGACATGGCGATCTATAATCTCGGCTCGATCAATATCGATCATGTCTATTGCCTGCCCGCCCTGCCCCGTCCGGGCGAGACGCGGCACGCGCTATCCTATGCGCAGGGGCTGGGCGGCAAGGGCGCGAACCAGTCGGTCGCCGCCGCCCGCGCCGGGGCCGATGTCATCCACCTGGGCGCCATGGGCACGGGCGACGACTGGGTGCCGCGGCGACTTGCCGCGGCAGGGGTCGGGATCTCGGCCATCACCCGGCTGCCCGGCATTGCCACCGGCCATGCCATCATCATGGTCGATGCGGCGGGCGAGAACTCGATCGTGGTGCATGGCGGCGCCAACATGGCGCTGCCGGCCAACCTGGCCAGCCCGGCCGGCCTGGGGCGCGGCGACATCCTGCTGATGCAGAACGAAACCAACCTGCAAGCCGAAGCCGCCCTGCACGCCCGCCGGGCCGGGGCGCGGGTGATCTATTCCGCCGCCCCCTTCAGCATCGCCGCGCTGCGCGAGGTGCTGCCGCATGTCTCGATCCTGGCGGTGAACCAGATCGAGGCCCGCGACACGTTCGCCGCCTTTGGCGAAGACCTGCCGGTCGAGGGCATGCTGATCACCCGCGGCGCCGAGGGGGCCGAGTTCCGCGACCTCGGCAGCGGGCAGGTCTGGCGCCAGCCGGCCTTTGCGGTGCAGGCGGTGGATACGACCGGCGCCGGGGATTGCTTTACCGGCTGGTTCGCCGCCGGGCTGGCGCGGGGCGAGGACATGCCGACCGCATTGCGCCACGCCGCCGCCGCCGCCGCGCTGCAAGTCACCCGCCAGGGCGCCGGCGACGCCATGCCTGACCGCGCAGAAGTCCTGGCCTTTCTGAAAGCCCGCGGCTGAGAGCTTGCCCGCAGCCCCGCATCTGCCTATCTGGAGCCCATGAGAATACCGTTCCTGAACCGCCCGGCCACCGTCGCCGTCCTGCGCCTGCAAGGCGCCATCGGGGTTGCCGGCCGCGGCGGCCCCGGCCTGTCCGATGCCGCCCTGGCGCCGCTGCTGGAGCGCGCCTTCAAGCGCCGCAAGCCCGCCGCCGTGGCCTTGGCGCTGAACTCGCCCGGCGGCTCGCCGGTGCAGTCCAGCCTGATCGGCGCCCGCATCCGCCGCCTTGCCGAGGAGCGCGAGATCCCGGTCCATGCCTTCGTCGAGGACGTGGCGGCCTCGGGCGGCTATTGGCTGGCGACGGCGGCGGACTACATCTGGGCCGACGACAGCTCGGTGCTCGGCTCGATCGGGGTGATCTCCTCGGGCTTCGGTTTTGCCGAGTTGATCCAGCGCCACGGCATCGAGCGCCGCGTGCATACCGCCGGCCGTTCCAAGTCGATGCTGGATCCCTTCCGCCCCGAAACGCCCGAGGATGTCGCGCGGCTGAACCGCCTGCTGGGCCCGATCCACGACGCCTTCAAGCAGCAGGTGCGCGCCCGCCGCGGCAGCCGCCTGCCCGAGGACAGCGACCTGTTCACCGGCGAGATCTGGACCGGCCGCGAGGCGGTGGAACTGGGCCTTGCCGACGGCATCGCCCATCTGGTGCCCAAGATGCGCGAGCTTTACGGCAAGGAGGTGCGCTTCCTGACCTATGGCCAGCGCGTGCCGCTGCTGCGCCGCTTCGGCCTTTCCGCCGATGACCTGATCGACGGGATCGAGGAGCGCGCCGCCTTCGCGCGCTTCGGGGCGGGACGCGGATGATCAAGACCGTCATCCTGTGCCTGCTCATCATCATCGCGCTGGCCTTGGCCGCCGGTCCGGCGGTGCGCCGCGTGATCGCGCGGCTGCTGGGGATCGGGCGGAAATGACCGCGCTGGTGACCGGAGGCGCCCGCCGGCTGGGGCGGGCCATCACCCTGTACCTGGCCCGGCGCGGGCTGGACGTGGCGATCCATTACCAAAGTTCGGCCGCCGAGGCCGAGGCCACCGCCGCCGAGGCCCGCGCCCTGGGCGTGCGCGCCGAGATCTTCGCGGCGGACCTGCTGGACCTGGACCAGAGCGAGGCGCTGGTGGACCGCGCCCAGGCCGCGCTGGGACCGCTGGCGCTGCTGGTGAACAATGCCTCGATCTTCGAATATGACAACATCGCCACGGCGACGCGCGACAGCTGGGACCGGCACATCGGATCGAACCTGCGCGCGCCTTTCGTGCTGACCCAGGCCTTTGCCCGGCAGGCCCCCAGGGCGGATCGCAGCGGGACCGAGCCGGTGGCGCGCGCGCTGGTGGTCAACATGATCGACCAGCGCGTGCTGAAGCCGACGCCCGAATTCATGACCTATTCGCTGGCCAAGGCCGGGCTGTGGTGGCTGACCCGGACCTCGGCCCAGGCGCTGGCGCCCGAGATCCGCGTCAACGCCATCGGCCCCGGCCCGACCATGCAGGGCACCCGCCAATCCGACAGCCATTTCGCCAACCAGCGCGCCGCGACCATCCTGCAACGCGGCGCCGGGCCCGAGGATGTCTGCGCCGCGCTGGGTTACCTGATGGATGCGCCATCGGTCACCGGACAGCTGATCTGCGTGGACGGCGGCCAGCACCTTGCCTGGCGCACCCCCGACGTCCTGGGCGTCGAGTAAGGCGGAAAATCGCTCGTCTGCGGCAAGTTGTCCACTTTGCGGAAGGCATTCACGCAATCTTCACGATTCTGGTAAGAATTTCAGTCTATTGCACAGGAGAGAAAAAATAGTGATATTAATCATTGGCTTACAATACTGCCTAGAATTTGTGCAAAGTGACGAAACCCCAAGAAACGCTAATTGAACATGTGATACTCCCAAGCTGACTCACAGAGTTATCCACAGATTCCGTGGACAGGATTCAGCTTGAACTTTCCTGCCCGAACTTGCAGCCGAGGCCGAGAATCATTTCGTTAGCAGCATGACCGATTCCACCCCAGAAACGCGCCCTGCCAAGACCGGCCATGCGCTGATCCAGGACTATCTGCGCACGCTCGACGGCTCGCCGGGGGTCTATCGCATGCTGGATGCGCAAGGGGCGGTGCTTTACGTCGGCAAGGCCCGGAACCTGCGGGCCAGGGTCGCGAACTATGCGCGCGGCACCGGGCATTCGGCGCGGATCGCGCGGATGATCCGCGAGACCTGCTCGATGATGTTCCTGACCACGCGCACCGAGACCGAGGCGCTGCTCTTGGAGCAGAACCTGATCAAGCAGCTCAAGCCGCGCTACAACGTGCTCTTGCGCGACGACAAGAGCTTTCCCAACATCCTGGTCGCCAAGTCGCACCCCTTCGCGCAGATCAAGAAGCACCGCGGCGCCAAGGCGGAAAAGGGCGACTATTACGGCCCCTTCGCCAGCGCCGGGGCGGTGAACCGGACGCTGAACCAGCTGCAGCGGGTGTTTTTGCTGCGGTCCTGCACCGACGCCACCTTCTCCAGCCGGACCCGGCCCTGCCTGCTTTACCAGATCAAACGCTGCAGCGCGCCCTGCGTCGGGCGGATCGGGCTGGAGGAATACAATGCCCTGGTCGCCGATGCCGAACTGTTTTTGCAGGGCAAGACCACCCGCATCCAGGCCGACCTGGCGCGCGAGATGGCCGAGGCCGCGGAAGCGATGGAATACGAACGCGCCGCCGCGCTGCGCGACCGCATCAAGGCGCTGACCGCCGTGCAATCGGTGCAGGCCATCAACCCGCGCGGCGTGCCCGAGGCCGACGTGATCGCGCTGCACATGGAGGGCGGGCAAGCCTGCGTGCAGGTCTTCTTCATCCGCGGCAACCAGAGCTGGGGCAACCGCGACTTCTATCCGCGGCTGAACGGGGTGGAATCGGCCGACGAGGTGATGCAGGCTTTCCTGGCACAATTCTACGACGGCAAGGTGCCGCCGCGGCTGATCCTCTTGTCGCATGGCATCGAAGACCCGGACCTGATGACCGATGCGCTGTCGGAAAAGGCCGGGCGCAAGGTCACGCTGGGCGTGCCCCGGCGCGGCGAAAAGGCCGAGCTGGTGGAAAACGCCCTGCGCAATGCCCGCGAAAGCCTGGCGCGGCGCATGTCGGAAAGCGCCGCGCAGCAGCGGCTGCTGGAGGGGCTGGCCGAGGCCCTGGACCTGCCCGCGGTGCCGCAGCGGATCGAGGTCTATGACAACAGCCATATCCAGGGCACCAATGCCGTCGGCGGCATGGTCGTCGCCGGCCCCGAGGGCTGGATCAAGAGCCAGTATCGCAAGTTCAACATCAAAGGCACCGAGATCACCCCGGGCGACGATTTCGGCATGATGAAGGAGGTGCTGACCCGCCGCTTCTCGCGCCTGCTGAAAGAGGATCCGGATCGCCAGACCGACACCTGGCCGGACCTGTTGCTGATCGACGGCGGCGCCGGGCAGGTCTCGGCCGTGCATGAGATCATGGCCGAGATGGGGGTCGAGGACATTCCCATGGTCGGCGTCGCCAAGGGCGAGGACCGCGACCACGGCAAGGAAGAATTCCACCGCTACGGCCAGCGGCCCTTCGCCCTGCGGATGAACGACCCGGTGCTGTATTTCGTCCAGCGCCTGCGGGACGAGGCGCATCGCTGGGCCATCGGCACCCATCGCGCCAAGCGGGCCAAGGCCACGATGGCCAATCCGCTGGACGAGATCCCCGGCATCGGCGCCGCCCGCAAGCGCGCGCTGCTCCAGCATTTCGGCAGCGCCAAGGCGGTCAGCCGCGCCGGTCTGGCCGACCTGGTCGCGGTCGAGGGCATCAGCGAATCCATGGCGCAGAAGATCGTCGACCATTTCCACAAGGGCTGACCGGAGGAAGCCATGGAGGACAGCATCCGCGCCTTCTTCGCCCGCTACGAGCGGCTGTTCGCGCAGGCGCTGGCCGGCGAGGCGGATATGGAGGAGCTTGCCGCTCTTTACGCGCCGGAGTTCATCGCCGCATCTCCGGCGGGGGTGAAGGCGGGCCGGAACGACGACCAGCTAAGGCAGGCGATGGCGCAGGGTTATGCGCATTACCGCACCATCGGCACCAAGGCGATGACGATCCGCGCGATCCGGCTTTCGCCGATGGACGCGCTGCATTGCCTGGCCCATGTCGGCTGGCGGGCCGTCTATGACCGGGGCAAGGCGCCCGATGTGACCATCGACTTCGAGGTGCATTACCTGGTGCAGATCCTCGACGGGACGCCCAGGGTCTTTGGCTGGGTGACGGGCGACGAAGAGGCGCTGCTGAAGCAGCGCGGCATCCTCTGATCAGCGGCAGCGCGCCGGGTTCACCCCCACCGCGTTGAGGCCCCAATCGGTCATCTGCGCGACAAGCTGCTGGCCGGCCGCGTCGAAGGCCGGGATCAGGTCGGCGGTCTTCGTCGTCGCCGCCTGGGCCGTGGCGGTGAAATGCCCGCGCGAGACGACGCGGGCGTCCATCTCGCGCACCATCTGCGCATCGACCGTCAGCTTGATGATGGCGCCCTGTCCCGCGACCTCGGCGTTGAAATCGTTGATCTCGGAGATCAGCGCATAGTCGCCCGCCGCGCCCAGCGGCGCGCGGCCGACATGGGTGAAGGCGTCATAGACGGCAAAGCCCCGCACCAGCAGGGTTTGCAGCGTCACCGGCACCGTGTCGCCCCAGCGCGCATCGGGCAGGTATTGCGTCTGCAACTGGTTCGGCCGGATCATGATGCGGTCGGTGTCCAGCGTGCCGCGCGCCTTGGGCGGCTCGATCACCAGCTCGGCCAGCCGGCCGCGGCCGCAGCTCCGCGGCACGTCCGAAGGCGGGCGCAGTTCGAACACGTCGCGGTCGGGCTCGCCCTCCAGCGCGCGCAAGGCGGCGCAGCCCGGCAGGGTCAGGGTCAGGACAAGCAAGGCGGCGGCAAGACGCATGGCGGACCTCTCAGCGGCGGAATTCGGGCGCGCGCGGCCCCGAGAAGATTTGCGAGGGGTTGCGCCGCAACGCCGAGACCAGCTCGTTCACATTGCCCACCAGCCCGCGCAGATCGCTGGCCATGCGGGTGAATTGCGGCAGCCCCTCGCGGGTGAAAGCCTGCACCGGGGCGCGGGCGCTGTCCAGCATCCCGCGCAGGCTGGCAAAGGCGGTCTCGGCGCTGTCGGCGGCATTGCGCAGCCGCTCGGTGATCTCGGGCAGGTCGGCGACCACGCGGTCGATGGCCTCGTTCGCCTTGCCCAGCGTCACGCGTAGATCGGCCACCACCGGCTCGACATTGCTGTTGATGACCCGGTCGGCGCCGTCGAAGGCGCGCTCGGCCGAGGCCAGCGTGCGGCTGCCGACCTCCAGCGCCGCGTCCAGGCTGTCGAGGCTTTGCTCGGCGCGCCCGGCCAGCCGGGCCAGGTCGGATTGCAGCATAGCGGCGGTCTGGTCCAGCCGCTGCGTCAGCGCCTTCAGGTCGTCCGCGACATAGGCGCGCATCTCGTCCAGCGTGGCGGTGCCCGAATCCAGCGCCGCGTCGACCTTGGCCGCGCTTTCACTGAACTTGGCCAGCGCCGTGTCGGCATTGCCCAGCGTCGTCTCGGCCGCGGCGCCGAGCCCGTCCAGCCGCTCGCCGAAGCCCGAAATGTCGGATGCGGCCGAGGCGATGGATTCGGTGGCCGTGGTTACATCGGCCAGCGCCTTGTCCAGGTTGGCGCTGGAGCGTTCGACATTGTCCAGGATGTTGCGCACCCGGTCCTGGTTCTCGTCGCCCAGAAGCTGCGTCAGCTGCTCGGCCACGGTGTTCAGCCGCGAGATCATCTCGGGGCCCTGGTCCGACAGGGTTTGCAGCGCCGAGCGGTTGGCGGTGATCACCGGGATCGAATCGGGGTCCACGTCGCGCAGCAGCGGCGAATCGGGCTGGCCCGAGGTGATCGCCACGCTGGCGACGCCGGTGACGCCCTGGATCTCGATGGCGGCGCGGGAATCGATGCGCACCGGCGTGTCCTCGGCCACCTCGACCCGGACCCGGACCGCGCCGTTCACGCTTTGCGACAGCTGCATGTCCACCACCTTGCCGACGGAAAGCCCGGCGAAAAGCACCTCCGAGGATATACCCAGGCCCGAGACTTCCGGGAAATAGATGTCGTAATAGGCGAATTGCCGGTCCAGCTGCAGCTTGGCGAACCACATCAGGAACAGCAGCATCCCCAGGAAGCCGGCGATGGTGAAGGCTCCGATCAGGACGTAATTGGCCTTGGTCTCCATCGCTTCACTCCTTTGCGCGGCCGGTGGCCATGGCGGCGCGGGCACGGGGCCCGTGGAAATATTCATGCACCCAAGGGTGATCGACCCGAAGCATCTCGGCCATGGTGCCGCTGACCAGCACCTTGTTTTCCGCCAGCACCGCGATGCGGTCGCAACAGGCATGCAGCGTATCCAGGTCATGCGTGACCAGGAACACCGACAGGTCCAGCGCATCGCGCAGCTCGACGATCAACCGGTCGAAGGCATCGGCGCCGATCGGGTCCAGCCCCGCCGTGGGTTCGTCCAGGAACAGGATCTCGGGGTCCAGCGCCAGCGCGCGCGCCAGCCCCGCGCGTTTCCTCATGCCGCCCGACAGGTCCGAAGGGTATTTGTCATTGGCGCTCCACGGCAGCCCGGCCATCGAGACCTTGAGTTCGGCCAGCCCCTGCCGTGCCTCGGGCGACAGGTCCGGCACGGCGCGCAGCGGCACCTCGACATTCTCGCGCACGGTCAGCGAGGAAAACAGCGCGCCGCCCTGGAACATCACGCCCCAGCGCCGCTCTAGCGCCTCGCGCGCGGGGCCGCTCAGCGCCGCCACGTCCTCGCCAAAGACCCGCACCGTGCCGGCGGTCGGCCGGTTCAGCCCGACGATGGTGCGCAAGAGCACCGATTTCCCGGTGCCCGAGCCGCCGACCACGCCCAGGATCTCGCCCCGCCGCAGGTCGAGGTCCAGCCCGTCATGCACGACATGGCGGCCGAACTGGGTGCGCAGGCCCCGGACCTCGATGATATTGCCGCTCACAGCCCCACCTCGGAGAAGAAGATCGAGAACAGCGCATCGGCGACGATCACCGCGAAGATGGCGTTGACCACGGCGCGCGAGGTCTCGGCCCCCAGCGATTCCGCGTCCTTGCCGACCTTCATCCCGGCATGGCAGCCGATGACGCCGATGATCAGCGCAAAGACCGGCGCCTTGGACAGGCCGACGATGACATGGTCGACGCTGGTATCCGCCAGCAGACGATAGCGGAACATCGAGGGCGAGATGCCCAGCTCGATCCAAGACATCAGCGCGCCGCCGACCAGCCCGGCGATATTGGCGATCAGTCCCAGGATGGGCAGGGTGATGATCAGCGCCAGCACGCGCGGCAGGATCAGCACCATGTCGGGGTCCAGCCCCAGCGTGCGCATGGCGTCGATTTCCTCGTTCATCTTCATCGAGCCGATCGAGGCGGTCAGCGCCGAGGCAGTGCGGCCGGCGACGATGATCGCGGTCAGCAGGATGCCCAGCTCGCGCAGGATGGAAATGGCGATCAGGTCGATGACAAAGACCTCGGCCCCGAACTGGCGCAGCTGGACGGCACCCTGGAAGGCCAGCACGATGCCGATCAGAAAGGACATCAGCGCCACGATGGGCACGGCGCGCAAGCCCGTCTCCTGGCAGTGATAGACCAGCGAGGTCAGGCGGAAATCGCCCGGATGCCGGATGCCGCGCGCCAGGGCGGCCAGGAAGCGGCCCAGGTATTCGGCGATCTCGCGCAGGAACAGCAGCGCCGCGGCCATGCGCCGCCCGGTCTGTTCCAGCACCCGCCGCCAGCCGGCCAGGCCGGCGGTTTCGGCATCGGGCCGGGGCAGCGCCTGGCGCACGGTGTCCAGCAGCCGGGCCTGCGCCCCGCTCAGCCCGTCCAGCTGCGCGCCCTGGCGTTCGCGCCCGACCAGGTACCAGGCGGCGGCGGTGTCGATGCGCGTCAGCCCCGACAGATCCAGCCGGTCTGCCGCGCCGGCCTCGGGCGGCAGTTGGCCCAGCGTCCAGACCGTGAACTCGCCCGCCAGCCGCAATGCGCCGCCTGAAACCGCGGCGCTGAACTTGGGATCTGCGGAAAGGCTGGCCATGGCGGTCCCGTTCGCAAAGGGTAAGTGGGATTCATCCAGCGATTGCGCGGGTTTGTCAAATCCGCCGGGCGGTTCCGGCCCAGGGCTGTGGCCGATCCGCCCCGGCCCAGGCGGTGCGCCCGGCCCAGGGCGAAAATTCAACCAAGGCCTTCCAATTGCATGGATTGACCGAAATACCCGCACTGGTTCAGTTGGCGCATCCCGTTTTCTCCGCATGGGCGGCAGAGCCGTGCCGGCGGGCCGGGATGAAACGCGCTGCGGCCCCTCTGGTCCAAGGGACGTGGCCGGCCCAGTAAATCGCTTGCGGCCTGGCCCGCGACCCCTGCGGCCAAGGCCAAGCCGGAAAGGCGCCTCGGGATCCGGCTGAACGGGTGCCATTTTGACCATGATCGGGGGCGCGACCGCCCCTAGCCTTGCGCCAGGGCGCGCATCATCCTGACCGGCTCGGTCCGGGCCAGGCGCAGCACATGCGCCATATAGGGCTGTTGCAGATCCTCGGTCCGCAGCGCGGCGTAAAGCCGGCGCAGCGTGCCCTGGCGGCCCAGGGGCAGCAGCGCCAGTTCGGGATTGCCGGCCTGGGCGCGCAGCACCCAATCGGGCATCACCGCCACGCCGCGTCCCGATGCGATCAGCATCAGCGCAATGGCGGGCTGCTCGACCTGGCGGACATGGGCCGGCTCGACCCCGGCCGGGTCCAGGAATTGCGAGAAAACGTCCAGCCGCGCCCGCTCCATCGGATAGGTGATCAGCGTCTCGCCCGCCAGGTCGGCCGGCTCGGCATAGCCCTTGGCGGCAAGCGGATGGCCGGCGGCCACGACCATGGTCGGCGCATAGTCGAAGAGCGGCTGGAAGGTGATGCCGGAAATCTCCTCGGGATCGGAGGAGATCACCATGTCCACCTGCCCCCGCTGCAAGGCCGGCAGCGCCTTCAGCGCCAGGCTGGAGCGGATGTCCAGGTCGACCTCGGGCCAGGCGCGGCGGAACTGGTCCAGCACCGGCAAGAGCCAGTCGAAGCAGTGATGGCATTCCATGGCCACATGCAGCCGCCCGGCGCGGCCCAGTTCGACGGCGCGGAACTCGGCCTCGGCCGCGTCGATCAGCGGCAAGACCTGCTCGGCCGTGCGCAAAAGCCGCATTCCCGCTGCCGACAGTCGCAAGGGCTTGGTCTTGCGCAGGAAAAGCTCGACCCCGGCCTGTTCCTCCAGCGCCTTGATCTGATGCGACAGTGCCGATTGCGTCAGGTTCAGCACCTCGGCCGCACGGGCCAGGCCGCCCTGTTCATGGATGGCGCGCAGGCTGCGCAAATGGCGAAGTTCAAGGTGCATCTTGACTGGAACTCATGACGATCTTGAGGATTATGAATTTGTCTCACGTCGCGACGCGTGTCACAAGGCCTGCGACAAAAGGATGGCATCATGACGACACCCGCGATCAGCTTCGAGTTCTTTCCGCCCCGGAACCTGGACCAGTCCTTCCGGCTGTGGGAGACGGCGCGGGCGCTGGCGCCCCTGGGGCCGGATTTCGTCTCGGTCACCTATGGCGCGGGCGGCACCACCCGGCAGCTGACGCATGAGGCGGTGACGGCGCTGGCCAGCCATTACGGGCTGAACGTCGCCGCGCACCTGACCTGCGTCGATGCCACGCGCGAGGAGACGCTGCAAATCGTCCAGGATTACGCCGCCGCCGGCGTGCATGAGATCGTGGCGCTGCGCGGCGATGCGCCGCAGGGACAGGACCGCTTCACCCCGCATCCCGAGGGTTTCGCCAATTCGGTCGAACTGATCGAGGCCATCGCGGCGCGCGGCGACATGACCATCCGCTGCGGCGCCTATCCCGAGCCGCATCCCGAAAGCCCCGACACCGCCGCCGACGTGGCCTGGCTCAAGCGCAAGGTCGATGCCGGCGCGACTTCGGCGATGACGCAGTTCTTCTTTGACGCCGAGACCTATTTCCGCTTTCGCGACGCCTGCCAGGCGGCGGGGATCGCGGCACCGATCATTCCCGGCATCCTGCCGATCCAAAGCTGGGCCGGCACCCGCCGCTTTGCCGAACGCTGCGGCACCTCGGTCCCGCAATGGGCCGAGGACGCCTTCGCCGCCGCCGGCAAGGAGGGCGAGGCGCAGCTGGCGCTGGAGACCTGCGTCAAGCTGTGCGAGCGGCTGGTCGAAGGCGGCGTGGACAGGCTGCATTTCTACACGCTGAACAAGCCCGATCTGGTGCTGAAGGTCTGCGCCGCGCTGGGGATCGAGCCCAAGGGCGAATTTTCGCGCGTGGCCTGAACCGGGACGGACGCATGGGGCGCCGCCGCGCGGCATCAGCCGTCCGGCCCCTGCCCCGCCGGCGTGGCGATTTCCGGCTGCGGCGCCGTCGCCGGCCGGGCCGCCGCATCCTTTGCCTTGGGCCTGGCCCGGACCAGCCGGCGATGCGGGCGCGGCGGCGCGGCCTCGGCCAGCGCCCCGGCCAGCAGCGCCGGGCCGGTATAGGGCCGCGGCACGGAAGGGTGCAGCATCTCGGACGGATCGGCCCCGGCAAGGCGCGGCGCGCGCGCCAGGAAGGCCTTGCCCCAGTTGCGCCACGACCCGACCGAGGGCGCGGTGGCGTCGCAGGCGAAATGCGCACGCCAGCCATCCGGCAGCGGCAGGCCAAAGGCCTCGGCCCGCGACATCATCCAGACCAGCGGGATATTGGCCAGCGGCCGGGCATATTCCAGCCCCGAAAGCTGGCCACCCACATCCGGGTGGCAGCCGCGAAACCACATCTGCTCGATCCGGCCGGGGGCCGAGGCGCTGTCCCAGATCAGCGGCTGGAAGGCCGCCCGCGTCTCGTCCAGCGCCAGCGCCTGCACGCCGCGCTCGACATGCGCGCCCAGATGCGCGTCGTGAAAGCGAAAGCGCGGCTCGGTCAGCATCCACAAAAGCGGCAACCGGATCCCCAGCGCCATCACCGTGTCAAAGACCCCGATCATGCGGATCGGCACGACCGGGTGGCACAGCGCGGGATCCAGCCGGCCGACCATGCGGTCGCGGCCCTGCCGGTAAAGCTGCCAGGCCTGCTGGACGTTGCGGCGCGTGGCATGGGCATGGGTCAGCAACCCCACCCGCCCGATCATGCCGGCAAGCGAGCGCGCGGCAAAGGCGCCACGGGAATATCCAAAGAAGAACAAGGGATTGCCCGGCCGCCATTCGCGGGCAAGCCAGGCATAGGCACCGCAGATATGCCGCTCCAGCGCCGAGCCCATGGCCAGTTCCGGCAAGGTGCGCCAGGCCTCCCATTGCTGGCCGGGGGCGTAATGCACCGCAAGCGGCACCGGCAGCGCCCCGCATTCGCCCGACAGCAGGGCGTGGATGCGGGCGATGGACGACCTTCGCCCCTCGGTCAGCGAGGCGAAGGTGCCATCCATCAGGACAACCTGGCATATCGGCGGGCGGGATGATTCCATGGTCCGACGCTAGCATGGAAACGCGAAGCGTCGATTAATCCCTATTCAAGCGCGTTCACGGTCAGGTGTGCCATCAACCCGAACCCATTGAAGCGGGTGTTGGTGACGGTCGAATAGGCGCCGGCACCGTGGAAGATGACATAGTCGCCCTCCTGGATATTGGCCGGCAGGGACAGCTCGCCCGGCAGCCGGTCCACCGAATCGCAGGTCGGGCCGAAGATGATGCGCGGCATCGGCTCTTCCTCGCGCGCCGTGCCCTCGGGCGTCAGCACCTGCAGCCGGTCGAGATTGCCGACGATGGGCAGTTCGAACAGCCCGCCATAGACGCCGTCGTTCAGGAACACGTTCTGGCCGTCGCGCACCGCCTTGACGCGGGTGATCAGCGAAAAGGCGTCGGCGCAAAGCCCGCGGCCGGGCTCGCAGACCAGCTGCGGCGCATCGGCGCCGAAGGCCTCGTCGGTCACGCGGCGGATCAGACCGAAGATCGCGGCCAGGTCCGGCTCGACCCCGGTCACGCGATGCGAGGGGAAGCCGCCGCCCACGTTCAGCCGCCGCGCCCTGACGCCGGCCATGGCGCAGATCTCGACCGCGGTGGTGATATAGCTTTCCCAGGCATGCGGATCGACGCATTGCGTGCCCGGATGGAAGGTCAGCGAGGGGATATAGCCGCGCTCCGCCACCGCGCGCAGCAGCTCCGCCGCCAGTTCCGGCGTGGCGCCGAACTTCGAGCCGAAATCATAGGCCGCGCCCAGCACCGGCAGCTTGAAGCGCGGCGAGATCTCGCAATGCTCGGCCGGCACGCGGGCGAAAAGCTTGTCCAGCTCCGAGCGGCTGTCCACCGACCAGGCCTTGATCCCCGCCTCGACGGCATGGGCGATCTCGGCCTGCGAACGCACGGGGTTGTGGTAATGGCGCGCCGCATCCGGGGCCAGCCGGCCGATCAGGTCGATCTCATAGGGCGAGGCCACGTCGAAGCCCTTGATCCCGGCCGCCGAAAGCGTGCGGATCACCGCCTCGTCCGGGTTCGACTTGACCGCATAGGTGACGAGGCCGGGAAAGCCCTGCAGGAACCGCTGGGCGGTGGCGCTCAGGACCGAGGGGGCAAAGACCATCACCGGATTTTCCGGCGCCAGCCTGCGGATGATCTCGGCGGGATTGTTCCAGACGGTCTTGGGGCCGCGGCCCTCGGTCAGTCCCATCGGCATGTCCTTCCTGTGCGCGTGTGGGGGTGCAAACAAGTCTGCGCCCTATGGGTTCCGATTGCTGCAATGAAAAGGGTGGAAATGGGCCGCGACTTCGTTAATATGCCGAAAGCTTCGGCAAATCGACAGGTGGGCGGGTGGACGAACTTGATCGCGGGATTCTGGCCCATCTGGCGCAGGACGCACGCATGTCCGTGGCGGTTCTGGCGCGGCGGCTCAAGGTGGCGCGGTCCACCGTGCAGGCGCGGCTGGAGCGGCTGGAAACCTCGGGCGCCATCGCGGGTTACACGCTGCGGCTGGGCGATTCCGCGCGCGAGCATCGCATCCGCGCCACCTGCCTGCTGACCATCGAGCCGCGCGCCCAGGCGGCGATCCTGGCCCGGCTGCGCAGCCTGCCCGAGGTCGAGCGCATCCATACCACCAGCGGCCGTGTCGATCTTTTGCTGCAACTGGCCGCCATATCGACCAGCCAGCTTGACGATGTGCTGGATCAGATCGGCGGTTTGACCGGCGTCCGCTCCAGCGAGAGCCTGATTCACCTGTCCACCAAGCTGGATCGCGCCGCCTGATCGTGTCCCCTGCGCAACAATGTGACAATCGTGTCGCCGTATTTGCGCTGATCGATGCGTTCCAGTCCGGCGACCGGGCCGGGCGGGGCCGATTCCTCCCAGACCACCATGCCGCCCGGCGCGATCCAGCCGCCGGCCAGCGCCGATTCCAGCGCCCGCTCGCCCAGGCCCTTGCCATAGGGCGGGTCCAGGAAGACCAGCCCATAGGGCGCGCCGCGATTCTCGCCCAGCCTTGTCGCGTCGCGGCGCCAGACATCGGTCACGCCCATGGCGCGGGCCTTGTCGATATTGGCGCGCAACAGCGCCCGCGCCGCCACGCCGTCATCGACGAAGGCCACGCGGGCGGCACCGCGCGACAATGCTTCCAGCCCCAGCGCGCCGGTGCCGGCGAACAGGTCCAAGACCCGCGCACCGGGGATCGGATTGCCATGCGTGCCGTTGATCAGCAGGTTGAAGACCGACTCGCGCACCCGGTCGGTGGTCGGGCGCAGATGCGCCGCCGGATCGCCGGCCCCGATCTCGGCCAGTTTCAGCCCGCGCAGGGTGCCGCCGACGATTCTCATGCCATCAGCGCCTTCAGCTCGGTGGCCTCGGCCACCGCCTCGGGCTCGGGCGAGCGGCCGGCCTCGATCAGCCGCTTGCCGATCATATAGGCGCGGGCATCGTTCAGCGCGTCCACGGCGATCAGCCGGCCGCCCCTGAAATACCAGACCGAGCCGCCATTCGCCGCCGGCCGCGTCACCACCCGGTCGTAACCCAGGTTCAGCCCGGCGATCTGCAGTTTCGCATCGAACTGGTCCGACCAGAACCAGGGCTTGGGCACATAGGGGGCATCGGCGCCCAGCATGTTCGCCGCCACCGCCTCGGCCATGTCGATGGCATTGCCGACGCTTTCCAGCCGCAGCCGCCCCCCCGCTGCCGGAAAGCTGGCGCAATCGCCCGCCGCCCAGATCGACGGGTCCGAGCTGCGGCCAAGCGCATCCACGGCGATGCCGTTGTCGATGGCCAGCCCCGCCGCCTCGGCCAGCGCGGTTTCGGGCGCGATGCCGATGCCGCAGATCACCAGATCGGCCGGCAGGCGGCGGCCGTCGGCCAGTTCCACCCCATCGGCAGCCGTGTCGCCGGTGATACGGGCAATGCCGGTGCCCTCGACGATCTCGACGCCATGGGCGCGGTGCAGGGCGCGGATCATGTCCGCGGTCTCGGGCGCGGCGACACGGCCCAGGATGCGCGGCGCCGCCTCGACCAGCGCGACCTCCAGCCCCAGCTTGCGGGCCACCGCTGCGGCCTCCAGCCCGATATAGCCGCCGCCGATCACCACCAGACGGCGCCCGGCCACCAGCGCCGGCCTGAGGCCCGCGATGTCGGCCAGGTTGCGCACCACATGCACGCCGGGCAGGTCGCCGCCCATCGCGGCCGGCAGGCGGCGCGGACTCGCGCCCAAAGTCAGGGCAAGCTGGTCATAGGGATATTCGCCGCGCTCCGTCGCCACCACGCGGCGGGCGCGGTCGATCCGGACCGCACGCTCGCCCAGGTGCAGGGCGATGCCCTGTTCGTCCCACCAGTCCGGGGCGCGCAGCGTCAGCCGGTCCAGCCCCATCTCGCCCAGCAGATAGGCCTTGGACAAGGGCGGGCGCTGATAGGGGGCAGCCGGCTCGTCGCCGATGAGGGCGATGCCGCCCCCATGCCCCAGCGCGCGCAGTTTCGCCGCCAGAGAGGCCGCCGCCTGCCCCGCGCCAAGGATCACGATGTTCATTCTTCGCCCTCGCTGGTTTGCCCGCGGCGCAGAGCCTATAGTTGCGCCCGGAACGATGCAATTGACGGAGGAACCGCGCATGTCCATCGCAAAAGGCGACAAGCTGCCCGAAGGCAAGCTGCTGAAACTGGGCGCCAATGGCCCCGAGGAAGTGGCCGCCGCCGACCTGGCCCAGGGCCTCGTGGCGATCTTTGCCGTGCCGGGCGCCTATACGCCGACCTGCACCAACGCCCATATGCCCAGCTTCGTGAAAAGCGCCGGCAATTTCCGCGACAAGGGCGTCTCGCGCCTGGTCTGCATCACGGTGAACGACCCCTTCGTGGCCGGCAAATGGGCCGCGGATACCGGCGCGACCGATGCCGGAATCGAGGTGCTGGCCGATGCCGACGGCAGCTTCACCAAGGCGCTGGGGATGAACATCCAGGGTGCAGGCTGGATCAACGGCCGCTCGAAACGCTATGCCATGCTGGTCAACGACGGCACGATCGAAGAGCTTCAGGTCGAAGAAGCGCCCAGCGCCTGCTCGGTTTCCTCGGGCGAATCGCTGCTGGAACTGGTCTGAGGCGCCAGGCGGAACAGCGCCGTGAACTGCTGCGCGGCGCTGCGGTCGCCGCGCAGCCCGATCAGCCCGGCCGAGGCCAGCGCCACCGGCCCCGGCCCATAGACCGCCGCCGCCAGCGCATTGCCCGAACCCTCCAGCACGAAATCCGCCGCCGGCACCCGCGCCGCCCGGACCAGCGGCAACCCGTCCGCCGAAAGCGCGACCTCGAACCCCTCCTTGCCCGAGACGAAGCCGGCGCGCAGCGGTGATCCGGCAGCAGCCGCGCTGTCCACCGTGGCCGAGATCGAGATCATCAGCGCGGAAATGCTGATGAATTTGCGCGGATCGTGCCCCGGCATCACCAGCGCCCAGCGGCACAGCTCGCGCAGCAGCGGATGCAGCGCCCGGCCGGCCTCGGTCAGCGCATAGACCCCCAGCACATCGTCATGCGCCACCACCCCCGCCTGCACCAGCTGGTTCAGGCGCTGGGTCAGCACGCTGGCCGTGACGCCGGGCAGCCCGGCGCGGATCATCTGGAACCGCTTGGGTGCGAACATCAGTTCGCGCACCACCAGCAGCGCCCAGCGGTCGCCGATGAAATTCAACGCATGGGCGCCAAGGCACCCTTCCTCGTAGCGCAGTCGCGAGATCTTGCCAGTGTTAGTCATGTTTCAATATTAACAGTTGCTTTTTAATACTGCAACTGCCAACCTGCGACTCATTGGCGCATCTTGCGCCCGATGAGGAGGAAGAGAGATGACCTACTACTCCGGTTTCCTGCTGCCGGTTCCGACGGCGAACAAGCAGAAATACATCGACATGGCCCAGGGGGCCTGGTCCATGTTCAAGCGCTATGGCGCGCTGCGCATGGTAGAGGCCTGGGGCGTGGACGTGCCCCGCGGCAAGGTCAACGATTTCTACATGTCCACCCAGGCCAAGGACGACGAGACCGTGGTGTTTTCCTGGATCGAATGGCCGGACAAGGCGACCGCGGATGCGGGCTTTGAAAAGATGATGGCCGACCCCGAGATGCAGGGGCCGCCCGAGATGCCCTTCGACGGCATGCGGATGATGTGGGGCGGCTTCGAGCCCATCGTGGACGAGAAAGCCTGAGGGGGCAGCCATGTATCACGGCAAACCCTGCTGGTTCGAGCTCTCCGCCGCCAGGGGCGGGCTCGACGCGGCCGAAAGCTTCTATGGCAAGGTCTTCGGCTGGACCATCGCGGACTCGGGGATGGAAGGCTTTACCTATCGCCTGGCCAGCCATGGCGGCGACATGGTCGCCGGGCTGATGGAAATGCCCGAGGATTGCGCCGAGGTGCCGCCCTTTTGGATGGTCTATTTCGACGTGGACGATGCCGATGCCACCGCGGCCAAGATCAAGGCCCTGGGCGGCTCGGTGTTCCGCGAGCCGGCCGACATTCCCGGTACCGGTCGCTATGCCGTCGTTACCGACCCGCAGGGCGCCACCTTCGGCATCCTGCAACCGGCGCCGATGGACCCGCAGCCTCCGGTCGAATCCGGGGCCTGGAACCAGGGCAAGGAAAGCCACGGCAACTGGATCGAGCTGATGTCCACCGATCCCGGCGCGGGCTTCGACTTCTATGCCGAGCTGTTCGGCTGGACCAAGTCCACCGCCATGGACATGGGCGAGATGGGCACCTACCAGCTATTCGCCTGGCAGGGCACCGATATCGGCGGCATGATGGGGCTGGGCAATGCGCCGGTGCCGTGCTGGCTGCCCTATTTCGGCGTGAACGGCGTCGATGCCGCCATCGCCCGCATCCGCGAGGGGGGCGGCGAGGTGCTGCACGGGCCGATGGAGGTGCCGGGTCCGGCCTTCATCGCGGTGGCGCGCGACCCGCAGGGCGCGCATTTCGCCGTGGTCGGGCCCAAGGACGAAATGTCATGATCCGCGCATCCCTGATCGCGCTCGCCCTCTGGGCCGCACCCGCTGCGGCCCAGGAGGTGACGCCGGAGAGCATCCCCCGCGGCCAGCAGGACTATCACGCCGCAGCCGCCGGGGCCTATCGCCTGGACCCGACGCATTCGGCGGTGCAGGCCCGCGTGCCGCATATGGGCTTTTCGGTCAGCGTCTTCCGCTTCGGCACCGTCTCGGGCCAGCTCGACTGGAACCCGGACGACCCGGCGCAAAGCCGGCTGGAAGCCGAGGTCGAGATCGCCTCGATCATGACCCCGGTCGCGGGCTTTACCGAGATCCTGACCGGCCCGGACTATCTGGACAGCGCGACGAACCCCACCGCACGCTTCATCGCCGACAGCTTCAGCGCGGAGAGCCCGACCAAGGGCACGGTCTCGGGCCAGCTGACGCTGCTGGGCAAGACCCAGCCCGCGACATTCGAGGTGACGCTGATCGGCGCGGGCAAGGGCTATACCGGCGACGAATCCGGCAACCCGATCATCCGCGACCTGATCGGGCTGCATGCCCGGACCGATATCGACCCGCAGGCCCATGGCATGAACGAATTCTTCACCGATCCGATCACCATCGAAATCGACGCCGAGTTCGCCCGGCAGGAGTAAGCCATGACATATGCGATTACGACCTACGACTGGGTGCCGCCCTTTGCGGTCGGCTATGTCCGCGACCTGCGCATCCGCTGGGCCTGCGAGGAAGCCGGCCTGCCCTATCAGATCGAAACCACCAGCGTACGCGAAAAGACCCCGCAGCATTTCGCCCGCCAGCCCTTCGGGCAGGTGCCGATCCTGCGCGACGGCGAACTGTCGCTGTTCGAGAGCGGCGCGATCCTGCTTTACTTGGGCGAACGCTCCGAGGCGCTGATGCCGCGCGAGGCCGCCGCGCGGGCCGAAACGCAGCAATGGCTGATCGCCGCGCTCAACAGCCTTGAACCGGCGGTGATGGCCATGGTGCTGGCGCGGATCTTCGACCAGGATGCAAGGGCCGAGGAACTGGCCCTGCCGCGCCTGCACGAGCGTCTGGGGCAACTGGTCCCGGTGCTGGAAGGGCGGGACTTCATCGCCGCCGGCCGCTTCACCATTGCCGACCTGCTGCTGGCCGATGTGCTGCGCGTGGTGGACAGCGTGGGCGAACTGGCGGTCCATCCGGTGCTTTCCGCCTACATGAACCGCATCACCGCCCGCCCGGCCTTCCGGCGCGCCCATGCCGCGCAGGTCGCGCATTTCGCGCAGGCCGCGTGATGCTGACGCTCTATGGCCACCCGCTGTCCTCCTATACGCAGAAGGTGCTGATCGCACTTTACGAACTGGGGACGGATTTCGAGTTTCGCCATATCGACCTGGGCGACGAGGGCGACCGGGCGCTGATGCGGTCGGTCGAGCCGATGGGCCGGATGCCGGCGCTGCGCGAGGGCGATCTGGTGCTGTCGCAAAGCTCGCTGATGATCGAATGGCTGGACCGGCACCATCCCGGACCGCAGCGCCTGCTGGACCCCGACCCCGACGCCTCGCTGCCGGCGCGGCAATGGGACCGCTTCCTGGATTTCCAGGTCATGCAGATGATGCAGCAGATCGTCGATGCCCGCATCTTCATGGCCGAGGGGGCCGAGGAACGGGTCGCGCCCTTCGCCCGCGGCAAGCTGGACCTGGCCTATGCCGCGCTCGACCGCCATCTGGACGGGCGCGACTGGATCGCGGGCGGCTTCGGCCTGGCCGATTGCGCCGCCATGCCGGCGCTGTTCTATGCCGGCGCCATCCATCCCTTCGCGGATCATCCGCGCCTGACCGGGTATTTCGAGCGGCTGGTGACGCGGCCCTCGGTCCAGCGGGTGATCGAGGGCGCGCGGCCCTTCTATGGCTGGTTCCCGTTCAAGGACGGGATCGCGGCGCGGTTTCTCTAGCGCCTCTTGGCCTTTCGCCGTGGTTTCGCTATCCCCTTTTCGATTCGAGGGGTAAGCGACATGGCCATGGACAAGAATTTCGACGCCGGAACCGCCGAGGCGCGGATCGCGCGGGAATGGGCGGCAAGCAATGCCTTCGCCGCGGGCGCCAATGCGAAGCCGGGGGCGGAAAGCTTCTCGGTGGTGATCCCGCCCCCGAACGTGACCGGCAGCCTGCATATCGGCCACGCGCTGAACAACACGCTGCAGGACATCCTGGTGCGGTGGCACCGGATGCGCGGCTTTGACACGCTCTGGCAGCCGGGCCAGGACCATGCCGGCATCGCCACGCAGATGGTGGTCGAACGCCGCATGGCCGAGCGGCAGGAACCCAACCGCCGCGAGATCGGGCGCGAAGCCTTCCTGCAGAAGGTCTGGGCCTGGAAGCAGGAATCCGGCCATACCATCGTCGAGCAGCTGAAGCGCCAGGGCGCTTCCTGCGACTGGTCGCGCAATGCCTTCACCATGTCCGGCGCCCCCGGCGCCCCCGCGGGCGAGGAAGGCAATTTCCACGATGCCGTCATCAAGGTCTTCGTGGACATGTATGAGAAGGGCCTGATCTATCGCGGCAAGCGGCTGGTCAACTGGGATCCGCATTTCGAGACCGCGATTTCCGACCTCGAGGTCGAGAACCGCGAGGTTCCCGGCCATATGTGGCATTTCAAATATCCGCTGGCCGGCGGCGAGACCTATGAATACGTGGAACGCGACGCCGACGGCAACGTCACCCTGCGCGAGATGCGGGACTATATCAGCATCGCCACCACCCGGCCCGAAACCATGCTGGGCGACGGCGCGGTCGCGGTGCATCCGGACGACGCCCGCTATGCCCCCATCGTCGGCAAGCTTTGCGAGATCCCGGTCGGACCCAAGGAACACCGCCGCCTGATTCCGATCATCACCGACGAATATCCCGACCCGGATTTCGGCTCGGGCGCGGTCAAGATCACCGGCGCGCACGACTTCAACGACTATGCCGTCGCCATGCGCAACGGCATCCCGCTTTACGCGCTGATGGACGGCAAGGGCCAGATGCGCGCCGACGGGCTGAGCTACGAGGAAAGCGCCGAGATCGCCACCCGCGCGGCACGGGGCGAGGACGTGGGCGACGTCTCGAACGTGAACCTGGTGCCCGAGGAATTGCGCGGCCTCGACCGCTACGAGGCGCGGGCGCGGGTGGTCGAGGCGATCACCGAGGAAGGGCTGGCCGTCACCTATCTGCACAAGTCCATCGACAAGGAGACCGGCGCCGAGCATCTGGAGCGCCGGCCGCTGGTCGATGCCAAGCCGATCATGCAGCCCTTCGGCGACCGCTCGGGCGTGGTCATCGAGCCGATGCTGACCGACCAGTGGTTCGTGGACACCGCAAAGATCGTCGGCCCGGCGCTGGAGGCGGTGCGCTCGGGCCAGACCCGCATCCTGCCCGAGCAGCATGAAAAGGTCTATTTCCACTGGCTGGAGAATATCGAGCCCTGGACCATCAGCCGCCAGCTGTGGTGGGGCCACCAGATCCCGGTCTGGTACGGGCTCGACCTGCGGCTGGAAGGCCAGGTCGAGGACGACCATGACGGCGTGCTGGACGAGGTCGAGATCTTCGCCCTGCTGGAAGAAGGCCTGGTGCATCGCGACGAGATCCACCACGCCGCCCCGAGCTTTGCCGAGGTGGTCGAGAAGTTCCGCGATGCCATCGCCGAACTGCCGGTGCCGCTGGAAATGGCCCGGGTGGTCGAGGTCGCCGACCGCGAGGCGGCGGTGGATGCCTTCGCCCAGGGGCTGGCCGATTACAACCTGACCCAGGACCCGACGAAGCTGGTCTATCCGGTCTGGCGCGACCCGGATGTGCTGGACACCTGGTTTTCCTCGGGGCTCTGGCCCATCGGCACGCTGGGCTGGCCCGAGGATACGGCCGAGCTGCGCAGGTATTTCCCGACCTCGGTGCTGGTGACCGGCTTCGACATCATCTTCTTCTGGGTGGCCCGGATGATGATGATGCAGCTGGCCGTGGTCGGGCAGGTGCCGTTCCGCACCGTCTATGTGCATGGGCTGGTGCGCGACGAAAAGGGCGCCAAGATGTCGAAGTCGAAAGGCAACGTCATCGACCCGCTGACCCTGATCGACGAATACGGCGCCGACGCGCTGCGCTTTACCCTGACCAGCATGGCCGCCATGGGCCGCGACCCCAAGCTGGGGCCGAAGCATGTCGAGGCGAACCGCAATTTCGTCACCAAGATCTGGAACGCCACCCGCTTTGCCGAGATGAACGGCGTGCGCGGCGGCGTGGCGCGGCCCCAGCCGCGGCATGTGGTGAATCGCTGGATCATCGGCGAGGTCGCCCGCATCCGGCAGGCCACCGACGAGGCGCTGGAAACGTTCCGCTTCAACGACGCCGCGACCGGGCTTTACGCCTTCGTCTGGGGCAAGGTCTGCGACTGGTATGTCGAGTTCTCCAAGCCCCTGTTCGACGGCGAATATGGCGAGGAAACCCGGGCCACCATGGGCTGGGTGCTGGACCAGTGCTACACGATGCTGCACCCGATCATGCCCTTCGTCACCGAGGAGCTTTGGGCGCTGACCGGGGATCGCCAGCGGATGCTGGTGCATGGCGACTGGCCGGAATACGGGCCCGAGCTGATCGACGCCGAGGCCGACCGGCAGATGAACTGGGTGATCCAGCTCATCGAGGCCATCCGCTCGGCCCGCGCCCAGATCGGCGTGCCGGCCGGCGCCCGTCCCGACCTGATCGTGACCGAGGCCGACGATGCGGCGCGGGCGGCACTGGCCGCCAACGCGCCGCTGATCGAGCGGCTGGCACGGGTGAACGCGCCTGCCGAGGGCGCCATGGGGCCGGGCATGATCTCGGTCGCGGCACTGGGGGCGAGCTTCGCGCTGCCGGTCGGCGAGATGATCGACGTGACGGCCGAAACGGCACGGCTGGAAAAGGCGGCGGGGAAGGCCGAGAAGGATGCCTCGGGCCTGCGCGGGCGGCTGGGCAACCCGCGCTTTGTCGAGAATGCCGAGCCCGAGGTGATCGAGGAGACGCGCGAGAAGCTTGCCGCGCTGGAGGACGATCTGGCCCGCATCCGCGCGGCCCTGGCGCAGCTGGCGGCGATGTGACCCCCGGCTTTTGCGCCGTGCCGGTGGCGCGGTCGCAAGGGTATTTGGGGAACGAAGAAGATCAGGGCCGCTTGGACAGGGCGGCCTTGATGCTTTCGGCAATCATCGCCGGGACTTGCGGGGCAAGGCCCACCGGGGGCAGGACGAGGCCCTGGAAGCCGGCCTGGGAAAGCGCCGCGGGCAGGTCGTCGGTGACGTGCTCGGCCTGGGTGGCAAAGAGCGGCAGGCAGATCGCGCGTTCGGGCAGGTCGCGCGCGGCATCGGCGATGAAGGGGGCTTCCTCGATGAAGCCGCAGGTCGCGGCGGCGGCATACGGGGCGAGGCCGGCGGCGATCCGGCGCGCCGCCTCGGAGGGCGCGCGCGAGCGGCCGGAGCCGTGGGCGGCGACCAGCAGCCGGGTTCCAGCAAGGGGCCAGCCCTGCGTCTCGGCCGCCTGGGCGATCAGGGCGAGGCAAAGCGCAGGCAGGCCGGGGTCGCTGCCGAAGGGCGGCAGGATGCGAGCCTTGGGCGCGCCGGCCAGTGCCAGGCGGCGGGGCAATTCGCTGCGAGTGAACCAGCCCGTCGCCATGAACAGCGGATAGATCAGCGTTTCGTCATCGGCCCGATCCAGCGCGCCGGGCATGGCCAGCGTCGCGCCCCGGACGCAGGCCTGCGGCACCAGCGGCGCGACACGGGCGGCCAGCGCCTCGATGGCCCGTTGCTGCGGAGCGGGGTCGCCGGGCTGGCCATGGGCGACGATGAGGACGTTACGCACGGAAGGCGGCGGCAAAGGGCTCGGGGATGGCGAATGCCTCCAGCGCCCGGGCACGGGCCATGGCCGACATCTTGCGCGCGGTCTTTTCCACGATGCGCTGCAGCTCGTCCGGGTCGCGGCCTTCGGCGAAGGGCCCCATATACCAGCGGATGAAGGTGAAGCAGGCGACGTCTTCCAGCGCCTGCACCTCGCCGTCGCGCTTGATGCCCTGCTTGGTCAGCATCTTCTCGGCGGCAGCGATGTCCTCGTCGCCATAGCCGGCCTCGCGCATGATGCCGGCGATGCGGGCGGCGTGGCGGCGGCCCTGTTCGGTGCGCCAGGCCAGGTAGCCGGCGCGGTCCATCGGATAGGCGTCGCGCGGCAGTTTCCACCGTTCGACATGCTGGCCGCGGCAGGCAACGCGCAGGGGCTCGGAGGCGTCCGGGTAAAGCGCCTGCTGCTCGGCCGTCATGCGCTGGCCATAGAGCAGCGCCTCGGGCCGGCCCTCGGGGTCGAGATGCGGGTCGGCGGCATTGGCCTTGTCGATGGCGTCGAAAGCTTTCTGAAGGCGGGTCATGCGGTCCTCTTTTTGCGCCATCATGCCGCAGCGGCGCGCGGCGTCAACGCGGATTGCCGTCGCGCGGGCGCGAAGCTAGGCTTTCGGCATGGAATGGGGCGAATTCACCTTGGCGCTGGCGACCTTCCTGGGCTCGCATGTCATCCCTGCGCGGCTGCGCGGGCCGCTGGTCGCAAGCCTGGGCAAGCGCGGCTATATCGCCGGCTACAGCCTGCTGTCTCTGGCGCTGCTTTACTGGCTGATCCTGGCGGCGGGCCGGGCGCCCTTTGTCGAGATCTGGCCGCAGGAACCCTGGATGCGCTGGCTGGTCAACCTGGCCATGCCGGTCGCCGTGGCCATGGCGCTCGTGGGGGGCATGGCGGGGCTGATGGGCGGATTTGTTCTGTGGGGCGCGGCGCATCTGCTGGCCAATGGCGACCTGGCGCATGTCGTACTGTTCGGGCTCTTGCTGGCCTATGCGCTGTTCGGCCTGGCGATCAGCCTGCGGCAGGGCGTGGCGCTGCGCCTGACCTGGCCGCGCCTGGCCCTGGCGGCGCTGGCCTGGGCGGCGCTGCTGTATCTGCACCTGCCGGTGATCGGCGTCAGCCCCCTGCCCTGAGCTTGGGCCGGAAGCCGGGAGGAATGCGGTCGCGGCGCTCCAGCATCAGGTCGGCCAGCATCGCGGCGACGGCCGGCGCCATGGCCAGGCCGATCTTGAAGCCGCCATTGGCGACGTAATGGCCCGGTCGCCCCGGCCAGGGCCCGACCAGGGGCGCGCGCGACCCGGCGCGGGGCCGGATGCCGGCCCAGCGGTCGATCACCGGGGCATCCGCCAGCGCCGGGCACAGCGCGCGCGCCTTGTCGATCACCGCCTCGAGCTGTTCGTCCGTCCGCCGGTCCAGCACGTCGCGTTCGGTGGTCGAGCCGATCGCCACCGTTCCATCGGCATGGGGAATGACATGGATCCCGTCGGCAAAGACCTGCGGCTGGTCGCGCAGGTCCAGCGCCAGCAGCGCCGACTGCCCCTTGACGCCATTGCCGCCAAAGGGTGCCAGCCCCGCCGCCCCGGTGGCCCAGATCGCCGGAGCGTCCGGCGGCGCGGCCTGGCCCTCGACGATCTCGCCGCCCTGGGCACGGATCGCGGCGGCCAGCGCCGCCCCGGCACGGCGCGGGCTGATCCGTGCCGTCAGCCGGTCCACCAGCCACAGCCCCGAGGGCGAGACCGGGACCAGCGCCCCCTGCGGCCGGTCGGTCAGCTCCATCCCCGCCCATTCCGGCCAATAGGCGCGGGCGGCCTTGATCCGCTCGGCCATGCGCGCCTCGGCACCCTGGGCCACGGGCTGAATGCGGCCGGTGCGGGCATAGCCGGGATCGACGCCGCCCGCCGTTCCGACTTCGGCCCACCAATCCGCCGCCTCGATCAGCGCATCCAGCTGCACCTGCTTCTTGTCGTTCCAGTTCTCGGGCGCATGCGGGGCCAGCGCACCGACATGGCCGCCCGAGGCGCCGGCGCCGATCCGCGCCGCCTCGAACAAGCGCACCTTGCGGCCGCGCCGCACCAGTTCCCATGCGCAGGCCAGGCCGAAAATGCCGCCGCCCGCCACCGTGATTTCCCTTGCCATCCGGTCCCTTTCGCCGCATCTGCCCTGCAAGAAGGAGTTAGCGCGAATGCAGCCATCCGACCAGAGCAGCGCCGACCTGGACTGGCGCGAGGGCGCGGTCCCCGTCTCGCGCCGTTTCGACGATCCCTATTTCAGCCTGAACGGCGGGCTGGACGAGACGCGCCACGTCTTCCTGGCCGGCAACGACCTGCCCCAGCGGCTGCGCCCCGGCTTCCATGTCGCGGAACTGGGCTTCGGCACCGGGCTGAACCTGCTGGCGCTGGCGCAACTCGCCACGGTGCCGATCCGCTTTACCAGTTTCGAGGCCTTCCCGATGAGCGTGGGCGAACTGGTCCGCGCCCATGCCGCCTTTCCCGAACTGGCGCCGCTGGCGCGCCAGTTGCGCGACCATTGGCCGCAGCCGCGCTTTACCCTGGGCACCGTCGCGGTCGAGATCATCAAGGCCGATGCCCGCGAGGCGCTGCCCGGCTGGGACGGCCGCGCCGATGCCTGGTTCCTCGACGGCTTCTCGCCGGCCAAGAACCCCGAGCTTTGGGGCGAGGCGCTGATGGCCGAGGTGGCGGCCCATACCGCGCCGGGCGGCACATTCGCGACCTATACCGCGGCCGGCCATGTGCGCCGGGCGCTGGCGGCGGCGGGCTTTGCGGTCAGCCGCACCCCCGGATTCGCCGGCAAGCGCCACATGAGCCGCGGCCGGCTCTAGCGCCGCACCCGCGGGATGCGCGAGGGGGCATAGGTCGGGGCATGCGGCGGCCGGCCATGGGTGCGGCGCCAGAAGCCCGGCCCGCCCCGGCGCAGGAAGACCGGCACCGCCAGCACGATCCCGGCCAGGAAACCGGCGGCATGGGCGACATAGGCCACGCCGTCATCGACCACGGTGGCGCTCGACAAAAGCTGGATGCCGAACCAGGCCAGCAGCAACACCCAGGCCGGCATGGTAAAGCGGCGGATGATGACGATGATGATCGCGATCACGTCGACGCGGGCGCGCGGGAACATCAGCAGGTATCCCCCCATCACCCCGGCGATGGCCCCCGAGGCGCCGACCATGGGAATGTCGCCCATCGGATCGGCGGCGATCTGCCCCGCCGCCGCCGCCAGCCCGCAGGCAAGATAGAAGGCCAGAAAGCCGAAACGGCCCATCTGGTCCTCCAGATTGTCGCCAAACACCCACAGGAACAGCATGTTGCCGGCGATATGCATGATCCCGGCATGCAGGAACATATGCGTCACCAGCCCCCACAGCCACTCGCCTTGCGCGATGGCGGCGGGATAAAGCGCCAACCGGTACCACAGCCCGACCTGCCCGCCCGCCCAGGGCATGGTGATCAGGAACATCGCCACGTTGAGAAGGATCAGCGCATGGGTGACATAGGGCGTGCGCGCCGAGGGGTTATGGTCGCGGATCGGGAACATGCCCGCAGCCTGAAGCATCGCGGTGGTGCACGCAAGCGGCCCTGTTCGGATGGCCGGACCGCGTATAGCATCGGCTGCGAATCGCATCGAGGAGGGGCCGATGACCAGCCTGACCGACCGCAGGAACGCCGCCATCTCGCGCGGGGTGGGCATGACCACGCAAATCTATGCCGAGCGCGCCGAGAATGCCGAGATCTGGGACAAGGACGGCAACCGCTATATCGACTTCGCCGCCGGCATCGCCGTGGTCAATACCGGCCACCGCCACCCGCGGGTCGTCGAGGCGGTCAAGGCCCAGCTCGACCGCTTCACCCATACCTGCCACCAGGTCGTGCCCTATGAGAATTACGTCGCCCTGGCCGAGCGGCTGAACCGGCTCGTCCCCGGCGACGGCCCGAAAAAGACCGCCTTCTACACCACCGGCGCCGAGGCGGTCGAGAATGCGGTCAAGATCGCCCGCCACCATACCGGCCGCGCCGGGGTGGTGGCCTTCGCCGGCGGCTTCCACGGCCGCACCTTCCTGGGCATGTCGCTGACCGGCAAGGTCCAGCCCTACAAGGCCGGGTTCGGGCCGATGATGAACGACATCTGGCACCTGCCCTTCCCCAACCCGCTGCACGGCGTCACGGCCGAGGAGGCGCTGGCGGCGCTGGACCGGCTGTTCAAGGCCGATATCGACCCCTCGCGCGTCGCCGCGATCATCGTCGAGCCGGTGCAGGGCGAGGGCGGCTTCTACGAGGCGCCGGCGGGCTTCATCCAGCGCCTGCGGCAGATCTGCGACCAGTATTCGATCCTGCTGATCGCCGACGAGGTGCAGACCGGCTTCGCCCGCACCGGCAAGCTGTTCGCGATGGAACACCACGGCACCGCCGCCGACATCACCACCATGGCCAAGGGGCTGGGCGGCGGGCTGCCGATCAGCGCCGTCACCGGCCGCGCCGATGTCATGGACAGCCCCGCGCCGGGAGGCCTGGGCGGCACCTATGCCGGCAACCCGCTGGCCGTCGCCGCCGCCCATGCGGTGCTGGACGTGATCGAGGACGAGGGGCTCTGCGACCGCGCCACCCGGCTTGGCCAGCGGCTGAAGCAGCGCCTGGCCGGCATCGCCGAAACCGTGCCGGAAATCGTCGACATCCGCGGCCCCGGCTTCATGAACGCCGTCGAGTTCAACATCGCCGGCACCGACAGGCCCAGCCCGGATTTCGCCAACCGCGTCCGCGAAGAGGCGCTCGCCCGAAAGCTGATCCTGCTGACCTGCGGCGTGCATGGCAACGTGATCCGCTTCCTCGCACCGCTGACCATCCCCGACGCGGTCTTCGACGAGGCGCTGGACATTCTCGAGGACTCGATCCGCGCCGCCCGCGGCTGATCGCGCGCTTTCACCGTTTCGCAAATACCCCTGCGGCAGCGCCCCTGGGGAGCGTCGCTTGGGTGCTTGGAAAACGGAAACAGCCGCAAAACCGGGCCGGGCAGCGGCGCACGCCTTGTTTCCGTTTCTTAGATACCCGCGCGCGGGCGCGGCTGGGCGCTCAGCCCAAGGCCTTGGAGCCCATGGCCAGGAATTTCTGTCGCCGGTCCTTGACCAGTTCGGCGGGCTTCCTGCCGGCCAGTTCGCCCAGCATGACGGCGATCGCCTCGCCCACCGCCGCAATGGTCTCGGCCGGGGCACGCTGCGCGCCGCCCACCGGCTCGGCGATGATCCGGTCGATCACCTCCAGCTTCTTCAGATCCTGCGCCGTCAGCTTCAGCGCATGCGCCGCCTCGCGCATCTTCTCGGCATCCTTCCACAGGATCGAGGCGCAGCCCTCGGGCGAGATCACCGAATAGATCGAATGCTCCAGCATGGCGATGCGGTTCGCCGTGGCAAAGGCCACCGCCCCGCCCGAGCCGCCCTCGCCGATGATGACCGAGACCAGCGGCACGCCGATCTGCAGGCATTTCTCGGTCGCTCGGGCGATGGCCTCGCTTTGCCCGCGTTCCTCGGCACCCTTGCCGGGATAGGCGCCGGGCGTGTCGACCAGGGTGATCACCGGCAGGCGGAAGCGGTCGGCCATGTCCATCAGCCGGATCGCCTTGCGATAGCCCTCGGGCCGGGCCATGCCGAAATTGTGAAAGATGCGCGACTTGGTGTCATTGCCCTTTTCATGGCCGATGACCACGCAGGGCTGGTCCTTGAACCGCGCGAGCCCGCCCATGACCGCGTGATCCTCGCCAAAGGCGCGGTCGCCGGCCAAGGGCGTGTATTCGGTGAAAAGCGCGTCGATGTAATCGCGGCAATGCGGCCGCTCCGGGTGACGGGCGACCTGCGTCTTGCGCCAGGGATCGAGCTGCTTGTAGAGGTCGCGCAGCATCTCCTCGGCCTTGCGGTCCAGCGCCGCCGCCTCCTTCTCCAGATCGACGCCTTCGCCCTTTCGGGCCAGTGCCCGCAGTTCCTCGGCCTTGCCCTCAAGATCGGCAAGGGGCTTTTCGAACTCCAGGTAAGTCATGCAGGGCTCCGCGCTGTCATCCGGTCGTCTGGTCCGCGCCCTATATGATCGCCGCGGGACGGGATTGCAACGTCAGCCTTGCCACCGCGACAGCGCGTCCTCGTCCTCGGCACGGGCCTCGACCCAGGCGCCGGGGCCGTCGGGGCCGATCTCGCGCTTCCAGAAGGGGGCGCGGGATTTCAGCCAGTCCATCAGGTATTCCGCCGCCTGGAAGGCCGCAACGCGGTGGCGGGCGGCGGTGGCGACCATCATGATCGGCTCGCCCGCCGCCAGCCGGCCATGGCGGTGCAGGATGCGCCAGTCGTCCAGCGCAAAGCGCCGCGCCGCCTCCTCGCCATAGGCTTGCAGCGCCTTCTCGGTCATGCCGGGGTAATGCTCGATCTCCAGCGCCACCAGCCGGCCGCCCTCGTCGCGCACCAGGCCGGTGAAGGTGACGACCGCGCCGGACCCCGCGCCGAAACCCGCCAGTTCGGCGCCCAGGTCGAAAGGCGCGCTCTGGACCCGGGCCGACATCTCAGCCCCCGGTCATCGGCGGGAAGAAGGCAACCTCGCGCGCCCCCGCCAGCGGCGCGTCCAGGTCGGCCAGTTCCTGGTCGACGGCCACGCGCACCGCCGACAGGTCGGCCAGCGCCGCCGCGTGCCATTCGTCCATGGCGGCAAGCTCGGCAACCAGCTCGCGCACGGTCGCGGCCCCGGTCTCGATCCGCTCGCGCGGCTGGCCGATGCGTTCGCGCAGCCAGGCGAAATACAGCACGTCAAGCGCCATGGTCATCCCTCAGGAAGGGCCGGGCCTTGGCGAAATAGTCCCAGCCGGTGATCGCGGTCAGCACCGCGGCGATCCAGATCAGCGCCAGCCCGGCCTGCGTTGCCAGGTCCGACCAGCTGTCGGACCAGGGCAGGCTGGTCTCGCCCACCAGCGGCGGGTGGCCGGTTTCATAATAGTTCAGCCCGGTGCCCAGGAAAAGCACGGCGATGGCCACCATCTGCGCCGTGGTCTTCCACTTGGCAAGCTTCGTGACCTTCAGCAACCGGGCCTTGTCGCCCAGGAATTCGCGCAGGCCCGAAACGAAGACCTCGCGGAACAGGATCACCGTCGCGGGCAGGATCAGCCAGGGGTTCATGCCGGAATAGCCGGTGATCACCACCACGGCGATGATGACCATGGCCTTGTCGGCGATCGGGTCCATGGCGGCGCCGAAGCGGCTTTCCTGGCCCCAGGCGCGGGCCAGGTAGCCGTCGAACCAATCGGTCACGGCCGCGACCAGGAACAGCGCCAGCGCCGCGAAATCGGCGAATGGCCGGCTGAGGAAGAAGAACATCAGCGGAACCAGCGGCGCGGCCGCAAGTCGCAGAACGGTCAGGATATTGGGCAAGGTCCAGCGCATGGGGGCAATCTAGGCTTTCGGCGCGGCGGGGGGAAGAGGCCCCGAGGCCATCGGCCGCATCCCCGCGTCACGCCGGATGCCCCTGCCCCCCTGCGCCATGGTCATGGGCGCAGAGCGCATGGTTGCCCAGGACCTCGATCACCCGGCAATCGGCGATGGTGCCGCAGGCGCAATGCGCCAGCATGCGCTGCAATTCGTCGCGCAGCGCGCCCAGCCGGGCGATCCTGGCCTCGACCGCCGCCAGCTGGCGCCGGGCGATCTGGTCGGCGGCGGTGCAGGGCTGGCCGGGATGGTCCGACAGGCTCAGCAGTTCGCGGATCGCCTCCAGCGGAAAGCCCAGGTCGCGGGCATGGCGGATGAAGGCCAGCCGCTCTTGCGCCTTGGGCGTGTAAAGCCGCTGGTTGCCCGCCGTGCGCTCGGGCGGGGGCAAAAGGCCGATCTGCTCGTAATAGCGGATCGTGGGCACCTTGACGCCGGTGGCCTTGGCCAGCTTGCCGATGGCGATCATGAAAAAACCCCCTTGAAGCTATAGTCGCTAGAGGAATTAGGGTTCCGAATCATCGAAAGGCAATACCCCGCGCAGCGGCGCGGGCAGAAGAAGGATGATGGGTATGGAACAGGCACAGCGGCGCGAATGGACGGTGACGGGCATGGATTGCGCCTCGTGCAGCGCCAAGGTCATGCGCGCGGTCGAGCGGCTGCCCGGCGTCAGCGAGGTCAGCGTCGCCCTGATGGCCGAGCGGCTGGCGCTGACCCTGACGCCCGGTACCACAGCCGAAGCCGAGATCGAGGGGGTGGTGCGCAAGCTGGGCTACAACATCGCGCCCAAGGGGCCAGGGGCACCCGGCCCGGCGCTGCCGGATGCGCCCGCCGCGGCATCGCACCCCGGCGTCCCCGTCCGCCCGGATCGCGGCGAAAGCTGGCACCGGACCGGCAAGGGCCGGCTGGTGATCCTGACCGGCCTGCTGCTGGCGGTCGCCTGGGGCCTTGAACTGCTGGCCCCGGCGGCGGCCGGCCAATGGGCTTTCCTGGCCGCCTGCCTGATCGGCGTTGCCCCGGTGACGCGCCGCGCCCTTGCCGCGTTGCGCATGGGCCAGCCCTTCACCATCGAGGCGCTGATGACCATCGCGGCCCTTGGCGCGCTGGTGATCGGCGCGGCACAGGAAGCCGCGCTGGTGGTGTTCCTGTTCGCCCTGGGCGAGCTGCTGGAGGGCGTCGCCGCCGGCAAGGCGCGCGACGGCATCCGGGCGCTGGCCGACCTGGTGCCGCGAACCGCGCTGCTGGAAATCGACGGCGGCGGCACCCGCGAAATTCCCGCCGACCGGCTGGCGATCGGCCAGGTCGTTCTGGTCCGGCCTGGCGACCGCATCCCCGCCGATGGCGAGATCGTCGCCGGCATCAGCGGCCTGGACGAAAGCCCCGTGACCGGCGAAAGCCTGCCCCGCAGCCGCGGGCCGGGCGAGCCGGTCCTTGCCGGCTCGATCAATACCGAGGCGGCGCTGCGCATCCGCGTCACCCGCGCGCCCTCGGACAACACCATCGCCCGCATCATCCGCCTGGTCGAGCAGGCCGAGGAATCCCGCGCCCCGACCGAGCGGTTCATCGACCGCTTCAGCCGCTGGTACATGCCCGCCGTGGTGGCGGCCGCCGCGCTGGCCATGCTGGTCCCGCCGCTGGGCTTCGGCGCCGATTGGGACACCTGGATCTATCGCGGGCTGGCGCTGCTGCTGATCGGCTGCCCCTGCGCGCTGGTGATCTCGGTCCCGGCCTCGATCGCCTCGGCGCTGTCCTCGGGCGCGCGGCGCGGCCTGCTGATGAAGGGCGGCGCGGTGATCGAGGCGGCGGCCCATGTCCGGCACCTGGCCTTTGACAAGACCGGCACGCTGACCCTGGGCCGGCCGGCGGTGGTGCGCATCCTGCCCGCCCCCGGCGTGACCGAGGCCGCGCTGCTGGCCGCCGCCGCCGGGGTCGAAGCCGGCTCCAGCCACCCGCTGGCCCAGGCCATCCTGCGCCGGGCGGCCGAGGCGGGGATCGCGCCGCTGCCTGCCCATGCCGCCCGCGCCCTGCCCGGCCAGGGGGTCGAGGCCATGCTGGGCCAGACCCGCGCCTGGGTCGCCGCGCCCCGGCATGCCGCGGCGATGGGCGGGCTGCGTGACGCGTCCGAAGCCGAAGGGATGGAGGCCCAGGGCATGACCGTGGTGGCCGTCTTCGACCAGCACCGGCCGCTGGGCCTGATCGCCCTGCGCGACGAGCCGCGCCCCGATGCCGCCGAGGCGCTGCGGCAGCTGAAGGCCATGGGGATCGAGGCGACCATGCTGACCGGCGACAATCCCCGCACCGCCCAGGCCATCGCCGGCGCGCTGGGGCTCGGCTTCCGGGCCGGGATGCTGCCCGCCGACAAGCTGGAAGCGATCCGCGACATGGCCGCGCAGGGGGGCGTGATGATGATCGGCGACGGCATCAACGACGCCCCGGCCCTGAAGCAGGCCAGCGTCGGCGTCGCCATGGGCTCGGGCACCGACGTGGCGCTGGAGACGGCGGATGCTGCGATCCTGCGCGACCGGGTGACGGATGTGCCGGCGCTGATCCGTCTGGCGCGGACCACGATGGCCAATATCCGCCAGAACATCGCCATCGCGCTGGGGCTGAAGGCGGTGTTTCTGGTCACATCGGTCCTGGGCATCACCGGGCTGTGGATCGCGATCCTGGCCGATACCGGCGCGACGGTGCTGGTGACGCTGAACGCGCTGCGCCTGCTGGGCCACGATCCCGGCAAGGCGGGCTGAGGCCGACGCGCCGGAGGGGCGGGCCGCTTGGCGATCCGCCCGAGGGCCAAGCGCCGTGCCGCCAGCCCGGATATCCGGGCCGCAGCGGAGTTCGATTGCTAGGGCGGTTGCACAAAGGGGGCGCCCGTTCTCCCCGGACTGTCAAGCCGGACGATTGCCGAATCTTCGTTCGACGCGTCATGGGCGCCCGAAGCCGGACGGCAATGCGATGGCCCGCTTGGCGCCGCCAAAGGCGGCGGGCCGCGCGCCGGGCGGCCTAGCCGATCCGGCGCTGAACTGATGCCCGCCGCTTCGGCGTCCAGAGCGGGCAAGAAGGCTTCTAGACGCGCCACGAATCTGACATCTCGATCCGGCTCGCTTCCGGGCTACACGGGTCGTTGAACACCCAGCGAAATCCAGCGGCATCTTTTTTCCGGCTGTCGAGGCCAGCCTGGGGTGACGCGCGGCGGCATCCGCCCAAGCGGCTGATATTTCATCGAAATGTGCGAGAGAATTGGTGGAGCCGAGGGGAATCGAACCCCTGGCCTCATCATTGCGAACGATGCGCTCTACCAACTGAGCTACGGCCCCATCGGCGTGCTATCTCGCCCAAGCGCCGGGGCTTGTCAAGGCCGCTTTCGCGGCTTTTCGCAAGCCCCCGCAAAGACCCCCGCCCGAACGGGGCGGGGGCAGGTGCATCACTCGGCCGCCTCGGCATAATCCGCAACCGGCGGGCAGGTGCATACCAGGTTGCGATCGCCATAGGCATTGTCCACCCGCCCGACCGGAGGCCAGTATTTGTCCACCCGGAAGGCGCCCGGCGGGAAGCAGCCCTGCTCGCGCGAATAGGCGCGGTCCCAGTCGGCGACCAGATCCTCGACCGTATGCGGCGCGTGGCGCAGCGGGCTAGCCTCGGCGCCGATCCGGCCCTCGGCGATCTCGGTGATCTCGTCGCGGATGGCCAGGAAGGCGGTGATCAGACGGTCGATCTCGGCCTTGGTCTCCGATTCGGTCGGCTCGACCATCAGCGTGCCGGCGACCGGCCAGCTCATCGTCGGCGCGTGGAAACCGTTGTCGATCAGCCGCTTGGCGATGTCGTCCACGGTCACGCCATGCTCTTGGAAAGGCCGCATGTCCAGGATGCATTCATGCGCCACCCGGCCGCGATTGCCCATGAACAGCACCGGATAGGCGCCGGCCAGGCGGCTGGCGACATAGTTCGCGTTCAGGATCGCGACCCGCGTCGCCTGGGTCAGCCCCGCGCCGCCCATCATCAGGATATAGGCCCAGGAGATCAGCAGGATCGAGGCCGAGCCCCAGGGCGCCGCCGAGACCGCGCCCGACCCCGTCCGCGGGTCGGCGGGCAGGAAGGGCGCCAGATGCGCCTTGACCCCGATCGGCCCCATGCCGGGACCGCCGCCGCCATGCGGGATGGCAAAGGTCTTGTGCAGGTTCAGGTGGCTGACATCGCCGCCGATCTCTCCGGGCTTCACCAGGCCGACCAGCGCATTCATGTTGGCGCCGTCGATATAGACTTGGCCGCCATGCTCATGGGTGATGCGGCAGACCTCGCGCAGGGTGTCCTCGAAGACGCCATGGGTCGAGGGATAGGTGATCATCACCGCCGCCAGCCGGTCGCCGGCCTTCGCGGCCTTGTCGGCGAAATCCTCCAGGTCGATATCGCCGTTCGGGGCCGATTTCACCACCACGACCTTCATCCCCGCCATCTGCGCGCTGGCCGGGTTGGTGCCATGCGCGGAAACCGGGATCAGGCAGATATCGCGATCCTCGCCGCGCGCCTTGTGATAGGCGGCGATGGTCAGCAGGCCGGCATATTCCCCCTGCGCGCCGCTGTTCGGCTGCAGCGAGAACGCGTCATAGCCGGTGATCTGGCACAGCTTCTCGGTCAGGTCGGCAAAGACCTCGTGATAGCCGGCGGCCTGGTCCTCGGGCGCAAAGGGATGCAGCGCACCGAACTCGGGCCAGGTGATCGGCATCATCTCGGCCGCCGCGTTCAGCTTCATCGTGCAGCTGCCCAGCGGGATCATCGCCCGGTCCAGCGCCAGGTCGCGGTCCGACAGGCGGCGCATATAGCGCATCATCTCGGATTCCGCCCGGTTCATGTGAAAGACCGGATGGGTCAGGTAGTCACTTTC